>JAABUN010007466.1_pt1 | contig 11757 bp, 10 predicted proteins | sample 5559311 | NCBI WGS metagenome assembly JAABUN01 (sample SAMN10711877, study PRJNA513370) | rock metagenome | isolation source: Antarctica rocks | place: Antarctica: Victoria Land, Siegfried Peak sud | reverse complement strand
TCTATCATTGGCAGAGCAAGTACTGTTAGGATTATCAAAGAATGACACGAGCCGTGTGAAGGGAGACTTTCAAGCACGGTTCTGTGAGAGGCTTGCGGGTGAAACTCCCGCTTGCCTACTCGGCGTCCTTAGAGCCTTCGTGGTTCAATTTCCAACTATTAAAGACTTCAATTTAAAATCGAATTAGAACATGCTTCATAAAACAGAAACACAAGAGATAAGAGGAGAATGGATTCATTTCGTCTATAATCTGCAGGATAAAATTTGCAAGGCATTAGAAGAGGTGGATGGCAAAGCTGTTTTTAAAGAAGACGACTGGCAAAGAGCTGAGGGGCGAGGAGGCGGCGGCAAAACAAGAGTAATTGCAAATGGTAATGTTTTTGAAAAAGGTGGTGTCAATACATCTGTTGTGTTTGGAGAAGTTACAGAAGCAATGAGATCACAATTAAAAATTCCCCCTTTGGGGGGTGGGGGGGCTTGGTTTGCATGTGGTTTGTCTTTAGTTATTCATCCATTCAATCCGTTTGTTCCAACGGTTCATTGCAATTATAGAATGTTTGAAGTGTACGACAAAGAGAACGCTTCACAGCAAATCCCCCCTTCGGGGGGTGGGGGGGCTCGCTGGTTTGGTGGCGGCACCGACTTAACGCCGTATTATTTATTTGAAGAAGATGCAAAACATTTTCATCAAACTTATAAAGATGTATGCGACAAGTTTGATCCATCCTTTTATCCAACCTTCAAACAGGAGTGCGATAATTACTTTGTAAATAGTCACCGCAACAAAGAGAGCAGGGGCATTGGAGGAATTTTTTATGATCATCAACGCCCCGATGAAAAACATGAACTTAGCTTCTGGATGGATTTTGGAAAAGCTTGTGGCAATGCCTTTATAGATGCATACCTCCCAATTGTTAATACGAGAAAGGACATGTCATTTACTGAAGCACATAAACACTGGCAAGAGATCAGAAGAGGAAGATATGTAGAGTTCAATCTTGTACATGACAGGGGCACACTCTTTGGTTTAAAAACGCATGGAAGAACAGAAAGCATTTTAATGAGCTTGCCCCCAACAGCAAGATTTGAATACAATTATCAGCCGGAAGAAGGAAGTGAAGAAGATAAATTATTGCAAGTGTGTTTGCACCCAAGGGAATGGGTAGGGATTGCTGATTTATGAATTTTGGGATTTTGGGATTGAGTTTTACTACTACAAATTAATAATCATGACGAAATTTGAATTACAGGCAAGAACAAAAAAATTTCACGTTGATGTTATTAAACTTTGTCAATACTTTCCTAAAAATGCTGCTGGTTTTGAAACAGCAAAACAATTAATCAGGTCAGCAGTATCCGTAGGTGCAAATTACAGAGCTGCATGCAGGGGAAAGTCTAAAGCAGATTTTATCTATAAAATAGAAATAGTACTGGAGGAAGCAGATGAATCTCTTTATTGGTTAGAAATTTCTGTAGGGGCTGAATTAATTAAGCCTGAACAAGTCAATGCTTTAATAAAAGAAGCTACTGAATTAGTAAGCATATTTAATGCAGCAGACATTACAGTCAAAAAGAATAAGGATGCCACCACAAATCACAAAATCGCTAAATCGCTAAATCTCAAAATCGCTAAATCTCAAAATCCCTAAATCTCAAAATCAGAAATAACAAATGTATTTACAACGTCGAAACAGAATATTAAGAGCAACACCGTCAATACGAAGCTTAGTTGCTGAAACCATACTTACTCCAAGTGATTTTATTGCACCTTTATTTATAGATGAAGGTGAAAACGTGCAAACAGAGATTGCATCAATGCCCAACTATTACCGCAGAAGCTTAGACTTAACAGTGAAAGAAGTAAAGGAGCTTTGGAGCCTTGGCATAAAAAGTGTTTTGCTCTTTATTAAATGCAAGGATGAACTTAAAGACAATACAGGCAAAGAAGCATGGAACAAAGACGGACTAATGCAAAGAAGCATCAGAGCTATTAAAAATGCAGCGCCGGAAATGTATGTGATGACTGACGTGGCATTAGACCCTTATTCATCTTATGGCCATGATGGTATAGTTGAAGATGGCGAAATTGTAAACGACCCAACAGTTGAAGCTTTGGTAAAAATGAGCATCAACCATGCAGAAGCAGGTGTTGATATGGTTGCTCCAAGTGATATGATGGATGGCCGCATAGGAGCTATCCGCGAAGGGCTGGAAAGAAGCGGTTTTACCAAAGTGGGTATTATGGCTTATAGCGCTAAATATGCTTCGTGCTTTTATGGACCATTTAGAGATGCTTTAGACAGTGCCCCCGGCTTTGGTGACAAGAAGACTTATCAAATGGATTATGCCAACAGAATAGAAGCAGTTAAAGAAGCTTTAATGGATGTGGAAGAAGGTGCAGACATTGTAATGGTTAAGCCGGGGCTTCCATATTTAGATATTGTTCGGGAAGTTAAAAATGCAGTGGATGTGCCGGTAAGTGTTTACAACATTAGCGGCGAATATGCTATGATTAAGGCTGCTGCTAAAATGGGTTGGGTAAATGAAGATAAAGCAATTCTTGAAACACTTACTTCCTTTAAACGTGCAGGGGCTGATTTGATTGCAACGTATTTTGCAAAGGATGCAGCGAGGCTGTTACAAAGTTGAACCACTAAGACACAAAGAACGCGAAGGTTCACTAAGTCTTTGTGTTACTTGTGCCCTTGGAGTCTTCGTGGTTCCCAAAAATAACTTATGATAGAAACAAGCATACAACTTTTTGAGCGAGCTCAACGATCAATTCCCGGCGGCGTAAACTCTCCGGTGCGTGCATTTAAAAGCGTAGGCGGAACACCCATATTTATTAAGCATGCAAAAGGCGCTTACCTTTTTGATGTTGATGGCAATCGCTATATTGATTATATCGCTTCGTGGGGACCCATGATACTTGGTCATGCTTATGAACCGGTGGTAAAAGCTATACAGCAATATGCTTCTTACTCCACTTCTTATGGCGCGCCAACTGAGCTTGAAGTTGAAATGGCAGAGCTTATCATCAGCATGGTTCCAAATGTAGATTTGATAAGAATGGTAAGCAGCGGCACCGAAGCTTGTATGAGCGCTTTGCGTTTAGCACGTGGATATACAGGAAAAAATAAAGTAATAAAATTTGAAGGACATTATCACGGTCATGCTGATAGCTTTTTAGTAAAGGCTGGAAGTGGTGTAGCTACATTTAATATTCAAACGGTTTCCGGTGTAACTGCCGGAGTTGCAATTGATACATTAGTTGCTTCATATAACGACCTTGAAAGCGTACAAAAATTAGCAGCCCAAAATAAGGGGGAAATAGCAGCAATTATTACCGAACCTGTTGCAGGAAACATGGGTTGCATTTTACCACAACCAGGTTTTTTGGCAGGACTGCGAACAATATGCGATGAAGAAGGCATTGTACTGATATTAGATGAAGTGATGACCGGATTTAGATTAGGCCCTGGCGGTGGACAGGAAAAACTCGGTATTAAAGCAGATCTTGTTACTTACGGAAAAGTAATTGGCGCAGGCATGCCCGTAGGTGCGTTTGGGGGCAACAAAGAAATAATGCAACACATTGCTCCACTTGGCAATGTTTACCAGGCAGGAACATTAAGCGGCAATCCGATAGCAATGATTGCCGGTTATACCTTACTAAAAGAGCTAAAAAACAATCCTTCAATATATAAAGAGCTGGAAGACAAAACTATCTATTTAAGAGATGGACTTGATGAAGTTTTAAAAGCATGGGGACAACCTTATATTATTAATCAACTTGGCTCTATGATAAGCGTTCATTTCAGCGATTATCCCGTTATTGATTTTGCTACAGCAGCATCAGCCAATAACGCAAGGTTTAACCAGTTCTTTCATGCAATGCTTAAAAGAGGTATTTATTTACCGCCTTCAGCTTTTGAAAGCTGGTTCTTAAATAACGCTCTTACATATAAAGATTTAGATGAAACAATTGGAGCCGCTAAAGCAAGCCTGAAAGAAATGATGCCGCAACCCTAAAGGGAGGAAAGAATATTTTCGCTCAAAGGGATGTGAAACTTAGAGGATGCATCCCAAATTGTTGTTGCAAAAGAATGAGCAGAAAAACAAAAAGAACTACAACTTAATGGTGAAGTAAAACACCCGAACAATTTGTTGCAACTTCACTTTAATGCTTCACACATATCTTCGCCGCTTAAATTTATAATGTGAGCAATACACGAAAAGCGCATGCGGCAGTTTTGGCTACCAATGTTTTATTCGCTGCTAATTATAGTGTTATTAAATATATTACACCAGGTGTAATAAAGCCGTTCGGACTTAATGTAGCAAGAGTTGTTGTAAGCATTGTATTGTTTTGGACGATGTATATTTTAAAACCTTCGTCGGCTGCAATTGAGCGAAAACACATACCACGATTTATTGTTTGTGCGGCAAGCGGTATTGCAATAAATCAAATGTTTTTTATAAAAGGTTTGTCTCTTACATTATCAATACATGCTGCTTTGTTAATGCTGGCTTGCCCCATTTTTATTACGTTTATTGCTGCAATGCTGTTGAAGGAAGCTATAACTATTAATAAAATAGTGGGGTTAATAATTGGCATTGCAGGGTCGGTAATATTGATCTCTAACAAAGAAAATTCAGGTACTGGTTCCAATATTTTAGTGGGAGATATTTTTATAATAGTTAATGCTGTTGCGTATGGATTTTATATGGTAGTAGTGAGGCCCTTAATGGAAGTTTATAGCCCAATACATGTAATGCGATGGGTTTTTACTTTAGGAACGATCATGATACTTCCCTTTGGATGGAAACAGTTTGTGGAAGTTGACTGGAACACATTAAACACTCATGAATGGATAGCACTTACTTTTATTATAGTAGGTGGAACTTTTTTGCCTTACCTTTTTAATATTTATGGCATCAGGCATATTGGTGCTTCTGCAACCGGGGCTTATATTTATACACAGCCTGTTTTTGCTGCTATCATTGCCATGCTGTTTTGGGGCGAACATTTTAACTGGCAAAAGTTGGTAGCTGCTGTATTCATATTTGCAGGAGTGTTTTTAGTGAACATGAAACAAAAGGAGCCTTCACTCCAACAAACTAAACAGCTTTAGGATAATCAAAAAACCAGAACTCTTTTTTTGCTTCGCGAAAATCTTTCCACTTTTTAATATCGGCTTTTACAGCAAATATTGCACAGGTAGGCATATCATCTATACGAGTATCAGTAAGGTCGTTTACAAATTCAGTTATACCGGGATTGTGAGAGAATACCGCAACTGTTTTAAGATCATCATCCAACTCTTCTATAACATTATAAAAGCTTTTTAACGGGGCATGGTACAAAGATGGTATCGTTATTATATTTTTCTTTTTCTTATCATACTCCTTAATGAAATGGGTGGCAGTAGATAAAGCGCGGTTAGCAGGGCTGCTTACGAATGCATCTATCTTAATGTTTTTTTTAATTAGTCGCTTTGCCATTTCCGGTGCATCCTTATTGCCACGGTCGTTAAGCGGACGTTGGAAATCTTCTGCATCAAAATCCCAACTGCTTTTTGCATGGCGAATAATAAGCAATGATTTCATAAGAGAAGTTGTGTTAACTATTGATGAAGATAAACATTTAATATGGAGATTAAAGCACTCAATATTCAATGCTCAATAATCAATTTTCAGGTAGAAAATCTATGAGTTAATTGGATAACTAAGCATTAGATTGTTTATTTGAACCAAGCCGTTTTTGATTGACCATTGTTTCTTGAATATTGATAGTTGAATATGTTCAATTTACCTGCTAAGATGCATGCTTCTTTCCTTATATAAAGTTCTGAAATAAGGATCACGCAGATCTTTGATAAAACGGATAGCTTCGCCGGTACTTTTCATTTCAGGCCCAAGCTCCCGGCTTACTCCGGGAAATTTGTCGAAGCTGAACACAGGTTCTTTAATTGCAAAGCCTTCCAGCTTTTTCTCAAAAGTGAAGTCTTTAAGCTTGGCAGCGCCAAGCATTATTTTAGTTGCAATATTCAAATAGGGTATTTGGTAAGCTTTAGCAATAAAAGGTGTAGTACGGCTGGCTCTTGGGTTAGCTTCTATCACATATACCTTACCATTTTTTATAGCGAATTGAATATTAATTAGCCCTTTGATATTTAAAGCGCGGGCAATTTTTTCAGAGTAATATTCCATGGTAGTAATTACAAGCGGGGTTAGGTTAAAGGCCGGCAATACAGCATTACTATCGCCGCTGTGTATGCCTGCAGGTTCAATATGTTCCATCACGCCCATTACATGAAAATCTTCGCCGTCGAATATTGCATCTATCTCTGCTTCCTGACATCGGTCGAGAAAATGATCTATCAGAATTTTATTGCCTGGGATGTGTTTGAGCAAGCTTACTACTGCACTTTCCACTTCATCGTCATTAATTACAATACGCATTCTTTGTCCGCCTAAAACATAGCTTGGCCTAACCAAAACAGGATAGCCAACCCGGTTGGCAACTTCAATTGCTTCATCAGCAGCGTATGCAGTGCCGTATTCAGGATAGGGGATTTCAAGCTCTTTCAGCATGTCGCTAAAACGTCCCCGGTCTTCAGCAATATCCATATTATCGTAAGAAGTGCCCACAATCCTGATGCCTCTTTCGTGTAACTTTTTTGAAAGCTTTAAAGCGGTTTGTCCGCCAAGCTGCACAATTATACCATCGGGTTTTTCAAGTTCAATAATTTCCCAAAGGTGCTCCCAGTAAACAGGTTCGAAGTATAATTTATCTGCAATATCAAAGTCGGTACTAACCGTTTCAGGATTACAGTTAACCATTATTGCTTCGTAACCGCATTCTTTTATAGCCATAAGACCATGAACACAGCAGTAATCAAATTCAATTCCCTGGCCAATACGGTTAGGTCCGCTGCCTAAAACGATAATTTTTTTCTTTTGAGAAGGTATGGATTCGTTGGATATTAAAGCGTTTGACATTTTTAAGAAATTGCGCAAAAATAAGGGTAGGCTTCGATAACAAAAGTTATTTCTTGAAATTGGTATGTGAAGTTGTTGGCTTAGGTGAAGTTTACGCACTTATACTTTAGAATAATCTTTGATCCTAAGCCTGTTAAAGACAGCTCAAGAATTTCGCACTATTGAAATTAAATTTGCGGGGTGACCGAAGTAACACAGCAGCTAAAAGATTTTCTTGATAAGAAGGTGAAACAATACAACCGGCCTTCGTTTATTAAAGATGATCCCATTTGTATTCCGCATTTATTTACAAAGAAGCAGGATATAGAAATCGCAGGTTTATTTGCCGCACTTTTTGCATGGGGCAACCGCACCATTATTATTAAAAAAAGTACAGAACTTTTAGCACGAATGGATAATGCACCGCATGACTTTGCATTAAATCATACAGACTCTGATCTTAAAAAACTTATAGGTTTTAAACACCGCACTTTTAACGATACTGACTTGTTGTATTTCATAAGCTTTCTTCAGTTTCATTATATAGATTATGCGAGTTTAGAAACTGCATTCTTACAAGGAATGAATAAAACTGATAACAATATCGGGAACGGGTTAAATGGTTTCTACCGCTATTTTTTTTCTTTGGAAAGTGTGCCCGCACGAACTAAGAAACACATAGCATCGCCTGAAAAAAATTCGAGTTGCAAACGGCTCAACATGTACCTGCGATGGATGGTAAGAAAAGATAAAAAGGGTGTTGACTTTGGGATATGGAAAAGCATTTCACCTTCTCAGCTTGTTTGCCCTATTGATGTTCATGTAGCAAGAGTGGCTTCGCGTTTTGACCTGTTAACACGAAAACAGGTTGACTGGCTTGCAGCTCTCGAATTAACTTCCTATCTTAAACAATTAGATAAAGATGACCCTGCTAAATACGACTTTGCCTTATTTGGTTTAGGGGTAGTTGAAAAGTTTTAGTTATGATAAAAGGAATTATGAACTAATGAACCAACAGATTAAAATAGAGGAGATCAGCCGGCAGTTACAAACCTTTGGTTTGTCAGTTAAAGAGGATATTTATATTTATGCCGATTTACTTCACGAGCTTTCTTATCATATCAATCATCTCATCATAAACGATTTTAATCAACTTATAGTGCTTCTCTACAGGCTTGATGTGAGTGAGGAGAGGGTTCGCAACTTGCTGAAGGAGCAAACCCACCAACTTGCTTGTGTTTCTATTGCAAAACTTATTATTGAAAGACAGCAGAAAAAAATGCAGATGAAGGCTTCTTATAAAAAAGATGAAAACATTCCTGAAGATGAGAAGTGGTAGTTGATTCGCGCCGGAGCACAGATAGAAGCAGATTTTTAAGTTTTTCGGATGACAGAGTCATTAGCAGCCTATTAAAACTATGTCCGGGTTCTGATGTGAGTAAATTCGAATTTCTTCGTCCTTGCAATTACGAGACTTTCCGGGTTGCTGACTTACTCGTTCCTGGTAACATTGTTTTGCTTGGGAACCGGCTTTAAAGCCTGGTAAATAGTTTCATGAATGTTTGACCGAACATTCATCTTAAGAATACGGTTAACATCGTCGTTGGGAGCTACCCGGTTCGAAAGAAAAATATATACAAGGTTGTACTTTGGATCTACCCAAACACATGTGCCTGTAAAACCGGTATGGCCAAAAGTAGCCGGAGATGCACTTAAAGTAGGGTACGGACTTTTACTGGTTGCGTTATCTTTTTCAGGTTTATCAAAGCCAAAGCCACGCCTGCTTATATCGCTGTGGTAGGCTGTAAAATAATCAATGGTTTCTTTTTTAAATAACCTTACGCCGTTCAACTCGCCGCCATTCAGCAGCAACTGGTATAACTGCGCGAGATCGTAAGCATTGCTAAATAATCCCGCATGGCCTGCAACACCTCCAAACATGGCAGCGCCCTGGTCGTGAACATCGCCTCTTAATTGCTGCTGCCTGAATTCTTTATCCAACTCAGTTGGCGCAATCTCATCAAGTGCAAAATGCTCTCTTGGTTTAAAACCGGTAGTAGTCATGTGCAGCGGTTCATAAAAAGTTTCTCTCGCATAATCTTCAAGCTTTTTACCCGATACTGCTTCTACAATCTTTCCCAAAAAGATAAAGTCGTTATCGCTGTAAACATACTTATCAGGTTCGCTTAGCTTGCTGGTTAATATTTTTTGATAGAGCGTATCCTCATAATCGTTTCTCAAATAAAGGTCTTCAGCTACCCGAATACTATGTTGCTCATCCTGCACTTTGGAATAAATTCTTGATAAAGGACCTGTTGAATCAAAAGTTTGGCGATAAAACGGTATATATGAAACAAGCCCTGCCTGGTGCAATAATACTTTTTCAAGAACAAGGCTTTCCTTGTTGCTTCCTTTTACCCACGGCAGATAATCGCCTAACGTTTTCTTTAGATCAAGCTTTCCTTCCTCGTATAATTTCATTACTGAAACGGTAGTGGCAGACACTTTGGTAACCGAGGCAAGATCATAGATCATATCGTTATTAACAGGTTGCAGACTATCGTAATTAGCATAACCATACGAACGGTGAAAAGCAACTTTTCCATCTTTAGCTACCAATACAACGCAACCCGGCGCTGCCTTTTTTTCAACTGCATCGCTGGCAATTGAATCTATCTTATTTAAGATGTTTGAATCGAGGCCAACAGAGTCAGGTGCAACATGAGGGAAATAATAGTTCTCTGTTATGCCGGTTCCAAAATGCAGGTTGTTGCTTACAGTTACCGGCAGCTTTCCCTTGGGCAAAACTTTGCCTTGCAGCATATCTGCAGCAGCTACGTGTGTTATATCATTATCCTCGTAAGCAGCAACAAGATTGGCAGATGAACCGTCTATATTTTTTATAGCATAAGGGTTGCCAAAAACAAATGAGGCTGCAGGCATTTGCGATTGTATAAGATTTATGAGTTTAACAGAAGGATCGGGAATTCCGAAATTGTTTTTAGGAACGCGGTTGTAACCATGCATTCCTATTATAACCATATCATAATATTTCTGCTGCAAAGTATAAGCCATCATAGGTACAGTGCCCAAATCTCTTTTATAAGCAAACGTATAAAGGTCGGCGTTATAATCCTGCTTAAGGCGATTGGCGAAAGCATTTGGCTTGTCGGTTCCTATTCCGATAAAGGCAACCTTTTTTTTAGTAAGCGGAATAAACTTATCAGATTGTTTTAAAAGGGTAAGCGCATTAATGGCAATCTCGTTTTTTATTTTAGGTGTCAGTGCATTAAGATCGTTGGCAAGATTTGCTGTTTCTATCGGCTTCACTTCTTTTAAACCAAGGTTATATTTTGCCAGCAAAACTTTCTTTACCCGTGCATCTATATCGTCACTCTTAAGCTTGCCTTCTTTAATTGCCTGCAAAATTTTTTGGATGCTTCCTTCAATATCTCCCGGCAGTAATAAAATATCGTTACCTGCTATTAATGATTGAAGCGCTGCTTCGCCTGCCGGATAATATTTGGTTACCCCTTTCATTTCGAGCGCATCGGTCATTGTAAGTCCTTTATATCCTAATTCATTTTTTAATAGCCCGGTTACGTTTTTGTACGAAAGAGAAGTAGCCTGGTTAGGTGTATTATCAATTGCAGGAATGTAAAGATGAGCGATCATCACACTGCCTATTCCTTCTTTCATAATTTGTTTGAAAGGATACAGCTCTAATGAGTCAAGCTGTTCGCGGGTTTTATTTATAACGGGCAGATCATAATGAGAATCAACAGCCACATCGCCATGACCGGGAAAGTGTTTTGCCGAACCCATTACACCAACATCCCGCATGCCTTTCATATATTGAATGCCGAATAAAGCAACCTTGTATCTATCTTCTCCAAAACTGCGGTCGTTAATAACAGGGTTGTTGGGATTGTTATTTACATCCACATCAGGGGCAAAGTTTATATGTATGCCAAGCCTTTTACATTGTTCGCCTACGGCTCTTCCAAAGTCGTAAACAAGCTTAGCATCGGGCACGGCACCAATCATTAATTGACGCGGAAAACTTATTACACTATCCAGCCTCATCCCAAGTCCCCACTCGCCATCAATGGCAATCAGCAAAGGTGTTTTCGCAATTGACTGGTAGTAATTGGTAAGGTTAGCCTGCCTTACCGGGCCGCCCTGGAAAAAACACAAGCCGCCAACATTGTATTTATTGATAAGATTGGTTACATCGCTAACATGCTTTTGACCCAGGTTGCTGTGCGCCCTTATCATAATTAACTGGGCGATGCGTAGCTCTTTTGTTAAACTGTTAAACACACTATCCACCCACTCGTTTGCAGGTAAACTGCTTTTATACTGGCCATAAGAAAAGGAGAAAGAAAGAAAAAGGAGAACTGATAAAAAATGTTTCTTCATATATGCTGCCTGAAATTGTAACACAAGATAATATAAATCACTAATCATTTTTGTCTGAACCGGGATTTATAGGATTTGTAGGATTAATGGGAAATGGATTTTAACCAATGTATCTTCTTTGTGAAACTTCGTGTCTTTGCGCCTTCGAGGTTCAAAATTGTCTGAACCAGGATTTGTAGCATTAATGGGAAATGGATTTTAACTAATGTGTTTTCTTTGTGAAACTTTGTTTGTGCCATGCAAGTTCTTTCAAAGATAGAGAAGAAAGTGAAAATTTTCGGGCACTCTGGCAACGCTGTACAGGCGGAGTTGTCAAACCACTCTGCGCTGCTGCTTTTGTAAGGAAGCGGT
>JAABUN010007465.1_pt1 | contig 11758 bp, 12 predicted proteins | sample 5559311 | NCBI WGS metagenome assembly JAABUN01 (sample SAMN10711877, study PRJNA513370) | rock metagenome | isolation source: Antarctica rocks | place: Antarctica: Victoria Land, Siegfried Peak sud | reverse complement strand
ACTGCGGCCGGATCTCGGCGACCATCCGCACCGCGCGCTCCCGAAGCTCATCGGGGTACTTGCTCGGACGTCCCATAACTCGAATCCTCCCAAGGTTGGGAGTCTCCGGACTCGCCGGGACGGCTCAACTCCAAGTCAGCGTCCGGGTCCTTGCCCGCCACTTCCCGGATCTACCGGCGCACGTCCAACGAAAGCTCCGGAAGCTGGCGCCGACCTTGACCGGAAGCAACATCGGCTTGCCCTTCAAGCGCAACGAATTTCCAGCAGCCGTCCTGCACCTGCAGATCGCGGCCGGCGTCCTAAAGAACCTCGAAGCCGAAGCCCTGCTTTTGAACCAGAGGCGGGCAAACCCGCTGGGCTTCGTGAACACACTCGCCAGCTGGAACGGCGCTCACAAGCTCCCGTTCCTTTCCACGATGGTCGTCGACCCACACCCTGGCGTGCGCGGCCAGGCAATCTTCAGCCTCATCGAGCACGCCCACCGGTTCCCCGCCGACAAGGAACGCGCCTACGCAGTGCTACGAAGCGCGCTCATGCAGGACCACGGGTGCACCATGGTCGACGCCGTCGCCCAAGGAATCGTGGCGTATCCCTCCAAGGCCCTGGAACCAGTTACGGCCCAGATGCGCAACCACCCGTCGGCCGTCGTTCGCTCCCGGTTCGTGTCCGACGAGTGACGTCGGCGAACAGCCCAAACCGTAGACCTCTACGGCACAGGACAGGTGGCGCCGCCGCCCCGGACGCCCACCTAGACTCATCGCCGTGGTGAGCCAGCAGGACGTCGAGGACAGCCTCCGCCTGGGCCGGGAGTCCAGGTCGTTCGAGGTCAAGGGTCCGGGCAGCATCACCGACAAGCCGTACGTCGCCCGAGTCGCGCGTGCAGCGATGGGATGGGCTCATCAGCCCCTGAGTCCGCACTTACTCCGCGCTTTCGTCCCCGAGGCACTCCGAGAAGTCCCGAGGAGCCGAGGTAGAGTCGGCCGCGACCACGTCACCGATGCTGGGCATCGGTCCAGATCAGGGCTTGTTTCGCGAGAACTTCCGAGGTTCGGCGAGGCGTAGGAGCGTCTCTTGCCGAGAGAGAAGGCCAGGGGTTCGAATCCCCTCAGCTCCACCAAACGTCCAGGTCAGCAGCGGTGCCCGGAGTCCCTCACCAGGAGCTCCGGATGCACTGTCAGCACTTGGTCAGCACTTTCGACCTCAGCCTTGTCCGTTCTGCCCCGCCTCTCGGCCGGTCTCGGCGCCCCGCGGAGGCGCTTGTGCACCTGCTGGCCATGGACACCAACATTCCTCGAGGGCGAGTGCATCACAAGCAGCGCGGCGCCCAGCCTGCGGATCCGATCCGCCTGGGGTTGATCGGAGATGTCCTCGAGGAACTGCCTGCGGATCCGGAAGGGGCGAGCGGCCAGGCAGATCTCGGCCTCGCCGGTCTCCTCGAGCTCCTGGCGGCTCTCATCGAGCAGGTGCAGCAGGTGCAGCAGGTGCTCAGTGCTAGCGGGCGCCCCGATGGTGCGCACATCGGGGATGTGTTCGGCGGCCGCGAGGACGGCGGCGCCGCCGAGGGAGTGGCCGACCAGGATCGTGGGGGCCGTGTGGGTGTTGCGCAGGTAATCAGCCGCGTTGACCAGGTCGGCGACGTTGGACGTGAAGTTGGTGTTGGCGAAGTCGCCGCCGGCCGAGACCGGTGAAGTCGAAGCGGAGCACCGCGATACCGAACCCCGTCAGCGCGTTCGCGATCCTCGACGCGGCCAGCACGTCCTTGCTGCACGTGAAGCAGTGCGCAAAGAGCGCGAACGCCCGCGGCTGGGCATCTGGCAGGTCCAGGCGGCCCGCAAGCGGGGTGCCGCCCGAACCCGGAAGGGTGACCTTCTCGCTGTGCATCAGTCGAACTTCCTCTCAGCCGCAGGAGACTCCTGCGGCCAACAGGGGAACCCGGTGGGGTCAGCGCGGGATACCACAAGGCCCAACCAGGTCACCACGCGTCACGTGATCGCCTCGCGAGGGGTCAGCCCGGGGGCTCCCCCTCAACGCCGGGCGAGAACGACCGCGAAGTCGTCGTCGGTCCACCATCCCTCCACCGTCAGCCCAGCTCCTCGGAGCTCGGACTCGATACCTTGGCGATGGAACTTGGCCGAGATCTCGGTGCGCAGATGTTCGCCCGGCGCGAAAGCGATGTCGAGGCCGATCGCCATGAGTCGGGCCGACATCGCCCGACGGGCCCTCAGTCGCATCTCGATCCACTGTTGCTCCGGGTCCCAGATCGCCACATGATCAAAAGCATCGACGTCCAGATCGCCGAGCAGCTCAGTGTTGAGCACGCGCAGCACGTTGCGATTGAACGCCGCGGTAACCCCGGCATCGTCGTCGTAGGCCGCAACCAACCGATCAGGTGCTTTGACCAGATCGATCCCGAGCAGGAACGTCTCGCCGGATCTCATCGCGGCCGCCAGACCGGCCAGGAACGCTCGCCGCTGGGTCGGCGGGTAGTTCCCGATCGTGCCACCCAGAAGCGCGAAGAGCCGGGTGCCTGGTGCGGGAAGCACGTCGAGGTGGTGGTCGAAGTCCGCCACTGCCCCTCGCAGTTGCAGCGTCGGGTACTCCTGACGCAGACCCGCCATCGCCTGACGTAGGGCTCCGGCGCTCACATCGACTGGGACGTACGCTGTCAGCTGACCTGTTCGCTGCATCGCGTCGAGCAGCAGCCGGGTCTTCTCGCTCGATCCGGAACCCAGCTCGAGGAGCACGTCCGCGCGAGCTGTCGCTGCGATCTCGTCCGCATGGCGTGCGAGGATCGCGCGCTCGGCGCGGGTCGGGTAGTAGTCGGGCAACCGGGTGATCTCGTCGAACAGGCGGCTGCCGCGGTCGTCATAGAAGTATTTCGGCGGCAGCCACTTGCGAGCCGCTGTCAGCCCCACGCGGGCGTCGAGCTCCAGGCCAGCCCGCAGATCGGCAGGCCCGAGCATGACCTGGATCTGCTCGACGGTGGCGCGGGTGAGGCCGTTGGTGTTCATTCGGTCTCCAGAGATCTGTTGCATATGAATGGGAGGGCACGAGCCGTGACATGCGGTTTCACGCGGTCGCCGGCGAACTCGTCAGAGGTGTCCGTCGGCGAGGCGGAGCCCGGTCAGAGGCCAGCGGGCGCCCGGAGGGAAGAAGTTGCGGTACGACGCGCGAGCATGGCCCGGGGGTGTGAAGGCAGAGCCTCCGCGCAGCACCATCTGGTTGGACATGAACTTGCCGTTGTACTCACCGGTCGCACCGGCGGCTGCCTGGAAGCCCGGGTACGGGAGGTACGCCGACGAGGTCCACTCCCAGCAGTCTCCGAACAGCTGGCGAAGACCGCCATCGGACGGTCCGGCGGCACCGGGGTGCCAATTCCTGGGATCACCCTGGTGCGGCTTGGTTGAGGCGAGACTCACCGCGTACTCCCACTCCGCCTCGGTGGGCAGCCGCTTGCCTGCCCAGGTGGCATACGCGTCGGCCTCGTAGTGGCTGACATGACAGACAGGCAGGGCCGGGTCGACCGGGAACGTGCCGTGCAGGGTGTGCTCGAACCACGCACCGTCCATCTCGGTCCAGTAGAGCGGCGCCTGCCATCCCTCGGCGTTGTTCCGGCTCCATCCGTCAGAGAGCCAATGTCGATGGGTCCGGTAGCCGCCGTCGGCCATGAAGTCCAGCCACTCCCCGTTGGTGACCAAGCGATCGGCGAGCCGGAATGGCGCGAGCCACTGTTGGTGACGGGGCAGCTCGTTGTCGAAGGAGAACTCCTCGCCTTCATGGCCGATCTCGACCAGGCCGCCGCCATAGTCGAGCCATCCCATCCCGCTGGGCTCGCACGGAACGCCTGACCGTTGCGCGTAGGCGGGCTGTAGGGGATTCAGGGACAGCACGTGCTTGATGTCCATGAGGAGCAGCTCCTGATGCTGCTGCTCATGATGGAAGCCGAGCTCGATGACCGGGGTCATCTTGCGCAGGCCGCCTTCGTCGAGAGCATCGAGCAGGTCGCGCATCCGGTCGTCGACGTTGGCGCGATAGATGCCGACGTCATGGGAGCCCGGTCGGCTGATGACTCCGCGCATGGGTCTGGCGTAGCGGGGACCCACTGTCTCGTAGTAGGAGTTGAACAGGAACCAGTACGTGTCCTGAAACGGGGCGAACGAGACCTCGTGCTCGGCGAGCACGAATGTCTCGAAGAACCACGTCACGTGGGCGCGGTGCCACTTGGTGGGAGAGGTGTCCGGCATGGACTGGACGGTCTGGTCTTCTGGGGAGAGGGGTGCTGCCAGCCGTTCCGTGTGGGCACGCACCTGGTCGAAGCGTTCGATCAGGGTGTCGGTGTCGTGGCGCTCCAGCAGGTAGTCGGCGACGGTCTGGGTCATGACAGGTGCTCCTTACTCATGCGGCCCGGAACTGCTCCGCGTCGGAACTTCTCAGGGACAGTCCGTGACCGGGTCGGTCCGGGTCGGGACGCAGCGCGCCGCCCCGCGGGGACAGCGCGCCGTCGAACAGCAGGTCCTCGATGCGGGCGTGGTCGTGGAAGTACTCCAGGTGCCGCAGGTTCGGCACGCCGGCGGCGACGTGGGCGAGAGGTCAGCCACGGTCCGCACAGCGGGCTGTGCCAGGCCCGGCTCCGACCCAGGCCCGGTGGCGGGTTGCGTTCGAGAGCGCGCCACAGCCCCACGGGAAATCCGTAGGAGCGATCCTCGACGTCACCGCGAGGCTCGTCACTGCGTCGCATCGACGATTCCTACTCCCGTCCGGTCTTCTGTGCATGATCGAGCCCAGCGCGCTGACCCGCGATCATCCGGTCGGCGAACCGGGCCGCCAGGGCCATGATGGTGAGCGCCGGGTTGGCCGCGCCCTGGGTGGGCAGCACGCTGCCGTCGGTGATGAACAGGTTGGGCACAGCGAAGGTGCGCAGGTCGGCGTCGACCACACCGTGCACGGCGTCCACCCCCATCCGTGCCCCGCCCACGAGGTGCGCGAAGCGCTGGATCGTGATGACCTCCTGGGCGCCCGCGGCACACAGGATGTCCTCCATCGTGCGTTGTGCGGCGGCGATCATCCGGTCGTCGTTGTCGCCCCGGGAGTAGGACATGTGGGCGACCGGCAACCCGTGCCGGTCGGTCTCCTCGGCGAGGGTGACCCGGTTGCGCGCTTGCGGCAGCAGCTCGCACATCCCGCCCAGGCTCGCCCAGTGCACGTAGTCGCGCATGTACTCGCGCAGCGCCGGGCCCCAGTGACCCTGGGCCATGACGTGCTCGGCGTAGGTGATCGGCAGCGGCGAGACGTTCTGGATGGCGTACCCGCGCACGTAGTCGTTGCTCGGGTCGGTCTCGTAGAACTCCTCGGTGGACACCTCGGGCGGGGGCGCCTTGACCATGCGGATCTCTTCCGCGAAGCGCCCTGCAGTCTGCGGGGCACCCTGCACCATGACGTAGCGCCCCAGTAGATCGTGGTCGTTGCCGATGCCGTCGGGGAACGACGGGCACGCCGAGAGCATCAGCAACCGCGGGGTCTCGATCGCATAACCTGCGACCGCGACGGCGCGGGCGCGCTGGCGGTGCTCGACGCCGTCGCGCAGGTAGGTGACGCCGACGGTCCGGCCGGTGTGCTTGTCGATGAGGACGCGGCTGACCATCGAGTCGGCCCGCACCTCGGCCCCGTGCGCCAGCGCGTCGGGCACATGGGTGATCAACGGTGAGGCCTTGGCGTTGACCTTGCAGCCCTGCAGGCAGAAGCCGCGGTAGATGCAGTGGGCGCGGTTGCCGAACCGGCCGTTGGTGATCGCCACCGGGCCGACCCGGGCCCGGATGCCCAGCGCAGCGGCGCCCCGCAGGAACACCTCACCGTTGCCGCCGACGGGGTGGGCGTGGTGCGGGTAGCCGTGCGGGTCGCCCCACGGCCAGTACTGCCCGGCCACCGGCAGCTCCTGCTCGAGAGCGGCGTAGTAGGGCTTGAGATCCGCGTAGTCGATCGGCCAGTCCGCGCCGACGCCGTCGCGGGTGAGGGTCGCGAAGTCCGACGGGTGGAACCGAGGCGTGTAGCCGGCGTAGTGCACCATCGATCCGCCGACGCCGCGCCCGGAGTTGTTGGAGCCCAACGGGACCGGGTGCTGCCCGCTGATCACTCGCGGCTCGGTCCAGTACAGCCCGTGCGAAGCCGCCTCGTCGGATACCCAGTCGGCGTCGGGGTCCCAGAACGGCCCGGCGTCCAGTGCAACCACCCGCCACCCTGCCCGGGCAAGCCGCTGCGCCACTGTCGCCCCGCCCGCGCCGCAGCCCACGATGACGAGGTCGACCTCGTCATCGTCGTCGAACCGGCGCATGTCGCGGCGCAGCTGGTGGTTGGTGCGCTCGTCGCCGGTAGGCAGCAGCCAGGCCGACGCGTTGCGGCGGCGCACGGCGACGTCGGTCAGGGTGCGCCCCATCAGTGGGTCACCGGGTCGCGGGGGTCGCGCTCGGCAACCTCCCAGCCCTCCCGCCTGCCGGCGCCGATGTTCTTGTATCCGCGGGGGTACGCCGGGCCGCCGAAGCCGATCTCGTTCCACGCCCAGGGGTGGGAGTAGAACGCGGCACACGCGTAGCGGCCCCACAGGCTCCACACATGCGCGGCCTGCCAGCCGTGCCACTCGGTCGCGTCCTGCACCGCCTGCACCAGCGTGGCTTGCTTGTCGGTGTCGAGGCTGTGGAAGCGGGACGGGCTCGCATCCCGGTCGAGCGCGGCCAGGGTGTCGCGCCACGCCTGCCGGTCCTCGGGGAGATCCGCGTAGCGCCAGCCGTCGGTCTCGTTACGGGCCAACCGCGCGTCGACAACGTGCAGCACTGGGATCCGGGGTTCGCGGTCCTGCCCGAGCAGCAGGTCGAACAGCGCGTCCGCCGTGAGCCGCTCCGCTGCGGTGAAGAAGACCAGCTCACCGGGCGGTTCGAGGCGAGCCAGCACGACCCCGGCGGTCACCTCGTCCCAGTGTCGCGCCTGGGCGAGCACGTCGAAGCCGTCGAAGCGGCCATGCCCGCCAGGCGTGATCCCGCTGGGCACGTCAGTCCTCCTCGCGGCGCAGGACGGAAGCGAGCAGGCCCATGCCGCCGACCATGCTGGCCAGCATCGGCGCGAAGGCAGGTGGTCCCATCTCAAGGTTGTAGCGCAGGTTGTGCCAGCCGCCGGGCTTCGCGATGATCCCCCGCCAGTGCAGGTAGGTGCCCTGCAGACCGTTGGCGACGACGATCGCCGACGCCACCGGCAGGACAGTTTTCGCGGCCCGGCGGGAGAACACCGCCGCGATGCCCGCGGGGGCCAGCGTCGGCACGATCACGATCGGCCACCACATCATCTTGTTGCCGAAGCTGGCGCTGTCGTGCTCCAGCCAGATCTCGGCCGCGGTGATGACCGCCCCGGCGGCGGTGAGCGCGGAGAGCGTGCGCTCGAAGCGGCCGGTGCGGACGTCGCGCAGCAGCCGGTCGATGCCGGTGACCCCCTCCTGCGCCGGGTACCGGGCGACCCGGCCCGCCAGGCCCGTGCTCATGATCCACCCTTGCCGGGCAGGAACTCCTGCAGCTTCTGCTTCAGGCCGGTGCGGACGACGCCGAGGGCGTCCTCGTCACCCTTGATCATCGCCAGGGCGGCGTCCTTGATCTGCTCGACGGTGGCGTGCGGCGGGATCGGCGGCACGTCGGGATCGGTGCGGACGTCGAGCAGGGTGGGGCGATCGGCGGCGAAGGCCCGGTCCCAGGCCGGCCCGACGTCCTCGGGCTTGTCCACTTGGATGGCAAGCAGGTCCAGGCTGGCGGCGAAGTGCGCGTAGTCGACGTCGGGCAGGGTCTGGGATTCGACGAACTTCGGCGCGCCCTCCATCGCGCGGAGCTCCCACGTGACCTGATTGAGGTCGTTGTTGTGCAGCACGGCGACCACCAGCCGGGGATCACTCCACTCCCGCCAGTAGCGCGCGATGGTGATCAGCTCGGCCAGGCCGTTCATCTGCATCGCCCCGTCGCCCACGATGGCCAGGACGGGGCGGTCGGGGTGGGCGAACTTCGCGCCGATCGCGTAGGGCACCCCGGGGCCCATGGTGGCCAGGTTGCCCGACAGGGATCCACGCATACTGCCGCGCATCTTCAGGCAGCGGGCGTACCAGTTGGCCGAGGATCCCGAGTCCGCGGTGATGATCGCGTCGTCGGGGATGCGCCCGTTGAGCTCCCAGACCAGCCGCATCGGGTTGACCGGATCGGCCTCGCTCGTGGACTGGCGCTCGATCACCCCCCACCAGTGGGCGACGTCGGACTCCACCTTCTCGCGCCAGGACCGGTCGGCCTTGCGGATCAGGGCGGGTAGCAGGGCCTGCAGCGTGGTGGCCGAGTCGCCGACGAGGTTGACCTCGTAGGGGTAGCGCAGCCCGACCAGGCCCCCGTCGAGGTCGATCTGCACGGCACGGGCCTGGTCGAGCTCGGGCAGGAACTGGGTGTAGGGAAAGCTCGACCCGACTGTGAGCAACGTGTCGCAGCCCTGCATCATCTCGTAGCTCGCCCGGGTGCCGAGCAGTCCGATCGACCCGGTGACGAACGGCAGGTCGTCGGACAGCACGTCCTTGCCGAGAAGTGCCTTGGCGACACCGGCGCCGAGCAGCTCGGCCACCTCTTCCACCTCCGTGCGTGCCCCGCGGGCGCCCTGCCCGACGAGGATCGCGACCTTCTCCCCGGCGTTGAGGATCTCTGCCGCGCGAGCGACGCCGGCGTCGTCCGGGCGCGACGTCGGCCAGTGGATGCCAAGGCTGGAGGGCACCTGCTTGAACACGTGACCGGGCGGGCTGTACGGGAGATCCTGGACGTCGGCGGGGATGATGATGCAGGTCGGAGCGCGGTGGGTCAGCGCCGTCCGGATGGCCCGGTCGAGAAGGTTGGGCAGCTGCTCGGGCACAGTCGCCATCTGCACGTAGTGGTGGGCGACATCCTTGAACAGCGACAGCAGGTCGACCTCCTGCTGGTAGGCCCCACCCATCGCGGAGCGGTTGGTCTGCCCGACGATCGCGACGACCGGCACGTGGTCGAGCAGCGCGTCGTAGAGGCCATTGAGCAGGTGAATCGCACCAGGACCCGAGGTGGCCATGCAGACCCCGACCCGGCCACTGAACTTCGCGTAGCCCACCGCCTCGAAGGCGGACATCTCCTCGTGCCGGGACTGGATGAACGCGGGCTTGTTGTCAGCGCGGCCGAACGCGGCGAGGATCCCGTTGATCCCGTCGCCTGCGTAGGCGAAAACCTTCTCGACCTCCCAGGCCCGCAGGCGCTCCAGCAGGTAGTCGGCGACGGTCTGGGTCATGACAGGTGCTCCTTACTCATGCGGCCCGGAACTGCTCCGCGTCGGAACTTCTCAGGGACAGTCCGTGACCGGGTCGGTCCGGGTCGGGACGCAGCGCGCCGCCCCGCGGGGACAGCGCGCCGTCGAACAGCAGGTCCTCGATGCGGGCGTGGTCGTGGAAGTACTCCAGGTGCCGCAGGTTCGGCACGCCGGCGGCGACGTGGGCGTGCAGGGTCGGCGCGCAGTGCCCGGAAACCGCCACGTTGTGGGCGGCGGCCACCGCTGCCGCGCGCAGGAACTCCGTGACGCCACCGCAGCGAGTGACGTCGACCTGCAGGCAGTCGACCGCCTGCGCGGCCACCATCCGCGCGAAGTAGGCGAGATCGTAGCCGTACTCCCCCGCTGTGACGTCGGCGTCGCACAGATCGCGGACCTCGCGCAGCCCGGCCAGGTCGTCGGAGGACACCGGCTCCTCGAACCAGATGACGCCGGCATCGCTCAGCGCCCGGCCGACGCGCACCGCCTGCTTGCGGGTGTAGCCGCCGTTGGCGTCGACATAGACCTCGACGTCGGGGCCTACCGTTTCCCGCACCAGCGTCACCCTGGCCAGGTCGCGCCGCTCCTCGCCGCCCCACGACTCGCCGATCTTGATCTTCACGCGGGGGATGCCGAGTTCGTGCACCCAATGGGTCAGCTGTGCGCGGGTGGTGGTGTCGTCGTAGGTGGTGAAGCCGCCGCTGCCGTAGACGGGCACCGTGTCGCGGCAGCGGCCCACCAGGGTGGAGAGGGCGACGCCGAGCAGGCGCGCCTTGAGGTCCCACAGCGCGATGTCCACCGCCGAGAGGGCACAGGACACCAGCCCGGGGCGGCCGAGGTTGCGGCAGGCCCGGACCATGCCACCCCACAGCCCGGGGATGTCCATCGGGTCCCCGCCGTGCAGCACACCGGTGAGCTGGTCCTCGACGACGGCCTTGCAGCCTGCGCCAGCGTAGGTCCATCCGAGGCCCTCTGACCCGCCCGCGCGTGTGGTGGCCGACCAGGCGAGCGTGCCGTCGGCCTCCGGACGGTCGGTGGGGATCTCGTAGACCTCGCAGGCGACAGATGTGATGAGACCATCCCGAGCCATGCTCAGGCTCCCTGGCCGAGGTTGCGCATCAGACCGCCGTCCATGACGTACGTCGCGCCGGTGACGTAGTCGGCGTCGCTGGACGCAAGTGAACACCGCGAGCCGGGCGATCTCCGACGGCTGGGCCGCCCGCTTCCAGGGGATGGATTGCACTGCTCCTCGAGCAGCGTCGGGTCGTCGATGGCCGGCTGGTTGAACGGCGTCAGGACCATACCGGGAGCCAGGTTGTTGACGTTGATCTGCTGCGGCGCGAGCTCGGACGAGCCCGGTCGACTGTTCACCCATGAGGAAGGACGGTTGAGGTAGGACGGTTGAGATAGGACAGGGCCAGCGCGGTCGCGGTGGCGTAGACGAGGTGGTGCCAGACGTCGATTGCGACCTCGGTCGGCGCCATTTCCGTGATCGGTGGTGCCACCCCCAGCCTGGGAAGCATGGTCACCTCGCCGCCCCAGACCGCGCCGAGATGGACGAGCGTTGCAACCGGAGCAGCGATGCCGACGACTGCGAGAACGCCGCGGGGCGCTCCCCACAGCGTGCCGTACGCCCAGTGCACCATTGTGGACAGCCGGGCCTTCTCCGTCTCCCCGATCGGCTGGAAGCCCAGGACCTTGGCCGCCGCGTCGAGGGGGGCTGTGCTGCCCTCCCGGTCACGGAGCTTGGCCTCCAGCGCGCTGGACGCGGTCATCGCCGCCGTCCCAACCATCCCTGCGAACAGGCCCTCTCCCACCGCGGCCGCCACTCGTTCGATCACTGCAACCTCCCGTCCGGATCTGGTCCGGGCCCGAGGAGCGCGAACCGCGATGTGTCGGGGGGATCGACCCATCGTCGATCCCCCATGGCAAGACGACAAAGCTGGCCGCCGGGGTCCAGGGCGACGCGGTCCGGTGTTCCCGAGGGCCGCAGGTGCAGCAGCTCGGGCCGGACGGTCACATCATGCCCGCTCCTAGTAGTCACCCCCACCGCCACCGCCGCTGAAGACGATCACGAGTATCACGATCACGGCAATGACGACCAGCGCTCCTGCGATCAGCAGCCATCGTTTTCTCAACTGGCTCCTCTTTCGCCGTCGTAGTCTTCTACTTCTGGGTTGGCCGCCGACGCGGCGAGCGCCACGGTTCCCATCGCCCAGCGCCGGGACGTATGCGTGTGAGTCATACAAGAGCTACTTCAAACCTCGGGTTCCGGTGTTCGCCCATGGAATTACGCTAGTGCTCCTAGTGTCGCGTGTTGGAAGTGACTTTACACTCGGTAGTTGAGACAATGGCTCATGTCGATTCGCGTTGCGCCATTGGTGTTGTCGGACTCCGATCGTGCGGTGTTGGAGTCGTGGGTTCGGTCCTC
>JAABUN010007464.1_pt1 | contig 11759 bp, 12 predicted proteins | sample 5559311 | NCBI WGS metagenome assembly JAABUN01 (sample SAMN10711877, study PRJNA513370) | rock metagenome | isolation source: Antarctica rocks | place: Antarctica: Victoria Land, Siegfried Peak sud | reverse complement strand
AAGCCCGCTCCGAGATGACCCTCCCCGCGACGCAAGTCGGGGAGACCCCCCGCAGACGACGGGGTCGCGAGGCGACCGGTGGCAGGCGGGCGACCGCCGGAGCCGAGTCGTGCTCATGGTCGAGGGCTATCATTTCCTATCATCGTGTGGACGTACTCGTGTCCAGGCGGGCAAGAGCCGACCCATCGGTAGGGGTGGTCGGGCGATCAAGGTATTGCAGCAGCCAAAACATGACACTCCTTGTTTGCCGATATCGTGCAGCATGTGGGGCGGGTGTGACCCGCCCGTGGCCGAGGGCGACGCGGACCCACCCGGTCCCATCCCGAACCCGGTCGTGAAACGCGCCAGCGCCGACGGGTACTGCGGTTCCAACGCCGTGGGAGACGTGGCCGCCGCGGGCGGATCTCACTCAGCTCTGCAACTGCGACGATGTCGGCAAGTATTCGCTCGTTCTCTTTGTCGCGGGGTGGAGCAGCGGCAGCTCGTCGGGCTCATAACCCGAAGGTCGGCGGTTCGAATCCGTCCCCCGCTACCACAAGAAGCCCCCACTGTTGCACAGTGGGGGCTTCTTCCTGTTCATGCCTCGGTGTCTCACCCGTAAGCACAGTTCTCGCGAGCCGTCTATCTGGTACGCTCTGTGTATTGAGGCGACGGCCTCTCTCGCGATCGACAAGGGGGGCACAACATGATCGTAGGAAAGCTGCGGCGGATCGGCGAATCGATGGTGGTGACTATCCCCCACGAGGAAGTGGACCGACTCGGGCTGGCCGAAGGGGACACCGTGTCGATCGAGGCGCGCAAGGTGACGCTGGTCCCGCACCACGAATTACGCCCGGAATTGGAAGCCATCGCGGTGCGACTCGAAGCTCGCCCCGATTTCCAGCGCGCGCTCGACTACTTGAAGGATCGGTAGGATGCGCCCAGTAGAGCGGCCCTCGACGGAGGATGTACTCGCCATCAATGCGCGTATCCTTGGTCGCGATGACGGTTTGCACGACGAGGGGCGGTTGATTGGTGCCCTCGGGCGGGTCGAGATGGCTGCTCATTACGAGGGTGCCGATCTGGTTGCCCAGGCTACCCGTCTATTAGCCGCGCTGGCTCTGGCCCACGCATTCATAGATGGTAACAAGCGGACGGCCCTCTGGGCAGCATCGGCTTTCTGGGAATTGAACAATCTCAGCCTCCACGCCGATGGCTATGATGAACTGGCCGAGCGCTTGGTCGCGATGGTCGCCGTGACGGGCGGGCGCGAAGACGAGGAGATGGCGCTGGAGCGCTGGCTTCGCGATCATCTGACGTCGCGCTGAGACTCACGCGGTCAAGGCATCATGCGGTAGCATATCGGGTTCGGTGTGCGTCAGCTCAGCCGACAGCGCGCGCCCACCCCATCGCCTCGCATTGGTCTCCCGCCTCGCGCAACTCGCTCATGAATCGTGCTCATCGAAGAGTGCCAGCGCGGGTGCCTGCATCTCCGCGATGTGGTGCGCCATCGCCCGCTCGGCCGCGAGCCAGTCGCCTGCGGCGAGGGCGGCGAGGATCGCGGCGTGGTGCTCGATCGAGACCAGGATCAACGGCTCCGGGCGCAGCCCGTAGGCCCTCAGGACATCGAGTTGTGTCTGGAGTCCTTCGCGCAGGGACAGGAGCCGCCGATTCCGTGCCGCCACGAAGAGGGAGTGGTGGAGTTGCCAATCGGCCAGGTCGAACGCCGCCGCGCCCTCAACCCCGGCCAGCATCAACACCGCCATGGCGTCGTGCGCGGCCTGCGCTTGCGCCAACGCGACCTTGCCGAGTTGTGGGCCGCCCAGCCGCACGGCCAGCACCTCCAGCCCCAGGCGGATCTCGTACAACTCGCGCACATCCCGCCGCGTCATCCGCGCCACGGCGAACCCGCGTCGCCGATTCACCTGGACCACACCCTCCTGCGCCAGACGATACAACGCCTCCCGCACCGGCGTGCGGCTCACCCGGAGTTCGGCGCTGAGGCGGAGATCGGAGAGCTTCTCGCCCGGATGCAAACGGCCGTCAATGAGCCGCGCGCGCAACGCCAGGTAGACTTGCTGACCGAGCGGCGGTTGCTCAACCGCTTCGGGACACCGAGCAGGCAGTGATGCCCGATCGGGCGGTGGTGTGTCGATAGGCATAGACTCCCTTGCACGTCCTACGGCGACCAGCCAAAGTATACGGCCTGCCATTGTTTGACAAGCGCCGGATGAAGCCGTATTCTGTATACAGTATCGTCCCAGTCTACCAACCGATAAGCAAACGACCCTGTGTCGGCACACCATCCCTGCGCTAAATCGTCGGGCCGCGACGTATGCGATGCGCTTGGGGTGGTGTCCATATCCCCGCCCCGCCCGCCGCTGGGGCGCGACCTGACGCCATTCGTTGAGGGGAAATCGAGCGATGGGCCGCTACATCCTCGCGCGCGTGGGCAGTCTGGTCTTTGTGCTCTTCGTCGTCTCGCTGATCGCGTTCCTGATGATGCACGCCGTCCCCGGTGGGCCGTTCGATGTCGGCGAGCGGCGTCTGCCCGAGGCGACACGGCTGGCGCAGCTCCGCAAGTATGGCCTCGACAAGCCGCTCTGGGAGCAATATCTGCGATACATGTGGAACGCCGCACACCTCGACTTCGGCATCTCCTTTCAGAGTCCGACCGAGACCGTCATCGGCCTGATCGCGCGCGCCTGGCCGATCACCATCCGCATCGGGATTCCGACGATCCTGATCTCCTACACCCTCGGCATCACCCTCGGCTTCATCGCCGCGCTGCGGCAGAATAGCTGGATCGATTACGTGGTCACGTTCGGCGCGACCCTTGGCCTGACGGTACCCAACTTCGTCGTCGCGACCTGGCTGATCCTCATCCTCAGCGTGCGCTTCCAACTCCTGCCCACCGGCGGCTGGGGCGAGCCGCAGCAATATATCATGCCGGTGATCGCCTACTCCCTCGCGCCCACCGCCCTCGTGGCCCGCTACACCCGCGTCAGCATCCTGGAGGTGTTGCGCGCCGATTATGTCCGCACGGCGCGGGCGAAGGGGCTGCGCGAGCGGCGCGTCCTCGGCTGGCACATCGCGCGCAACGCGCTCATCCCGCTGGTCACGGTGATGGGACCGGAGATCCCCAATATCCTGACCGGCTCAATCTTCATCGAATCGACCTTTCGTATCCCCGGCCTCGGGCGGTTCTTCGTCACCAGCACCTTCCAGCGCGACTACCCGATGATCCTGGCGCTGGTCCTGCTGGTGGCCCTCCTCTGGGGGATCACCTACCTCCTGACCGATCTCGCCTACACCCTGCTCGACCCGCGTATCCGGCTGACCGGCAACGCCGGGGAAAGGTAGGCGGCGGTGAAGGAAGCCGAGGCCACGAAAGCGATCGTCGCCACCCCTTCGCACCTCGCCGGGGCGGCCAATCCCCGCACCACGGCGCGGGTCCGCAGCAATCTCGGCATGGCGGCGCGGCGTTTCATGCGCCAGCGTCTGGCGGTGTTCGGCCTCGCGATCACCGTGATCCTTCTCGTCGTCGGCATCTTCGCGCCGCTGTTGGCCCCCTACTCGTACAAGTACACCGACCTGGCCTCCGCCGGCCAGTTCCCCGACGCCCGCTATCGCCTGGGGACCGATGTTGTCGGCCACGATTACCTCAGCCGGATCATCTACGGCATCCGCACCTCGCTGCTGGTCGGGTTCGGGGCGGTCGTCGTCGCGACGCTGGTCGGCCTGCCGCTCGGCCTCCTGGCCGGCCTGCGCGGCGGGCGCGTCGATTTCGCGGTGATGCGGCTGGTCGATGTGATGACCGCCCTCCCCGGCCTGCTCTTCACCATCTTCCTGATCTCGGTGATCGGCGGCGGGGTCAGCAACGTCATCTTCGCCATCGGCATCACCAGTTGGGTCACGATCTGCCGCCTGCTGCGCGCCCAGCTCCTCAGCCTGCGCGAGCAGGATTATGTCACGGCGGCGCGGAGCATCGGCGCGACCGATCTGGCGATCGCGGTGCGCCATCTCCTGCCGAACGCGCTCGCGCCGATGATCATCGTGATCGCGCTGGCGGTGCCCAACGCGATCTTCGCCGAGGCCGGGCTCAGCTTCCTCGGCATCGGCATCAACGAGCCGACGCCGAGTCTCGGCAAGATGGTGGCCGACAGCGCGGCTTACATCCGGGTCTACTGGCACCTTGGTCTCTTCCCGACGCTCGCCATCGCGTTGGCGATGCTCGGCTTCACCTTTGTGGGGGACGGCCTGCGCGACGCGCTCGATACGCGCTCGCGTTAGCCCCTGGGGATAGGTTGCGCACCGCTTGGTGGCGGGCCACCGGCTATTGACCGTTCGGTATCATCCACTAGCAGGAGGAGCCCAGCATGGCGGAACACGACAAACTCGATCGCGACTCGCTCGGTTTTCAGCGGATCATGCACGCCCGGCGGCAGATGAGCCGTCGGGCCTTCCTCGGCGGGGCGGCCGGCCTCGCCGCGACCGCCGCGCTGGCCGCCTGCGGGGGCACGGAATCGACGCCGACCGCCCCCGCCGTGGCCAGCACCGCGCCCTCCGCCGCGCCGTCGGCAATCCCGACGCGCCCGGCGGTCGTCGTGCCGGCCTCGGCCTCCCCCGTCGCCGCCGCCTCGGGTTCCCCGGCGGCTTCCGTCGCACCCAGCAGCGCGCCCAGCAGCGCGCCCAGTAGCGTCCCCAGCAGCGCGCCGACGGCGGCGGCTCTCCCCCTTCCGGCCGACGCGGCGGCGGCGGAGCAGCAGATCTACGTCGTCAACTCGGTCATCGACGCGAAGGTGCTCGACTTCTACGAGGCGGTCTACGCGCGCCCCGCCGTCGGCGACCTCTTCAGCGAGCCGCTGGTGCGACTCAGCAAGGACTTCGAGGTCATCCCTGGGGCCGCCGAGTCGTGGCAGGGAAGCCCCGATGGCAAGACCTGGACCTTTAAGCTCGACAAGAACCTCGTCTGGTCCGATGGCAACCCCGTCACCGCCGATGACTACGTGGCGACGATGCAGTATGGGGCCGACCCGAAGCACGCCTGGGATTTCACCTGGTACTTCCAGGGGGTCATCAAGGGCTGGGACGAGGCCATCGCCGGCAAGATCCCGCTCGACCAACTCGGCGTGAAGCGTGGGGCCGACGCCAATACCCTGATCGTCGAGACGCAGGTTCCCGCCCCCTACCTCCCCGCGATGTTGCTCTACTCGTGGCCCCTCTCGAAGGCGGCGCTGGCGAAAAGCGGGCCGCTGTACAACACCAAGCCCGAGACTGCCGTCTCGTCGGGGCCGTTCATCCTCAAGGAATGGGTCAAGGGGCAGCGGATCGTCTACACCCGCAACGCCAAGTACACCGGCAAGTTGACCCCCTACTTCACCCAGATCGTCCAGAAGCTGGCCGATCCGAAGACCAACTTCGCCGCCTACCAGAACAACGAGATCGATATCATGGAAGACCCGGCCCCGGCGGACATGAAGGTCGCGCTGGCCGATGGGGAGATCTCGAAGCAAATCTTCTCCTCGGTGGGCGACTTCCGCACCTTCTACCTCTTCTTCGACGTGACCAAGGCCCCCTTCGACAACCTGAAGGTCCGTCAGGCGTTCAGCCATGTGGTCGATCGCGACGCGATCCAGAAGGCGCTGCTCGGCCCCTCGGGTGGCCCGGCCTACTCCTGGCTCGCGCCCGGCTTCCCGTCCTCGAACCGCGAGGGGCTGAAGGACATCCAGAAGTTCGACATCGCCATGGCGAAGCGGCTCCTCGCCGAGGCCGGTTTCCCCGACGGCAAGGGCTTCCCCAAGCAGACCCTCTGGCTGCGCGACGAGACGCCGCTGAATCAGGCGGTGGCGCAGAGCGTCGCCAGCGCCATCACGCAGAATCTCGGGGTCGAGGTCGAGGTCTCGAACAAGGACCGCAAGCTCTTCACCGACAGCCTCACCGCCAAGCCGACGCAGATCCTCTTCGGGTTCGTCTCCTACGGGATGGACTTCATCGATCCCTTCAACATGCTGAGTGTCTGGCTCTCCGGCGGGCGACACTCCTGGGTCAACAAGGACTTCGACGCCAAGGTCAAGGAGGCGTCGTCGTTCCTCGGGGCCGCCGACCAGCGGACCAAGATATTCCAGGACGCGGAGAAGATCCTCGTCTCCGACGTGCCGGGGGTCTTCATCTATCATGGCACCCCCGCCCAACTGATCAAGCCGTGGGTGAAGGGCACGGCGCTCGACCCCGACAAGTCCGGCAACAAGAGCCTGCACTGGCCGGGCTATAGCACCGCGACCACCGCCCCCAGCAACCTCTACATCACCAAGGACGTGAGCAAGCGGAAGAACGCGTAACACGCGCGAGGACGCGGCGCAGATGGCAGGGTGGGGGGCGCACGGCGAGTGCCGCCCCCCACCTCGCACGCGGCACCCGCGCGCCGCACCGCAGTGACCGGGCCGTCCCGAACTCGAGTGTATCCCGGAGCCAGAGAGGGCGGAGCCAAGGAGAAAACGCATGGCAGCGACCGCACCCGTCGCGTCCCCGACCGAACTCGCCGCCCTGGCCGCGCTGTTCCAGGTGCGCCGCGACATCACGTTCCTCAATCACGGTAGCTACGGTGCCTGCCCGCTCCCGGTTTTCGAGACCTACCAGGAATGGCAGCGTGAGTTGGAGCGCCAACCGGTCGAATTCCTGGGGCGACGGATCAAAGGCCTCCTCGCTGAGGCGCGCGGCGCGCTCGGCGCGTTCGTCGGCACCGACGCCGGGAACCTGGTCTTCATGCCGAACGTCACGGCGGGGATCAACGCCGTCGCGCGGTCGCTCCGCCTCGAACCAGGCGACGAGATCCTGGCGACCGATCACGAGTACGGCGCGGTCGATCGGACCTGGCGCTTCTGCTGTGCCCGCACCGGCGCGCGCTATATCAACCAGCCGATCGCCCTCCCGCTCGCCAGCGCCGAGGAGTTCGTGGAGCAGCTATGGGCGGGCGTGAACCCGCGCACGCGGGTGATCGCGATCAGCCACATCACCTCCTCCAGCGCGCTGATCTTCCCGATCGCGGAGATTTGCCGCCGGGCGCGCGAGGCCGGGATCATCACCGTGATCGACGGGGCGCACGCGCCGGGGCAGATCGACTTGCACCTGAATGACCTGGGGGCCGACTTCTACCTCGGCAACTGTCACAAGTGGCTCTGCGCCCCGAAGGGCGCGGGCTTCCTCTTCGCCCGGCCCGAGCGCCAGACGCTACTCGACCCGCTGATCATCAGTTGGGGCTGGGAAGCAGATCGGCCGGGGCCATCGCCCTTCCTCGACCACTACGAGTGGACCGGGACGACCGACCCCTCGGCCTACCTCAGCGTCCCGGCGGCGATCGCCTTCCAGCGCGAACACGACTGGCCGCGCGTGCGTGCCGCCTGCCACGCGCTGCTGCGCGACGCCCGCGAACGACTCGGCGCGCTGACCGGCCTGCCGCAGATCGCGCCCGACTCCGCCGACTGGTGGGTCCAGCTCTGCACCATCCCGCTGCCGACAACCGCGCCCCCAGACCTCAAGGAACGCCTCTGGGACGAGTACCGGATCGAAGTGCCGATCGGCCAGCGCCTCGGCCAGCCCACGGTGCGCGTTTCCATCCAGGCGTACAATACGCAGGCCGACGTCGATCGGCTGATCGAGGCGCTGGGGGCGCTGCTGTAGCGGGGGCTGGACCCCTCCCCCGGCCCCTCCCCTAAAAGGGAGGGGTGACTCGTGAATAGGTGATGGGCCGGTCAGCGAAGCAATGATTTCTCAATGAGTCACCCCTCCCTTTTAGGGGAGGGGCCGGGGGAGGGGTCCAGCCCCAAGCCACGCAAGGAGGGCATATCATGGCCGAGAGCTACCTGAACGGGCTTTTCTCTCTCGCGGGGCGGGTCGCGCTGGTGACGGGGGCGAGCAGCGGCATCGGGCGCGAACTGGCGCGCGGGCTGGCCCTGGCCGGGGCCACGGTCGCCCTCTCGGGGCGCGCGGAGGACCGCCTGGAGGAGACGCGGGCGTTGATCGCCGCTGGCGGCGGCACGGCCGAGAGCTTCCCCGCCGAGGTCGGGAACATCGAGGAGATCGCCCCCCTGGTGCAGGCGGTGGTCGACCGCTTCGGCCAGCTCGATATCCTGCTCAACTGCGCGGGGATGAACCAGCGCGAGCCGATCGCCGAGGTGCAACCCGACACCTACGCGCGCCTGATGGATGTCAACCTGCGCGCGCCCTACTTCCTCAGCCAGGCGGTGTTGCCGCACCTGATCGCGCGTGGCGGCGGCAAGGTCATCCATGTCGGCTCGCTCACGACCGGCTGGGGCATCGGCAACCTCTCGGTCTATGGCCTGACGAAAGGGGCGATCGGCCAGTTGACCCGCACGATGGCGGTCGAGTGGGCGCAGCACAATGTGCAGGTCAACTGCCTCTGCCCCGGCTGGATCGAGACGCCGCTCACGAAGCCGCTCTGGGCCAACGAGGAGCGCCGGGGCTGGATCCTCGACCGTGTCCCGGCCAAGCGACCGGGCCAGCCGGATGATCTCGTCGGCCTGACCATCTACCTCGCCTCGCGCGCCTCCGACTTCACCACCGGGCAGGCGATCTACGTGGACGGCGGCTTCATGGCCGGGGGCCAGTGGTAGCGCGACGACGCCGAGCGGCACCGCGCCCCGTCGGCCCTATTCGCGCGACCGGGGCGACCGGGGCGACCGGGGCGACACCAGTGGAGGTGCGATGATCGATCTGACCACGGCGCGGATCGCTGACCTCGCCGCCGCGATGGCGGCGGGCACCCTCACGGCGAGCGCGCTGACCGAACACTATCTCGAACGGATCGCGCGCCTGGATGGCTCGACGCGCGCGGTCGTGGAACTGAATCCCGAGGCGCGCGACATCGCCCGACAGCTCGATGAGGAACGCGCCGCCGGGCGGGTGCGCGGCCCGCTGCACGGTATCCCGCTGATCATCAAGGACAACATCGACACCGCCGACCGGATGCAGACGACCGCCGGATCGCTCGCGCTGGTCGGCCACCCCGCCCCGCAGGATGCCGGGGTGGTCACGCGCCTGCGCGCGGCGGGGGCGATCATCCTCGGCAAGGCCAACCTCAGCGAATGGGCGAACTTCCGCTCGTCGCGCTCGTCGAGCGGCTGGAGCGGGCGCGGGCGGCAGACGCGCAACCCCTACGCGCTCGACCGCACCCCGTCCGGCTCCAGTTCGGGCTCGGGGGTCGCGGCGGCGGCGGGCTTCGCGGCGGCGACGCTCGGCACCGAGACGAACGGTTCCATTGTCTCGCCCGCCGCCGCCAGCGGGGTGGTGGGCCTCAAGCCGACGGTCGGGCTGACGAGTCGCGCCGGGGTCATCCCGATCGCCCACAGCCAGGACACCGTTGGGCCGATGGCGCGGAGCGTCGCCGACGCGGCGGCGGTCCTCGGCGCGATCGCCGGGCCGGACCCGCGCGACCCGGCGACGGCGGCGGGGGCGGCGCACGTCCAGCCCGACTACACGCGCTTCCTCGACCGCGACGGGCTGCGCGGCGCGCGAATCGGCGTGGCCCGCAAGACCTTCTTCGGCTACAGCGAACACGCCGACCGGATCATCGAGGGGGCAATCGCGGCGTTGCGCGCGGCCGGCGCGACGATCGTGGACCCGGCGGATCTCCCGACCGCCGAGGCGCTCGCCGAACACCCTTCGACCGTGCTCTACCACGAGTTCAAGGCCGACCTGAACGCCTATCTCGCCACGCGGCCTGAATTGCCGGTGCGGACGCTGGACGACCTGATCGCCTTCAACGAGGCGCACGCCGCCGAGGAGCTGCCCTATTTCCTCCAGGAATTGCTGCGCAAAGCGCAGGCGAGCGGTCCGCTCACCGACCCGGCCTATCTGGAGGCGCTGGCGACCGGGCGACGGCTGGCCGGCGTGGAGGGGATCGACGCGGCGCTGACGGCGCATCGCCTCGACGCGCTGATCGCCCCGACCGCCGCCCCGGCCTCCGTTATCGACCAGCTCAACGGCGGGCCGCACCTGGGCGGTTCCTCGACCCCCGCCGCCCTGGCAGGCTACCCGCTCCTGTCCCTCCCCGCCGGGTACGCCTTCGGCCTACCGGTGAATATCACTTTCATGGGCGGGGCGTGGAGCGAACCGACCCTCATCCGGCTCGCCTACGCCTTCGAGCAGGCGATCCAGGTCTGGCAACCGCCGCGCTTCCTGCCGACGATCGCTCTACCGTAGCACCGCAGCCACATGAGACTGCGCGCATAGGGGACACGCCGTTGTCGAGAGGCGGGTTCGCCACAGCACAACCCGCTCCATGTTGCCTTCTTGCACACCTCCTGCCCGTGACCCCGTCGGGGCTGTATGCTGGCGCGACCGCGCGAGCGGCAACGCGCCTGTGACGGTCGGCGGGGCGGCGGGGAGGAGAATTAGTGGCGACGGACAACACCGATCTCGATGAGTACGGCGACGGCGAGGGGTACGACCTCGAAAACGGCCTCAGCGGGCCGGATCTCGACTACTACCTGGACCTCGCCCGCGAGATTGGTGGCCCCGGCCTCGACCTCGCGTGCGGCACCGGTTTCCTGACCATCCCTTTCGCGGAGTCGGGGCTGGCGATGACCGGCGTCGACCGCGCGTCGGCGATGCTCGACCACGCCCGGCACAAGGCTGGGGCGCTGCCTATCCGCTGGCTGCGCGCCGACTGCCGGGCGCTCGACCTGGGCGAGCGGTTCCGCCTGGTGACGCTGACGGGCAACGCCTTCCAAGAGTTCCTCACGCGCGCCGACCAGGAGGGGCTACTGGGCACGGCCCGACGACACCTCGCGCCGGACGGGGTGTTCGCGTTCGAGACGCGCTTCCCCCGCGCCTCCGACCTCCTGACCGCCGCCGCGCTTGAGGGGAACTGGTCGGAGGAGACGGAGTGGCGGCGGTACGAGAACGCGGGCGGGCAGCTCGTCACCGTCTCCACGGCGCAACGCCACGACGCCGTGCGTCAGGCGGTGGAGTATGTTATCCACCAGCGGTGGCACCAAGACGGGCGAGCTGAGGCCCGGACGGAGCGCACCACCCTACGGCTCGTCTACCCGCAGGAAATGGAGGCGCTGCTGCACTACAACGGCCTCGCCATCCGGGACGCCTATGGCGACTGGGACCGGCGGCCGTTGAGCGGCCAAAGCCTGCGGATGATCTACCTGTGTCGAGCACGTCCATGACGGCGGGCGAGTCGCCCATTTCCGGCTGGTCGCGGCCCGAACGTGGCGAGACGCACCGCTTCGCCGGATTCAGCGCGACCGAGGCAGTGTGAATGGCCGACCACCGACGATCAATCACGGTGAGCGCGGCGAAGAACGCGCCCCGCCCTGTCACCAACCCCAATTGCCTCGGCAGCGCTTTCGCGCTCGGGCTCCATAGTCTGGCACGCAACTTGCTACAGCATTGCTGTTCCACCCTCTCGCCCATGCGGCGGCGGGAGCAACGCGATAGCAGTCCCGCAGTTGGCCAGAGGGCCGCGTGGACGAAGGAGCGACAATGTCGAGCAACGCGACGGACACGGCCAAGGACGCGCAGGAGTCCTATTTCTCGTTCACCGACAAGGTGCCGGAGGAAGTCTGGTATTGGGCGGCGATCAGCTCGATCGCACTTTCGGCTACCCTCAAGATAACCGGCAAAGACAACTGGGCGCTCTTCGTCGGCCAGTGGCCGCCGACCTTCCTGGTCCTGGCGATCTTCCACAAGATGCTGCGTCCCAGCCGCTAAATGGGCGGGCCGCACGCGGCAGGGCCGGGGGGGGGACC
>JAABUN010007463.1_pt1 | contig 11762 bp, 5 predicted proteins | sample 5559311 | NCBI WGS metagenome assembly JAABUN01 (sample SAMN10711877, study PRJNA513370) | rock metagenome | isolation source: Antarctica rocks | place: Antarctica: Victoria Land, Siegfried Peak sud | reverse complement strand
CCCGCGCCTGGCTGCACGTCATCTGGCGCTGCTGGCAAGACCGAGTCCCCTACAACCCCGCCAGCCACCGAGCACTGCAACGCCTTCTGGCAGCCGCGGCTTGACACAGGGCTACTCATGCCGCGAGGGGAGCGCACACCCTGTTGGCTCATCGGCACGGCGGCGGCGCGCGTCACCACCATCTACCAGCGGGCTCGCCGGCAGATCTACCGTCTGACGGCACCCTCCGATCGGTCCGCTGCGTGCACCCTGGCGGGTGCGATCAAGCCGGGTCCATGGCCGGCAACGGCTGCATCGGGCGCTTCTGCTCGCCGCCACGTCGAGCAGCACGCGGTCAGCGGCAGATGCGGACGGTCGTCCGGCCACTCGAAGGGGATAGCGTCCCCTCCGCTCCGCACGCCGCTCGACCCTGGAGGACTCACCATGCCGGAAGCTCCGCTTGACGGCGATGGTGACGGCAACGCTGCCGACCGCGACGTGGTCGCGCGTGAGCGCGCAGAGCTGCGGGAGTTCGTCGAGGGGCTGAGCCTGGACGACGTCAGGTCAGGGGGATGGTTCCCCCAGCTCCTGGCTCATGCCCTGAGCTCCTACACCGAGAAGGCAACCTGGCAGTACTTTCAGGAAAAGTTCGCAGGCCTGCCCGCGGACGCCATCGTCGACCAGCGAATCAAGATGGCGGCTAAGTACGCCGCCATCGAAGGTGGACTCTCCGCGAGCGCCTACACCGGGGCCGTTGCCGCCACCATCGGAAGCCGAGGCGGTGCCAGCCGCATAACCGTCCCGGCCGCCCTCACGACGGCCATGGTCGATGTTGCCTACACCACCCGACTCCAGCTTCGCCTGGCCCACGACATCGCGGTCCTCTATCGGGTCCCCCTCGACACGTCGGACCCTGACGACCTGTGGAAGCTCATACGAGTCGCTTTCACGATCAAGAGCGGCGAAGCAATGCGTGAGGGCGTGGTCAAGGTTGTCCCGGCCCTGATGCGGCCGCTGATCAAGCGCTTCTATGCGGGGCCCGTCCTTGCCGCCGCGAAAGGACTCCCCGTTGTCGGGAAGCACCTCCTACAGCGCCACGTCATCAAGATCGGCATCCCACTCGTTGGCGTTCCGCTCGCGGTGGTGGTGAACCGCTACACGACGCTGGTGGCGGGGGGGCACGCGCGAGCCGTATTCCGTAACGAGGCCCGGGTGATCGAAGTTGCCGAGACTCTGAGTGCGCGGAGTCAGCACCCGCACCTGCTGCTATGGGTCACGTGGCTCGTCATCATGGCGGACCGCAAGATCTCGGACGACGAGGCCCTGTTGATGCGGCACCTGGTGAGACTGGTCCGGGATGAGCACCAAGTGGTCGATGAACAGGTCGCTCGCCTCGTCGATGTCGACCCGGACGAGGTGTGGCGCCGCCTGAACGCAGAGCCAGGGGACTTGAGTGACATCCTCGACGCGGCAAACCGAGTGGCCATGGTGGATAGTGCCGTTAACAAGCACGAGAGGGAGCTCATCGCCGACCTTCAGGAGCGGTGCGGCCGAGTCTGAGCCTGTGACGGCAGCGAGCGGCGGAGCGCGGCCCCGTACGACATGCAGCCAGGAGGCCGCGCGGCCGGCGGATGTCCGCTTATGCCGCTGCCGGAGAAGGCCGCCTTCGTCGCGTCCGGCCAGGGCTGGGCCGAGGACCTGCCAGCTGGCGCTGCATTAGGCGGAACCAGGGGTGAACGCTGCCGCCGGCGGCCGACGAACCGGGCCCCGCGCGTCACGGTTCGACCCGGACTGGTTTCGCCGACAGCAGGACGACGCACGTCTAGGGTCCGCGAATGACGCCAACTCCGCTGCCGCCACCGGCATCCGCCGCCGGACTGGACGCACAGGTCCGCCGGTACGCCGAGGCGGTGCTCGCCGAGTGGCTGGCGACCGACATCTGGCAGCCGGCCCAGCAGCTGCGGGCCGTGACGCGTCGGGCGACGGAGGAGTACGCGGGGAGGTTCCTGCTCGAGCTCCTCCAGAACGCACACGACGCTCACCCCGCGGCCCTGCGCGACGGTCGGTGCAGCCTGATCTTGGACGAGGATGAGGACGAACACGGGGTCCTGTACGTGGCGAACGGCGGCCACGGGTTCGCCTGGGAGCGCGTCATGGCCATCTGCAAGCTTGCGCTCAGCCCCAAGGTCGTCGGCGAGGGCATCGGCAACAAGGGCGTCGGCTTCCGCAGCGTCCTACAGATCTCGTCGGCGCCGGAGATCTACAGCTCCCTCACGGTCGGCTTCGACGGGTACCGGTTCCGCTTCGCCACTCCCGACGACCTTATGGACCTCCTGCGCGACGAAAAGCTCGCGTCGAGAGCGGTGGCGGAGCTGCCGGCGCTGCAGGTACCTGTACCGGCGGCAGGTGTCCCCTCGACCGTCGGCGAGCTCGGCTCCGCCGGGCACGTCACCGTCGTCAGGCTGCCCCTGAAAAGCGCCGAGGCACTCGCGGAGGTCCGGCTCCGCCTCGACGAGCTCGTCCGCTCGGACACACCGGTGATGCTGTTCCTGGAACGGCTCTGCGAACTGCGCGTCGAACGCCGGTCCGCCGCGGCCGGCATCTCCAGCGACTGCCTGACCCGGCACGAAACGGCGCTCCCCGACGCCGAGCCCGCTTGCCGCGGACAGGGCCTGGACGACGTCCGGCTAGTCGCGGCCGACCTCGGCGAGGAGGGCACTTTCGTCATCGCGAGAGGCACCCTCTCCCATGAGCGGCTCAGAGGGACGCTCGTCGCCGCCGTCGCGGACACGGACCTGGACGAGACATACCTCGAATGGGACGAGCCGGCTGTGGTGTCGCTCGCGGTCCACGCCGACGGCAGCCACCTCAGCGCCGGCCGCCTCTACACCTTCCTGCCGCTGGGTCCGAACGCCGCCTCGCCCGCCCCCGCTCACCTCAACGCGCCGTTCTTCACGAAGATCGACCGGTCGGCCCTGGACCCGGACCACCCCTTGAACGTGTTGTTGACGGACGCCGCCGCGGAAACGGCCGTTGCGGCGGCCGCGGCGCTGCGCCACGCCAAGCACACCGCCGCCCGGCAGTGGGCCACCCAGCTCGTGGCGTGGGACCAGGCGCACGCTCAGCGGCTGACCGACGCCTCGTCGGCGGTGCTCGGCGTGGCCTTCGCCAGCGCGGCCCTGGTGCCGGTCCTTCCCGGAGCGAGCTGGCCCGAAGGCTGGGCGCCCGGCGACCAGACGCTGCGGTGGCCGGCGAAGCACCTCGCGGTGCTCACAGCGAGCGCCGTGGCAGAGAAAACCGGCTCCGCGGTCGTCGACGAGACGGTGGGCGGCGAACTGCTTGGCAGGCTCGCAGCGCTGCTCGACGCGCTGGGCTGCCCGCTGAACCGTCCTCTGACGTATATGGCGGACGTCGCCGAACATCTAGTCGCCGGGCTGCCGCTGCCACCCGCGAAGGGCGCCATCGCGAAGTGGAACGCCCTCTACGACGACCTAGCGCGGCTGTTTGACGCCGAACCGGCCGTGCTCAGAGGACGCCGCCTTCTGGTCGCCGCCGACGGCAAGCTCCGCCAGGCCAACGGCGAACGCGCCGGAGCGCCCGCCGCCGCACCGGCCAGCGGCGGGAAGCGCAAGCGGCGGACCGACCGGCAGGTCGCCTTCTTCCCGCCGGCACGCAGAGACGGCTCCCCGGACGCGAGCGGCGCCGACGACGAAGACTTCGCGCCGCCCGCCGGGCTGGCCAAGCGGCTGTTCTACATGCACCCGGACCTCATCTGGCTGCAGCCGGGGCCAGCCCGCCGTTACACGCCGACGCGCATGTTCCTGGAGCCGTCCCTCGTCCGGCCGTTCGACGCGACGAGCCTGATCGACCACGTCCGCGTCGCGCTGGCGGCCAGCGACGACCAACGGCTGCGCGACCAGTCCCTCCGATTCGTCTTCAACCTGCAACGCTCCCGGCCGTACGCAGGGCCGCCCGCTCTCAAAGACGTCGGGCTGCAGCTGCGCACCGCGACCGGCTGGACGGCCGCCTCGAGAGCGGTGTTCGGGAAAGGCTGGCCGGGCACCGCAGGCGAAGACCTCGCCGTCGTCGTCGCGGAAGGCGCCTCGTCCGACCTGGACCTGGCGTACATGGCCGAACGCATGATCGCGCCGCCGGACGCGCTCCTCAGAAGAGGCGACACCGTCGAGGAGTGGATGCAGTTCCTGCGGACCATCGGCGTGCGTGACGGGCTGCTGCCGCTGCGGTCGAGCACCGCCGAGCGCAGCATCGTCGGCCGGTACCTCACCGACGCCGAGCTCGTCAGAACCGCGAAGGTGGCGCCCGCCGTCGCCGATCAGTGGCGGCCCCACCTGCAGCGCGGCGGACGCGCTGTCTACAGCCCTGACACCCCCTACGCCGGCACGCCAATGCACCGACTTCCCGGGCAGGGCGTCATCGGCCAGCTCGGGAACGCCGCTCGGCTCGCATACGCCAAGCTGCTGCTGCGCGGCCTCGCGAACTGGCCGCAGGAGATGTTCACCAGCACCTGGACTCGGGACCGGACGGCAGGGCCGCGCGATGAGCAGCAGGTCCCTACGCCGCTCGCGGCGTTCCTGGCCGCGCAACCGTGGGTCCCGGCCCGGTTCCACGACCGCCCTCTCGCGTTCGTCGCCCCTGAGCAGGCATGGCTTCCGCCGCCGACGGGGGAGGAGGAGCCGCCGTACGTCCCGCTGCTGGTCTCCGCCGCGCGCCCGCTGCTGGAACGGGACGGCTTGTCGCCGCGGCTGCGCAGCCTCGGACTGTCGGCGTGGGGCACGCCGGATCAGGCAGGCCGGGCGCTACAAGTGCTCGCCGCGGCGGCGTCAGAGGGCCGGATCCGGCCGGAGGACCTCCCTGGACTGCGCCGCGAGAGCGAGCGGACGTGGCAGCAAGTCTTGTCCCGCGACCGTCACCTGCTCGCGGGACAGAACAGGGACGCCGCGCTTGCCCCGATGGCGCAGGTGCTCGTCGACGTCGGCGACCAGGTGGCGGCGATCAGCTTCTCGGCGTTGCGCAACGGCGAGACCTCGCTGTACGTGGCCGGCGACCGGCACCAGGTCACGGCGGGCCTCGTCCGGGAGCTCGGCCTGCCGCTGCTGGTCCTGCCCACGGACGCGCTGGCGGCAGCCGGCTTGCTCAGGCTCCGCTGCGGACCTGCCGTCCGCCACGTCGACGACGCGGACCTCGCGGTCGAGGTAGACAGCAGGCCGCTGACCCTGGACGCAGCGACGGACGGCGCCCCAGGCACCCTCTCGCAGGAAGTGCCGTGGCTCGGGCTGGCGGCGACCGCGCTAGCGGACCACCGTTCGACGTCCGGCCGGCCGAGGTCGTCCGAGCTGGCGGTGCTCGGCAACCGCATCCGCTCGATCCGGGTCCGGCGGTGCTCGACGTTCCGAATCACGCTCGACGGGCAGGACGTCGCCCTCCCGGCGCGGCTGCGGCGCGCGTTGGCGCTGCCCCTGGGGCAGGACGTGCTGGTGCTGGTCCCCGCCGCCGGAGCCGACTGGACCTCGCTGGGCGTGCTCGCAGAGCCGATCTGCGACCTCGTCGGATGGCGGGACATCGGGCCGCGCCTGCACGTCGCGATGCTCGGCCTGAAGGAAGCCGGCGCGCCCGTCGCGGCGCCGACGGACGAGGACCTCGCCGAAGCGCTCGGGATAACCGTTCGACAACTTCGGGAGACACGCCAACGCGTCGAAGGCGCGATCGAGCGGCTGCTGTGGCTGATCCGCCCGATCGTCGCGCACTGGCACGGCGCCGCCGCCGCTGACGCCGTGCTGGGCGCGCCCCCTTCGGACGCTGCGGAGCTCGCCGCGGCTCTCGCGCCGCTCGCGGACGGCCTTCCGACGCCGCCGGCAGAGCTCGTCGAGGCGGCCCGCAACGTGCACTCGCTGGACGAACTCCGCAGGACGTGCGGGATCCCGTTCGCGGACTTCAACCGGACGCTGGCCGACCTGACGGGCTACGAGCCGATCAGCCGGTTGGCCGAGCACGCCGACGCCTTGCAGCGCTTCCTGAGCCTGCGGCGCGGCGCGTTTCTGCTGAGCCTGCGCCGAGCCCGCCTGAGCAGGTTCGACGACGGAGATCCTCAACCGGACTGGCCCGCGCTGCGCCGCTTGGAGGACATCTCCCTGCCCGACGACTGGAACCTGGAGGTGGACGAGGCCGACGCAGCCCTGCTCGAACGGCATGTGACGGCCGCCCTCCAGGCCAAGCTCGGGACCGCGCTGCCAGCAACAGGCGAACGCCTCCTGCGCCTCGACACGATCCAGGCCAGCAACCGGTCGCTCATTGCGCGCGTCGTGCCCGAGCTGGTCGTGCTCGTGCGGGCTTCTGGGCGAGCCCTCCCGCGCGCGCTCGCACAGCCGGATCCGGCCGAGGCTGTCCAGCGGGCTCTCGACGTCGCGGGAGCGCTGGACTTCCGGCCGCTGGACCCTGACGTGCTCGTGCGCTGGCTGGCAGCTCTACGCGAGTGGCCGGAGAACATGCTGCCGTCCGCCGATCCGGAGACCCACGGGTTGACGCCGGAGGCTCTGGCCAAGGGCCGCGACGCCGCGTCGGTGGAGAAGGCCGAGCAGGCACGGAAACGCCGAGTCCTGTACGTCGCCGGACGGGAAGTGGACGTCTCGGAAAGCCTGGCCGAGTTCCTGCCGCTGGTCCAGCAGACGCTCGACCAGCAGCCGGGGTTCCTTCGGGAGGCCCGCAGCTTCTCCCTGCTCGACGAGCTCGGACCCCGCCAGCCGCGCCCGGCCCGCCGCTCAGGCGGCGGCAAGGGGCACCGGGGCGGCGACCGGGGACTGTCGGACGCCCAGACCTCCGCGACCGGTTGCGCAGGCGAGTACCTGGCGTGGCAGTGGCTCGTGGACCGCTATCCCGAGGCGAACGAGTCCAGTTGGGTCTCCACGAACCGGAGGCACGTGTTCACCGGCGACCTCGGCGACGACGGCCTGGGGCACGACCTCGAGGTCCGGCTGGGCCGCAACCCGCTCATGTTCGAGGTCAAGGCGTTCCGAGGTTCAGGCGGCGAGATCGAGCTGGGGGAGACGGAGGTCGACAACGCGCGGCGGCAGGCCGCAAGCGACCGCTGGCGCCTGCTCGTCATCACCGATGTGTTCGATCCGACGGCGCGACGGATGCGGATGCTGCCCAACCCCTTCGGCAAGCGCGGGCGAGGGCGCTACCGCGAGCTCGGCGGCAGCCTGCGCTACGCCTACCGCCTTCCCTGACTCGCGCGCGTAGGTCCTCGCGCTCCGGAATCCTCGGTGCTGTTGCTCGCCGGCGCATCGGGACGCCGGCGCCTCTACTTGAGCGGCGGGGTCCGGGCGTACGCGGGGCCGACGGACAGCCGTCCAGTAGCGCCGTCCTCTCTGCGGTGACAGGTCGATTCCTCCACCCGAAACCAGCTGGGCCGGCCGTGCACGCGACCGCGGGGCTCTCCAGCCACCGGGAACCTCATCTGCCGCGAGGGAAGTGCACACCCTGTTGGCTCGTTGGCACGGCGACGGCGCGCGTCACCACCATCTACCAGCGGGCTCGCCGGCGGATCCACCGTCTGGCGGCACCCTCTGGTCGGTCCGCTGCGTGCACCCTGGGTGCAAGCACCGCTGATCACGGCACGCCCGGCGGTCGGGACGGAACGGACAAGATGGTTCGAACGGGCGATAGCCGCACATCAAGGGCGGTCCTACGGTGAGCGCAACGGCCCGTCGGGGGCCCGCCCAGCCCTGTACCGAGGAGCTTTCGTGTTGCTGCGTTCCCACCGTGCCGTCCCGGCCCTGGTCGCTGCGGCCGCTGTCGTGCTGGCGGTGGCCGGCTGCGGCAGTGACGAGGGGGACTTCGACGCCAGCAGCAGCTCCACCAGCAGCTCCGGTGGCTCGGGCAGCAGCTACGACTACGGCAGCAGCTCGGGCTCCAGCAGCACGGGCAGCGGCGTCGGTGGCCGCGCAGGGTTCGCCCGCGACATGCGAGCGCTGCTCGGATCCGGCCTGCAGGTCAACGACGACGGCCTGGCCGAGATCGGCGAGGGCATCTGCGTCTGGTACACCGACGGCGTCTCCTACGCCAAGGCGCTGGACAGCATGGCGTTCATGAACGCCACCCCCTCGCAGTCGCGCAGCGTCCTGCTCAGCGCGGCAAGCAACCTGTGCCCCGGGGCGTGGGGGCTGGGCGGAGGCTCGGCGGGGTCGGTGACCGCTGCCGAGCCGCCGGCCACCGTTCCGGAGCCGGTCGAGCCTGAGCCGGTCGAGGCGATCGAGCCGCCGCCGGCTCCTGCGTATGAGCCGCCGCCGGCCTACACGCCCCCGCCGGTCCCGGCGTGCCCGAAGGTCGGCAACATCACGGTCACCGCCAAGCTCGTCGGGCTGACGCCGTTCGCCGACAGCAGCCACGGGATCACCCTGAACGGCTGGAAGTACAAGGTCGCCACGACGGTACGCAACGCCGGCAGCGTCGGCGCCGCGGTCATCACCGCAGTCGAAGTGCACGGCGCCGACGGGATCATCGACAGCGAAGTCGGCTCGGTCGAGGTGCACGCGGGCAAGACTGAGACGGTCACGAGCCTGGAGTTCGTCGAGTACGACTCCCAGCCGGTCAAGACCGTCGTCGACCCGATCGACAGCTACTCGGTCTCCGGTCTGGAGCACTGCGAGTAGACGCCGGGCTGCAAGGCGGCGCTGGGCGGCGACTGCGCTGGCCTGCTCGACCTGACCGGAGCAGACTTTCAGCGCAGGAGCAGGTCGCTGCCGACAGCGCCAGGTATGCACGGAGCCGCCGCGGCGACCGGGGTCCTCTGGTCCGACCGCGCCATCACGACAGTGCTTGAGCTAGACGGCGGCGCAGCGTGACGCCAATCAGGAAGTGGTCAGATGCCAGGTGGCTGGGCATCGCTCGGCACCACCTGCGGCGCGCCGGAGAACCAGATGCAGCGGGCGACCGGCATGTCCGCATGCTGGATCCGGGCCAGACGCGTCCGGAGGACTGATAGCTCCGCGTCTGGGAACGCCTCGCCGACGACGATGCCGCGGAGGGCAGTCGTGAAGTTGACGTAGAGCGGCTTGTCAGTCGGATCGGACAGGACGACCATGCGGTACTCGCGTTCCGACGCCCAGTCCAGATTCTTCAAGAAGTACAGCTCATCAGCCCGTCGCTCGCGCTCAGCGCGTGCGAAGGGCAGGAGAGCGTCGCCTCGGATGTCGCTCAACGCAAAGTGGAAGTGGAGCCGCTTGTCCGCGTAGGCGACCTGGCCAGTGAGCACTCGGTCCCTTCGCGCCGCAACCCGCACTTGGTCAAGAAGCGCTTGCCGGTCGAGGACAAGGCAGGCACCGCGGTGCTCGTCCGCGTACTGCTGCCACATCCGAGCCCGCGCCCAGCCGTTGTGCCAGGCGCCGTCGCCGCCGACGCTGAAGGGGTCTTGCGCATCGATCGTGAAGCACTTGAGCCGCACACCCTGCCGGATTACACGATCAAGCTCGTCGCTCGCCTCCTCAATGCGGCCAGGCCGGTCCTCGGCCTCGTCGTCGACGCTGAAGGAGGGCCACCACCTTTGATTCTCACGCGGGTCGTTCATCTGCGCATAGGTTCCGAAGCGCAGTTGCCCGGTGTCGAGCGTGATGGCCGTGGTCGCTGCAGTCGCGTACCAGTAGACATAGCGGCCAGGCTCGTTGTCGCTGTACTGGTACTGATCCGGCACGGCGCGAACCTAGCGACGTTTCGCAGCCGATGCGTCGGCTCCGGTGGCGCCGGCCGGACCGCAGAGGCCTACTGACCGCACCCGCCCCGGTGCTCCGGATGCGGCTGCGCTTGTCCCGTCGGCCGACCGCGACCGATGGGCGCGCTTTGGCTGCGAACGGAACGGATCTTGAGGTTCCGTCCGTCGACAGTCCGGTTCTTCCGTAGCCTCTGCTTCGACAGGACCTGGGGCAGGTGGGGCGAGTTGACGGTCGAAGGTGCTGTGAGCGTCGAGGGAGCTTCCCGGCGCCGCGCTCGCATGCGATACGTCGCGGCGGTCATCGCTCTTGCTGCGCTCGCGGTGGGCGGCGTGGGGCTCGATGTCGGAGGACTCGGCGGCTCCTACGACCGGATCTCGCGGGATCTCGGCATGCCCTGGGTCGACGGCACGAGGGACACCGACGGCGATGGGCTCTCAGACGATGTCGAGCGGGAGGGCTGGCGGACCCGTGACGACGGCGTCTTCGTCACCGACCCGAAGATCCCCGACAGCGACGGGGACGGGCTGACTGACGGTCAGGAGGCCGGGCCGCTGGCAAGCGGGACGCACTCCACCAAGGTCTATGTCGGCCTCTCGAGACCCCTCGAGCTCGACACCGACGGGGATGAGGTCGGGGACGGTGACGAGTACTTCCTCGACATGAACCCGCGTCGGCGAGACACCGACGACGACGGACTGCTCGACAACCTGGAGCTGGACTTCGGCTCCGACCCCACGCACGGCAACGTCGACGACGACAGCTACTCCGACAAGGAGGAGTACGAACGCGGCTCTGACCCAGTGGCCTACGACCTCGATCGCGGTGAGGCTGTCGCTGCCTTCCTGGCCGGCGCGACCGCCGGCGACTGGGAAGCGGGCGCACGCCGCATCGGCCTGCGGGACGCACAGATCCAGTCGCCGGAGTACCTGGCCGGGCAGATCGCGAGCGGTGTCATCGGCATCGGCGACCTGCGCGACATCGCTGCGGCTGTAGGGACAGGCGATCTCGTGGGGGCAGCCGTGAGTGCTGTCGCGCTCACCCCGATCGCGGGCGACGCCACCAAGACCGGCGTGACGCTCACGAAGTTCGCCAAGCGGGGGGACCGCGCCGAACGCGCCGCTGACGATCTGCTCGAGCGCCTCCCATGGTCCATGTCGACCAAAGAGAGAGTCCGCCGCAAGATGTTCGGCAGCGCCGTCAAGCTGCCCAAGAGCCTCGAGGGCGGACCCAAGGAAAACAGCGTCTACAAGGGCGTCGGCTACGTCGGGATCACCAAAGATTTCCCCAGGCGGAAGTACGAGCACGCGACTGCTGGCCGCATGTTCACCCCGGCGTTGATCGCCGGGGCCAGCGGCCTGTCGCGAGGGCAAGCTCGCGCGATCGAGGAAGCCTGCATCGTCGAGCTCGGCCTAAAGGCCGACGGGGGGACGCTGGAGAACCAGCAGCACAGCATCGACCCCCGCCTCCCCTACCACGCGGAGGCCATCACCTGGGCTCAGAAGTTCTTGAGGGAGCGCGGCGGTACATGCGTTTGAGACCCTCACGAGGTCTCAGCCGTAGGGCCGGATCTCCGCTCAGCTAGGGAGTGCTCGCACCCGCCCCGGTGCTCCGGTCGCTGAAGCAACTGGTCCTTGAGCTCAGTACCGGTGGCCCTGGTTGCCGCCCAGGCCGGCGAGGACAGTCCTGAGCCCCTACAACGAGGCGGCAGACATGACTGGACACACCGACGAAGCGCTGGTGCTGATGGAGCGGGCCGTGGCCTCACGCGATCCGCTGGAACTTGCTCTCGCAGGGTTCCTGTCGGCCTACAAGGGCCGGACGTTCGACAAGCAGCGACGGGTCATCAAGCACTACGTCGACTGGTGCCTGCAGAACAACCTGCCGCCCCTGCAGGCGAAGCGCCCGCACATCGAGCTGTTCGTGCGCTGGTGTGAGACCCAGCCGTGGTCGGAGTCCTACATCTGCCAGCACTTCGTCGGCGTGCGCTCGTTCTACAAGACGTGCGTGCGCGACGACGTCCTGCTCCGCAACCCCGCCGAGTTCGTCGACGCACCCAAG
>JAABUN010007462.1_pt1 | contig 11762 bp, 10 predicted proteins | sample 5559311 | NCBI WGS metagenome assembly JAABUN01 (sample SAMN10711877, study PRJNA513370) | rock metagenome | isolation source: Antarctica rocks | place: Antarctica: Victoria Land, Siegfried Peak sud | reverse complement strand
ATATTCAAGATATTAGTGAAGCAACACAGATTGCTAAACGGCTTCAAGAGGGACTAGCACTGCCTTTCATTTTGAATAAACACGAAGTGTTCACTACTGTGAGTATCGGTATTGCTTTGAGTAGTAACGGTTGTGAGCAGCCAGAGGAACTCCTACGCAACGCTGATATTGCTATGTATCGTGCCAAGAATCTTGGTCGGGCAAGATATTCAGTGTTTGACACAGCTATGCATGACCAGGCAGTGGAACTCTTGCAGTTAGAAACAGACTTACGAAGGGCTGTTGAGCGCCAGGAGTTTCATCTTCACTACCAACCGGTTTTCTCACTCTCAACTGGCAAAATATCAGGCTTTGAGGCGTTGGTACGATGGCAACATCCAGAACGAGGGCTTATCTCTCCAGCCGAATTTATTCCATTAATGGAAGAAACAGGGCTAATTGTTCCCCTCGGATCTTGGATACTTTACTCTGCTTGCCATCAAATGCGAGTGTGGCAGCAGCAATTCCCCACTTCCGAACCAATGACGATTAGCGTCAATATCTCCGGCAGACAGTTTTTCCAATCCGAGCTAGTTGAGCAAATTGGTCAAGTTCTGCAAAAGACTGGTCTGGATGCTCGCAGTTTAAAACTTGAGATTACGGAAAACGTAATTATGGAAAACACTCATTCCGCCACTTCCATGCTCCAACAATTGAAAGCTTTAGGCGTTCAATTGCATATGGATGATTTTGGTACGGGCTATTCATCCCTAAGTTACCTGCGTCGTTTTCCTATTGACACATTGAAGATTGATCGCTCCTTCGTCAGCCAGATGGAAGTAGATGATGAAAATTTAGCACTCGTCCAGACAATTGTTACGTTAGCGCACAACCTAGGCATGAGTGTAACGGCGGAAGGAATAGAAACAGCATCACAATTAGCTCTACTCCAAACAATGAAATGTGAATTTGGACAAGGATATTTGTTTTCTAAACCAGTAGATGCTTCCGCCGCAGGGCTGTTAATTGCAAATTCCTTACTTAAAATAGCTTTGGAGATTGTGAAATGAGAAAGACAGGGCGAGAGACTTTCTCACTTCACAACAAGCTCGTAACAGTTTCCTCTCCAGCCACTCACAGCTTTTCCTGTCTAAAAGTGTTACTCAGGCAAAGCACCAACTACTTTTGAAAAGCACCTGTCGCAATAGAAGCGTCCCTACATTTTGGTGAATTTTATTTAGTTAAAAACTGCTCATGACAAATCAGACCATCAGTACCGTAACTTACAATTCTTCTAACTGTTCTTCAAGCTGGACTGTTAACTGCTTCAATTCTGGTAGTTCTACTAATTCTTTTTCTGTTTCTTTAATCTTCGTTGGTATAACTAAGGGCTGAGGTTTTTCTATCCAACAACTAGCTATAGGTAGAGTTTGTTCTAGGTCTGCCAAGGGCCTTGGAATCACCATCACGGCGTTCAATTCTCCAATCCGCTTTGCTTCCAGCATCCCAGCTTCCACTGCCACCGCCACATCTGCTACGGAACCGCGAATAATTGCTGTACATAAACCCGCACCAATAAATTCATGGGCCGATAGTTGCACATCTGCCGCCTTGAGCATAGCATCCGCAGCCCCTACCATCGCCGGAAAACCTCTAGTTTCTATAAGACCAATTGCTTGATTGCTAAGGCTACCATTTGTTTGCCTCTGCGTAAGCTGGGCTAGACGCATACCAATAGGGAGGACTAATTCTAAGTTTGGTAAAGGTCGAGCGATAACTAAACTTGATATTAATTGATCTAACTGCTGGGCAACTTCTGCACCTACGTCTACAGCTAAACGGACATTAGAAATCCCCCCACGAACGATCGCCGTACAATGACCGCTACCAATTTTTTCGTATCCAACTAAAGTTACTTCAGACGCTTTGAGCATTTCGTCCGCAACACGAACGATCGCCGGAAAACTGCGAGTTGATACTAAACCCAGGGCTTTATCTCTAAAATCTTCCAAGGATTGCTGGTTATTTCCCTCCATCTTAAACCTCAATTAAAACCTATGGGGCGAGCGACCTAACTACTATTAGGACTATCATCTTGTAACGGGCGATTTAGGGCTTGCCTATGAGGTAACAACGTTGATAGCAAGCGGTTCAGGCTGTCTTCCCCATAAACTGGAGCGATCGCCTTAACTACAGGTTCCGGCGCTTGTGCTACAGATTCCGCAGCTACTAATGGCGTACTATTGACGCTGCTTATAGGCTCGGATACCTGACCATTTGGTGGCACTTCAGCCTTTACAACTTCTAGCAACTGTGCCTCCCCTTGGCGGCTAGAGTCGCCTAATAGAGATCCCGGCGCTACGACTTTTCCAGGCTCTACGGAACTATTGAAAATTGTTGTCATCGAACCAATGCAAGCATTAGTTCCTATTTTACCTTTGCCAACGAGCAGAACTCCCGTGCCAATGTTTGCGCCTTCCCCTACCTCTAGAGTTCCTTGATGGGCGTGCAAAACGGAACCCATACCCACGCAAGCTCCTGCTCCAATTATAATCTGGCTTTCCAGATCGGCTTGCAGCAGAACACCTGGTGCGATCGCCGCCCCAGGGTGAATAATCACATTGCCATTAATATAAAAGCTAGTGTTGCTAATGGGTTGTAAGGAGGGCAACTTCATCAAAATACAGTCTCTGGTATTGAACAAAAATAGAATTAGAAAATAACCCTAACAGTACTGCGTCCTACTTACTAGGTCGTTGAATCAGCAGTTCCAAGACTCTACTTTTTGCCTTGGGGTCGATACCAATTAGCCTGATGTACGCGCCACTATGTTCGTCTATCATAGATTCTAAGGCAGCAATTACTTCTGAATCGCGATGAGCTTGAATTACACCGCCACTTTGCCAGGAATTTATTTTAAATCTCCGCTCGTCGGCGTATTCGGTACTAATTTGATAGCCTTGAGCGAGCAGTTGACTTACTTGCTGGATAATTTCGGGACTAAGCCGGGTACTTGTAGCTGGCGTGCTACGGCTAGAACTACTTGCGGTAGATTTATAGCTGCTGGTCGTCGGAGCAATATTGTTGTTGCCATCGGGCCTTTGAATAATTGTCTCCAAAACCCGGCTCTTGGCTTTGGGGTCGATACCAATTAGCCTGATGTACGCGCCACTATGTTCGTCTATCATAGATTCTAAAGCAGCAATTACTTCTGAATCGCGATGAGCTTGAATTACACCGCCACTTTGCCAGGAATTTATTTTAAATCTCCGCTCGTCGGCGTATTCGGTACTAATTTGATAGCCTTGAGCGAGCAGTTGACTTACTTGCTGGACAGTTTCGGGACTAAGCCGGGTACTTGTAGCTGGCGTACTACGGCTAGAACTACTTGCGGTAGATTTATAGCTGCTGGTCGTCGGAGCAATATTGTTGTTGCCATCGGGCCTTTGAATAATTGTCTCCAAAACCCGGCGATTGGCTTTGGGGTCAATCCCAATCATCCGCACGTATTCACCGCCATGATTTGCGATACATTCTTCCAAAGCTGCGATCGCATCAGATTCGCGTTTGACATCAATAGGGCTGCAACTATGCCACGAGCTAGTCTGAAAACGGCGCTTATCAGCGTGTTCTGTACCTATGCGATAGCCTTGAGCTAAAAGATTGCGGACTTGTTCTACAGCTTCGGGAGGTAATACGCTACTACTAGAAGACGTGCTGTGACTACTTGGCGTATAACTACTAGAGCGGTTGGTACTGCTATCATTATCGCTACCAGGGCGATCGCTAGGCCTTTGAATAATTTGTTCTAATATTCGCTTTTTGGCTTTGGTATCAATGCCAATTAAACGCACGTACTCGCCGCTATGTTCTTTTACGCAAGCTGATAGCTCGGCAAATACTTCAAAATCTCGATTTGATTGAATTGTGGCGCAGCTTTGCCAAGAACTTGTTTGAAATCGCCGTTCGTCTGCGTGTTCCATGCCGATGCGATAGCCTTGAGCCAGCAAATCGCGCACCTGCTCCATTACTTCTCTATTTACACCCATTTCTTGATATTCCTGATTATTCAAACTACTATTATTATCAGAATCGGTTTGACTCAAGGCATAAGTTCTATTTAGTTCTTCTCTAATCGGCGTAATGCATTCAATATCATCGGCACACTGATAGCCTGAGCGCAAAGCTTCATTTACACCTACGATATGGTTTGCAAAATTAATATCCGCTTCTTGAACATTGGGAAGACGGTCTGCTTGCTGCTGGGTTGTGATTAGGCTTCCTGAAGGTACATACTTACCTGGGGGAACTTCCACATCTTGAATTAAAGCGTGCATCATCACAATACAGCCTTCACCGATTCGAGCATTGAATATTGTAGAGCGAAAGCCAATAAAGCAATTATTGCCGATATAAGCCGGACCGTGAATCAATGCCATGTGAGTAATTGAGGCATTAGTTCCAATCCAGACCGAGTAAGATTTATTGTCATTGCCAACAACTTGTCCTGTCTCTAAACCATGAATTACTACGCCATCTTGAATATTTGTGCCTTTGCCAATGTAAAAAGGATTACCTTGATCGGCGCGGATGCACGTCCCCGGCGCAATCATGACATTGCCTCCAATTTGGACATCGCCGATAATGTTTGAAAAAGAGTGGATGTAGGCGCTCTTGTCAATTGTAGGTTCGCTCAGGCTTTTCGACCAAGGGGTAGGGGGAGCCGCAGAACTACGGTCTGCCATAGGTAAATTCTCCAAACTAAATTAATGCAATGCAGCGAGTCAATTGCGATTGGGTCTCTTAACAAATCTCTTAGCCATATTCATCTCTTTTGCTGTAGATAGAGCGATTGCCAACACTGACTGTATCAATAATCGCTACTACGGCCGCATCTACTGGGCGCGATTGGCTCCCTTGAACTTGACGGGCAGCACTTCCTCGACTAACAAGCACCCATTCATCTACCCCTGCCCCTACGAAATCGGCGGCTACTTCGTATTCTGGTAGTAAGCGTCCCTCCTCGTCTACAAGTTGCAGTAGGAGGAACTTTACGCCGCTAAGACTAGGTTCCTTATAGTTACTAACTACCGTGCCACGAACTTTGGCAATTTGCATTTATGGTCTAGTGTAAGGTCCAGAATGGAGCGCTCTGCCACTGACACTATCGCGGAATTGTTCTACTTCTTCGGTGTAGCGGATAGGTAGGACATATTCGAGGTTTTCATGAGGACGAGCGATGATGTGAGTAGATAAAACTTGACCGCCGTTAACTCTTTTGACGTTATCTACTCCCGCAGCTACAGATGCTTGGACTTCGGAAACGTCGCCCCGAACGATTACAGTAACGCGACCGCTACCAATTTTTTCGTAACCTACAAGCGTTACTCGCGCTGCTTTAACCATTGCATCTGCTGCTTCAACAACGGCAGGAAACCCTAGAGTTTCGATCATTCCAACGGCAATTGCCATGAGTTTTAATCCTTAATAAAGTTTTTGGTGAATTTGTACTAAATGCGCTGACTTTTTGCGAAATTTCAGCTACCTTATTTACATCCGAAACTGTTCGACTTCTTCGGTGTAACGAATGGGTAGAACATACTCTAGATTTTCGTGGGGGCGGGCAATGATGTGAGTAGATAATACTTCTCCACCATTTACCCTTTTAACCGATTCAACTCCGGCGGCTATAGAGGCTTGCACCTCGGAAACGTCGCCCCGAATTATAACGGTGACACGAGCGCTACCGATTTTTTCATAACCCACGAGCGTCACGCGGGCTGCTTTGACCATTGCATCTGCTGCTTCAACAATAGCAGGAAAGCCTTTAGTCTCAATCATTCCGACAGCTATTGACATTTAATTCTCCTATCAGTCTCATTGTACGAGTCTTTGACGCTAATATTTCATGGCAATCCACCTCATGATAATTTTCACGGGGATAGCCATTTTTATTTTTTAGCAAAGCTCTTTAAGGTGCTGAACTTAAGAATAGAGGGATGGTAGCTACTTTGACAACATAAAATTTGATAATAAGTTTAAATTTTAACTATTAGATTTACTTATCTAGTAAGCTTGAAATAGGAATGAAGGCAGAATAAATTAGGCGCGATCGCGTAATTATGTAAAATTAACAAATCTTAAAATAAGTTTAGTAAAGGAATCCTGATAAATAAAGCTTATACTTTCCAAAATAATTTTGCGGGCTGGAAGCTCTAAGATTAAGGAATATCAGTATTAAGCTGAAATAAGGCAATGAAAGGATCTTTGACAAAATCTAAACTTTATATATTTTCCTAAGTTCCCTAGGGCTGTTTTAGTAAAGTCTAAGGGTTGTAATTGTTACTGAAATCTCAATGGTAATTTCGATGGCTGAGTTCCTCCGGCAAATGGGTTGGTGGATTCCTTGTTATGGCTTGCTTGGCGCTGTTTTGACCCTCCCTTGGTCTACGGGCATCATCCGACGTACAGGACCACGACCGGCGGCTTATTTTAATTTGTTGATGACTGTCTTGGCGTTTGTGCATACCACACTTATTTTCCGCTCAACCTGGAACCACGAGCCACTAGAATTAGTTTTCCACTGGCTGAAAGTCGCAGATTTAGACTTGACATTAAGTGTAGATATCTCGGCGATAAATGTGGGGGCGATGGAAGTAGTAACCGGGTTAAGCCTTTTGGCTCAACTTTTTGCCCTGGGATACATGGAAAGAGACTGGGCGATCGCGCGTTTCTTTGCTCTGATGGGATTTTTCGCTGGGGCGATGAGCGGTCTTGCAATTAGTAACTCCTTGCTACTAACTTATATATTGCTAGAACTGCTTACTCTATCAACTTATCTGTTGGTAGGGTTTTGGTACGCACAACCATTGGTCGTAACCGCCGCACGGGACGCATTTTTAACCAAGCGGGTGGGAGACATTTTGCTGCTGATGGGGGTGGTCGCTTTAGCAACTATGGCAGGAAGCTTAGATTATCCTGACCTGTACGAGTGGGCGAAAACAGCTAATTTAGCCCCCCTAACCGCAACATTATTGGGTTTATCTTTGATTGCTGGTTCTATAGGTAAATGCGCTCAATTTCCTTTGCATTTGTGGCTAGACGAAGCTATGGAAGGCCCCAACCCAGCGTCAATTTTGCGGAACTCTGTAGTAGTGGCTTGCGGAGCCTATGTACTAATTAAGCTCCAGCCAATTATTAGTTTATCTCCAGTAACCCTAGCAACTTTGGTAGTTATTGGTACGGTAACGTCAATTGGCGCTTCTTTAGTTGCGATCGCCCAAATTGACATCAAACGCGCCCTATCTCACTCTACCAGCGCCTACTTGGGGCTAGTATTTATTGCGGTAAGCGAACAATGGACGGCTTTCGCTTTGATGTTGCTATTTACTCATGCGATTTCCAAAGCCTTATTATTTATGAGTGTTGGTTCTGTAATTCAAACAACTACCAACCAAGACTTGACCGAAATGGGCGGTTTGTGGTCGCGGATGCCTGCTACAACCACAGCCTTTGTAGTTGGTTCAGTAGGAATGACCGGACTACTGCCTTTGGGTAGTTTTTGGGCATTGCAATTAGGCGTAGCTAACTACTTGTGGGTAGAGAAACCTTGGCTCGTTGGGGTTTTGCTCGTAGTTAATGCTTTAACGGCTTTGAATTTGACTCGCTTATTTCGATTGGTGTTTTTAGGTTCACCGCAACCCAAGACGCGGCGGACACCCGAAGTTGGTTGGCAAATGGCTGTACCAATGGTGTCATTGATAATTGTTAATCTGTTAGTTCCATTCATGTTGCAGCGCTTGTCATTATTACCAACATGGGAATATATCAATAAGCCTTCCGTCGCGGTGCTGGTTTTATCTAGTGCTATAGGCTGCATTATCGGAGCTACGGTGTATCTGCATAAAGCCTGGTCGCGATCGCTGCAATTGCCTTGGCGAGTAGTGCAAGACTTACTAGGTTATGACTTTTATATCGACAGGTTATATCGTTTGAGCATAGTTTTTGCCGTCAATCAAATCTCTCGGTTTAGCAATTGGCTCGATCGTTACGTCGTTGATGGCGTAGTTAACTTTGTTGGTTTAGCTTCTATCTTTAGTGGAGAGAGCTTGAAGTACAGTGTATCTGGTCAGTCTCAAGGTTATATGCTGACAATCCTTGTAGGTGTAAGTCTATTAGGTTTAGTCTTGACACGATTTATGTGGGGATTTTAGGAGACAAATTATGCTCAGTGCTTTAATTTGGATACCTATATTAGGTGCAATTATTATTGGTTTACTGCCCCAAGAAGCAAACCCTAATCGCTTCCGACTAGGAGCAATAATTGCGATTACTCTTACTTTTGGTTGGACGATTGTTATTGGTCGTCAATTTGACATCAGTAACCCAGCTTTGCAATTCACTGAATCTATACCTTGGTTAGACTCAATTGGCTTAAGCTATCAACTGGGAGTAGATGGGATATCTTTGCCACTGCTTGCTTTAAATAGTTTGCTAACGTGGATTGCAATTTATAGCAGCGATAAATCTGTAAGTCGCCCCCGTTTGTATTACATTTTACTTTTGCTGCTGAATACCGGAGTAGTTGGGGCTTTTTTAGCTGATAACCTATTGCTATTTTTCCTATTTTACGAGCTTGAACTAATCCCCTTGTACTTACTAATCGCTATTTGGGGAGGCGAAAAGCGCGGTTATGCAGCAACAAAGTTTCTCATCTATACAGCTATTTCCGGCATCTTAATTCTGGCAGCATTTTTAGGACTAACTTGGCTAAGTGGCAGTGCAAACTTTGATTATCAGCCATTGCTGACCCAAGCTTTACCAATTGGACAACAATTGATACTTTTGGGGGCAATACTTATTGGCTTTGGGATCAAAATTCCCTTAGTTCCCTTTCATACATGGCTACCTGATGCTCACGTTGAAGCCTCAACCCCAGTGTCAGTGCTGTTAGCTGGAGTTTTACTGAAACTAGGAACTTATGGCATATTGCGGTTTGGTTTAGGTTTATTTCCCGAAGCTTGGGCAATTTTATCGCCAATACTCGCAACCTGGGCAGTGGTAAGCGTACTTTATGGTGCATTTACAGCGATCGCCCAAAAAGATATGAAAAAGATGGTCGCTTATAGCTCTATTGCTCATATGGGCTACGTGCTTCTAGCTGCCGCCTCTGCTACACCATTGAGCCTTTTAGCCGCCGTTTTTCAAATGGTTAGTCATGGCTTAATTTCCGCCTTATTATTTTTATTAGTGGGTGTAGTTTACAAAAAAACGGGCAGCCGTGACTTAGATAGTTTGCGCGGTCTCTTTAACCCCGAACGAGGTTTACCTCTAATTGGCAGCTTAATGGTATTGGGAGTAATGGCGAGTTCGGGTATACCTGGCATGGTAGGTTTTATTTCCGAATTTCTAGTATTTCGCAGTAGTTTTGCCATCTTTCCCGTGCAAACTTTACTGTGCATGGTTGGTACAGGTTTAACCGCCGTTTACTTTTTGCTATTGGTTAATCGTGTCTTTTTTGGTCGTCTTTCTACCCAGGTGCTAAATGTGCCACCTGTAGGATGGTTTGACCGCACGCCAGCAATTATTTTAGCGGTAGCGATCGTGATTTTTGGCTTGCAACCTGCCTGGATGCTGCGTTGGAGCGAGACTACTCTGTTGCTACGGTTTGGGACGGAATCATCCATCCCTAAACTTTCCGCCACGACAAATTTTCTGCCAACACCTGCAGCTATTATTAGCCGTCATACCGTTTTAAATGAGTACCAGCGATGATCGACACTACTACTACCACCTCAAAATCTGCAAGTCATCCCTTAGCAGCGTATATTGAGCGGCTGAAAGCTGGAGAAGCCTTACTAAATGACAATAAAGAAAATGTTTTAGAAGTAGTCGGTATATTGAAAAGCTACGGTATCGTACTAGAAGCTTACTACAAAAATTTGCTATACATTTCCGAGCATCAATTTTTGGTACTTTTTCCTTTTTTTAAATACTTCAATGGTGATGTTTCCTTAAAAAAATTGCTGAGACATTGGTGGGGCGATCGCATTAATTATGAATATGCCGAATACTGCATGAAAGGTATGCTTTGGCATGGCGGTGGCGCTTTAGATCAATACTTAGATTCACCAGAATTTATGGCAAATAGTCAACTTGCAATTGAGGCAAGATTTAAGCGCAATCCAATCATGCTCGGACTGCATCAACTTTTCCCCGATTTTTTGCCTGAACAAGTGCGCCAACAAGTTTATTACAGCGCTCTAGGGCAATTTTGGCGGGTAATGAGCGAGATGTTTTTGAACTTAAGCGACTTCTTTGACAAAGGAAAAATTCAATCGATTTCTCAAGTTGTAGACCATATCAAAGCAGGTTTGGTAAAAGCAGCAAATTTGCCGATTACTTATACTGTTAAGCTGAATGGTTCCAGCTATGACATTATTCCGGCATCGGCGGGTATAACATTTTTAGCAGATACCGCCGTGCCTTATGTAGAGGCGATTTTCTTTCGGGGTACGCCTTTTTCTGGCACTGTTTCTTACAATGCCCAAGCTCATCAAATTTCTCCAGACTTGAGTCGATTTAATTATGGCGCTCTTTACGCCGACCCTTTGCCAATTGGCGGTTCGGGCATTCCCCCGACATTGCTAATGCAGGATATGCGCCACTATCTCCCAGATTACTTGCACGCTCTTTATCGCGATCGCAGCCGCCGGGGAGAAGATGATTTGCGGGTGCAAATTTGTATCAGTTTCCAAAAATCAATGTTCTGTGTCACTACCGCAGCTATTTTAGGATTGATGCCTTACCCGTTAGATAGTCAAGATCCGGCTTACCAAAAAGCCAATCAAGTTTACTTAGAACAGTGGATGGATCGGCTGATTACTTCGCAACTGCTTGAAGTGAATAGTTAACAATAAAAATTCTTAAGGCACGCACCAACTGCAAGAAAACAAAATGAAAAAGATAATTCAAGGTATATATAGCTTTCAGACTAATTATTTAACAACTCACCGGGAGATGTTTGAATTGCTCTCTCAAGGGCAGCATCCGAGAGTATTGTTTATTACTTGCTCAGATTCCCGGATCGATCCAAATATAATTACCCAAAGTGAACCAGGAGAACTGTTTATTATCCGCAATGCAGGTAATATTATTCCGCCCTATGGTGCTGCTAATGGCGGAGAAGGCGCGACGGTAGAATATGCCGTGCAAGCGTTGGGAATTAACGAAATTATTGTCTGTGGTCACTCTCACTGTGGAGCGATGAAAGGGCTATTAGAGTTGGACAAGTTAGCTGAGGATATGCCTTTGGTTCACCAATGGCTCAAACACACTGAAGCCACGCGCCGTACAGTTAAGGACAATTATCAGCACTATGAGGGCAAACAATTGTTGCAGGCAACTAGTGAGGAAAATGTACTAACTCAGCTAGAAAATTTGCGGACTTATCCATCCATTCATTCCAAGCTGCATAAAGGTGAAATTGAGCTTCATGGTTGGATGTATCACTTTGAAACAGGAGAAATATTGGAATACAACGCTGCTCGGCGTGAGTATTTATCGCCTCAAAGTCAGTTTTCGAGAGCTAGTTGGTTGACTGCCGAACAACAAGAGCGAATTTCTAAAGGGTCTAGCAATCTTAAGTAGTTTTGGGAGTGCGGTTCGTTGAATGCTGAATCACGGTAGCCAGCCCGTACATAAGCATTCCAGCCAAGACTCCCAAGTCTAGCTGAACTTCGAGGTTAATGTAGGTGAAAGCCCTACCCGTCAAACTCAGACGT
>JAABUN010007461.1_pt1 | contig 11763 bp, 10 predicted proteins | sample 5559311 | NCBI WGS metagenome assembly JAABUN01 (sample SAMN10711877, study PRJNA513370) | rock metagenome | isolation source: Antarctica rocks | place: Antarctica: Victoria Land, Siegfried Peak sud | reverse complement strand
GACCCGTCCCGGGCCGGCGACGTGGCCGCGATCCTCGCCAAGGCCGCCCAGCCGTGCTGGGCCGTCGAGGTCCGATACGGCCTGGTCACCACCGCAACCGACCCGACCGCCGCGGGCCGGCTGCGCGGACGGGCGCACGCCGTCGCGTCCGCGTTCGCCCTGTTCGCCGGGCGGAACCGCTTCGACCGCCACCGCCTCCGCCACCCCGCCCGGACGCTGGCGGCGCGCCGGCTCGGCCGCGGGGACCTGCTGTCGGTCACCGAGCTCGCCGCGGTCGCGCACCTGCCCACCGACACCACCGTGGCCGGTCTGGCTCGGGCCGGTGCCAAGGCCGTCGCCCCACCGCCCGACCTGCCCACCGCCGGCAAAGTCCTAGGCGATGCGCAGGCAGGCGGCCGCCGTCCGGTCGCCCTGACCGTCCCCGACGCCGCCTATCACCTGCACGTGCTGGGCGCGACCGGGTCGGGCAAGTCGACGCTGCTGACCAACCTGATCCTGGGCGACATCCACGCCGGCCGCGGCGTGGTCGTGATCGACCCGAAAGGTGACCTGGTCACCGACGTGCTCGACCGGCTCCCCGCCGGCGCCGACGAGCGGCTCGCGCTGATCGACCCGGAGGAGACCAGCGCACCGCCGGTGCTCAACGTGCTGGCCGGTCCGGAGCCGGACCTGGCGGTGGACAACCTGGTCGGGATCTTCCGGTCGATCTTCGCCGCGTTCTGGGGGCCGCGCACCGACGACGTGCTGCGCGCCGCCTGCCTCACCCTGCTGCGGCACGCCGCCGCCACCGGCACCACGACCAGCCTCGCCGAGGTGCCGCGGCTGCTGTCCGACCCCGCCTGGCGGGCCCCGCGGGTCGCCGCCGTCCGGTCGGACACGGTCGGGCTCGGCGGGTTCTGGGCGTGGTATGAACACCAGTCCCCCGGGCAGCAGGCGCAGGTCGTCGGACCGGTGCTGAACAAGCTGCGGGCGTTCCTGCTCCGCGATTTCGCCCGCGCCCTGGTCGGGCGCGCCGACTCCACCATCGACATGGGCGCGGTGCTGGACGGCGGGATCTGCCTGGTCCGGGTCCCCAAGGGGCTGCTCGGGGAGGACACCGCCCGCCTGCTCGGCTCGTTCGTCGTCGCACAGGTGTGGCAGGCCGCCACCCACCGCGCCCGACACGGCCACACGCTGCGCCGGGACGCCGCACTGTACGTCGACGAGTGCCAGAACTTCCTGACCCTGCCGCGGTCGTTCGACGAGATGCTCGCCGAGGCCCGCGGCTACCGACTCTCGATGGTCCTGGCGCACCAGCACCTGGCGCAGCTGCCCCGCGACCTGCGCGAAGCCATCTCCGCGAACGCCCGCTCCAAAATGCTCTTCGCGTGCTCGCCGGAAGACGCCCACAGCTTGGCTCGGCATGTCGCCCCGGAGCTGTCCGAGCACGACCTGTCCCACCTCGGCGCCTACACCGCCGCCGCCCGGCTCGTCGCCGCCGGGCAGCAGACGCCCGCGTTCACGCTGACCACCCGACCAACTCCCGCCCCGACCAGCGACCGCGCCGATGCCGCCCGGGCGGCCGCCCGGGCCCGCTGCGGCCGGCCGCTGGACGCAGGCGGCGAGCGCGGCCCTGAGCTGGAGGTGCTGCCCGAGGCCATGCAGCTGGAGCGGCTTGAGCGGGCAGGGCGGTCGGCCGGCGACGCGCCGCGGGTCGCCTCGGGGGTCGTCCCACCGGCCGTCCCGCCGGGCGTCCTCTCATCCGACCCGTTACCTCACGCCGAAGGCGCCGGTCGGCGCCGTCCAGGGGGGTCGTCGCAGACGGCGGACTCATGGGAGGGGATTGATCCGCAGTGCTAGATCCGTGGAGGGAGGGTTCGATAGTCGCCGGTACGGCGTCCGCTGCGCCTGATCCCGACCGCGCCGGTACGGCGTCCGCCAGTGGCAGCAGGTTGGCAGGTCGCACGCCGGTGGATCGGCAGGCTCGGCTGTGGGAGCTGGCGGGACGGCTCACCGACCGGGACCGGCAGCTGTGCCATCTGCTGTCCGACCATCGGGTGCTCACCACCGCCCAGGTCGCCGACGTCGCGTTCACCGGCCTGCGCAAGGCCCAACGCCGCCTGGTCGTCCTGCACCACCTGGAAGTCCTCGACCGGTTCCGTCCCCGCTGCTGGGCCGGCTCCGGGCCGTACCACTTCACCCTCGGTCCGGCCGGCGCCGCCGTCGTCGCCGCCGACCGCGGCATCCCGGCCGGCGACCTCGGCTGGCGCCGCGACACCGCCGCCGCGCTGGCCATCTCCCAGCGGCTCGGGCACACCGTCGGGGTCAACGGGTTCTTCACCGCCCTGCTCCGCACCGCCCGCACCCGCCCGGGCGCTGAGCTGGCGCAGTGGTGGTCGGAGCGGCGGGCCATTGCCGCGTGGGGGGAACTGGTCCGCCCCGACGGCTACGCCGTCTGGGTCGACGGGCCCGCCAGGATGCCGTTCTTCCTGGAGTACGACACCGGCACCGAACGCCTCGCCCGCCTGGCCGGCAAACTCGACGGCTACGCCGCCCTGGCGCGGGCCGCCGGCCACCCCACCTGGGTGCTGTTCGCCTTCCCCTCCCCCGGCCGCGAAGCCGCCGCCCGCCGAGTGCTCGCCCACCGTGAGGTGCCCATCGCCACCGCCGCCCTGCGGCCGGGCGCCGCGCCGGACGGGCCGTTGTGGCTGACCGTCGGTGATCCCGGCCCGCGCCGACGCTTGGCCGACCTCGGCCATCCCAGCCGCGTCCTGCCCAGCAGCCGTCCGTGAGCGAGGAGGGTCTCGGTGGCCGGCTGGCCGCGCTCGGCGCCGGCCTGGTGCTGCTCGTGGTGCTGATGGCTGGCGCGGCCGGCGCCGGCGCCGCGTCGCTGCTCGGCGGCGGCTCGCCGCCCAGCGCAGCTGCGGTCGGCACGATCCCGGCCCGGATGCTCGCCCTCTACCAGCAGGGCGCGAGCGCTTGTCCCGGGTTGCCGTGGACGGTGCTGGCTGCGATCGGCACCGTCGAGTCCGACAACGGCCAGTCCACCGCCCCCGGGGTGCATTCCGGCGCCAACTTCGCTGGCGCGGAAGGCCCGATGCAGTTCGAGTCGGCCACCTTCGTCGCCTACGACCAGCCGGTCCCGCCCGGCGGAGCCGACCCGCCGTCGCCGTACGACCCGGTCGATGCCGTCTACGCCGCCGCCCGCGACCTGTGCGCCAACGGCGCCCGCCGCGGCGCGAACCTGCCGGGCGCGGTGTTCGCGTACAACCACTCGTCGTCCTACGTCAGCCGGGTGCTGGCACTCGCGAAGACCTACGGCGTCAGCGACGCCCAGGTCGTCGCGACCGGGACCGCGCCCGGCGTCGCGCTGGACTACGCGCTCGCGCAGGTCGGCACCCCCTACCGGTGGGGCGGCGAGACCGCCGGCGTGGGCTTCGACTGCTCAGGACTCGTCCAGGCTGCGTACGCCGCTGGCGGTGTGCTGCTGCCCCGCGTCGCCCAGGCCCAGTACGACGCCACCGCCCACCTCGGCCCCGGCGACCCGCTGCGGCCCGGCGACCTGCTGTTTTTCGGTGCCGGACCCGCCGCCGTTACCCATGTCGGCATCTACGCCGGCGTCCAGAACGGTCGGCCGGTGATGGTCGACGCCCCGCACACCGGCGCGGACGTCCGCGTCGAGGCGGTGCCCACGACGCCTGGTGCGCCGTGGGGCGGCGAGGTCTATCTCGACGCCGCTCACGTCGCTGGTTCATGACGGCGCACGGGCGGAGCGGGGTCGGCAGTGAGGCTGCGGTAGAGCCGCAGCGTGGCCGGCTCCGGGTCCAGGTCGAGGTCGGCGAGTCGGCGCTGCAGTGCCCGCCAGGTGGCCTTGACGGCGTCGGGTCGCTCGAGTCGGGCCTGGGCGGTCATCAGCCGGCGGTAGGGCTCCTCGGCTATCCCGTCCAGGGCGACGGCCTTCTCCAGGACGGCGAGCGCCCCTTGGGGATTGCCGAGGCGCTGATCGAGCTCGGCGAGGCGCAGGTGGGCGTCGAGGGCGCGGCGGTGCAGGTCGCGGCGGACGGGTTCGGCCCACAGGTAGTCCGCGGTGCCGGCGAAGTCCCCGCGATAGGCGTCCACGGCCACTTGGAGGGCGGCGCGGGCGGCGGTGTCGTCGGCGGCGCGGGCGGCGTGACCGAGCGCGGCCTGGAAGTCCCACAGGTCGCAGGAGATCGTGTCGGCCTGCGGCCGGTACACCTCGCCGGCCTGGAGCAGGACCTTGACGTCGGGACGGTCGGTGCTGCGGAGCCGGGTGCGCAGGTTGGAGGCGGCCAGCCAGAACTGGCGGTGGATGTTCTTGGGGTCGGTGTCGGGCCACAGGGCGTCGACGGCGGCTTCGACGGTGGCGCCGTCGGGGCGCAGCAGGTACCAGGCGAGCAGTTCCTTGGCGACCGTGCGCAGCCCGGTGCTCACTGGCTGGCCGTCGACGGTGATCAAGTACGGGCCGAGGAGCCGCACGGTGATCGGCGCGACGGTCGCGGGTTCGTCCGCTGCCTTCGGTGCGGGATCACCGGTGGATCGGGGAGGTGAGTCCTGCGTCCGCGTCGGCGCCGTGACCGGCTCTGGCCACGGCTCCGACGACGGTTCGTCCAGGGCGTCCGGTGCTTGGGCGACAACGATCGGTCCGGTCTGTGAGCGACGGCCGGCGTCCTCACCGTGCTGGTGATCGAGGTCGTCGAAGTTCCCGCTGCTGGGTCGACGTTCACTGTCGGTCAGGGCGGCGAGGACGTCGCTAGCTTCGCTGGCGGTCATGGCGAATAGGCGAGCATCGGCCAGCCGCCCGGTGATGCGAGCCGGGCCGTCGACGGCGGCGGTGCGGTCGGCTCGGACGTCGATGTGGGTGGCCGCGGCGTCGCTCGGCGCGAGGATCAGCGCGCCCAGCCCCAGGCGAGTTCCGGTGTTCAGCGTGGTCTGCCAGCGACCGGCCTGGTCCGGCGGGACGGTGTCGGTGACGGCGATCAGGGTGGGCAGCGGCTCGTACGGGTGGGCGCGCCGGTAGGCGACCACATCGTCGATATCGGTGTCGGTGAGTTGTCGGGTACGGGCGACCGTTTCGACTTCGAGGTGACGCAGCAGCGCGACCGAGTCGGGAAGGACCCGCAGCCCCGACGCCTCGGGCAGGTCGGGGAGCAGCCGGTCTCGAGCCGCCGCGGTGATGAGGATCTCGGCGGCGAGCGGGCCGGCGCGGACCAGCACCGCCGTGAGCCAGGCTCGGGCCACGCCGTCGGCGTCGGAGCCGGTCAGCGCGACGCCACCCAGCTCGGTGAGGGTGAGAGACACCGGCTCGCCGGCCCTGGTGGCCACCTCGATGAGGTCGGGCTGCTCGCGGCGGGCCGGGTCGTCGCTGGGCAGGCTCACCACAGCCCGCGGCGGTGGGATGTCCTCGCCGTCCTCGCCATTGGCTGTGGGGTGGCCGGCGGCGAGTCGGCGCAGGGTCGACCCGAGGTCCGGCGGCGCCGCGCAGCGACCGGGTTGTGGGGGCCGGGGGTGGTAGGCGTGCCGGCGACGGAGCCGACCGAGGAGCAGGGCGGCGCCCACTCCGGCGGCGAAGGAGCCACCGACGACCGACCCGGACGGCAGCTCGACCGGCGACACAACCACGGGGCCGGGGTGTTGGGCGGCGGCGGGCGCGTGGGCTGACGGGCTTGCGTCCGGTGCCTGGTCGCTGGCCTGCCGGGCAGGTGCGGGTGTGGGCCGAGACGCCGCCGGTGCGGGCACCGGGGGTGCCGGATGCCGTGCGACAGGCGGCGGGACGTGCGGTGCCGGGGCGGTTGTCGAGGCCGGTGGTGTGACGGCGGGCAGATGAAGGGTCCAGCCGGGCCAGATCCGGTTGGGGTCGTTGAAGACCCGCCCGTCGGGCATGGTGCGGTCCCGGTTGAGCGCGTAGATCTGTGACCAGCGCAGCGGGTCGCCGAGCTGACGGTCGGCGATGCCCCACAGGGTGTCCCGGCGCTGCACGACGTACGGGCGGGTGGCCGGTGTCGCGGCTCCAGGTTTGGAGGCGTGATTCGCGGAGGCCGGCGGGTTGGTGTCGGTCAGTTGCAGGCTGATGGTGGCAGCCGGTCGGACCGGGAGAACTGCGGCCAGGGACACCTGCCCAGCCGGGGCAGGCCCCGGCCGGGGCAGGGCGAGGACGGCGAGGGCGACGGCGGCGACGAGGTGGGCGGCGAGGGGTTGCAGCGCCCCGGCGGCCCGAATCGTCGGGGCGGCGCGGCCGCGGGCGGCGGCGATCGCCTCGCTGAGCACGGCAGTGACCAGGACGGCCCAGCCGGCCCAGACGACGATGGCGAGCGCTTTCAGCAGCACCAGGTCGGGGATGCCCTGGGCGGACAGCCCCGCCTGGATCTGGGCCCAGCTCGGGACAGCGCGGGGCAGCGGCCAGCCGATGTAGTGGCACAGCGCCCACGGCACTCCGCCGGCCAGCGCGGCCAGCACCAGCAGCGCGCCGAGCCCGCGGGCGAGGCGGGCGGTTCGGGTCATGTGCCGGGTCCGGTGACGCCGTGCAGGGCGGTGGCGGCGCCGGTGCCGGTCACGGTCAGCGAGCCGAGTCCGGCGACCGAGAGAACCTGCATGGGTTGGGTGATCGACACGGTGATGCTCACCCGGTCGCCGGTCACGGTGACTGTGCCGGGGTGGCCGGTGGCGGCCGTCAGGTAGGCCTGCGCGGCGCTGGCGGCCGGGCCGGGTGAGAGCACGACCTGCCCGGTGGATCGGTAGGTGGCGAGGTCGATCTGCTGGGCGGCGGCGCGGGCGGCGGCCTGGGCGTCGTCGATCGCCCGGATCTTGGCGGCGAGGGTGAGGCCGCCGTCGATGACCAGCCCGGCCATCAGGATCAGCGCCATGGTGAGCACGACGACGAACGCCGTCACCATCCCGTCCTCGCCGCGAGCGTCGAGGGCGGCCAGACGCTGGTGTAGCCGCTGGGGCAGTCTGGTCATCGGGTGCCGCGGTACTGGTCGATGACGGCGACCGAGCGGGCCGAGGTCGTGTGGGCCGCAGGCAGCCGCAGGCCGGTCAGGTCGCCGAGGTTGGCGGTGCAGGTCACGATGACGGCGACCCAGCCGCCGGGGCGGTCGGCGCTGGTGTCCACGGTGACGCCGAGCCGGGAGCAGCTGACGTGGTCGCCGGCCAGCGCGGCGACCGCGGTCTGCTCGGCAGCGGTGGTGGCGGTGGCCGGGTCGCGGGCGATCGAGGCGGCCCGGGCGGCTTGGGCGGCGGCGCCGTCGACGTCGAGACGGGCGCCGGCGAGCCGGCCGAGAGCCACCACGAACAGCAGGAACAGGACGAGCAGCGGGGCGAGGAGCACCAGCTCGGTGGCGACCGCGCCCCGATCGTCGGCTGCGAGCCGGCGGGTCACCGGCCACCGGCTGGGACGAAGCGTTCGCGGGGTCCGGCGGCCACGGCCCGAACCGGCAGCCGCAGGAACGGGACGACGGAGGTGGTGTGACCGGTGACGACGACCTGTGCGGTCGTGGCTGTATCGGAGGCGGTGATCGTCGGGTCGACGAGCAGGCCGCGGCCCAGCTGCCCGTAGACCAGGTTGGCCTCGGCCTGGCCGGCGGCTGGGGTGCCGCCTTGGACTCGGGCGGCGGCCAGTCCTTGTTGGGCGATGGCGTCGGCGACGTGGCTGGCGTGCTGCCACAGCGCGAACTGCACCACCGCCAGGATCAGCAACAGCAGCAGCGGGGTGGCGACGACCAGCTCGGCGGCCACCGCCCCGGAATCGTCCCGGCGGCGGCCCCACCCGGTCCTGCCCGGGCGACCGATCGTGCGCCGCATGGTCTCGGTACCGCCGTCAGGGGCCGGTGTTGATGCTGTTGGCCTTGCCGATGACTTTGGCGGCGATGATCCCGACCGCGGTCAGGGCCAACGCGACGAGCAGGGCGGTGACGATGACGGCTTCGGTGGAGTAGCCGTCGTCCGAGTGCTGCAGTGTCTGCAGCCGCCCGTAGAGGGCGGCGGCCAGGTGACGCAGGGCAGTGAGTTCAGGAAACACGACAGTCCATCTCCTTTCTGTCCGGCGGCTTGTTAGAGGCCGGTGAGGACGTGCGCGACGGCGGGGTAGCCGATGAACGCGAGGAACGCGGCGAACAGGGCGACCACCGGCAGGCTCATCCGTTCGGTGGCGGCCTGGGCGCTGGCCTCGGCCTCGGCGAGTTCGTGGGCCCGCAGCGAGGCGGCTTTCGCGGCGAGGGAGGCGCGGACTTTGGCGCCTTCGGTGCCGGCCAGCCCGACGCTGGCGGCCAGCTCGGCGAGGTCGGTGATGCCGAGTTCGGCGCCGAGCCGGCCGAGCCCGGCCCATGGGGGCTCCCGGGCGAGGCGGGCGGTGTCCATTGCGGCCCGCAGGTGCTCATACGCCCAGCCATGCCCGACCCGGGCGGCATCGGAGAGGGCGGTCTCCACGCCGCCGCCGCCGGCGAGGGCGATGGTGACCAGGTCCAGGAACGAGCCCAGCGCGTGCCGGAAGTCCCGGCGGCGGCCCTGGGCGTCGGCGTGGATCCCGCCGTCGGGGACGAGGAAACCGGCGGCGGCGAGCAGCAGCGCGCCCCACACCGGGACGCCAAGTGGCAGGGCGGCGCCGCCGGCCGCCAGCAGCACCGCGACGGCCGGGATCAGCAGCAGACCGACCAGCGCGAGGGCGCTCTTCTCGGCCAGGTGGCGTTGCGGGCTGCGACCGAGCACGGTCAGATCCCGGCGGACCTGGGACCAGAGCAGCCGGTCGGCGCCGAGGCGCGTGAGCATGGCGGCGATCGGCCGGCCGACCCGGACGGCGATCCCGCCGGGTTCGGCGGCGACGATCGGGGACGGCGCTGGGCTGGGGCGTAGCGCGGCGAGGGCCTGGGTGAGCGTGGGTCGGGACGGGTAGGCACCGCGGGCGATCAGCCACGTCCCGGCGCCCACGCCGGCCCCGCAGACCAGCGCGGTAATCACCGCGGCACCTCCCTCGCTGGCTGGTTCCCCACCTGGAGCAGGCGGCCGGGTGGGGCGGGGCGGGCGAGGTGGCCCAGCCACGTGAACCCGGCGGCGAACAGGGCGCCGACGGCGGCGAGGACGAGTTGGCCGACCGGGGTGTCGTAGGGGCTGAGGTAGGTGCGGTTGAGCACGGCCAGCCCGACCGCGAGGGCGGTGGTGGCGCCGACGATCACCTTGACCGAGGTGCGGGTGCGGGCCCGGCCGGCCTCCACCCGCAGTCGCATCGTGGCCTGCTCCCGGGCGGTCGCCGCGAGGGTGCCGAGCAGTTCCCCGAGCCGGCGGGCCTGGTGCTCGGCGGCCAGCACCAGGGCGGCGACGACCAGGTCACAGGTGGGGTCGGCGACCTCGTCGGCGAACGCCCGCAGCGCCGGTACCAGCCGGTCCCGTTCCAGCCTTACCGCCAGGGCCACCACCTCCCGGCGGATCGGGAGAGGGGCCAGCGGTGCGGTCGCGACGATGGCCTGTTCCAGGCCGGCCGCGCCGGCCATCGTGTCACGCAGCATCTCGGCCCAGCCGGCGACCGCCTCGATCCGCGCGATCCCAGCGCTCGGGCTGGTCCCGCTTGTGAGCAGCCCGGGCAGCGCCCAGCCGGCGAGGGCGGCCAGGGCGGCGCCGACCGGCCAGCCGGTCACCGCACCCACCACCACCCCGGCGCCGACGGCGACCGCGATGCGGAGCGTGGCGTCCTCGGCGCGTAGCCGGGCGCCCAGCCGGCCGGTCGAGACGGGCACCGTCACGCCGCGCCAGCCGCAGCCGAGCAGCACCAGGCCCAGCCCGACGCCGGCGCCGCACAGCGCGGCGAGCGCGGTCACGGTGTCCACCAGCCGCCGGGCCGGTCCAGCAGACCCGGGTCGAAGCCGGCGCCGACCAGCGCGTCGAGGGTGTCGGGGCGGAACGGGGCGCCGGGCACGGCGCGGCCGTCGGGGCCGGGGCGGAACACTTCGTTGGAGATCACCAGTGGCCCGTCGGCGTCGCACACCTCGCGGACCGAGGTGACGAACCGCCGGCCGGCCGGGTCCTGGTCGAGGTGGATGACGAAGTGGACGGCGTTGGCGATCAGCAGGTTGGTGGCCTCCACCGGCAGCCGCTCCGGCGCCTGGATCGCGTAGGTGGCGAGTTTGGCGAACGCCCCCCGCGACGACGACGCGTGCAGCGTGGCGGCGGAACCGTCGGTTCCCTGGGACATGGCGTTGAGCAGCGCCAGGACCTCCTCGCCGCGGGCCTCGCCGACCCACACCCGGTCCGGGCTCATCCGCAGCGCCCAGCGGACCAGCTCGGCGAGGCTGACCCCGCCCTCTCCCTCGACGTTCGGTTCGCGCGCCTCCAGCGCGACGACGTCGGGGTGCAGCTCCGGATAGCGGTCCAGGCCCAGCTCGAGGCTGTCCTCGATGGTGATCAGTCGTTCAGCGGCCGGGACGTCGGCGGCCATCGCCCGCAGGAAGGTGGTCTTGCCGGCGCCGGTGCCGCCGCAGACGATGCAGCACTTGCGGGTCCGCATCACTGCCCGGACGAACTCCCGCAGGGCGATGTCGATCGTGCCCATCCCGACCAGGTCGTCCGGGGTGACCTTCAGGTAGCGGTGCCGGCGGATCGACAGCGTCGGGCGGGCCGTCACCGCCATCACCGCGAACAGCCGGGAGCCGTCCGGCAACTGCAGCGACAGCCGCGGGGAGCCGAGGTCGAAGCGCCGCTCCCCCAACCCGAGGCGGGCGGCCGCGGTGCGCAGCAGCTCCACCAGCTCATCGTCGGACTCCGCGATCGGCTCGACCCGTTCCCGGCGGCCGTCGGCGTAGCGGACGAACACCTGGTCGGCGCCGTTGGCGTTGACGTTCTCCACGCCCGGGTCGTCCAGCAGCCGCTGGATCTGGTTCAGGCGGAACAGGGCGTTGAACACCGCCTCCCCCAGCTCCTCCTCGGCCTCCAGGCCAAGCACCGGCTGGTTGGCGGTCAGCTGGTCGCGGGCGTAGCTGTCCAAACCGTCGGCGATCAGCTGACGGCCCATCGCTTCCTCGTCGGCTGGGCGCAGCGGCGGGTTGCCGGCGGCCCGGTCGGCTTGCCGGCGCGCCGCCAGCTGGGACAGGACCTCGGCGCGCAGCCGGGCCACCTGGCCGGTCTGGGCCGTCACCGGGTCACCGCCGCTCGATGCTGGTCGGTCGCCGCCGGCTCCTCCTTGCCGCCGGCAGCGTCCTGTACCGGGTCGGCGGGGGCGTCGTGTCGCGTCGCGTCGAGAGCCCCGCCGCCGACGCCGTCGAGCGGCTCCGCGACCGCGGATAGTGGAAGCCGGGCGGTGAGCGTCTCGGCCAGGGTGCGGGCGTGACGGGTCAGTGGGCTGCGTGACAGGCCGCGGGACGGGCCAGAGCTCAGTGCCGCGACGCAGGCGGGATCGTGCGGCAGTTGTCCCCACACCGGGACGCCGAGGGTCTCGGCGATGTCCGCGGCGGCGAATGCCGCCGGCCCGACCAGCACCGCCCCCAACTCTGTGGCCGCCGGTCGGCGGCGCTGCAGCCAGCCGGCGAGGTGCTGCAGGTCCGGCAACTGCGGGCGGACGACCAGCACCGCCAGGTCCGCGGCGGTGAACAGCGGCAGGGCGGGGCTGGCCGGGTCGAGGCGGCCGCAGTCCACCAGGACGTCCGCGTCCAACCGGCTCAGCCCGGCGAGCAGGTCGCCGGTCATGTCCAGCGACGCCCGGGCCTGCTCGGCGGCGACCGGGCCGGCCAGCAGCAGCGCCCCCTCATGCGGCGCGGGCTGGGTGTGCGCCCACACCAACCCGGG
>JAABUN010007460.1_pt1 | contig 11763 bp, 10 predicted proteins | sample 5559311 | NCBI WGS metagenome assembly JAABUN01 (sample SAMN10711877, study PRJNA513370) | rock metagenome | isolation source: Antarctica rocks | place: Antarctica: Victoria Land, Siegfried Peak sud | reverse complement strand
CCTCGGGGGCGTACAGCCGCTCGATGGCCAGCAACTACAACCATGTGCCGCGCCCACCGGTGGTCGCGGTCAAGGATGGCGAGATCCGTACCCTCATCCGCCGGGAGACTATCGAGGATCTGCTGGATCTGGACGTGGGCTGAGCCGATCCGCCGCCCGGTCGACTGCGCTGCTCGGCGCCGCGGTTTCAGCCCCTGCCTTGATAGGGAACAATGAACCCGCCGCTGGCGATGCGGCACTTGTCAACAGATGAGGCTTCACCTCCGATGACCACCCCAGATTCCGGCCACTCTTCGGTCGCCCCGACCGCAGGTGAGCCGCTCGCACCCCTCGAGCAGCCCGCGAGCCTTGAGCGGGCCGCAACACCGCTCCGGGTAGCCATGCTTGGCTGTGGCGTGGTCGGGTCCGAGGTTGCTCGGCTGATCCTCAGCCAGGCTCGGGACCTGGAGGCGAGGATCGGGCGGCCGTTGGAGCTGGTGGGCATCGGCGTCCGGCGGCTGAAACGTAGCCGTCCTGGCATCGACCCGGCCCTGTTCACCACCGACGCCGAAGGCCTGGTCGCCCGGGACGACGTCGACCTGGTAATCGAGGTGATCGGCGGCATCGAGCCAGCGCGGTCCTTGATCTTGACCGCCTTGAAGCACGGGGCGTCGGTGGTGACGGCCAACAAGGCCTTGCTCGCCGCCGACGGCGCCACCTTGTTTGCCGCAGCCGAGGAGGCGCGGGCCGACCTGTACTTCGAGGCCTCAGTCGCCGGAGCCATCCCCATCATCCGACCCCTGCGCGAGTCGCTGGTCGGCGACGAGATCACTTCGGTGATCGGCATCGTGAACGGGACCACCAACTTCATCCTCGACAAGATGGACACCGATGGTGCCAGCTTTGCCGAAACCCTGGTGGAGGCGCAGGAGCTGGGGTACGCCGAGGCTGACCCCACCGCTGACGTGGAGGGCTTCGACGCCGCCGCGAAGGCCGCCATTCTCTCCAGTCTGGCCTTTCACAGCCGGGTCACCGCCGCTGATGTCTACCGCGAGGGCATCACCGAGGTGACCTCATCCGACATCGCCTCGGCCCGCGAGATGGGTTGTGTCGTTAAGCTGCTGGCCATCTGCCAATTGTCGCCGACCGGCTTCGGCGACGACGACGCCCGGACGGTGTCCGTACGCGTGCACCCGGCGATGATCCCCCGATCGCACCCGCTGGCGGCCGTTGGTGGCGCATACAACGCTGTCTTCGTGGAGTCACGGTCAGCCGGCCGGCTGATGTTCTACGGACCCGGCGCGGGCGGTTCACCCACCGCCAGCGCCATCCTCGGCGACTTGGTGACCGTGGCGCGAAACCGACTGCGGGGCGCCATCGGACCGGGGGAGTCGAGCTACGCTGCCCGTGCGGTCAGCGAGATTGGCAGCGTAGTCACTCGCTATCACCTCTCACTCGAGGTGGCCGACGTGGCCGGCGTGCTGGCCAAGATCGCCCAGTGCTTCGCCGAGCACGAGGTGTCCATCCAGACCGTCCGCCAGCAAGGCCGAGAAGCCGACGCGCAGCTGGTGATCGTCACCCACCGCGCCTTGGATTCCGCACTGAGCGCGACCGTTCAGGCCCTGCGCGAGCTGGATGTCGTACGCGAAGTGACCAGTGTGATGAGAGTGGAAGGTGAATGACGTGGCCGCAGACTCCAATGTCGTAGAGGCACCCGGATCGACGAGTCGCCGGCCGGTGCGGGGTGTCATCGCCCGCTATCGGGACTGGCTGCCGGTCGCCGACACCGATCCGGTCGTTTCCCTCGGCGAGGGCGGCACCCCGCTGGTCGAGGCCGACGCGCTGTCGGAACTGCTCAAGTGCGAGGTGTGGCTCAAGGTCGAGGGGGCCAACCCCACTGGCTCCTTCAAGGACCGCGGGATGACCGTGGCGCTGAGCGTCGCCGCCGGCCAGGGCGCCGAAGCCGTGGTCTGCGCTTCCACCGGCAACACCTCGGCCTCCGCCGCGGCGTACGCGTCCCGGGCTGGACTCCACCCCATCGTGTTGCTCCCCGCCGGTCGGATTGCCAGCGGCAAACTGGCCCAGGCCATCGTTCACGGTGCGCAGGTGGTGCAGATCGAAGGTAACTTCGACCAGTGCCTGGAGCTGGCACGGTCCCTGGCCGAGCACTATCCGGTTGCCCTGGTGAATTCGGTCAATCCGGACCGGATCGAAGGCCAGAAGACGGCCGCGTTCGAGATCGTGGACGATCTGGGGAACGCTCCGGAGATCCACGTACTGCCGGTCGGCAACGGTGGCAACATCTCGGCCTACTGGCGCGGATACACCCAGTACGCCGCCGCCGGCATCGCCACCCGCACCCCCCGCATGTGGGCCTTCCAGGCCACCGGCGCCGCACCCCTGGTCCTGGGCCATCCGGTTGCTCAGCCCGAGACCGTGGCCACCGCGATCCGGATCGGCAATCCGGCTTCGACCACCCTGGCGGTCGCCGCGAAGAACGAGTCCGGTGGCCTCTTCGAAGCGGTCTCGGACACCGAGATCCTCGCGGCGCAAGCTTTCTTGGCCGCTCGCGAAGGGATATTCGTTGAGCCCGCGTCGGCTGCTGGGGTGGCCGGGCTACTGGCCAAACGGGAGCGGGGCGAGATCGACCCTGACCAACAGATCGTGGTCACCGTCACCGGTCACGGGTTGAAAGACATCGACACGGCGCTGACCAACCGGATGCCCATCCAGAGCGATGTGGTGCCCTTCGACTTGGGGCAGGTCGCTGAGGCCTGCGGCCTAGGGGACTAGTGCCACGATGATCACGACTGCAGTGACCCGGGGGAGAGCGATGGTCAACGGGACCAGGGTGATTCCCGGAGCGCGATGCCCCAGGAGCTGATCGTTGGCCGCCAGGTGGTCGTCCGGGTGCCAGCCACCAGTGCCAACCTCGGACCCGGTTTCGACTGTTTCGGGCTGGCACTGGACTGGTACGAGAGCGTCGAGATGACGGTGACCCCGGCGGGTTACCAGATCGAGGTGTCCGGTGAGGGTGCGGACGCGCTCCCGCGCGACGACTCACATCTCATCATCCGGTCGGCCCTGATGGGCCTGGCCGATCTCGGTTACTTCGCCCCTGGTCTGCGGCTGAGCTGCCACAACACGATCCCCCACGGCCGCGGGCTTGGCTCTTCATCGGCCGCGATCGTCGCTGGACTGATGGTGGCCGAAGTGCTGGCCGGCGGGCCGCATGACCCTCGTTGGCTGCTCGGTCACGCCAATGCCATCGAAGGGCATCCCGACAATGTGGCCGCGGCGATCTACGGCGGCTTCGTGCTGGCGTACGACGGACCAGAAGGTATCACGGTGGCTCAAGGCCGCGTGGACCGCGATGTGAGTGCGGTGTTGTTCATCCCGGACACGCCGGTAGCTACCCGCGCGGCGCGCGGCCTGCTGCCGGAGACAATCCCGCACGTCGACGCCGCGGAAAACTCCGGCCGAGCCGCTCTGCTGGTGCATGCGCTGGCCGATGACCCCTCCAGACTGGCCGATGCCACCCGAGATTGGCTGCATCAGCACTATCGGGAGTCGGCCATGCCCAGGTCGGCTGAGCTGCTCAAATCTCTGCGCGGTCAGGGATACGCAGCGGTGATCAGCGGCGCCGGGCCAACCGTGATGGTGCTGGGACGAGCCGCCGACCTGACTCAGCTGACACCCGACGTCGCGCCCGGATTCCGGTTCCGCACCGCGCAGATCGGTGGCCCGGTCTCGGCCACGTCGAGCGATTTCTGACGCCGGGTGCGTCGGAAATGACACACCATGCGGCGACAGTGCTAACCTGGCAGTGCCGAAAAGGCGAGCGGTCCCCGTCGGATGTGTTCTCAGTCCGGGGGATGGGACACCAGTTCCAATCAACTGCGGTTCCCAGCAAGCCCCGGTTCCCAGCACCAGAGCGCCTCCAAGGTCGGGCGCGATGAATGGAGTTCTGAAGCAACTCCTCATCACAGACTCTCCCAACTCGCGTTGAGTGATTGACATGATCCCAAAGCAACTTCTCAATCGTCCATCGTGACCCTCACGTTGGACCCACATGGGCAGCAACTTGCCCGATCGTTAGGAAACACGTGACAGAAACCGAAGTGACTCCTCCAGCCGTCGCAGAGTCGAACGGCGGACGCAGGCGCAAGGGCGGTGGGCTCGAGTCCATGGTCTTGCCCGAGCTCAAGCAGCTCGCCTCCACACTCGGTCTCAAGGGCACCGGCGCGCTGCGCAAGGGCCAACTCATCGACGCCATTCAGTCCGCGCAAGGTAGAACAAGCGGCGGCAACGAATCGCGCAGCACCAACGGCGGCGGGCGGAGCAACGGCAACGGTCGATCCGCGGCTCGCACCGAGCAGCAGCCGACCCTCGATACCGGCGACCGGGCTCCCCGCACCGAAACTGGAGTGGAGTCTCCTCCAGCGGCGCTGCCAGCCACGCAACAGGAGCAGGCGCCGCCCGAAGCCCGCCGCCCCGACGTGACCGAGCGCTCTGAAACCACCGGCAACGAAGCCGACAGCCCCGACTCCACCGGTCCGGAGGACCGCACCGACCAGGCCCGGGACTCCCAGAACGACCGTCGAAACCGGCGTCAGAGCGGTCGCGAGAATGGCAATCGCGACGGGCAGAACAGCCGCGAGACCGGCAGCCGCGACAATCAAAACCGGGACAACAGCCAGGGCCGGGACGGTAACCAGAACCGCGACAACCAGGGCCGGGACAACAGCCAGGGCCGCGACAACAGCCAGGGCCGGGACAACAGCCAGGGCCGGGACAACAGCCAGGGCCGCGACACCTACCAAAACCGCGACAACCAGGGCCGGGACAACAGCCAGGGCCGGGACAACAACCAGGGCCGCGACAACCGGGATTACGACGATGACGGCAACCGCCGCGGTCGTCGGCGTCGTAGCCGGGACCGCCAGAGCCGGCGCGGTAGCGGCAGCAGTGGCGGCCGTAACGGCGGCGGCAACCTGGGGATGGACCGCTACGAAGCGGATCCGGTGGTTTCCGACGATGACGTCCTGGTCAAGATCTCAGGCATCTTGGATGTTTTGGACAACTACGCGTTTGTCCGGACGACTGGGTATCTCCCTGGCGATGACGACGCGTACGTCTCCCTGCAGATGGTCAAGAAGTTCGGCCTGCGCAAGGGCGACGTGGTCGGCGGGGTCATCCGTACGCCGCGTGACGGCGACCGCAAGGAAAAGTTCAACCCGCTGGTGCGGATCGAGTCCGTCAACGCTGCTGATCCAGAACAAGCCAAGACCCGGCCGGAGTTTGGGAAGCTGACCCCGTTGTACCCGCAGGAGCGGATGCGACTGGAGACCACCCCAAACATCATGACCACACGCCTGATCGACATCGTGGCACCGGTCGGCAAGGGCCAGCGTGGACTGATCGTGTCCCCCACCCGTGCCGGCAAGACGCTCGTCATGCAGGCGATCGCTAACGCGATCAGCACCAACAACCCCGAGGTGCACCTGATGGTGGTGCTGGTGGATGAGCGGCCGGAAGAGGTGACCGACATGCAGCGCGCGGTCAAGGGTGAGGTCATCGCATCCACCTTCGACCGCCCGGCCGACGACCACACCACGGTTGCCGAGCTGGCCATCGAACGGGCCAAGCGATTGGTCGAGCTGGGCCATGACGTGGTCGTCCTGCTCGACTCCATCACCCGATTGGGCCGTGCGTACAACATTGCGGCTCCCGCCAGCGGCCGGATCCTGTCCGGCGGTGTCGACTCGGCGGCGCTGTATCCACCGAAGAAGTTCTTCGGTGCCGCGCGCAACATCGAACACGGCGGTTCGCTCACCATCTTGGCCACCGCGTTGATCGAGACCGGCTCCAGGATGGACGAAGTCATCTTCGAGGAGTTCAAGGGCACCGGCAACATGGAGCTGCGTCTGCGGCGCGAGTACGCCGACCGGCGCATCTTCCCGGCCATCGACGTGAACGCTTCCGGCACCCGCCGCGAGGAGCTGCTGATGGGCAAGGACGAGCTGGCGATCATCTGGAAGCTCCGCCGGGTGCTTTCTGGTCTGGAGGGCCAGCAGGGCCTGGAGATGCTGCTCGATCGCCTGCGCAAGACCCAGAACAACGGTGAGTTCCTGCTGGCGATCACCAAGACCATGCCAGGCCGCGCCGAAGACTGATCGCACCCGTACGGCCCGTCGATCCGCCGCCTACCACCGGCCGGATCGGCGGGGGTAGGGACTAAACGGGCCGTGCGCCACGTTGGTCCATTTGTTGCCGCAGCGCTTCTGCGGCAAAATATCTCGCTGGTGCCGGTTCACGCTCGGATCATTCGATCCATGCGACCCGGTGCGACATCTGAGGAGACATATCATGAAGCCCGACATTCACCCCACCTACGTGGACACCGAGGTCACCTGCACCTGCGGCAACTCGTTCACGACCAAGAGCACCAACACCAGCGGCACCATGCGCGCCGATGTGTGCTCGGCCTGCCACCCGTTCTATACGGGCAAGCAGAAGATCCTTGACACCGGTGGCCGGGTGGCTCGCTTCGAGAAGCGGTACGCCGCCAAGACCGCCAGCAAATAGCTGTGCCACAGCGCCGGGAGGCAGGGGTGACCCTGTCCCCCGGCGCTTCGCATGTCCTCACCCGACTACAGGTCTCAGCGGGTTGGGGCGACCTGAGACCAAAGCAAGTCGGAGAAGGAAGACGCAATGTTCGAGTCGGCACAGCACCTGCGAGACGAGTTTGCCGGGCTGGAGAAGGCGCTCTCGGATCCGTCCGTGCACTCCGATGTCGCCAAAGCCCGCAAGGTCGGCCGCCGCTATGCCGAGCTGACGCCCGTCGTCAAAGGTCTGGACGAGTACGAGCGGGTCAACGAAGACCTCAGTGCCGCCCGAGAGCTGGCCCCCGAAGACGAGTCCTTCGCGGCCGAGGCCATCGAGCTCGAGCAGCGGCTCGTCGTCGTGGGCGAGCGCCTCACCAAGCTGCTGGCCCCCCGTGACCCCAACGACTCCGGCGATGCCCTGGTGGAGATCAAGTCGGGCGAGGGCGGCGAGGAGTCCGCGCTCTTCGCCGGGGACCTGCTCAAGATGTACTCCCGGTACGCCGAGATTCGGGGCTGGAAGGTCGAGATCCTCGATGCCCAGGAGACTGACCTCGGGGGATACAAGTCCGTCACCGCAGCCATCAAGGCCCCATCGGTGGGCGATCCCGCCCAGATGCCGTACGGTGTGCTCAAGTTCGAGGCTGGCGTACACCGCGTGCAACGGGTTCCGGTGACGGAGTCCCAAGGTCGGGTGCACACTTCAGCGGCCGGCGTGCTGGTGATGCCCGAGGTCGAGGAGACCGAGGTCGAGATCGACGACGGCGATCTACGGATCGATGTCTTTCGTTCGTCGGGGCCGGGCGGCCAGGGCGTCAACACCACCGACTCCGCCGTCCGGATCACCCATCTGCCCAGCGGCATCGTGGTGTCGTGTCAGAACGAGCGTTCCCAGCTGCAGAATCGCGAGCAGGCCATGCGCATGTTGCGGTCGCGGCTGATCACCGCGGCGGAGGAGCAGGCGGCTACCGTGGCATCGGCGGCGCGCCGCAGCCAGGTCCGTACGGTCGACCGCTCGGAGCGCATCCGCACTTACAACTATGCCGAGAACCGGATCGCTGACCACCGCATCGGCTTCAAGGCTTACAACCTGGACGCCGTGCTCAATGGCGATATGAGCGCGGTCATCGCCGCCCTCCAGGAGGCCGACACCGCGGAGCGGCTCGCCCACGTGGGGGAGTCACCGGCGTGACGTCCGGCCCGTCGAACCGGAGCTCGCAGGTTCGTCTGCTCCTGGCCCAGGCCGTGCACCGATTGGCCGACGCCGAGGTGGACAGTCCCGAGAATGATGCGCGGCTGCTGCTTGCCCACGTTCTCGGCGTCCCTCCGCCACAGCTGAGCCTGGTCAATGAGATCGACGACCGCCAGCGGCGCGCGTTCGAGGAGCTGGTGGGTCAACGGGCCGAGCGAGTGCCGCTCCAACACTTGACCGGGCGGGCGTACTTCCGCTATCTCGAGCTGGAGGTTGGGCCGGGGGTGTTCGTACCGCGTCCCGAGACCGAGGTGATGACCGGCTGGGCGATCGAACGCCTCGAGAAGCTGATTGCGGACGGCCGGTCGCCCCTGGTGGTGGAGCTGTGCGCCGGCTCGGGCGCCATCGCGAAGTCCATTGCCACCGAGGTGCCCGGGGTGCTGGTGCACGCGGTCGAGCTGTCCGAGGAGGCGGCGCACTATGCCTCGGCGAACCTCTGGGGGAGCGCGGTCACCCTTCACGTGGAGGACATGACTCACGCGTTGACGGAGCTGAACGGCCTGGTGGACTTGGTGATCGCCAATCCGCCGTACGTCCCGCTGGACGCCTACCTGTCCATCCCCGTGGAGGCTCGCGACCATGACCCGACGGTCGCGCTGTTTTCGGGCGACGACGGCATGGACGCCATTCGCGTGCTGGTGCAGGTGGCCGCGCGACTGCTGCGGCCCGGAGGGGTGCTGGCCTTCGAGCACGCCGATGTGCAGGGAAACTCGGCCCCGGCCGTCGTCGCCGCGTCGAAGGCCTTCGCCACCATTCGTGACCACACCGACTACAACGCCCGTCCCCGCTTCACCACCGCCGTGCGGGGCTCGAGCTGAACGTGGCTGGAGCTGAACCTGGCTCGAACCGAAGCTGGCTCGGGCGCGCATGTGGCCGGGCGGCGGTGCCGTCTCTGGCAGGATTGACCGAGTGAGTGAGCGGCCAGAACCTATCGAGACCTTTGAGGTCGACTTGAGCCACGATGTCGCCTACACCTGGGACGAAGAGTCGGCAGGGGAGCCCGGGGTGGAGCCAGCTGAGCTTCAGGCGCGCCCGGCCGAGTTCGACGGGGATCCCGCGGAGCGCGACGAGGAGCCAGCCGAGTCCGACGAGGAGCCAGCCGAGTCCGACGAGGAGCCAGCCGAGTCCGACGAGGAGCCAGCCGAGTCCGACGAGGAGCCAGCCGGACCTGGCTATCAGCGTTTCGACTGCACCACCGGCGACGCCGCCATGTTGACCGAAGCCACCGAGGCCGCGCGCAAGGCCATCGAGCGGGGTGAGTGTGTGGTGCTGCCAACCGACACGGTCTACGGCATCGGGGCTGATGCATTCAACCACGAAGCCATCCAACGCCTGCTGGACGCCAAGGTTCGTGGCCGCGACATGCCGCCGCCGGTCCTGATCGGGATGCCCACTCTCATTCGCGCCTTGGCCGTCGACGTGCCGCTGGCCGCCAAGGACCTGGTGGCCCAGCACTGGCCCGGGGCACTGACGGTCATCTGCAAGATTCAGCCGAGCCTCAAGATGGACCTCGGCGAGAGCCAGGGCACCATCGCGCTCCGGGTGCCCGACCACGAGCTGGCCCAAGAGATCTTGCGGCGTACGGGTCCGATGGCCGTGAGCAGCGCCAATATCAGCGGGCTACCCGCCGCCATGACGTGCGACGAGGCCATCGACCAGCTGGGTGACAGCGTCGCGGTCTATCTGGACGCGGGACGGATCGGCGCCACGGATGCGGCGCCCTCGACCATCGTGGACTTTACCCAGTCCGACGTGGGCGAGGTCTTACGACACGGGGCACTCGACGTCGCGTTATTGCGACAGATCTGCCCCGATCTGATCGATCTGGTCGACCCGGACGGCCCACCCGACCCCGTCGTCGAGTTCGACGCCGAGCTGGACGATTCACCCGACGCCGTCGTCGAGTTCGACGCCGAGCTGGACGATTCACCCGACGCCGTCGTCGAGTTCGACGCCGAGCCGGACGATTCACCCGACGCCGACGCCGACGCCGAGCCCGAAGCCGAGCCGGACGTTCGCACCGATAGGCCGCCGGAAACTCCCCCGGATCGCTCAGGAGGCTGAGTGCGGGAGTATCTGCTGGTCCTGCTCATTGCGGCGGCGGTGACCTATCTGGTCAGTGGCCTGTGTCGCCGGCTGGCGTTACGTACGGGGGCGCTGGCCCGGGTGCGTGACCGGGACGTGCACACGATCGCCATGCCGTACTTCGGTGGGGTCGCAATGTTGTTCGGCGTGGGTGCGGCCGTGATGCTGGCGTGGCAGCTGCCCTTCCTCGGCCGGCTGGCGGTGGTGGAGGAGGACTCGCGCGCCGTGCTCATCGCTGCGGCGGTCATCTGCGTGGTCGGGGTGATGGACGACCTCTTCGAACTGTCCGCGCTGGCCAAGTTCGCCGGTCAGGTGCTGGCAGCCGGCATCGCGGTTGCGCTGGGGGTGAAAATGCTGTGGATCCCCCTTCCCGGCCGGACGCTGTCACTCGACAGCGCCGCCTCGGTGGCCATCACCGTCTTCTTCATCGTGCTCTGCTCTAACGCGGTCAACTTCGTTGACGGCCTTGATGGACTGGCCACCGGGGTGGTCGGTATCGGGGCGCTGGCCTTCTTTGCCTATTCCTATCTGCTGACATACACCCAGGAGCTCAGTCGGGCCACTACGTCAAGCCTCATCACCGTGGCCATCGTCGGGGCCTGCCTGGGATTCCTCCCTCACAACTTCTTTCCAGCCCGGATGTTCATGGGTGACTCCGGTGCCATGCTTCTGGGGCTGCTGCTGGCCACCTCCACGATCAGTCTCACCGGTCAGATTGACACCTCCGCCCTCGACGACGGAAGTGCCGGGCTGATCCCGACCGTGTTGCCGCTGGTGTTGCCGCTGGCGATCCTGGCGTTGCCTTTTCTGGACGTCACCTTGGCCTACATCAGGCGGACGTACGCCGGTCGTTGGTGGTTCGTGCCCGACAAGCAGCACCTGCACCACCGTCTGCTCGAACGTGGCCACAGCCAGCGGCGGGCCGTGACGCTGATGTACATCTGGTCCGCGTTGGTGTCCTTCGGCGTGATCGCCCTCGGGCTCCTGCGCGATTGGAAGCAGTTGGCCGCGGTGATCGTGATCGCTGTGATAGCGGTCGTGCTGTTGTTGATCACGCTGGGCCGACCGGACAAAAGCCGGGCGCCGGTACGGCGGGGCGAGGCGATCCAGTGACGCCCGACCCGTCAACGACCCAGATATACGGAGCGCCGCACCGGCTCTACTACTGGGTGCGCAGACTTTGTGCTATTTTTCACAAACACTTTTCCTCGGCTCAGGCGTTCGCGCCGCACGACTGAACCGGCCCAGTGTGGGTCGATGACCAAAGGACAGCCGCCGCCAATGACGACTGAGAGCCAACCCACCGTTGCCCCCAAGGCAGTCGGGCCAAGCATTCACGTCAAACGGGCCCGCACGCTGTTGTACGCCGGTTTGGCGGGCGGGGTCGCGGCTACGGTGGTCTGTCTCGGTTACTTCGGCTTTGCCTACGGTGCTCGCGGTCTGACGTCAGTGCTCGTGGGCGCCGGGATGGTGCTGTTCTTCTACACCGCGGGACAAGTCGTGATGGTGATGTTCGCCGACGCCGGCGCCCGGACGTTGCTGGGGGTGTCCATGTCCAGTTACACCGCTCGGATCGTTGCTCTCGGATTGGTGCTGCTGTCCTACAGCAACTCCCGGGAGAACTGGCCCAGTCTGGTGCCGATGGCGGTATTCATATCCACCATTGCCGTCGTCGCAGGCTGGCTGGTGGTCGAGGTCTTTGCCTTCTCACGGCTGCGCATCGGCGTCTACGACACGGAGTACGTTTCCCCGCCCGAAGCCAGTGGTGCCCAGTGACCACCGGGGTTTTTGGCTGCTACCGTGTGACACGCCATGAAGCAGCACGACGAGCGCCCAGAACGC
>JAABUN010007459.1_pt1 | contig 11767 bp, 11 predicted proteins | sample 5559311 | NCBI WGS metagenome assembly JAABUN01 (sample SAMN10711877, study PRJNA513370) | rock metagenome | isolation source: Antarctica rocks | place: Antarctica: Victoria Land, Siegfried Peak sud | reverse complement strand
CATCCGAGCACGACGAGGAGGGCTCACGTGACAGCTGGTTCATTGCTTGCGTTGTGAGATCCCATCCCGTCGGGCTGCTGGCCGCCGCCGCAACCCGGACCGCTTGAGCGCGTTCTGGACCGTCGTCTTCGGCAGTCCCTTGTCGGCGGCGATCTCCCGGATGGTCAGACCCGCCTCGTATCGCTGCACGAGGCCCACTATCTCAACGTTGGTCAGACTGTGCCGTCGCCGCCTGACCTTCGCCTCTCGCAGCAGCCGCTGCACCGAACCCTTGCCGAGCTCGTACTTCGCCCGTAACTCGGTCGAAGTCATGCCGGATTTGTAGTCACTGACGAAGCGCCGCAACCACCTCAGCAGACATCCGCTGCTCAAGCTTGTCACGTGCGGCATGGTCCTCGGTGCAGGACGGGCCGCCTTCGGTGCCTCCGCGAGGATCTTCACCAACCGCTTGCTCGTCCGCCAGTGGTGCGGTTGCCTCGAGTGACCTCGACCAACTGGTCGGTCGCATCACCGTTGCCTCGCGGCATGATGGTTCGCTGGAGACTAGACTTCGCCGCTGCTCAGCCGACAAACGGACCGGCGTTTCCCGGCCCGTACATCTGGTTCTGGCTGCCGTAGGCCGGCATCGGCTGGCTAGCGTACGCGGCCCGTACCATGACGCGACCAGTGATCACGGCCGCCACCAGCGACAGCAGACCGGCGCCGAAAAAGACGTTGATCACCGCAAAACCCAGCTGCATCTTGATCAGGACGTTCGTGCCGCTGAAACTGCCCGCTGCGAAGCCGAAACCGACGTTGGCGATGCCGCTCACCATCATGGCGGCAAGACCGACCAACGCGAGTGCACGCGGGCGACCCGAGACCCGCATCAGCACCCAGATGGCTGCGCCGATCTGAACCAACAGGGTTACTACAAACGTCAACATCGACAGCACTCCAGCCAGCGCGGTCTCGGGCATCAGCGACCAGTCCCTCCGTATACGACTGCCTCGCCGTCTCCGTCGAGGCCGAACGCGGTATGGGCGGCGACCACGGCGCGGTCGACGTCGTCTTGATCAACCACCACCGAGATCCTGATCTCGGAGGTGGAGATCATTTCGATGTTAACCCCGGCGGCGGCCAGTGAGGAGAAGAACTTGGCCGTCACGCCGGGGTGCGTGCGCATGCCCACGCCCACCACCGAGACCTTGCCGATCTGGTCGTCATAGAGCACATCGGTGAAGCCGACGTCGGCTTTGAGACCGTTCAGGGTGGTCATCGCGGCGACCCCATCGGTGCGCGGCAGGGTGAACGAGATGTCGGTTCGCGAGGTCTCCACCGCCGACACGTTCTGCACGATCATGTCGACGTTGATCTCGGTCGCCGCCACCGCCTCGAAGATCCGGGCCGCTTCACCAACGCGATCGGGGACGCCGACGATCGTGATCTTGGCCTCGCTGCGATCGTGGGCCACGCCCGAGATGATGGCTTGCTCCATGGCCGTACCTTTCTCGAGTTCTTGGACCCAAGTGCCTTGTTTATTGGAGAACGAGGAGCGTACGTGCACCCGTACGTTCTCCCGGCGCGCGTACTCCACGCAGCGCAGATGCAAGATCTTGGCGCCGCACGCCGCCATCTCGAGCATCTCCTCGTAGCTGATGTGCGGGATCTGACGCGCGCTCGGCACGATTCGCGGGTCGGCGGTGAAGACCCCGTCCACGTCGGTATAGATCTCGCAGTAGTCCGCGCGCAGCGACCCCGCCAGGGCAACCGCCGTGGTATCCGAGGCGCCACGCCCCAGCGTGGTGACGTCCTTGGTGTCTTGGGCCACCCCCTGGAAGCCCGCCACGATGACGATGTCGCCGTTGTCGAGGGCGGTGGTGATCCGGCCGGGCGTGATGTCGATGATCCGGGCGTTGCCGTGCGTGCCGGTGGTGATGATGCCGGCCTGGGAGCCGGTGAGCGAGCGGGCATGCATTCCCTGGTCGGCGATGGCCATGGCCAGCAGGGCGGCACTCATCCGTTCGCCGGCGGTCAGCAGCATGTCCAACTCCCGCGGCGGCGGCAGCGGCGTCACTTGCAGAGCCAGGTCCATCAATTCATCGGTCGTGTCGCCCATCGCCGAGATGACTACGACCACGTCGTTCCCGGCCTGCTTGGTGGCGACAATTCGTTTGGCGACCCGCTTGATGCTCTCGGCATCAGCGACCGACGAACCGCCGTACTTCTGTACTACGCGACCCACATCGCCTCCGTACTCCGCCGATCAGCCAGCCCAATTGGCCGTCCACACTCTAGTCGGGCGTCAACCTACCGACTGCCGTGTCCACTCAAGGCTCCGGCGTCGGGGCGTTCGGCGCGTTCGGACGGGCCGCCGGGATCCTGTCCTCGGCAAGCCAAGGACCGGGAGAGCAACCGCCATGGGCCCGCGCCATGACCTGTCCCGATGGATACTGGGACTGTGAGCGACCAGGGTGACGCGGTGCCGCAACGTATCGGAGATGCCGAACGGGATCGAGCGGCTGGTTTGTTGCGTGATCACCTCGCCGAGGGTCGGTTGGACCAGGTCGAATTCGGCGATCGCCTGACTCAAGCTCTCACGGCCCGGACCGCCGCCGATCTCGAACCGTTGTTCAGGGACCTGCCCGGTCCCCGGCCCGACAGCGCGGTCGTGCCCTTCGAAACCTTCGAGGCACCGCCCTGGCAGCAGCAGCAATTCGCCGCCCAGTTGAGGCCAACGACAGCGGCGGCGGTGATCCCGCAGGACTCCAAGTGGACCACCGCACTCTCGGTGATGGCCAACCTGGCCTGGCCCCTGACGCTGATCGCTCTCTTCGCGACCGGATGGGAGCTGTGGTACCTCATCTTCATCCCGCTCTGTTTGTCCGCCTGGGCAGGCAACGAGAAGAAGAAGCGGGACGAGCTGAACGGTCACCAGCCACGCCCCTCGCATGGCCACCACTGACGAACCAGAGAGGGCGCGCTACCTGGCGACGACCCTGCCGCACCTGACCTTGGCCCAGCTGGTCGGTCAGCTCTTCGTCCCGTACCTGAGTGGTGCTACCCCGGATGCGGCGCGGGTCGAGAACGAGAAGCGTTTCGGGGTGGCCACCCCGCGGGAGGCGATCCAGAAGTTCCACTGGGGCGGCGTCTGCTACTTCGCCTGGGCCGACAACCTTCAGAATCCGCACCAGATCGCCGCGCTCAGCAACGGCCTGCAGACCGCCGCCTTGGAGGGCGACGAGGCTCAGCACCGGCGGGGTGCCTGGCGGCGGCCCGACGGGGCCGCTACCACTTCTCGGTTGCCGCTGACCATCGCGATCGACCAGGAGACCGGCCTGGTCGCTCGCCTTGGTCAACTGGTCACGGAGTTCCCAGGCGCCATGGCACTCGGTGCTGGCCGGGAGCCCGCCCACACCCACGAGGCCTACGCCATCACCGGGCGAGAGCTGCGGGCGCTGGGCATCAACGCCAACTACGCGCCGGTCGCCGACGTCAACGTCAATCCCGCCAACCCGATCATCGGCGTACGCGCCTTCTCCTCCCATCCAGATCTGGTGACGGTCCAGGTGGTGGCCGCCATCGAAGGCTTGCAGTCAGCCCAGGTGGCGGCCACGGCCAAGCACTTCCCGGGCCACGGCGACACCAGCGAGGACTCCCATACCGCCTTGCCGGTGGTCAGGCACGGCCGGGCCCAGTGGGAGCAGATCGCCGCGCCGCCCTTCCGAGCCGCCATCCGGGCCGGCGTGGACTCCATCATGACCGCCCACATCGGGTTTCCCGCGTTCGAGCCGTCGGGGGATCCAGCCACCTTGAGCCACGCCGTACTGACCGGCCTGCTGCGTGACGAGCTGGGTTTTCCCGGCGTCATCGCGACTGACTCGTTGCGGATGGCGGGAGTGCGACAGCGATACGGCGATGCGGAGATCGCGATCCGGGCGCTCGAAGCGGGTGCCGACGTCTTGCTCGATCCGCCGCAACCCGCCGCGCAGTATCACGCGGTGATGGCTGCGGTGACGTCCGGACGACTGTCCGAGGACCGCCTGGCCGACAGCGTGCGCCGGATCTTGAGCATGAAATACGACCGCGGCGTGATCGCGGAGCCGTACGCGGACGCGTCCTTGATCAACTCCCGGGTGGGCACCGCTGATCATCGGGCGAGGGCCCAGCAGATCACTGACCACACCACGACGGTCCTCATCGATCGGGCGCATCTGGTCCCCCTCCCCCCAGGTTCGGTCCTGGTCACCGGTTGGGGCGGGACCGCAATTCCTGTGCTGGTGCAGAAATTGGCCGCTGCCGATCGGCCCGTCTCCGACCTCGTCACTGGTGCCAGGCCGACTGGCACCCTGATTGCGCAGGCCGTCAGCGCTGCTTGCCGCCATCACGTCACGATCGTCACCACAGGCTCGGCCGTGAATGACGCCGGTCAGCGCGAGCTCGTCGCCGCGCTGCGGGAGACGGGGAGGCCGCTGCTGGTGGTAGCCCTGGCGGACCCGTACGACATCGCCTACCTCGGAGATGTTCCGAGCTACATCGCCTGCTACTCCAGCACACCAGTGGCGCTGGAGTCGTTGGTCCGAGTGCTGAACGGTGACATCGGCGCCCGCGGGAAGCTGCCGGTCGACATCCCACGCGCCGACAGCCCGCACCACACCCAGTATCCGTACGGTTCGGGAATGGTCTGACTATCGGTGTCGGGATCGGTCTAGGTCTGGCCGTCGGCCTCGATCCGGCGCCGCAGGGCGGCATTGGTCTCGAGCGCGAGGGCACGCTGTTGAGCCTCATTCGCCTCCTCCGAGCGACCCAGCCGACGCAGCAGCACGGCGCGGCTCGCGTGCCACAGCGCGTAGTGGTCCAGGCCGACAACGGCGTCGATCTCGCTCAGCCCGGCGACGTTCCCGGCGACCTCGGCCACCGCCACCGCCCGGTTGAGCCGCACGATCGGGGTGTCCTGCACCGCCAGCAAGACGTCGTACCACGAGATGATCGCGGTCCACGGCGTGTCCTCGTATCGACCGGCCAGGGCGTGGCACGCGGCGATGGCGGCCTGGACCACGTACGGATCGGGGCGGTCCGGCGTTCGAGCCAATCCGTCCCCCAGCAACGTCACACCTTCGTGGATCTTGCTGGTGTCCCACCGGCGCCGATCCTGGACCGCCAACAGCATCACTTCGCCGTCCGCGCCGATCCTGGTGGCCCGGCGCGAATCCTGCAACAACATCAAAGCCAGCAGGCCGGTGAATCTTGGCTCATCGGGCATCAGCTGATGCAGCAGCCCGCCGAGCCGCAGCGCTTCGTCCACCAGATCGCGGCGGATCGGATCGTCGCCGCCCGTTGCGGAGTATCCCTCGTTGAACAGCAGGTAGACCGCGGCGGCCACCCCGGCCACGCGGTCGGGCAGCTCGGCGGCGGCCGGAACGCGGAAGCGAATGCCGGCTTGGGTGATCTTCTGCTTGGCCCGGGTCAGGCGTTTGAGCATGGTGGGTTCGGGCACCAACAACGCCCGAGCCACTTCTGCGGTGGTCAGACCGCACAACGTGCGCAGTGCCAAGGCCACCTGGGCCTCGAGGGACAGCGCGGGGTGGCAGCAGGTGAACACGAGGCGCAGCAGGTCGTCGGGGATGTCGGAGTCGGCCGGCTCGGAGTCGAACAATCGCTGGAGACGCATCGCTTCACCCTCTTTGTCACCTCGCCGGCTGTCCCGCCGGATGAGGTCGAGCGCGCAGCGCCGGGCCACGACGGTGAGCCAGGCGCGGGGCTGCTCCGGAATGCCGTGGGTGGGCCAGTCGGTCAGCGCCCGCAGCGATGCCTCCTGGACCGCGTCCTCGGCCAGCTGCACGTCCCGTGTCGCCCGGATCAGAGTGGCCACCACCCGCGCGCCCTCGACCCGCACCACGTGGGCGAGGGCCGAGTGCGCGGCCTCGTGACTCATCCCGGAATCGGTATCACGGGTCGGACCTCGACCGCCCCGCTCCACACTGCCGGGATCTGGGCGGCCAAAGCGATCGCCTCATCCAGGTCAGCCGCCTCCAGCTGATAGAAGCCGGTCAGCACTTCCTTGGTCTCGGCGTACGGTCCATCGCTGGTGAGCACGTCGCCCCCTTTGCCTCCCGGAACCCGGACGGTGGTGGCAGTGCTAGTCGGATACAGCACCGCCCCGCCCCGAATGGCGGCGGCAGCAGCCTTACCGAAATCCTGGTACTCCTTCATCCCTTCGGCCTGCGCCGGGTCCGACCAGTCGAGGTCCGCGCTGTAGATGAGGGCGACGTACTGAGTCATGATCTCTCCTTGTGGTGGGCCGGCCCAGTTGGCCGACTTCACTATAGGGACGAACGGGCCGAGCCCAGAAGGACATGAGGAGCCGAAAGATTTCGTCACGCTGGGGCCCCGCGCGTTCCCATCTGCAACGCGCTTACCCGCGGATCCCCATGCCGCCCCTGAGGATCCGCCACTGCACACGGGTTAGCGCCATGTACAGCGTCGGGAAGGCGTGCACAGTGGGCGGGCCACGACCCATACGCCCGTCGGAGCGACCCCTAGGGTGGAGCCGTGAATTCTGGGGGAAACGTTCGATGGGGGATCGTCGGGCCGGGTCGGATCGCCGCCAAGGTCATCGGAGATTTTGCCAAGGTGCCGGGAGCAACGGTCGTGGCGGTGGCCTCGCGGTCCCACGACCGAGCTCGGGCCTTTGCGAACCAACACGGCGTGGACCGGGCCTACGGGTCGTACGGGCAGCTGATCGCCGATCCCGACGTCGATGCGCTCTACATCGCCACCCCCCACCCGCAACACCACGCCATCGCGCTGGCGGCCATCGAAGCGGGCAAAGCGCTCCTGGTCGAGAAGACGTTCACCGCCACCGTGGCCGGGGCCCAAGAGGTCATCACCGCCGCTCGCGCGCGTCAGGTTTTCGTGATGGAGGCGATGTGGACCCGCTTTCAGCCGGCGATCATCGCCGCCCGCGAGCTGGTCGACATCGGCGCGATCGGTGAGGTGCGCCTGGTGCAGGCCGACCTGGGCGTTGACCGACCGTACGATCCTGAAGACCGGTTGTTCGACCTGGCTCAGGTCGGCGGGGCGATGCTGGATCTGGGCGTGTACGTGGTGTCGTTCGCGCAGTATTTCCTCGGTACCCCGGACCGGGTATACGCCAGCGGGTCCGTTGCTCCAACCGGCGTCGACCTCGAGGCCGGAGTGCTGCTCGGCTATCAGGACGGACGGTCCGCTGCGCTGCTGATGTCCCTGCGGAACGCGACCCCGGGCGCCGCCCGCATCCTCGGCACCCGCGGCTGGATCGACGTGCTGCCACGGTTCCATCACCCGACGACCATCGTCTTGACCCGCCGGGACCGCGATCCCGAAACCATCACCCGCCCGCCCGTCGGCGCGGGATACAGTCACGAGCTCGCTGAAGTCACCGAAGCGGTGCGCGCCGGCCGAACCGAGAGTCTGATCATGCCGCTCGACGACACCCTTGCCGTGCAACGCATCCTCAACGAGGCCCTCGAACAACTCGGCGTGATTCACCAGGAAGACGCGACCGTGGAGCTCTGAGCGACGAGTCGAAAGGACGCTTCGCGCTCTGAGAGTGCGCAAGTCGCGCCCGGTCGAGAAACGCAGGGCGTGGACCGAGCCCGGGGCCGCGCAAGTCGCGCCTGGTCGAGAAACGCGGGCGCGGGGCGCGGACTCAGGCCGCGCAAGTCACACCCGGTCCAGAAACGCGGGCGTGGACCAAGCCCGTGGCCGCGCAAGTCACACCCGGTCGAGAAACGCAGGGCGAGCGCCGCGATCAACCGGCTTCGACGAATCGGCGCCCTTCGAACGCCCGGCCAAGAGTGACCTCGTCGGCGTACTCCAGGTCACCGCCCACCGGCAAACCACTCGCGAGCCGACTGACCCGTACGCCCATCGGCAGCAGGAGCCGGCTGAGGTAGGTGGCGGTTGCTTCACCCTCGAGGTTGGGATCGGTGGCCAGGATTACCTCGGTCACGGTGCCATCGGCCAGTCGCAGACACAGCTCACGGATCCTGAGGTCGGCCGGCCCGATCCCGTCGATCGGGCTGATCGCGCCACCCAGCACGTGATAACGACCGCGGAACTCCCGGGTACGCTCCACCGCGACCACATCCTTGGACTCCTCCACCACGCAGATCGCCGTCAGGTCCCGACGTGGATCGCGGCAGATCCGGCATTGCGACTGTTCGGCCACGTTGAAGCAGATGTCACAGAACTTGACGGTCTCCTTGACGACTTTCAGGACGTTCGACAGGCGCATCACGTCGTCGGAGTCCGCCGACAAGATATGGAAGGCGATCCGTTGGGCGCTCTTGGGCCCGATCCCGGGCAGGCGCCCGAGCTCGTCGATCAAATCTTGGACCGGACCTTCGTACACGAACTAATCCTCGAGCCGGTCGGCCCTAGAAGGGCAGGCCGCCGCCGAGGCCGCCCGCCAGCGGGCCCAGTTTGGCGGCCGCCAGTGCTTGCGACTTGGTGCTCGCATCCCGTACGGCCGCCAGCACCAGGTCGGCGAGGGTCTCCGTGTCATCGGGATCTACCGCCTCGGGCTTGATCACCAGACCCACCAGCTCACCGGCGCCGGTGATCGTCGCCGTCACCATGTCGCCACCCGCGGTACCTTCGATCTCGGTCTCGGCCAGCTCCTGTTGTGCGTTCAGCAGCTGCTGCTGCATCGCTTGCGCTTGGGCCAAGAATCCGGACATGTCGCCTTCGGGGATCATCGCAGGCACTCCTCACATCTAGGGGCAGTCTTAGGGGATTCGGCGGGCGCCACCCGGCGGCCCATCGCTCGTTGTGATTGCGCCGCCACGCGCTTGCTCAGCCTATGCGCCATGTTCCTCTTCGGCGATGATCTCCGCGCCGAGGTGGCGGGCCAGCAACTCGGTGTGTGACTCCGATTCCTCATCCACGTCGGAGTCGTCCCGGGCCGCCGCCGCATCCCGGTCATCGTCAGCATGGTTGTCCGAGCCGCCACGACGGGTCGGGCGAATGCGCCGGCGTGCTTGTTCACCGAGGGCGGGATCGCCCGGAGCGCCATTGAGCGCCGCCACCGCCGGCGTTGAATCCTCTCCGCCCGGGCGGGGTTGAGCGTCGTTCGGCGGGGCGGGGGGATCCTGATCGCTGTCCGTGGGTTCGGGATTGGGAGCACGAGCCGGCTGGGACCACGACGTGGTGGCCTGTTCGCTGACCGACAAGGGGCGGTTTGCAGTCGGCACCGCTGACCCGTTGCTGGAATCGACAACAACAGTCTCGATTCGCAAATCGGCACCCAGGACCACGACCAGCGCCTCACGCAAGATGTCCTCGCTGCCCCCCTTGGCGAAGCTGTCCCGGGCCCCGACGTTTGGCATGGCGAGCACCAACCGGCCGTCACGGACCTCCACCACGTTGGCGTTTTGGCTGAGCAGGATCCAGGTGAAGCGTCGTTTGCCTTTGACCTCTTCCAGCACCTCCGGCCACAACCGGCGTACGTCGGTGACGGAGAACTCTCGCGGTGCGGCCGCGGTCTCCGGTGGTGGAGTCCCAGCCGGCTCGGCCGGCGGAGGTGACGGTTCAGGCCTGACGGTGGGCGTGCTGGGGGTCGCCGGCGGTGGTGCGCTCGGGCCGTCCGGTGCGCTCGACCGGCTCGACGTACTGTCCGCGGCCGAGGCGGGTTCGGGTGCTGGCCGTGGCTCCGGTCGATCGTCGGCTGGTGGCTCCCCGTCGTGCGCAGCGACCGGCTCGGTGTCCGAGGCCGGTCGAGACGTCGCCGCGGCGGCCGGGGCCGTTTCGGCGACCGCGCCGGCCATCCCCGTCCTTCGCTCCAGCCGGTCCAGCCGGGCATGGATGCCACGACCGTCCGCGTCGGCTCCGGGCAGCAGGACCCGCGCGCACATCAGCTCCAGGTGCAACCGGGGTGCCGTCGTACCCCGCATTTCGGTCAGTCCTTGGGCAATGACCTCGGCGGCTCGAGTCAGCTCACCGGGCCCGAGAGTCGCGGCTTGGGAGGTCAGCCGTTCGCCCTGGTCCGTCGCCACATCGACCAAGCCGGACGCCAGCGCCTCGGGCACCGCCGCCACGATCACCAGATCCCGCAAGCGGCGCAGCAGATCCTCGGCAAACCGGCGGGGGTCCTGGCCGACCTCGATCACCTTGTCGACGCAGGCGAACACCCCGCCCGCGTCGCCAGCAGCGAAAGCATCAACGAACTCGTCCAGCAAGGAGTCCGGCGTATAACCCAGCAACGCCGTCGCTTGCCCGTATGACACCCCGTTGACGTCCGCTCCACCCAGAAGTTGGTCAAGAACGGAGAGCGAATCGCGCACCGACCCCGCTCCCGCGCGGACGACCAACGGCAGCACCACCGGCTCTACGGCGATGCCCTCGGCTTCGCACAGGGTGGCCAGATAGCCGCTGAGGACCCGCGGCGGCACTAGACGGAAGGGGTAGTGGTGCGTACGCGAACGGATGGTCCCGATGACCTTGTCCGGCTCAGTAGTGGCGAAGATGAACTTGACGTGCGGCGGCGGTTCCTCGACCAGCTTGAGCAGCGCGTTGAAGCCGGCCGTGGTGACCATGTGGGCCTCGTCCACGATGTAGATCTTGTAGCGGCTGCTGACTGGGGCAAAGAAGGCCCGCTCGCGCAGATCGCGAGCGTCGTCCACACCGCCGTGGCTGGCCGCGTCGATCTCGATCACGTCGATGCTGCCAGGCCCGCCACGGGCCAGCTCTTGACACGACTGGCAGATCCCACAGGGCTCGGCGATCGGGCCCCGCTCGCAGTTCAATGCGCGGGCGAGGATCCGGGCGGAGGTGGTCTTGCCGCACCCGCGCGGGCCGGAGAAGAGGTAGGCATGATTGACCCGGTTGTTGGTCAGCGCTCGTCGCAACGGCTCGGTCACGTGCTCCTGACCGATGACATCAGCGAAGGTGTCGGGTCGATAGCGGCGATAGAGCGCCAGCTGAGTGGGAGCGATATTCGACGTCGGGACAGCGGCATCGAACAGCGCCTCGTCCTGGGTGCTGTCAAGCGCAGCGTCGAACATGGCTTCGTCCACGGATGCACCCTAGTCTCTGCGGGTGACAGCGCCTGGGCGATGCGGCGAGGCCGGGCGATCGGCCTCAGACGTACTCCGCGGTTGATGCCGCGGGCGAGGTCAGCGCTACGTAGGAAGCCCCCCGCGCACCCGAAAGAGCTCACTTACCCTTGCTGCCGTCAAGCCCTGGGGGAGTTGGGCGAGTTATCGCCACGCGGGGGACCGGGAGCGAGTGTACGTGATGGAACACGGCCAGCTCCAGCCGATGACTTTTCCGATCGGGCCGAGTCGATGAGAATGAGACCCTCGACAGGAGACTTCGATGACGACAATCAGCACACCCCGCTTCGATTTGACCACCCCAGCGCACCGGACTTTCGTGCAACTGCTGGTCAACACGCTGATGGTTTCGGTCATGAACTTCACGGTGTGGTTCGCCATCACCTTCTGGGTGTTCCTGCAGACCCGTTCGGTGCTGGCGACGGGAATGGTCGCCGGCATCTTCTTGGCGGCGACGGCGGCCACCGGAATCTGGTTCGGCAGCCTCGTCGACCACTACCGCAAGCGGCGCGTGATGCAGATATCGGCGCTCACCTCCCTAATAATCTATGCGGTCTGCTTCGTCATCTACCAGCTGACCCCACGGGCCGCCTTCACCGACCCGACCAACGTGGTGCTGTGGGTCTTTGTGGTGCTCTGCATGGCCGGCGTCATCGCTGGCAACGTCCGCTCCATCGCGCTCTCCACGCTGG
>JAABUN010007458.1_pt1 | contig 11767 bp, 6 predicted proteins | sample 5559311 | NCBI WGS metagenome assembly JAABUN01 (sample SAMN10711877, study PRJNA513370) | rock metagenome | isolation source: Antarctica rocks | place: Antarctica: Victoria Land, Siegfried Peak sud | reverse complement strand
CTATCCCCGCGTCGCGGGTGCCCTCTAGGCGGCGGGCCGGGGGAGCGGTTTTCCAGGGCAAGAGAGGGGAAGCGAAGATGACGGCAACGATCGACACGGCGAAGCGCATCGAGGTGCGGAATGACCGCCGCTACGTGGAAGAACTCGACAAGCGTGTCCTGATCTACGATGGCGCGATGGGAACGCAAATCCATGAAGCCGGGCTGACCGCCGAAGATTACGGCGGGATCGCCCTCGAAGGCTGCAACGAGAACCTGGTCCTCATCCGCCCCGAGGTGATCGAGCGGATCCACGAAGCCTACCTCGAAGCCGGGGCCGACGTGATCGAAACCGATACCTTTCAGGGGAGTCGGCTGAAGTTGGACGAGTGGGGACTGGGCGACAAAACCCTCGAAGTCAACAGCAAGGCGGCCGCAATCGCCCGCCGCGCCGCCGATCGCTGGGCCACGCCGGAGCGCCCGCGTTTCGTCGCCGGGTCGATCGGCCCGACTGGGATGCTCCCTTCTGCTGACGACCCCGCGCTCTCGAAGATCACCTATGCCGAACTCAGCGACATCTTCTACGAGCAGGCACAGGGACTCGCCGAGGGCGGCGTGGATCTCTTCATCGTCGAGACGATGGTCGATATCCTCGAACTGCGGGCGGCGATCAACGGGATCAATCGCCTCAACCGGGAACTCGGGCGGCAGATCCCGATCCAGGCGCAAGCATTCTTCGATGTCAGCGGGCGGATGCTCCTCGGCACCGACATCGAGGCGGTGATGACCACCCTCGAAGCGCTGCAAGGGGTCGACCTGATCGGGCTCAACTGCGGCACCGGGCCGGAGCATATGCGCGAGCCGATCCGCTTCCTCACCGAACATAGCCGCACGAAGATCAGCGTCATCCCGAATGCCGGGCTGCCGATCAACGTCAATGACAAAGCGGTCTTCCCGCTCGGGCCGGACGAGATGGCTAAGGAACTGGCCGAATTCGTCACCGAATTCGGCGTGAACACGGTCGGCGGCTGCTGCGGCACGACACCGGCGCACATCGCGGCGATCGTCGCGGCGATCGGTGATCGCGCACCGAAGGAGCGCATCATCCTATGAGTGGCCGAACAGGTACCTACCATCCGCGTGTTTCCAGCGGGATGCGCGCCGTCAGCCTCATCCAGGAACCGGCACCGCTCCTCGTCGGTGAGCGCGTCAATGCGACCGGCAGCCGCAAGATCAAGCGCCTGCTCCTGGCGGAGGACTACGACGGCGTCCTTGCCGTAGCGCGGGAGCAGTTGGACTCCGGCGCGCACATCCTCGACATCTCCGTGGCGATGACCGAGCGCAGCGACGAAGTCGAGCAGATGAAACAGGTCGTCAAGAAGCTCTCGATGGGAATCGAGCTGCCGCTGATGATCGACTCGACCGAGGCCGACGTGATCAAGGCGGCGCTGGAAATCTATCCTGGCCGCGCGATCGTCAACTCGATCCACATGGAAGATGGTCGCGGCAAGATCGAGCGGGTCGTACCCCTCCTGGTCGAACACGGCGCGGCGGTGGTCGTCCTGACGATCGACGAGAGTGGGATGGCGAAGACCGCCGACCGCAAGCTCGAAGTCGCGCGGGCAATCTACGATATCGTCGTCAACGAATACGGCTTGCGCCCGGATGCGCTCTTGTTCGACGCGCTGACCTTTCCGCTGACGACCGGCGACCCCGAATTTGCGCCCTCCGCAGTCGAGACGATCGAGGGGATCCGCGCGATCAAACGGGAGTTGCCGGGGGTACTGACGATACTCGGGGTCTCGAACCTCTCCTTCGGAATCTCGCCCCAGGCGCGCGGCGTCCTGAACTCGGTCTTCCTCTACCACGCCGTCGCAGCGGGACTCGATGCGGCGATCATCAATCCGGCGCACGTCACCCCTTACGCCGAGATCGATGACGAACAGCGCGAGATGATGGAAGACCTGGTCTTCAACCGCCGCCCGGATGCCCTCGCGCGGGTGATCACCTTTTACGAAGCGCACACCCCGTCGGCCCAGGCTGAGGTTGCCGACCCGACGGCGGATTTCACCACCGACCAGAAGATCCACTATCAGATCCTCCATCGTAAGAAGGAAGGGGTCGAGGGTCTGATCGATCTGGCGATCAGCGAGCGGATCGGCAAATCGGCCGTTGAAACCCTCCAGGCAGAAGGAGCGGGGGCCACGACCACCGCGGCGGTCGCGGTGCTCAACGCGGTCCTGCTCCCGGCGATGAAAGAGGTCGGCGACAAGTTCGGTGCCGGTGAACTGATCCTGCCGTTCGTCCTGCAATCCGCCGAGGTGATGAAGAAGTCGGTCTTGCAGATGGAATCGTACCTGGAACGGCAGGAAGGTTACACCAAGGGCAAGGTGGTACTGGCGACCGTCTTCGGCGATGTCCACGACATCGGCAAGAACCTCGTCAACACGATCCTCTCCAACAATGGCTACACCGTCTTCGACCTTGGCAAGCAGGTGCCACTAAACAAGATCATCGAGAAGGCGGTCGAGGTAGACGCCGATGCGATCGGCCTCAGCGCGTTGCTCGTCTCGACCTCGAAGCAGATGCCGCTCTGCGTCAAAGAACTCTATCACCGTGGCTTGCACGTCCCGGTGATCGTCGGGGGCGCGGCGATCAATCGCGGTTATGGCCGACGGATCATCTTCGTCGAGGAAGATATCCCGTACCAGGCGGGCTTGTTCTACGCACAGGATGCATTCGAGGGCTTGCAGATCATGGACACCCTCGCCGATCCGCTGCGGCGCGAGCCGTTCCGGCAGCAGATCATCGATGAGGCATTCGCGGCTCAGGGCCGGGCGGCGACGATCGAGGCGGCCCGCGCAGCGCGGCCAGTTGCAGCCGTCCCGGCCCGCTCCGCCGTCTCCACGACCGTGCCGGTCCCGACGCCCCCGTTCTGGGGCACGCGCACGGTGCGGATCGCCCCCGAGGAGGTCTATCCGCTGATCGACCTCAATACCCTCTACCGGCTTCACTGGGGCGGTCGTGGCTTGAAAGGCGAGGAATGGGACAGAATCGTGCGCGAGGAGTTCGCGCCGACACTGGCACGGTTGCAGCGTGAGGCGAGCGAGCAGGGCTGGCTGAGCCCCTCGGCGGTCTACGGCTACTTCCCGGCGAACTCCCAGGGAGACGACCTGATCGTCTATGACCCGGACGATCACGACCGCGAGGTCGCGCGTTTCCCCTTCCCCCGCCAGCAACACGGCGAATTCCTCTGCCTATCCGACTATTTCCGACCGGTCGAGTCGGGCGAGAAAGATGTCGTCGCCTTCCAGGCGGTGACCGTCGGGCGTGAGGCCGACGATCTGGCTGATGATCTGCAAGGGCGCGGCGACTACGGCGACATGCTCTACATCCACGGACTCAGCGTCTCGCTGGCCGAGGGGATGGCCGAATGGGTCCACCAGCATATCCGCAAGGAACTCGGCGTGACTGAGGAGCAAGGGAAACGCTATAGCTGGGGGTATCCTTCCTGCCCGGATACCGACCAACACCATATCCTTTTCCGCCTGCTGCCCGCCGCCGATGAACTCGGGATGGCCGTCTCCGAAGGGGGCCAGTTGATCCCCGAGCAATCAACGGCCGCGATCGTGATCCACCACCCCGAGGCGAAATACTACTCCGCGATCACACCGCGCTAAAGGCCACAGCGACGACAACAGCAAGGCCGTGGCCCCGCACTCGTTGCGGGGCCACGGCCTTTCCGATTGGGCGATCGGCGCGGCGTGACCTAAAATGGTCGCAGACGATCGCCGGAAAGGAGTTACCGATGGCCCTAGCGCAACAGCCGACTGAACCAGTGTTCGAGGAAGAACAGCGCCTCACGATGACCTACGACGAGTTCCTGTCCTGGATCGATGAGGATAGCCACGCCGAGTGGGTAGAGGGACAGGTGATCGTTTTTATGCCGCCGAGTGATAAGCATCAGGTCATTGCGGGTTTTTTGCACACCCTCATCTTCTTATTTGCTCGCGCTTTCAATCTCGGAGAGGTTCGGATCGCCCCGCTCGAGATGCGTGCCAAGCCCGATGGCCCAGCGCGTGAACCAGACATCCTTTTTGTTGCGGCGGCGCACCGGGAGCGGCTCACGGCGCAGCGCCTCATCGGACCGGCAGACTTCGTGGTCGAGGTTGTATCGCGCGAGAGTGCCGGGCGTGATCGCGCCGAGAAGTTCTACGAATACGAAGAGGCCGGGATACGCGAGTATCTGATCATCGATCCCCGCGCCGGGAAGGAACGGGTCGATTTCTACCGCCTGACCGAGGAAGGGAAATATCTCGCAATCCTGCCCGACCGGGAGGGCCGCTACCATTCCACGGTCCTCCCCGGCTTCTGGTTCCACCCCGCCTGGTTCTGGCAGGAAGCGACGCCCGATCCGCTGCTCACCCTCGCGGAAATCGCCCCGGAAGCGCTGGCACCGGTCTTTGCGGCGTTGGAAAAACAGCGTAAGCAGTAAGCCTTCTTCATGCTGTGCCGCACAACGAGTGAGTTTATAACGGCATCAGGCGTATTGTGAGGTGATCGCGCAGGGGCGCTGCCGTTAGCAAGACGGAGTGAGACGGAGAGATTGCGAATGATCAGGGGTGCGGATGTCGGGTAACGGGCGTGACTTCGACCGCCGGATGATCGCGGGCCGGTACGAGTTGCGCGAGGTGCTTGGTCGGGGCGGGATGGCGACGGTCTACCGCGCCTATCAGGCGGCGCTCGATCGCTTCGTCGCGATCAAGCTGATCGATCCGCGTCTGGCGAGCGACCCCACCTTCGTCGAACGCTTCCGCCTCGAAGCACGGATCGCCGCCCGCCTGCGTCACCCGAACCTCCTGACGATCTTCGACTTCGGTGATGATAACGGCACCCTCTACCTCGTAACCGAGTTGATCGAGGGGGGGACGCTACAAGCGCGACTCGGCGAAATCAATTCCTTCGCGGTCGCGATCGATCTCATCGAGCAGATCGGCGCGGCGCTCGATTTCGCCCACACCCAGGAGATCGTCCACCGGGACGTGAAACCGGCGAATGTTTTCCTCGAAGGCGACCGCGCCATCCTGGCCGATTTCGGGATCGCCAAAGTCCTCAGCGATACCACCGATGCGGGCCTCACCGCTACCGGCACCGGCGTCGGGACACCCGAGTACATGGCCCCGGAACAACTACTCGGGCAGCAGATCGACGGGCGCGCGGATCTCTACGCCCTGGCGGTGATCCTCTACCGGATCCTGGCGGGCAGGCTGCCCTATCGTCTCGAAGGCCCGAACGATACGACCCTCGCGCTGGTGATGCGGAAGGTCAATGACCCGCCTACGCCGCCGAGCGCCTTTAATCCGGCGATCTCGCCGACACTCGACGCGATCATGATACGTGCCCTGGCGCGCGACCCGACCGCGCGCTATCCGACCGCAGCCGCGTTCATCGGGGCCGTGCGTGGCGCACTCGGGTTACGCCCCGCGCCGATGATGGCCCACACCGTAGCACCGACGGCGAATGTCCCGAACGTGTCGCCGGGCTACACCGACACGCGCACGAGCCAACTCCTGACGCAACCGGGGGCGGGGTACGGCCCACCCATCCCGCCGGCGAATCTCGCCGGACTGGCGACCGCCACTCCCGGCCGTCGCGCCCCGCGCAGTGCGACGCCGTTATTGTTCGGCGGGGTCGCTGTTCTCGCCCTGCTAATCATCGCCGTGGCCGCTGGGGCATTCGTGCTGAGTCGCAGTGGCGGCGATGTCACCCCGACAAGCGCCAGTAGACCCAGCCCGACGGCACCAATCATCGCTGTCGCGAGCGGTACCGCCACCGCCGCGCCGACCACACGCCCCCTCACACCAGCGCCAATATCGAGTAGCGCACCGGCAACAAGCCCACCAGCGGCGACACGCGCGACCACGACCGCCACGCTCGCACCAACAGCGCAGCCGATCGCGACACCAGAATCGCCCATACCGATCGCCACCATGCCACCGACAGTCGCACCAACCGCTGCGCCAACGACTGCGCCAACTGTTGCCCCCACGCCTGCGCCCGCGCCGACCGCGACGCCTACTAGCCCACCCCCACCACCGACCGCCCCGCCGCCGGTGGCAAACGTGCGCGAGACGGCACAGACGGCGATCCTCTCGCTGCCGGGTACGTCCAGCGGTGTCTTCGTCAACCTCACCAATAGCGCCGACAATTATTCGGATGAGCCCGGCCGGATCTTCCCCGCCGCGTCGATGATCAAGCTGCCGATCGCCGGGGCGGCCTACCAGCGCGTCGCGGATGGGCAGTGGAAACTGACCGATATCCTCACCCTCACCGATGCGGTGAAAGTCGGCGGCACGGGGATCGTCAGGAATCAGCCCGCCGGAACGACCTATACCCTCGATAAACTGATCGAGATCATGCTGATCAACAGCGACAATACCGCCGCGAATATGATCGTGGACAAGCTCGGCGGCTTCGGGCCGGTCAACACCTTCAGCCAGGCGCAGGGGATGGGCAACACGATCATGCGCCGCAAACTCTACGATTTGGCCGCTCAGAGCCGGGGGGTGGAGAACACCACGACCACCGGCGATATCGCGCGGTTCTTCTTACGCCTCCAGAGTGGCGATCTCTTGCAGCGTACCTATGCCGACCGCCTCCGCACGATCCTGGCGCAGCGCGGCCAGCAGGACAAGAATTGGGCGCTGTTGAATCTGCCCCCGAATACGATCGCGCTGCACATGACCGGCACCGGGGCGGGAACGCGCAACGACGCGATCTTCGTGACCGTAGGCGAGAAACAATACTTGCTCGTACTGATGGTCACCGACCCGAACGAAGCGGGGATCGAGGCCGCACTCGCGCGGGTTTCCGCCACCCTCTACAACGCCACGATCGGTCGCTGATCGCCGCAGCGGGGTGCCGACCGAATAGTGAGGGCGCTGGCCTTTACGCCACCGCCCTCATGTCATCAGCCTACGGTCGGTCATCCCTAACGCCAGTTGCAACTGCGGGGCGATCGAGGTGGGGCGCTGCTGCTCGTTGCGCGCTCGCTCGACGACCTTGCAGAGGAGATTACGGCCCCGGAAGAGGCGCATCCGCACCGTGGAGACCGGCTCGTCCAGCACCTCGGCGATCTCGATGTACGACAGATCCTGAAAGTAGCGCAGCGTCAGCACCGTGCGATATTGCGGCGGCAGCGCATCGAGCCAGCCTTGCACCTCGTCGCGACCGGCCCGCATCAACGCCCACTCCTCCGGGCCTTCCAGTTGGCTGATGAAACGATCGCTCTCCGGCACCCGACCGAGGGCCACCGTCTGCACGCGCCGACCACGCGCCCGCATCGTGTCGATGCACCAGTGGGAGCAGATCGCCGCGAGCCAGGCACCGAACCGTCCGTCGGGGGCATAGGTGGCAAGCCGCGTGTACGCCCGCAGGAACGTCTCCTGCGCCGCGTCGTCGGCATCGTGGCTGCTGCCGAGAAGCCGATAGCCCAGGTTGTAGACGGTGCGCTTGTAGCGCTCGACCAGGACCGCGAAGGCGTCCTGCTCACCGGCACGCACGCGCGTCACCAACTCATCATCGCTCGGCACGATCACCGCCATCGTCACGTTGTCCCGTACCGTCGCTGTAGTCTCGATCATCGCGCTCATCGTAGCCCTCCCTATCTTGTCTCGTCCGGGCCGTCAATCACGGTCCTCGGCTCGTTCGTTGTGCATTCCTCGGTGGCCTCTCAACTGTTTCTAGAATAGGGCGCGGGGGGATCTGAGCGTTATGCGCGCGATCACGGCGCGGGTATGATCGCGATCACAGGGCACGAACGGGCGGCATTCGCGATCCGGCGCGTGCTACAATCTGTAGGTGTACGGACGCCTCGAAACGCGCGAAAAAGTTGACTGCGGAGACGATCGACCGATGGATACACAGAAAACGCTCGCGCCGAGTATTCCGCCCTTACGCGCGGCGCTATCGGCGACCGGCGATGGTATCGGTTGCCATCACCGCCTGCGCGCCGAAGTCGGTCTGGGCGTCGAGACCTTGGCGGCGCTGGGGCTGGTGAAGCCGATCCGCCAGCGGATCCCGACCTGTGCGGAGCACGCCTGCCCGCTGCGCGAGGATTGCCGCTTCGCGCCGACCTTCGCTGCGGGACTCGCCGGGCGGAGCGGCAAGAAATACCGCCTCACCCCGCTCGGCGAGGGTACGCTGCGCGATTCGGTGATCCTGCGCCAGTTGGGTGAGGCGACGCGGGAGCTACCCCTCGCTCGCCGGATCATCGCCGCCCTACAGGCGTCGGAGACGCCGCTGACGATCTTCGCGCTCAACACCGCCTTGCTCGACCAGAGCCTCGCCGCATTGGCAGCCGACGGCAATCCCGGCGAAGCGGCGTTCGGGCGCGGCGAGTTGGCGGGGTTGCTCAAGCTCCTCAGCGCGAGCGGGGCGCTCGACTACGATGGCTACCTCGTGGCGCTGGCGGTCGCGGTCGCGGCAAATTCGGCGGCATAGGCCACGGCAATCGCGCACAATCACGCAGTACGGGGAGAAGTCGAACGATGGTCGCCACGACCGCCGCGCCAATCGAGACAGCGGCTGCGGCCCTCGCGGCGCTACGCTCGACGATCGATACGCCGCAAACCCTCGACCTCGCGGTCATCGCCACGCGCGACCCGGAGTGGACCACGCGCGGTCGGCTGGCGCTGCGCCTGGCCGCAGAGGGCGGCCAACCGCTCGGGCGGGCCTATGTTTTCAACGGAGCCTGGTATCCCGGTCGCGATCGCAGCGTCCCTTTCTCCCATTACCTCCCGGCCCTGGAACGCGCCTACGAAGGGCTTGAGCAGAGCGGTCGCCCGGCACGCCTGCGCCTCCAGATATTGCAGGCGGTCGCCGCCGAGACGAGCAAAGGTGGCACGATTACCGTCCTGCTGAAATTCATCATCGCGCCCGAGTGGACGCTGACCGGTGGGCAGTTGGAGATGGTCTACGGCTGCCCCCTCGCCTCTTTCTACACCGGCTTCGTCGGCGTCGATCGCGACCCGACGCGCGACGCGACCGCCCCGACCTTCACGGTCGGCAACGCGATCCACGCCGGGTATCGCCACGCCGCAATCGCGCACGACGCCGGTGGCGACGAAGAAGCGGAGAGTCGGGCCTATCTCGGCGCGGTCGCCCGCACCTGGGCCGACGATTTTGCCCACCTCTTGCTCGACCGCCCGAGCGGTCGTCCAAAGGCGCTGCACAAGCGTCCGCTCGCCGCACGCGAAACGATCCTGACGCGCCTGCGCGAGTCGGGGATCGCGGCGAACGTGGACACTCGCCGCGCACTGCTGCAAGAACGCCTCTTCTTCGCGCCTAATCGCGGGATCAGCGGTCGCGCCGACCGGATCGTCTACCGCGAGGATGCCGCAACGGGCGGCACAGTCGAGACATTGCACGAGATCAAAACCGGTGGCGGCTTCGGCGCGGAGAAAGACCCGCTCACAGGCGTCGCCCATCCGGGGGGCTTACAGGCACTCGCCTATCGCGAGATCATCCGCTCGCTCGGCGCGGGCGACCCCGAGACCTATATCGAGGTCATCGAGGACGATCTCGCCAGCGAGTTGCCGCTGGAAGACCACCCGATCGTCCGCCGGGCGCGGGCGCGTCTCGCCGATGGCGGCAACAGCCGCGCGGTCGATCTGCTGGCCCAGGCGCGCAATGTCGGCTTCCTTGTCATCAGCGGGCTGCTCACAGGCTACGATCGGTACAAAATCGATACGATCGCCGCGCTCGGGAAACGGGTACGCGGGCTCGGCGGCGACTGGTCGCTCCAGGCATCATCGACGCCCTGCCAGATCTGCGCGGCGGCGGCGCGCGGGATCTGCGAATCGGCGCGTACGACGAACCGCACCCCGACCGCGAATTTCTTCCGCCACCTGCCCCAGGAGTTGTACGCCTACTGGGTCTGGTTCCACCGCCAGCTACAGGACGAGGAGCGCACCGGGCGCGAAGCCCTCTATCACCTCGCGATGACGCCCCTGGCGACGCTGGAAGGGCAGGAGGGCGTCAGCATCGGCGACCTTGGCATCCGCCAGTCCGAGCCGAGCCACGAGCGGGCGGTTACCTTCGAGCGATCCGCACGGATCGAGACGCGCCTGCGCGAAGATGATCGCGTCCTCGTCACGCCGATGGGCCGCGCGCCGGGAGAACTCCTCTCGGTCGAGGGGACGTTGCGGCGACTCGACGCGCGCACGGTCGCGGTGGAATTGCGCGACAGCTTGCCGCCGAGCGCCACCGGGCACTACCGGGTCGATCTGCTGCCGTTTCGCTCCTCCTGGCAGACGCAGGGATTGACCGACTTTCTTCTCAGCGCGGTGCGAGGCACGGGGATCAGCGGGCGACAGCTCCGCACGGACGAATTGCCGCGTCTGGCACGGATCATCCTCGGTGTGTCAGCGCCCGCGCCACTCGCAGAGGCTGCTGCGGCAGACGAATACCCCGACCTCAATGCCGATCAGCGGCGGGTGATCGGCGCGGCGTTGGGCCTGCTGCCAGGGAACCTGCTGCTCATCCAGGGGCCACCGGGCACCGGCAAGACCTCGACGATCGCCGAACTGGCGCGGGCCATCGCACGCCGCGACTTCTTCCCAGAAGCCGACGAGCCGACCCGCCGACCGTTGCTTATCCTCGCCAATACGCATCGCGCCGCCGATGAGGTGACACGGAAGATCGCCGCGCGCTTCCCAGATTTGCGACCGTACCTGGTCCGGGTCGGGATCGCCCGCGCCGCGACCGAGGCGGAGGTGCGCGAACAGATCCTCAGCGAGCGGCTGCATGTGCGCGAGCGCTTGACGGAACTGGACCTCGATGATCCCATCGGACTCGAACAGTGGGTGCGCCTCATCCGCGCGGGCGTCCTGATCCACGATCACGCGCAGATCTTCGTCGGCACCCTCGCAGCCGCCAATGCGCCGGAATTGCGCGGCCTCACCTTCGACACGATCATCGTGGACGAAACCGGCCAGGCGACCGAACCGGCCGCGCTCCAGGCGTTGCGGCACCTGCCACCGGGCTACCTCGGGCGCTTGATCCTGGTCGGGGACCACCAGCAACTCCCGCCGGTCGTCCCCGAAGTCCCCAATACCATCCCGTTGCCCGCCTTGCCGACATCGTTGGAACAGGCGGGGTTCGGGCAAAGCCCCGGCCTGAAAGTTTCCCTCTTCGAGCGACTGGCGCGGCGCTACCCCGACGCGCTGATCACCCTCGCGGCGCAATACCGGATGAATGCGCCGATCTCGGCTCTGATCAGCGATCTCTTCTACGAAGGCGCACTCCACCCCGGCGCAGCGCGGGTCGCCAACGCCCAACTCTCCGACTTCCTCACCGGGCGCTGTGGAGCGCAGGGGACCGATCCGCTGATCTGGGACGATACGCCGATCATCTTCCTCGACACCAGCCGCGATCTGGCGGCGCGCGATACCGTGCGCCAGTGGCGTGCCGATGAATCGCGCGACAACCCGCGCGAGGCGGCGATCATCGCCGATCTGGTCGTGGGACTCTTTCGCCGCGTGCCGCGCGAACGCTGGGGGCCGCTCGCCGCCGAGGTCGGGGTCATCTCCGCCTACCGCAAGCAGAACAACCGCCTGCGCGCGGAGGTTGGCGCGCGAGAACCGGCCCTCGCCGCCCTCTCCGCACTGCGGATCGACACGGTCGATCGGTTCCAGGGCGGTGAGCGTCAGATTCTGCTGGTCAGTCTCGTCAACTCCAACGATGCCGCCGTCATCGGATCGCTCCACGCCGATCCGCGCCGCCTGAAC
>JAABUN010007457.1_pt1 | contig 11767 bp, 17 predicted proteins | sample 5559311 | NCBI WGS metagenome assembly JAABUN01 (sample SAMN10711877, study PRJNA513370) | rock metagenome | isolation source: Antarctica rocks | place: Antarctica: Victoria Land, Siegfried Peak sud | reverse complement strand
CTTGGAGTACTGAGGCGCCTTGCGTGCCTTCTTGAGACCGGCCTTCTTGCGCTCGATGACGCGGGCGTCACGGGTCAGGAAGCCGGCTTTCTTGAGGGCGGGGCGGTTGTTCTCGCGGTCGATGTCGTTGAGCGTGCGCGCCACGCCGAGACGGAGGGCACCGGCCTGGCCGGAGGGTCCACCGCCGTGGATGCGGGCGATGACGTCGTAGGCGCCGTCGAGCTCGAGGAGCTTGAACGGGTCATTGACTTCCTGCTGGTGCAGCTTGTTCGGGAAGTAGTCGGCGAGCTCGCGCCCGTTGACGATCCACTTGCCGGTCCCGGGGACGAGGCGTACACGGGCGACCGCTTCCTTGCGGCGTCCTACGGCTCCGCCGCCGACTGTCAGCGCAGGGCGCTCCTTGACGGCGGTCTCGCTGCCTTCGGTGGACTCTGAGGTGTAGCTCATGAGCTCCTCAGTGGGTTCATTCAGCTCTTCAGTGTTCTGAGCCACGGTTCTCCTTGAAGTGATTTCTTAGTGTTGGTGGCCAGGACTACTGGGCGACCTGGGTGATTTGGTACGTCTTGGGCTGCTGTGCGGCGTGGGGGTGCTCCGCGCCGCGGTAGACCTTCAACTTGCCGATCTGCTGAGCGGCGAGCGAATTCTTGGGAAGCATGCCGCGGATGGCCTTCTCGACTGCGCGTTCCGGGTTCTTGTCCAGCAGCTCGACGTAGCTGGTGGACTTCAGGCCGCCCGGGTAACCCGAGTGGCGGTAGGCGCGCTTCTGCTCGAGCTTCGAGCCGGTGAGGGCTACCTTCTCGGCATTGATGATGATGACGAAATCGCCCATGTCCATGTGGGGGGCGAAGGTCGCCTTGTGCTTTCCGCGGAGCAGGATTGCGGTCTGGCTGGCAAGGCGGCCGAGGACAACGTCAGTTGCATCGATAACGTGCCACTGGCGGGAGATGTCGCCTGGCTTCGGGGTGTACGTACGCACGGTTATGGCCTTCGTTTCTATTTCGGTGTCGCCCGTAACTACGGAAACCTCCGTACCCGCGGGCTCAGCTTATTCATGCGTTACCGGAACTTCAGGTGAGGGCTGAAATACGACCAGTGATCCCGGATATCTCGGCTCCGCCCCAGGGCCAGGTGGTTCTGCAACTGAACCGCTCCGTGGGGCGCAGACGTATCGAGCTGGGATACGCACAACGACTACCAAGATTAGCCTGCCGCCGCGCTCCAGGTCAAAATGGGACGACGAGTCGCGTCCCATTGATGGCCTGTTGCGGATGGTCGGAGCAGACTTCGAAGATACGCCGTTCGGTTCCTTCGTTAGCACCGACCCTTCAGGAAAAACCAGTATCGATGGGGTGTGGGCGGTCGGCAACGTTGCTCACGCCATGGCCAATGTTCCCGCAGCGACGGGGCCGGCTCGACCGCCGGCGGAGCAATCAACGTTGACCTCGTTCTGGCTGATATCGCGGCAGCCACGACGGTGAACGGTCATGCTCAGGGGGCAGCATGACAAGCGGGCAATCAGTTCACGGCCGGAGCGCCTCTGAAGCAGAACGGTTCTGGGACTCCCACTACCGCAACCGTCCGCCCTCTTGGAGTGGACCCGTCGATCCAGTCCTCGCCGACATCGCCACCCGCCTGCCACCCGGGGATGCACTCGATGTGGGCTGCGCCGAGGGTACCGACGCCATATGGCTCGCCCAACAGGGGTGGAACGTCCTTGGCATCGATATGTATCCGAAACGGCGCTCGATCGCGCACGGGCAAGGGCGCGATCAGCGACTATCGAGGACACCGTCCTGTTTGAGCGGCACGACGTCTCGACCTGGACCCCGCGGGATTTTCACGTTCATCAACGCGCAATACCTTCAGACGCCGCTCACCTTCCCACGGCCCGAGATCCTCCGCAAAGCCGCGTCAACGGTCATACCAGGTGGACTCATCCTCGTCGACCTCGCATTAACGGCACCGTGGTTATGGAACCAGAATCCTCCGCAAAGGTTTCCGTCACCAGAGGAATCGTTCGCCTCGTCCAACCTCACCACTGACGAATGGGTTCGACATTACGTGGGTAGAGCGGAGCGCATGGCAACTGGGCCCGGCGGACAGCAAGCCCTTGTTTGCGACAACATCATCGCCCTCAAGCGCCGGACTTATGGACCCTGGCCGATCATAATCCTGTTCTGCGGGCTCAGGCCCTTCCTCGTGCCGGAAGCGGGAGCAGGGGTAGCCATGGGGTGTCTCCTCGTAATATGACTGGTCGACCGTCACGCATGTGCTTGTTGCTGGGAGGCCACACGCAATGCGGACCGGGCGATGAATCGGGTTTCAGCTCGGGTGTTCTAATCGTGGGTGCAGCAGGCGCAGGGCGCTTCCTCAACGTTGGAGGGAGTACCTGCTGTGGTGCTTGTCGTGATGCTTGCAGTGCTAGCTGACGTGCTGGTGCCACCGGGGCGGCCGGTCAAGGTCAGCGGAGTTGACCCGGCAGAGTTGGCGGGCGCGGTGTGCGCGGTGATTGTCGCTTCCTCGGCACTGCAGCAGGCATCAGTGGGGTCCGTCAATGCGCTTCCAGATGCATCAACGCTCTCTTCAGCCGAGAGGTTTCCGAAGGTCGGCGCACAACAGGAGTCACCCTTCCATGCTTCGCGTCCTTCTTTGACCGCGACGGCGGCGATGATCAGAGCGGCGATCGGGTCAGCCCACGACCAGCCCAAGGTGCTGTTCAGGAGCAGGCCGACGAGCAAGACCCCGGAGAGGTAGGTGCACAGCAGTGTCTGCTTGGAGTCCGCCACCGCGGACCGGGAGCCGAGTTCTCGTCCTGCCCGGCGCTGGGCCCAGGACAGGAACGGCATGACTGCGAGGCTGACCGCCGCGAGGATGATTCCTACCAGCGAGTGCTGCGGCTCGGACGCACCAAGCAGGGTCCGCACCGCATCAAGGGTTACGAACGCGGCTAGACTGAAGAACGAGAACGCTATCAACCGCAATGCGGTCTTCTCTCGGGCCTCGGGGTCACGGCCAGCGAACTGCCATGCCACCGCAGCCGCGGAGAGGACTTCGACAATGGAGTCGAGGCCGAATCCGATCAGGGCGCTCGAGGACGCGATGGTACCGGCGCTGATTGCGATGACCGCTTCGATGATGTTGTAGGTGATCGTAGCGGCGACGAACAGGCGGATCCGCCGAGACAGGACAGCTCGTCGCTCAACTGTCGGCACCGTAAGTGCAAGGCGATTGCGTGTGTGGGTGCTCATCAGCAGCAAGCCTTTCCGTCCGTATGGTTCTCCTTCGTGGTGCAGCAGCACTCGGGGTCGCTGACAGCGACGACGTCGAGCAGCGCAGTGAGGGCCTTCCCGAGCTTGCGGTCGGCAAGCTCGTACCGGACACGCCGGCCCTCCGGGACAGCAACGACGAGCCCGCAACCGCGCAGGCAGGCCAGATGGTTCGACAGGCTCTGCTTGCTGACGCCGGCTAGCTCGGCGAGGTCGCTCGGGTACGCAGACCTTTCCCGAAGGGTGAGGAGAACTTGCGCGCGCGTCGAATCGGACAGGGCATAGCCGAACTTCGCGAGCACCGCTGGATAGGGCAGAGTTTTCACGCTCCCAATGGTACAGCCGATCATGTACGGATGGGTATCGTCCATGGCACGTCGGGTAGCGAATAGACGGCACCGCGCAGTGACGGCCTGGCGATAGTGTCAACTGAGCGAGAATGAGTGGGCACAGGAAAGGACGGCGACATGCAGATTACTGCTCCTGCACGCTTCCTGCGTTCCTCGATCGTGGCGGCGTGCGTGATGTCCCTTGCTGTGGGGGCCCATGTCATCGGCGGGGGTTACCTGCCCGCCTGGCCGCTGCTTCTAGGCCTGGCATCGTTCGCCTTGGTGCCCGTTACCTTTTTCGCTGGGCGAAGTCCCCTCCTGGCTTGTGCCCGAAAGGAACACCCATGCCATCACCTATGACGACACCATTTCCCACGCCATTACTCCCCGCCGCACCCGCCCGGCGGCGCGTACCCAGATTCTTTATTCGGATGGCGGCCCTGGTCGCGGCCTCCACCCTCCTGCTGACGGGCCCCGTCAGCACCGCGACAGCTCATGATGAGCTTGCCTCGAGCTCTCCTGCGGATAAGGCAAGCATCGACGTTACTCCCGACGAGATTGTCCTCACCTTCGCCAACCCACCCTCGGGCATTGGGGCGGGAATCATTGTCTCGGACAGCACCGGCACCAACTGGTCAGAGGGCCCGGCAACCGTGCTCAACAACACGGCGATTCAACCCCTGAAGTCAGGAGCACCTGCGGGGACCTACACAGCCCAGTGGCGGGTCGTGTCTTCCGATGACCACCCCATCGAAGGAACGCTCTCCTTCACGAGGACATCCGCCCAGCCCGTAGCCCCCCAGACCGGATCCCCTCAGACTGAAGCTACTGGGAATCCTGGATCACCAGCTACTTACGTGCTTTCCCCTGACTCTGAGTCCAGCCCCGTTCCGGAACCAACCCAGGAGCCATCCGGGGCAACGGGGCCCGACGCGGCGTCACCGCAAGCATCTGACCCAGCCGGTTCCTCCACCGGGCTACCAGCATTCGTCATCTATTTCTCCCTCGGCGGGGCCCTCGTCGCAGTCGTCCTAGCCCTCGTGACGCGCTGGAACTTGAAGAAAAAGTAACGACAACACTCCCCTTATCAACGGGGTCTGCTCCCCGTCCGTCAGCCTCGTCACCTCGTCAACTGCTGCCAGGGTCCGCGTATGCGGGAGCGGCGCCTTGGGGGAGACCGGAATGCCCGGGCAGCAAATCCTGCGCAGCCCTGCACCACACCCTGAAAGGTGCCCTGCTTCGTGAACATCGAAATCCACTTCGCCCACCGTGATTCCCTGGTTGCTGAGCTCCAGCAACGCACTGGGCGCTCCCTGTCGGATGTCGCACCCTACGCACATGTCACCCTGGTCAAAACCAGTACGCGGGTACCCTCACCGGCGCCGGACATTCGCGATCGACCCACCCTGCTTATCGACGGCAGAATTGTTCCAGCGGATGCCGAGGAAACATCTGTCGTCACCGACGAGCACGCAGCCCTCGGTACGGACGGGCCTGGACGCGCATCCTCCCCTATGCGGTTGATCCCTAGTCAGCGGCAGATCACCGCGTACCTCGCGCAGGCCCTGCTCAGTGCCGGTCCGAGCGCGATCCGCCTCCCCCTGGTTCACCGCCGAATCGTGGCGATCGCACTGCTGTTGATGCTCACAGGAGCTTTGTCCTCACAATTTATTGCTGCCGGGCCTGTCCTGACCTTCGCCGGACTAGCTCTGCTGCCAGTGGGGTTGGCCACCAACGGAACGAGGTCAAGGCGGCAACCATTGATGCTTGGTGCGGCGGCCGCCTCCTGCACCAGCGCCGTGTTCCTCCTCTGGTACTTCAGCCCTCTGCTGCTGAGTTCGGAGACAGCGAATCCTCCTGCCTCCGCCATCTTCTACATAGCGCTGGCTTGCCTCTGCATCGCCTACGCTGCGACCTGAGGACACGGTTGCTGTGTGAGGTGACTGATCCGGCCTAGATCTCACTGGTGACACGGCTAACAAATATCCAGGTGGATATCATCGTTTGTTAACGATATAAACGTTGTATGGCGATCAATGACAAAGTGCACCAACATGAGGAAGTGGCGCGCATCTTCCGTGCCCTTTCCGAACCTTCTCGACTGACCCTGATCCACTGTCTTGCTGACGGGCCGCACCGGGTCGGGGAACTATCAGCCCATCTTGGTCTGGCCCAGTCGACCGTCTCGACGCATCTGGCCCTACTCAAAGACGCCGGCCTCGTCTCTGCCACCCCTGACGGGCGAGCAACCCTGTACCGGCTGGCACATCCGGGCCTCGACGAGCTTCTCCACGCCGGAGAGCGGCTCATCACCCCGGGTACGCAGGACACCTCACACCATGGACATGAGGACAGCACCCGGATTGCGGTGACCGAAGCAGAGCCAGACGATTCCCCGTCGACACTGGAACCAACAGCAACCAGCACGACACCTGCGGATGTGAGGGCATGAGCGAAACACGCGGACATGGAAGCCGCGGGGCCGGAGACGGACATGATGATGCATCCGGTGGCGGGCAGGGCCACTCGCACGGTCTGACAGCGGGCGGCACTCACCGGGGACGCCTGGTCGCGGCCCTTGCCATCACGAGTGCGGTGATGCTGATCGAAGTAGTAGGCGCCCTCGTGTCCGGATCCCTGGCACTGCTCGCCGATGCCGGACATATGCTCAGCGACTCCCTCGGTCTGGCCATCGCCATCTTCGCCACCTGGCTGGCCGCCCGCCCGGCAACCGAGCGACGCACCTTCGGATGGAAACGCGTGGAAATCCTCGCTGCCCTCCTGAACGGGCTGATTGTCGCCGTAATCGGCGTCCTGATGCTGATCGAAGGCACGAAGCGGTTCCTTGCCCCCGTGGAGGTCGACGCGCCCATCATGCTGGTAGCGGCGGCGCTGGGGCTGATCGCGAACTTCTTTGCCCTCCGCCTGCTCATGGGAGTGCAAAAGGAAAGCCTCAATATACGCGGCGCGTATCTGGAGGTCCTGGGCGACATACTCGGCTCGATCGCCGTCATCATTGCCGCCTTGGTCATCCAGCTCACAGGTTTCGCTGGAGCCGACGGACTGGCGAGCATCGCCATCGGGCTCCTGATCCTGCCGCGCGCCTACAGCCTTCTCAAGGCCGTTGTTCTGGTGCTCCTGGAGGCAACACCGGAGGACACCGATCTGGCCGAGGTACGCCGCCACATGGAGGAGGTGCCCGGCGTGGTGCTAATCGAGGACCTGCACGCCTGGACCATCACTTCCGGCCTGCCGGCACTAACCGCTCACGTCCAGATCGACGCCGACGCCTTCGCAAACGGCCGCGCTGGACAGATCCTGTCCGAACTCAACGCGTGCATCGGGGAGCATTTCGACATCCGACACTCAACTCTGCAGCTCGAGCCAGCCACAGGCCGCCACGATCACTGCTAGATAATCCTTCAGGGGTGTGACCAGCGTCAGTGACCGGTCGCACCCGAGGAACGCCGGACCCAGATCCGCTGAGCATCCGAAGGAGCCAAGCGCACTGCAGGGCTTCTGTGTCCTGCTACTGCGGCGATCAGAAGCTCACGTTCCGAGCGATCCCGGACGATAATGGTGCTTCCTGGCCGGATATCATGTGTCGCCAGCAGGCGCAGCAGGTCCGGCTTCTTGTCATCGATGCGCAGGACGGTGACCTCCTGGGCTGTTTCCAGCTCGTCGAGAAGCTCGAACTCAGTCGTCGGTGTGCGACCTCCCACATCGGGAATGGGATCCCCATGAGGATCATGGGTGGGATGACCCAAGCGCTCATCGATGGCAGCGAGAAGGCGATCCGACACGGAATGCTCCAAGAGCTCAGCTTCATCATGAACCCGATCCCAGGCGTAGCCAAGATCACGAACGAGCCACGTCTCGATGAGCCGATGCCGGCGCACAACAGCGATCGCGCGGGAAGCACCCTCCGGGGTGAGGGTAAGCGGCCCGTAAGGGACATGCTCGACGAGCCCAAGGGCAGCGAGCTTTTTCACCATTCCAGTCACCGACGCCGGCGCCACAGCCAACTTCGAGGCAAGCACGGATGGCGTGATGGGTTCATCCTGCCACTCGGTGTGCTGGTGGATGGTTTTGAGGTAATCCTCGACCGCTGCGTTGGGCAGTGTTCCTTGCCGCTGTGTTGTCATGTTGAAGATCCGGTGTCGTGAGCTGTCGCCGGGTCTTACTCCCGCGAAGCATCAAGTTACAGGTGTGCCCTTGCTCGATCCGATACACCCAACACGGTACCCGGCTCTTGAAGGACGAACGCCTCCGCGTGCGACTTTCAAGCTGAGGCGACGTAGGGCTCCTCACGGCGGGCTATCCGGCGGACGTGAACACCAGATACAGGAGTGTCAAATTCAGTGCGACCAACAGCGCGGCCACGACGATACCCACCACAGTCGTCCACCATCGATTCCGGTGGCTTCCCATGACCTCGGCCCGCGTGCCGAGGTAGACAAGGGGGACAAGAGCGAAGGAAATGCCGAACGAGAGCACCACCTGACTGAGTATCAGCGCTTGTGTGGGATCAACGCCGAAGGCAAGGACCAGCAGCGCGGGAATGAGCGTGATGAGCCGCCGCGCAGTCAGTGGAATGCGGACCCGCAGTAAGCCGTGCATGATTTCAGCGCCGGCATACGCCCCGACAGAGCTCGAGGCCAGACCCGACGCGAGCAGTCCGATCGCGAAGAGAGTCGCGATGACCGGACCGAGGACATCGGCGATCGCACCATGGGCGCCCTCGAGTGTGCCTGTGTCATCGCGGCCCTGCAAGGAGGTGGCGGCCAGGAGCAGGATCGCGAGATTGACTGCGCCCGCGATGGTCAGCGCGATGCTCACATCCCAGCGAGTGGCGCTCAGCAGCCGAGGAACCAGAGCCTGCGGACGTGTTGGAAAGCGATCGCGGGCCAAAGCCGAGTGGGCATACACGGCGTGCGGCATGATGGTCGCCCCGAGGATCGACGCGGCAAGCAGGACAGACTGGCTGCCGTCAAAGGCCGGCAGGAGCCCTGCAGCGACATCGGCGGGTTCAGGTGGGCTGACGAAAACTCCCGCTGAGAAACCGATCGCGACGATAACCATCATCGAGATGATGAGGTGTTCGAACGCCCGGTGGCGACCGTTGCCCTGCAGTTGCAAGACAGCAAGGGAGACCGCCCCCGTGATGAGTCCGCCCACCACAAGCGGCAGCCCGAACAGGAGATTCAGGGCGATCGCCCCACCAAGGATCTCGGCGATGTCCGTTGCCATGGCCACCAGTTCCGCTTGCAGCCAGAACCCTCGCCGTAACCAGCGCGACTGTAGCCGCTCCCCCAGCACTTCGGGGAGGCTTTTGCCGGTCACGATGCCGAGCTTCGCCGAAAGGTACTGGACCAGCCACGCCATGGCGTTTCCGAGTACGACGACCCACACCAGCAGGAACCCAAAGGCCGCACCGGCGGTCATGTTGCTCGCCACATTTCCCGGGTCAAGGTAGGCAACACCAGCGACAAGAGCAGGCCCGAGTAACCATAGGGTTTTTCCATCCCGAGCACGATGCTTCGACGGGGAACCCAACGGGGAAGCAGGATCGCTCGGTGGAGGTAGAGCTAAAGACGAGGGACGCAGCCAGGACATGCCATGACCCTAGCATTTTTAGTCGTACCTAAAAACCTCTTGTGAAAGTTTGAGCGACTCCGCGCCTTGTGTATCAGTGGCGCGCCCTCTGTTGCAGCGTTCGCTCAGCTGAGCTGGAGCGCGAGGGGAACTCTCTGTCCCTTCGATGGGTCGAATTCGCTGGTCAGGAGCAGGTTGTTCTGTCGATCGTTATGTTGCGGTCATGGGGCACAGAGAACTCTCGGCCCGGTGATGAGAACCCTACGACGATATCGTCGGCGGTACCCCGCTGAGCGCCATCTTCGAGCGCTACGGACACCACGATGTTGATGTGCTTTGTCTGGATCGAACTGATAACCCACTGCAGGTACTGGTTCCACTGAGGCGCTCGGTTCAGAGGCGGTAGGAGTGGGGGCCGGCGCGTCGTGGGCCACTGGCGTATGCCCGCCTGGTGCTGCGGCGGGGGCACCATGATTTCCGTGACCCTCCCGGTTGGCCGGAGTAATCTCGACGCTGACCTGTGTCAGGCCCTGATCGGCGCCGAGGCTGATGGCATCGAAGGTGAAGGTTTCGAGCGTGGGATCATGCAACATGATCGTTTACCGAAGGAAACTGTCCTTCGGCTGCACACCGCACAAAGTAGCCCCGTCTACCCCGATATTCAGCGGGTCATCGTCGAGATTGTCCGTGATGAAGGAGGCTGCCGATTCCTCTGCGGCATCGCTCGCACTACTTCCCGCATCTGAGGCATCAGCGGCGCCCTGATCCTCTGACGGACCACCGTTGACGTTCAAAGGATTTTGTCCTACTGCACTGCACCCGGTCAGACCGGTAGCCAGAACGAGCCCTGCAACGAAAAAGCGGATGCCCGGGTGCTGTGCTTCCATGGTCGTTCCACGCCTAACGAAGTGGCCGGGCCCAGGTAAGTGCCGTGAGCGCTCTCACGTATGACTCGGAGCACTTCAGCTGGTGGGTTGGTCCTTGTCACGACTTCAGCGACGGGACACTTCCTTGGACGATCCGTGTTGATCCCCTTCAGCGCGTGCGGTTCGTGCAGAAAAAAGCGCCGACGACGGCAGCGGAGGAGGTCCGCGTACCGTCGTCCGGCGCCTTAGATTGTGTGTCTGCCACGCAATCCGCATCACTCGCACATGAGGACGCAGCAGACACTACAGCCTCTTCCTCTGTGTGAGCTGTGAATTACGGTGCGGCCGCCTTGGTGTCATTGATCGTGCTTTTTTCGCAGCAGGGGTCCAGGCGAAGCGCTCCAGGCCTCGGCTCATGCTCAGGTGAATCGCAGAAGGCCGTGAGTATTGTGCTCAGGGATCCGAGACGAAGATGCCCGTGACAGGAGGTGGGGCCAATCTGTGTAGGTGACGGTAGTTCAGGTGGTGCCCTTCCATCCTCGCTTCGCGGGCGGGTCGCTGACCTGTTGGTCAGGGTTGCCGAGCGCGACGAAGTGGCCTTCGCGGATCTGCTCGCCTTAATGGGGCCTCGCGTACATGGCCTGAGCACCAAAATGGTGCTCGATGAGCAGGTAGGACTTGAAATCACTCAGGACGTGTTCCTTGAAATCTGGCAAAAGGCACACACCTTTGATGGTGCTCTGGGGAACCCGGACACATGGGTCACGACGATCGCGTTCCGGCGTGCAACGGACCGCTTCCGGTCCGAAGACCGGGCGAAAAGGCATGAAGCGGCTTATCTCATCAGCATGCACATCAGGGACTACGACCACACATCGGAAGCGGCTCTGGACTTAGTCGAGCAACAGTGGATCAGAGCATCACTGCAGTACCTCTCCCCCGCACAAGCCCGCGCTGTCGCCCTCGCGTTCTATGGCGGCTTGACCTATGAACAGGTTGCAGCTCGGCTCGGCATCCCTCTCCCAACGGTGAAGAGCCAGATCAGAAACGCCCTGATCGTACTGCGCAAGACCCCGTACATCTCACGCCTTTCTCCTAGGGCGTGTCTCCTAATGCTGCGCTCCAGATGAAGACTGCCTGAAGAATCGCCGCTGACCGGTAGGTGAGGGCGAGTTTGAGGGTGATCGAGGGGGCTGCCTCCTACGGGGCAGTACTCGCAGGAGCTGTCATCGCTGCGGGCTACCAGGTCGTCGAGGCGGCACGGATGGACGCACGCGCGCCCACCGCGGCGTCGGTAAGTCCGACGCACTCGATTCCCCACGGATCGCCAAGGCCGTGCTCCCCTTGGAACAAGCACAATTGCGTCGCCCACGGCTGAACGAAGGGGTTCGCGCGGCATTGCGGGTATTGGTTTCTGCCCGCGAGGCCATGACCGGTGAGCGCACCCGGGCAATGAACTCGCTGACCGCACTGGTGCGCGTCAACGAGCTTGGTCTTGATGGCCGCAAGGCCTTGACCGGGGCCCAGATTGCCGAAGTGTGCCGGTGGCGCGCCCGTGACGAGGAGCTGGCGCTCTCGGTGTCCCGGGCAGAGGCGATCCGGCTGGCGAAACGGATGATGACCTCGATTCGGAGCTGAAGGCCAACACCAAGCAGATCACCGAGCTGGTCGAGGTCAGCGAAGCCTCACCGCTGCTGGAGGTGAAGGGCTT
>JAABUN010007456.1_pt1 | contig 11773 bp, 12 predicted proteins | sample 5559311 | NCBI WGS metagenome assembly JAABUN01 (sample SAMN10711877, study PRJNA513370) | rock metagenome | isolation source: Antarctica rocks | place: Antarctica: Victoria Land, Siegfried Peak sud | reverse complement strand
TGCGCCGGGCACTCCCGAGTTCCCCGCTTGAGCCCATCGCATGACACCCCGTAGTCGTTGCGTGACATGACGGTAGTGACCGATGTTTGGCTTGTCTGCTTGGGACGGGGCATGAAGGCATCCCCGGGCCGTGTCTGAGCATCCGGGCGCAGCCGTGCCGACCCGATGCAGGCACTGCACCTTCAGCAATCGGAGACCCCCGTGCACGAGCACGACCACGAGCGCCCTGCCTCGCCGACGGCCAAGTCAACGCGGGCCTGGTCATCGCGGTCACGGCGCCTGACGTCGTGGGCGCCGGCAAAGCCGGAGCTGGCCCACCGCCAGTTGGCGATGGCGTTCCACGCCGCCCCGATCGGGATGGCCGTGACCACCGACCATGGCGTGATGGTCCAGTGCAACCCGGCACTCGGGACCTTGCTGGGACACCGCCCCGAGCAACTGCTCGGCCGTCGGCTGGAAGACCTCGCCGACCACGCTCAGGCTGAGGCGATCAGCAAGGGCCGGCGGCAGATGCTCGACCAGGGACAAGACCAGCATGTGGCGGTCAGCAGCCTGCGGCACGCCGATGGCCACCAGGTCCCGGTCTCGCTGTCCTGTTCGCTGGTCCCCAGCCAACCCGCGACAAACCGGGCCAACCATGTCGCGGCGTACCTGGTGGTGCACGTCCTGGACGTCAGCGAACGACAGGCCACCGAGGCCGAGCTGACCCACCGGGCCCTGCACGACCCGCTTACCGGCCTGCCCAACCGGGGCCTGCTGCTGGACCGCCTCGACGTCGCCCTGGCCCGGCTGCGCCGCCACCCCTCCACCGTCGCGGTGCTGTTCTGCGACCTAAACGGTTTCAAGCAGATTAACGACATCCACGGGCACACCGCCGGCGACCAGGTCCTGGCCGAGGTCGCCCGCCGGCTGCAGCAACTGCAACGCCCCGGGGACACCGCCTGCCGCTTCGGCGGCGACGAGTTCGTGGTGCTGTGCAGCGACAGCGGCCAGGACGAAGCCGACAGCGTCGCCGCCCGCCTGCACGCCGCCCTGACCGCGCCCGTCCTGGTGCAGCCGGCGCCCGACGACGACCGCTCGGGACCGCTGCCGGTCACCGTCAGCGCCTCGATCGGCATCGCCACCACCACCGACCCGCACCTGGGCGCCCACCAGCTCCTGCACGACGCCGATACCACCATGTACCAGGCCAAGATCCGCTGACGGCTCAGACAGCTCAGCGTCGCGTGGTTGCCCGCCGGTCGCTGCGACCGGCGGTGCGTCGCTCGACGCGCCGACGACGATCGCGAAGCCGGCGGTCGGCGCGGCGCCGGTCCGCGGCGTAGTTTACTGCGGCCTGGAGGGCGCGCTGGCCCACGCCGACCGCCGCCCGCAGCCGGCCAACCCGTTCGGCGCGGGCGGCGAGCGTCGCTTCGCTGCCGCCCGATCTCGCGGCCATCCGCTCGGCAAGCGCGTGCGCCGCCAAGACCAGCCTGGCCAGGCTCCGAATGACCTGCTCGAGCTCCTGGTCGGTCACCGACGCGGCTGGCGACCGGGCGGCATCTGAGGGTCGGCGAGACCGCCGAGTCGCGCCAGGCCAGGGCAGGTAGCTCAGCATTCACGCTCCGTTGTCCGGTGCGACCGGTCCGGCCACCGCCTCCCCGACCGTAGGTGCTTGGAGACGCAGGTAGGCGTGATCGGACTGAATTCACCCCTTCCTGTCGGTGGACCTGCGCCTCGACTCGGAGCGCTGAACACGGCAGCGCGGGACAGACACCAGCAGGAGCAGGAGCGCATCCCGGTAGCCGAACATCCCGCGGCACGCCGTGATCTTGGCGAGTACGAGCAGGGCTCACGTGGGTCTCCTTCCCGTATGACCCGCCCCCGGAAGTGCCCGGTGACGGACGGCAACCGGGAAAGCAATCGGGGGGCGACGACTGGTCTTCGACCCCGGATGGAAGCCACCGACTACCCACCGGCTGCCAGCCGGGGCCGCACTTGTCCGCGCGAGCTCGGCGGCGCGGAGTCCCGGGCTCCGGTCAGGGACGCTCTGGCCAAGGACGCCTTCCGCGCTCCCGTCGGGCACCGCGACAACCAACGCCCGCGTGCTCGTGTTGTTTAGCGACAACCTACTTGCCGGAAGTACTCCATTCTGTGGAGCGGCGCTTGAGGAAGTTGGGGCGCGCGACTGCCGGGCCGGGCAGCGCGGCGAGCTCGGCGTACAGCCACTGCGCAGCGGCGTCCCGCACACTTGGGCGACGAACCGCTCAAGCAGGCTCGGCCAAGGCAGCAGCACCTTATCGACCGTGCCATCGCTCAGGGCGTTGAGGAGTCGACGTACCCCGGCCGCCAGTGGGCTGAGTACTTCCTCCGGGCCGTCGCCAGTGACGCCGATGCCCTGGCGGCCCTTGCGCCGCGGGACGGTCGACCAAGCGCTCAACCACAGAGTCTGGCCGGCTGACGATCGTCGAGAGGTACGGCCTCTCAACTGCGCTCCGATCAACACGACCAACGCATGCCGCACCAGGATCGACCGGAGGGCACCAGACTCGGCACGTGAGCCGAGTCGTCGACGCATGATCGTGATCACCGAGCGACTCGTGCTGACCCCCGTCACGACCGCCGACGCCGAAAACTTGATGCTGTTGCACTCGGGCCCGAACGTCTCCTCCTGGCACGCCGGGACCTGGCCAGCCGCGCACGCGCACGAGTGGGCCGACGCAATGGCGCAGCGCTGGCAACAGGAGGGCATCGGCAAGTGGATGGCTCGCCTGCGCTCCGACGGCACGCTCGTCGGACGAGGAGGTCTGACCCGCTACGACCTCGCGGGCGCAGAGACGCTCGAGCTCGGCTGGACACTGCGCGACGCGGCACGAGGACACGGATACGCAACCGAGATCGGTCGCGCGGCCCTCGACGTCGCGTTCGAAGACCTCCAGGCCGAACGGGTCGTTGCGTTCACAGAACTGCACAACCACGCCTCACAAGCCGTGATGCAGCGCCTGGGCATGCACCCGCGCGGCCTCCTGCACCGACCAGGGCTTGTCGCCGGAGCCGCCGGCGTGTACCAGAACGCTCCCTTCGCCCTCTACGACTACGCCAGCACCCGTCAAGGCGCGTCTCACTAGCCGAACGACTCCCGGCGCCCCGGGAACCTCGTGGGGGAGGTGACCGACCGGCCACCCGGCCGGTCGTCCCGAAGTCGATCACTATCTACCAACGACGTTGCAGATCACGTCAGTCACTCAGTCATCCGACCAGGCTCCCGTCCCCGGGCTCTGCGGCAGCTGCACTGACCGGCCCAGCCGCGCTAGCAGCCGTCGCACTGTTCACCTCGACTGTGGTGGCTGCCCTGGTTTCGAGATGGCCGGGCGGACGGGTGTCCGGCGCCGGTAGCACCGGCCTGGCCGGTGCGCTGCTGGTTCAGAGGGTGATGGCCTCGGCGGCGTCAAGCACGACCCAGCCCGCCCGCACCAGCCCGTCGCGGCGGACCCCGGCCGTGCGGGCGGGCAGACGGTCAGCGACGGTGATCGCGGCGAAGTCCAGCCCGGTGAGGGTCTCGATGGAGGCGATGGGCACTTGGTATGTGCGGTACGCCCCCAACCCGAGTCCCGCGCTCGCACGGTGCTCATCGCGCGCGTAGGGAAGCCGGCGCTTCAATGCCCAGGCGCGCCAGCAGCACGCTCTGGTCGAGCACGTACCCGGTGGCCGCCAGCACCCCGCCGCGGGAGGCGTCGGCCCAAGCGGCGATCTTGTAGAACCGGCGTGGGATCCGCACCCCCCGATACACCGGGTCGTTCCCGGCCAGCACCGGGCCAGACAGCACGCTCAGACGCTCCCCTGCCGTGGCCGCGGCCTGCAGGACATAGGTCTCCAGGCCCAGCCACAGCTGCTTGGACTGGTTGAACACCGCGACCTGGGGGGCAGCGTTGACGTAGTGGAAGCTGTCCACGTTGGCCTGCTCGGCGATCGAGCGCGGTCCCCAGCAGGGGTCGCGCCGGCGCACCAGGTGACCACGGTCCAACGCGTTGCGCTCGTACACCCCCTCCCCGGTCTGCACGCCCACCGGGATGCGGGGGTCGAGCTGCCAGGCATCAGCGCGCGGCAGGTCCACCAGGCTCGCGCCGTCAATGTTGACCGCCGCGCACACCGCCAACGCCCGGCTCGTGTCCAGGACCACGGTGAAGTGGGTGTAGGCCAAGTCCACCACCGTGTGCTCCCCCACCCCCGAAGCGCCGCACGCACCCCCAGAAAGTCCACGGCGAACCCGGATGGCGCGGACACAACCTCACCTGCGGGCGGCGTCGACGTCGGTGCGCTCATCACCCAACCCCAGCATGAGCGGGCGGCCCGGGGGTGAACACGACGTGACCACCAGCGACCACGACGACCGCGCCAGTCCTCCTATCGCAGCTCCTTCCGGCGCCCTCTGCCTGCGCCGCGCAACTGCAGGCAGAGGACCGTCGCGCACGGCACCTCATCGAAGACCACGGACGACACGTCGGCCACGCCGTGTCGTGGCGCGAGTGCACCGCCGCTCGCACGGGCCGGTTCTCGTCTCTACCCTTCCGGGTCCGCCCTGGCGGACCCACTCCGGCCCGTCGGGCGGATCCTTTCGGATCCGCCGCACGGATCCGTTGTGACTATTTTCGGCCCCACTTCTTTACCCATGCCGCGCTGACCACGACCCTGCCAGCGTGACTACCTCGACCACCCGGCCCGCCCCCGCCTGTCAGCCGCGTGCCGCGCGGCGTTCCCACGCCTTGCACAGCGGTGTGGCGGATGCGCTCGCCGCCGTACGCCCGGCGGAGCTCGTCGCAGAGTTGCAGGCTCTGCTGGCGATCCCGTCGGTCACCGGCAGCGCGGCCGAGAGCGAGGCCCAGCACCACGTCGAGGCACGGCTGCGGGCGGTCGGCATGGACACCGACCTGTGGAACGTCGATCTACCGGCGCTGACGTCCGACCCGGACTTCCCGGGCATGGAGGCGCCCCGAACCGAGGCCTGGGGGCTCGTCGGCGCCTGCGGCGGCGGGCCGGGTCCGTGCGTCGTGCTCAACGCTCACATCGACGTCGTGCCGCCGGGCGAGGTCGGCTGGAGCGTGCACCCGTGGGTCGGTCAGGTCCGCCGCGGCCGCGTCTTGGGGCGGGGCGCCTGCGACATGAAAGCCGGCCTGGCCTGCCAGCTGCTCGCGGTCAAGGCGCTACGAGACGCCGGTGTGCAGCTACGCGGTCGCGTGTTGCTGCAGAGCGTCGTCGGTGAGGAAGACGGTGGCCTGGGCACGTTCGCCACGCTGCGCCGTGGCCACCGCGGCGATCTCGCGGTGATCTGCGAACCGACCGGGGGCCGGCTGGTGACGGCGAGCGCGGGCGCGCTGACGTTCCGCCTGATGGTCCGGGGACGCTCGGTGCACGCCAGCGCCCGCCTTGAGGGTGTGGACGCCGTCGACAACTACCTGCTGGTCCGGGCGGCCCTGCGGCGGCTCGAAGACCAACGCAACCACGATCCGGACCCGCTGATGGCGGGTTACCGGCTGCCCTACCCCATCTCGATCGGCACGATGAGCGCAGGCAACTGGGCCAGCAGCGTTCCCGACCAGCTCGTCGCCGAGGGCCGCATGGGCGTCGCGCTCGGTGAGGACGTCGCCGACGCCCGGGCCGCGCTCGAGCGGGCCGTGGCACGGGCCTGCGCTGCCGATCCCTGGCTCGCCCGGCACCCCGTGCGCGTCCAGTGGTGGGGCGGGCAGTTCGCGCCCGGCCAGGTGCCGCAGACCTGCGAGGTCACGCGCGCGGTCGGTGACGCGCACGCCGCCGTCCACGGCCAGCAGCCGGCGGTGCACGGGGTGCCCTACGGCTCGGACCAACGGCTGCTCGTCGGGCTGGGTGCCGTCCCGACCGTGATCTACGGCCCCGGTGACGTGCGGCACGCGCACGCACCGGATGAGTCCGTCGCGGTCGACGAGCTCTTGCAGGTCACCCGCACCCTCATCCAGTTCATCGCCACCACCTGCGGCACCCGCTGAGGATGACCGCCAAGCCTTGGCGTTCACACCGCAACGCCACCGCGTGCTGCGCCGCCCCGCTCCCGACCGGCCCGCCGACTAGTAGTAGGTCAGTCCGGCAGCCGGCCCGTGCGCTTCCAGATCGAGGGCAGCAGCAGGCCCGCGATCGCGGCCTTGACCACGCCGCCGAACAGGAACGGCGTCAGGCCCGCGGACACCGCCTGAACGGGTGAGAGCTGCGCGACGACCGCCAGCCAGGGCACGCCGATGGCGAAGATGACCGCCTGACCGGCCAGGAACAGCGGGATCGCCCGCAGCGGGTCGCGGTCCCGGCCGTGCCGCGCCGCGCCGCGAGCCCGATCAGCACGGCCGCCGGCAGAAGCCGATCAGGTATCCGCCGGTCGCTCCGGTGACCACCTGAAAGCCGCTGGCGGCATCGGCGTAGAACGGCAACCCGACGGCGCCCAGCAGCACGTACAGCGCCTGGCCGAGCGCGCCGCGCAGCGGCCCGAGCGCTGCGGCGGTGACCACGACGGCCAGCGTCTGGCCGGTGATCGGCACCGGGCTGCCTGGCACCGGCACGGCGACCTGGGCCAGCAGCGCGGTCAGCAGCGCCGCGCCGCCTACCAGGATCAGGTCGCGCACCCAGCCGCCCGCAAGCAGGTCCGCCAGGACGAGCTGGCGGGGGGCTGGCAGAGCGGCAGTGCTCACGCGGGCTCCGTTCGGGTTCAGGGCCGGTCCAGCGGCCCCGGACGGGTCCGCCGCCGACCGTAGTGGGTGCCCCGCCGGATGCCCTGGCGCACCCGCCCCGCTTGCGGATCCTTCTGCGAGCGGGGGTTCCACCGTCATCGCTGCGTCGGTTCCAACCCGAGCGGCCAGCCCACGGTAGGGGCGTCGCACCCGTTTGGGTCACCCGAGGCGCTGGCACACGATCAGCGAAGTGGTAGGCGACCTGCGGCACTGTGAGCGCCGTCGCCTTGGCAGCCCGTCGCCGCGGTGTGAACCGGCCCGAGCCGGGCAACGCCCGCAACCCACCCCTAACGATCGGATGCCCATGTTCTTCCACCGCCAGGAGCTGCAATTCAAGGCCGTCCCCGACAAGCCCGACATGCTGCAGGCCCGGCGCATGCAAGAGCTGCTCGGCGGCCAGTACGGCGAGATCACCGTCGCGATGCAGTACCTGTTCCAGGGCTGGAACACCCACCTGCCCGGCAAGTACCGCGACCTCGTGTTCGGGATCGGCGCCGAGGAGGTCGGTCACGTCGAGATGCTCGCCACCATGATCGCCCAGTTGCTGGAGAAGGCCCCGGTCGAACAGTCCGAGCAGGCCATCTCCGGCGATCCGACGGTGGCAGCCATCATCGGCGGCATGGACATCCAACACGCGATCGTCGCCGGGGCCGGCGCTCGCCCGGTCGACAGCATGGGCAACCCCTGGTCCGGCGCCTACATCACCGCCAGCGGCAACCTGCTGGCCGACTTCTACAACAACGCCGCCGCCGAGATGCAGGGCCGCATCCAAGCAACCCGGGTCTACCACGCCACCGAGGACAAGGGCGTGCGCGACCTGCTCAGCTTCATGATCGCCCGCGACACGATGCACCAGAACATGTGGCTGGCCGCGGCGCGCGAGCTCCAGGAGGAGGGCTACGAAGCCCTGCCGACGCCGAGCAACTTCCCGCAGTCCGACGAGGACACCTCCGTCAGCTACCAGTACCAGAACTTCTCCGACGGGGCAGGCGCCGCCGAGGGCTCCTGGGCGTCCGGTCCCTCGCCCGACGGCAAGGGCGAGTTCAGCTACACCGACGGGCCGCAGGACCACGGCACCGCTCCGTTCCCGAAACCGACGACTCCCGACCCGCGCCTGTACGGCACCACGCCGACACCCAACGTCGTCGAGAAGGTCACCGGAAAGGTCAAGGACCTGCTCTAACCCCGACGCCAAGTCTAGGGCCACCTGTTGAGTCGGTCCGGCTCCATAACCGTCGCTCGCGTACCACCGGTTCTATCGGCGTACAGGCGTGCCCGGCGTAGCCAGAAATTGCATGGTCCGAGGTCGGCGACTTGCCCGGCGTCCCTGGCGACGCCCACGGTAGTGCTCCAATGATCCAAGCGCTCACTCGACGGGCGGCGCTCGTGGCTCCGCAGGCAACTCGCGTCGCGTCGCTGTCCCCGGGAGCCACGAGCACGACGACACTACTGACGATGCATGGTGGAAAAGGTCAACGGCGTGGAAGATGTCGGCTGGCACACGCGTCGCCGCAGTATCACGCCGCCCGCCATGCCACGACATGACCCTCTGGCAGTCTTCGGAGCAAGGTCGGGAGCGTCGGCTACGACGATGGGACGGTCGAAACTGCCGCCGCACGCCACGGTGCAGCTGCCGGAGGCGTCCCGCGCACGGCGGCGATTTGCGATTGGCGTGACAACGATGTCAGGTATGGCGGCGGTCGGCAGGAGCCTTACAGCACCAGCTCAAGCCAACGCCGGCCGCTTGGTCGGCCGCTTGGTCGGCCGCGACCTCGCTCTGTCTGTGGCCAGCCTTTGACACCTGGACCGAGCACAAGTCCGTCGAGGAACCCGCCGCCCCAGCCCGAGCAGTAATCGGCTTATCGCTACTCAATACCAAGGATACCGCCTCGGCTCGATACTCCGGGGTGTACACGCGCTTCTGTCGTGGCACACCGCTGTCAACGGCCAAGTTGCGGTCCCCGCTGGTGGCCAACGAAAGTCCCCACCTCGCGTGGTGGTTTAGCGGTTCGAGGGGCGGCCTCCTGACCTGTCGCGGGCTTCGCGCATCCGGTAGCTCTCGCCGTCGGTAGCGACGACGTTGTTGTGGTGCAGCAGCCGGTCCAGCAGGCTGACGGCGGTGCTGTGGTCGGGCAGGAACCGGCCCCACTCCTCGAAGGGCCAGTGGCTGGCGATGGCCAGGCTCCGGCGTTCGTAGGCAGCCGCGACAAACCGAAACAGCAGCTGGCTGCCGGTGCTGTCCAGCGGCGCGAAGCCGACCTCGTCGCAGATGATCAGGTCGTGGCGAAGCAGGGTCTCGATGAGTTTGCCGACGCTGTTGTCCGCCAGACCCCGGTAGAGGTTCTCCACCAGTTCGGCTGCGGTGAAGTAGCGGACCTTCAGGCCCGTCTCGACCGCGGCGTGGCCAAGCGCGACCAGGGTGTGGCTCTTGCCCGTGCCGGCCGGCCCGATCAGGGTGAGGTTCTCCTTCGCGCGGATCCACTCCAGGCTGGTCAGGTAGGCCCAGGTGGCGGCGCGATGCTGCTGGCTGACAGGTCGAACCCGGCGATGGTCTTGCGGGTCGGGAAGCTCGCCTGCTTGGTCCGCAGCCGGGCGTTGCTGGCGTCCCGGGCGGTGATCTCGACCTCGACCAGTGCGCGCAGCAGCTCCTGTGGTGCCCAGCGTTGGGTCTTGGCCGTCACGAGCATCTCCGGGGCGACCTTGCGCATGCTGGCGAGCTTGAGCCGGCGCAGGCCGTGCTCGACCTCCGCCGACAGCGGCGTGGGCGTCGCGGCGGCCATCAGAGCCCCGTCCCGTCAGCGCTTCGGGCGCCGGTCTGCGCGGTGAGATCGTCGAGCCGGTAGGCAGACAGCGGCCTGGAGGCGGTGGTGGGGAGCTCGATGATCAGGGCTTGGCCTGCTGCGGTGGGCTGCGCGACGCCGGTCCCGGCGGCCAGGATCGAGCGGACCCCGTCCGCTCGCCACCGCCCGAACTGGATCGCCCGGTTCAGGGCCGCGAGCAGGGCCGGCTCACCGTGCGCGGCTTGCAGGGCGGCGAGCTCGGTCAGCTCCGGGCCAAGTCGGGTGTTCCCGGACGCCGCGGCCTGCCGCAGCCACTGCTCCGCGACTGGCCCAAGAGCGCAGAACGCCTTCTCCGCAGCGGTTCTCGGTGTGATCTTCCGGGCCGGGGTGCTCGAGCGGGGGCGTCCGTAGTGCTCGTCCAGGATGCTGGCCTCGCCCGGTGCCATCAGCGGGTGCTCGGCCAACACCTCACCGGTCGAAGGCGTCAGGATTGTGATGCCGGCCGCGGTGGCCAAGACCTCGACCGTGGTGCCGAGCATCCGCTTCGGGACCGAGTAGCGAGCCGACCCGAACCGCACGCACGACAGCTTGTCGACTTTGCGCTGCTCACGCCTGCCCCCGAACAGGCCCGCTGCAGCAACGACGGCAAGGGGGCCAGCAGCGGCCGTTCGACGTCGGTCAGTCGCTGCGTGGGGACGGCGGCGATCTCAGAGTGGCTGGCGTTGTTGACTTCCTCGCACCAGATGACCGCCGCGGCGTTGACCACGTCCAGGTCCCAGCCGCCCGGCCCTGGTTCCAGGCCGATCATCAGGTCGCGTTTGGCATAGCCGACCAGGTTCTCCACGATCCCCTTGCTTTCGGGGTCGCGGGCGTGGCAGAAATCTGGCCGGAACCGGTAGTGCGTGGCGAACCGGACATAGTCCGGTGTCGGGACCACGACGTCGGCGACGACCCCGCCTTTCAGGCAGCCCATCCGGTCGGCGAGCACGACCTTCGCGACGCCACCCAGACTCTGGAAGCACTCGGCCAGCATCGCCAGGGTCGTCTGGGCTCGCTCGTTGTCGGCGAACCTGACGAACCGCACGCGGCTGTAGGCCAGCACGGCGCAGAACACGTGCAGGCCGTCCTGGACGCCCCAGTCGATGACCAGGTGCTCACCAGGGCTCCACACCGCCGGACGGCGGGACCCGGCGATCGCCTGCCGCTGGCGGTAGCGGGTCTTCTCCTGCGCGACCAGGCGCCGGAAGTTGCGGGCCGAACCCGCATACCCCGAGGCGACCGCCTCAGGCAGCAGCCGCTTCGCGCTGATCTTGCCTCGAGTGCCCTCGACCTTGGCGACCACCAGGGCGCGGACGCTCTCGTAGTTCCTGCGCCGAGCGACCCTGTCCTGCGCGGCCGTGTCGGCCTCGATGATCCGTTTCACGGTCTTGTGGGTGACGCTGCAGATCTCGGCAGCGCCTCGGTAGGTGCCGACCTCGCGGTAGGCGGTGATGACGTTCAACTTGTTCCTCGCAGACAACAATGGAGCCCCCTGGGCGGTGGTCGGTGACTGGCTAGACACCGCCACCGTCACCGCTCAGGGCCTCAGCTCCCGGCAGACACGACGGACGCGAGGTGGGGACTTTTGCTGGCCACCAGCGGGGACCTCACTTGGCCATCAGCGGGGACTTTCCCATGGCCACGGACACACCGCAGGAGGTTCTCACCAGAAGCAGACCTCCATCAGAGCGGGATTACAGCACCCCGGCTGGACCTGGCGCCCGCGCCCGGTGAAGCCCGGCTACGCCCGCCTGGCACGTTCCCGACGCAGGCCATCCGGGCGCCGAGCGTGCGGCGAGCTCCAGGCGTGTACGTGGGCGCGACGGCGCTGTGAGCGGATGCACCTGATCCGGGCGCTTGCTCTAGCAAGCAGCGGGCCATACTGGTGGTGTCCGAAGCCGCCGGTACTACACCGCGTGCCGCTCCGCTCCCGCAGCCCCGTCAGGACCACCACGACGGCCGCGACGCGAGCGGCGTCCCCCACTTCCGAGAGGCATCTTCATGGCTCAGGCCAAGTCCAGCACCCCCACTAAGGCACCCGCCACCGCCCGGGCGACGACCGAGACCGAGACCGTCGTCGCGACGGTCGACCTAGCCGTCCAGCCCGGCGATCAGGGCGTCAAGGGCCCGAACGGTCCGGTCGGCCCGGCCGGTGAGCGCGGCGAGCAGGGCCCCAAGGGCCCGATCGGCCAGGCCGGGATCTCCGGTGACCAGGGCGTCAAGGGC
>JAABUN010007455.1_pt1 | contig 11773 bp, 14 predicted proteins | sample 5559311 | NCBI WGS metagenome assembly JAABUN01 (sample SAMN10711877, study PRJNA513370) | rock metagenome | isolation source: Antarctica rocks | place: Antarctica: Victoria Land, Siegfried Peak sud | reverse complement strand
CCCGTATTCGCTTCTTTTCTCGCACCTCTCGCGGGTGGTGCGGTTTTCGTCGCCGCGCTTCTCTTCTGGCGCTTCGGCGTAAAGCACTATCACAGTACCGGGAGCTGAACATGATCGAGGTTACGGCCCTAAGCAAACATTTTCGCGTCCGCAAACGCCACGAGGGACGGTGGGCGGGACTGCGGGACTTCGTATCGCGCGAAAGTCACCTCGTTCGGGCGGTGGACGGGATCAGTTTCAAGGTTGCTAAAGGTGAGGTAGTCGGCTACCTGGGGCCGAACGGTGCGGGCAAATCGACGACCATCAAGATGCTGACCGGGTTGCTGGTTCCCTCGAGCGGTCAACTTACAGTCAACGGCTTCGTGCCGCACACGTCGCGTCGCCGCTACGTCGCGCGGATCGGCGCGGTGTTCGGTCAACGCACCACGCTCTGGTGGGACCTGCCGGTGATCGAGTCTCTGGAGCTGCTGCGCTACATCTACCGGGTGCCTGACAAAACCTTTAGAGACAACTTGCAGGAGTTTGAAGGGGTGCTCGAGCTACGTGAGTTCTTACATATGCCCGTGCGAGCACTTTCGCTCGGTCAGCGGATGCGCGCCGACCTCTGCGCCGCGCTCCTGCACGACCCCGACCTGCTCTTTTTGGACGAACCGACCATCGGCCTCGACGTGGTGGCTAAGGAGCGCATCCGGCGCTTTATCAAACACATCAACGACGTGCGGGAAACGACGGTGCTGCTGACCACCCACGACCTCGCCGACGTCCAAAAACTCTGCCCCCGTGTGCTGATTATCGACCACGGCAAACTGCTCTACGACGGCGCGCTGACGACCCTGCAAACGCGTTTCGGCGGACACTGGCAGCTCACCGTGGATTTTGCCGAAGCCTATCCGGACGTTTCGCTCGAGGGCGCGGAGCTACTTGACTTTGCCGACCAGCGCGCGGTTTACGCTTTCGACCGGCAGGTGCTGAGCGCGTCTGATCTGATCGGCCTCCTGTCGGCCCGCTTCAATCTCCGCGACGTGTCGGTCGCCGAACCCGACGCCGAGACGACGATTCGGCGTATCTATGAACAGAAGTTGCTGCACGGGCTGGCTGTCGAGGCTGATAAATCGACCTGAAAGGGGCAAGCCTTTGCAACTCGAGTCACGACCACGTGACGCCGGTTTCTTGACTCTAAGGCAGAATCCTCGGTGCGAGAAACGTCAAACCTGAACTACACAAAACGTATTCCCGTCGGGGTCGGCCAGTACGACGTAATCTGCGTCCGGCTCGTACTCCCAGTCTACCCGGGTCGCCCCCAGCTTCAGCAGCCGCTCCACCTCTCCCGTCTGATCGTACGCGAACAAATCCAGGTGGTGCCGTTTGGGTTTATCCGAGGTGACCCCTGCGTTTAGAGATAATTGCACCCCTTCGCCGTCTTCGGGAACGAGGGTGGCAAAATCAACGTCGGGTTCCTGGCGCAACCGGTAATTCAACGCTTCGCTCCAAAACCTCACACTGCGGTGAAGGTCTCGCACGCCCCAAACGATGGCTCCGATCTTCAGCACGATTCACACTTAACAACGTAGAACAGGGTAATGGCTTCCCGCCTCAGTTCTGGGCTTCGGCTCTTGCGCCCAGCAAAGCCATTTAGAAACCTGAACATTTAGTAAGGCCGCTCGAGCTTTCCCAGATAAAAAAGTACCAGTTCGACCCGGTTATTTAGAAACAGCTTGTCTTGGAGGTTGGTGACGTAGTTGGCGACGGTTTTTTCGCTGATGCTGAGCGCCGCGCCGATCTGAGCGTTTGTCAGGCCGCGTACTACGAGCCGCCAGACCTCGCGTTCGCGTGGGTAGAGGTCGTCGTCGTCCAAGACCGGGCCGTCGTAAAACGGTTCGCTGTCGAGCACTCGTTTGAGGGCGGCTGCCAGCGCCGCGTCGTCGGGTGAACCGACCACCAGACCTTGCGGTTTTTGCGCCTGAAGGTCGCGCAGATAGGGCGGCGCGGCGCTGTCGGTTATGACCAGCGTAGGGGGGCGCGTGGTCGGGGGAGAGGCGGCGAGCGTCTCTAGGGCGAACCCGACCGGGGTGTCGAGCAGCAGCTGCACCTCGCGTCCGGTGGTCTGCGTCCAGCTGCGGATACGTTCGCGGACGGCGCGCTGCACCTGCTCTTGCCCGCTCCGCACCGTTACCACCATGTGTACGAAAAGCGGAGGTGTAGAGTCGGGTATGTGCTCTAGGCGGGCCTCGAGCTGCGCTTCCGCGGCGTCCAGAAGCTCGCCGACGGTTTCGGCGGCGTGGTCGGTCTGCCGCGCCCAACCCCACGCGACTGCGAAACCGGCCTCCGCGAGGGCGCGTTCGGCCTCCACCACCTGCGTTTGCGGGAGCAGCAGCGCGATCCGCGCGCCCGCGCTGAACACTGCGTCTTCCGGCAGTGCTCCTGAAACTGCGCCCGAAATCGTCCCAGAGAGCGCCCCTGTGAGCACCTGTGCCAGCCGCTTCCAGAAGACGTCGTGTTCGGCCTGGGTGGTGGTGGGTGGACGGGCCTCGAGCCATCCGGCAGCGTAGTCCGGTTGCGGCGGGTGGGGTCGCCGCTGCGCCAGCGAGCGGCGGTTGGCGAGCCCGGTCAGCCAGTCGGTACGCGCCTGCCGCGCCAGCTCCTCGCGGTAACCCGCCGCGCTGAGGGCGGCCAGCAGATGCTCGAAATAGAGCGCGACCAACCGAAACTCCTGCGGGTCGTCTAGCTGCACACCCGACAGGGCCAGATAGCGGGGTTCGGGGGGGCCGGAAAAATACGCCAGGTACACCTCGCCGAGCGTTCCCAGATGCGTGCGGCCCCTTGTGATGAGGGGCGGCGGCGTCACCTCGTCGGGGCTGAGCGCGTGCAGGGTGCCGCCGTCGAAAACCCACGTCAACCCCTCCGCTGAACGCTGCACCAGCTCGGTGGGCGACAGCTGCCCAAGCCCGACCATCACCTCTTGCACCAGCAGCAAGCGGTTCGAGAGCAGCACCCAGTCGTGGGTATCTGTCTGCACCGGCTAACGGCCCGCCCTGTAAACGCTCGCCGGGCAGGTCACCTTAAAGATTGTCGAGCGGAATGTCCAGCAGGTCGGTCCAGCTGTTGACCATCCGAAAAAGCGCCACCACCGCGACCGCTTCTTGCTGTTCGGCGTCGGACAGACCGACGCCCTGAAGCAGCGCCACCTGCCCGGGGTCGTGCGGCTGACGGGCAGCCTCGAACGCAAAACGCAGCAGCGCCTGCGTCTTTTCCGGTATGCCGGTCGGAGCTTCACCACGCCCTAACGCCTCTAGGATCGGCTTTTCGATACCTTGCAGGGTCAGCGCGTGCAGGTGAACCTCGGCGGCGTAGCTGCTCCCGGCCTCTTTGGAGACGATCACCCCCATCATCTCCTTGATGGTGCGCGGCAACTTGCCACGCAAAACGATGTGCCGAAACGCGCTCCAGAGCGCAGTCTGCACCTCCGGATTGACCTCGGCGGTAGCGAACAAGTTGGGTACGATCCCAAATCCGAGTTCGCTGGCGATCTCCTGCTGTATACGCATAACGGTCATCTCACACCCCCGGCGAGCTGCTTTTGGATATTACCTGTCTAGGCGGACGCCCGGAATAAGGCGCGCCTGCTCTAAAAATGGTTTGCCACTCCGCAACCCGGCCTTGTGCATGTCCAGTATAGACCAGCTAAACTGGTGGCGCGCCGGTTTTTGCCGACATACGCGGTGTTTGGAACTCGCAGTCGGGGCTTACCCCGAGCGGCGCGAGACGCTTTTGGCTGTACTGACCCGCCTACGCCAAAAAGACTGATACCGAAAAGATAAGGAAAGCCTCGAGCTAACCCTGCACGCGGCTTAGCAGCGACTCTACGGGGGCGTCGCCCCGCTGCCTCGACCGGCACCCCTGCGCATCACGGCAGAGCGACGCGTAACGGTAGCGCCGTCCGGCGGAACCCGGCACCTCGGCGCGGAAGAGCTGAATGTAGTGCCGCGCCTCGCTCCTTTGGCAGAGGTCGCAGCAAAGCTGCGCGGAGGCCCTTCCGAAGGCCGTAACGGGCTCGAGTCGCACCACTTCAGACCCGTCACGCAAGAGACTTAAGGGGCCGTCGGGCGTTCCCTCGAGGCGGTATTCGGGTTTCGGAACGAGCGCCGCGTCGGTCGCGGGAAAGAGCGAGAGTACGAGTTCGCGTGCGCTGTAGGTCTTTTCGCTCACCGGGTCTCACCCGCAGGGGTCACGTCGTCAGCTGTACTGCCGGTTTGGTTCGTGCTGGGCCGATTCATACTGCGCCGAGTATAAAGCCGAACCCGGCCCCATGCCGGTAGCGCGACTCGAGCACAGACGGTACCGAGTCCGGGTTTTAGCGACTCTGGAGGCCCGTAGCACGCAAATAACCGAGGTGTCGGTAGACGAATATCGACCGGCGTCCTGACACGTGTCACCCTGCAACCCTTACGTTTGGGACTGTATCCGGACGGTTCGGGTTCGCATACTGAGCGCATGACGACGACACGAGAAGGTACCGTAAACTGTAAACCAACCGAATCCGCTGAGAGGCTCCGTGACATGCTGCGCCCCGAGAAAAGCGCCCTGCTCGCACCGCTCGTCATGCCGAAACGGTTACAGGGATATCATCAGCGCGACAGGTCTTTCTCAGGAGTAGACGCGTTTGCCGGAAGCGGGCGCTACACTGGTTTTTCGGCCCTTTAGCGGAGCGAGGAAGTCGGGAACGTGGGTAAGGGAGGCGGCGCACAACGACTTGAACCGTCCGGGCGTCGACCGAGAGCGCATAACGCGGTTTGCGCGTAGATTGCGCGAGCCGTCAGCGACCCGGTGAGTAGGCGAGACGCAAAAGACAGCGGTGGTCGATCCGGCAAGTTCAGCTTCTACCGAGCGAGTTTAAGCAGCTTGACCAAGTCTCTGGGCTCGTCGGCGTGCTCGAGGCACAACGCTACGTAGGTCTCGAGCATCACATCTCCAGTGGCGTCTAAAGCACGTTTGGCGCTCGCCAGCTGGGTCATCACCTCGACGCAGGGTTGCTCCTCATCGACCATCCGTTGCAGACCACGCAGTTGACCCTCCAGACGGCGCAAGCGGTTGACGATCTTGGCTTTTTCAAGGTCTCGGTTGGTGATAGCGGGGCTGGCGATCATACGGCAGTATACCCCCACCCCCTACTTGACGCATAGGGGGTGGGGGTATACTCTAGGGATTAGAAAGAGGTTCCGATGTACTTCAACCGTATTTACGACGAAGGACTGGCGCAAGCCAGCTACATGGTCGGGTGTCAGCAAGAGGGAACAGCGGTCGTCGTCGACCCCCGCCGTGATGTTCAGGTGTACCTCGAGTTGGCGGCGCAAAACGACCTGCGTATCGTCGCCGTCACCGAAACCCACATCCACGCCGACTATCTGAGCGGCGCGCGCGAACTCGCCGCACAGACCGGCGCGGCGCTCTACCTGAGTGACGAAGGGGACGAAAACTGGCGCTACGGGTTTCCGCACGGGTTGCTACACCAGGGACTGCGTGACGGCAGCGAGATCGAACTCGGCAAGGTCACGCTGAGGGCGCTTCACACCCCCGGTCACACCCCTGAACACCTGTCTTTTTTGGTCAGCGACGGCGCGCGTACCGACGAACCCGTCCTGCTCCTGAGTGGCGATTTCGTGTTCGTCGGCGACGTGGGTCGTCCCGACCTGCTAGACGAAGCTGCCGACGGTAACGAGACGCGGTTTGCCGGGGCGGAGCAGCTGTTCAGGAGCCTGCGAGACGTGTTTTTAGAGTTGCCGGAGCACGTTCAGGTGTGGCCCGGACACGGCAGCGGCAGCGCCTGCGGCAAGGCGCTCGGGGCGGTGCCGAGTACGACGGTGGGGTACGAGCGGCTGTCCGCCTGGTGGTCGCCCTACGTAGCGGCAGGCGACGCGGAAGGCTTTAGCCAGGAGCTTCTCAGCGGTCAACCCGACGTCCCCAGCTACTTCGGTCGGATGAAACGGCAGAACAGAGACGGACCTGCGCGGGTACCGACGCACGCGCTAACCGAACTCGAGCCCGGTGATCTAAAGGACACCCTGCTGCTCGACACCCGCTCACGTGAGGCGTATCAGCAGGGTTCGTTGCCGAACGCCCTCAGCTTGAGTGTAGGTAAAACCTTCGAGACCTGGGCGGGGTGGCTGCTCGACCCCCAACTCGAGACCCGTCCTCTAGTGCTACTCGCCCAAAATGGGGCCGAGGCGCAGGGGTTACGTGAACGGTTGTGGCGAGTCGGGATCGACGACGTTGCCGGGTACGTTACGAGCCTGGGGGCGTTGCCGTTACACGAGCACCCGCCCCTGTCACCCCACGAATTCGACGCTTTGGAGGACAAGTTCGTTCTCGATGTGCGGACGAAAGCTGAACACGCAGGGGGTCATATCCCCGGGGCCACCCTGATTCACGCCGGGAGGTTGCCACGGCAACTCTCGACCCTGCCGAAGGACACGCCTATCGTCGTTCACTGTCAATCGGGGATGCGGTCGGTCGGGGCGGCGAGTTTGTTGCGGGTACACGGGTTCAAGAACGCCTATGAGCTGGCAGGAGGCTATCCTGAATGGCTTCGTGCTCAGACGGCTCCGGCGTAGCGTGTGACGCCGCTCGAGCTTGCCGAAGCCGCGCTGCTGGGCGTTCCGGTCGGTCTCGCCCTCGGACTCGTCGGGGGCGGGGGCAGCATCCTGACGGTTCCTATCCTTATCGGCGTGCTCGGCGTCTCGCCGCACCTGGCAACCAGCGCCAGCCTGGTGGTCGTCAGCGTCAACGCCGGGGGTGCTGGGGTGCTCTCTGGACGTTCGCTAAAGAGCGGCTCGTAAGGTGCCGGGTCGCGCTGACGCTGGTCGCCAGCGGCGTACTGGGAACGATAGTGGGTACACAGCTTAATCAGCAGGTTCCCCCCCACGCGCTTACACTCGCTTTCGCTGCGCTGATGGTGTCCGTCGCCCTGGCGATGTTGCGCGGTGAGGCTACCCAGACGCGCGCCTCCTTAAAAGGCGCAGTGTCGCCGGTCAAATCGCCGGTCAAGCTGTTTGTAACAGGTACGCTGGTGGGTCTGACGACCGGCTTTTTCGGTGTCGGCGGCGGGTTCGTGATCGTTCCGGCGCTCGTCTATCTGGGGCTGGATATGCGTCAGGCAGTGCCGACAAGTCTGCTGATTATCATCCTCAACAGCCTTCTCGCCCTGAGTCTACGCGCCGCTAGCGGCGTTCCGCTCGGCTACGCCCTGCCGATGATCGCCGGTGGGTTTGTCGGTACGTCGCTAGCCGTCAGACTCGCCCCCAAGCTAGATAACGTCGGTCTTACCCGGACGTTTGCGCTTTTGGTTCTCGCGCTCGCGGGTTATCTCGCCTGGACCCTCAGAGGAAGCTATGCTTGAATTTTTGCGTCAACCCTGGCCCTGGTACGTTGCCGGACCCCTTATCGGTTTAGTCGTACCTACACTTTTACTCATCGGTAACAAAGCTTTCGGCATCTCTTCAAATCTGCGTCACGTCTGCGCTATCGTCTTGCCCGACCGGGCCAAGCCGCAGTTTTTTCGTTACAACTGGCGCGCCGAAGCGTGGAACTTGACCTTCGCCCTCGGGCTCGTATTGGGAGGGTTTGTCGGCGGGGTACCCCTCGCCAACCCCGAACCGCCGCAGCTTTCAGCGGGAGCTGTCTCGAGCCTGGAGACGCTCGGCGTCGAACTCGAGCCCGGTCTGGTTCCGTCTGTCTTTAGGAGCGTCCTCGAGCCCAAGATTTTCTTTTTGCTTGCCCTCAGCGGCCTGCTGATCGGTTTCGGTACGCGTTACGGCGGCGGCTGCACCTCGGGACACGCCATCACCGGACTTTCGACCTTACAGCTGCCGTCGTTAATCGCTACGGTAAGCTTTTTCATCGGAGGCATCGTCAGCGCCAACCTGATCTTGCCCCTCTTTTTGAGGTGAATATGCAATCATCACGCGCCATCACCAAGCCGGGCGACGCTGCTCCAAAAACTGCGCCGGTCGTCCGTCCGGCAGTCGGCTTGTGGGTCTATCTGCTCGTCGGTATGATGTTCGGTCTGGTTTTGGTCAAGTCCGAGGCGGCCTCGTGGTACCGCATCCAAGAGATGTTCCGCTTCCAGTCGTTTCATATGTACGGCGTCATCGGTTCAGCTGTCATCACCGGCCTAATCTCTACGCGGCTACTCCGCGCACTCCGCAAAGAATCGCTCGGTGGTGAAGCTATTTCAGTGACGCCTAAAGCGATGACCTGGAAGCGTTACGTTTTCGGTGGTCTGCTCTTCGGTACCGGTTGGGGGCTCGCCGGGGTCTGTCCGGGGCCAATTTTCGCCCTGCTCGGAGCCGGAGTAGCGCCGATGCTGATCGTGCTGCTTTTTGCGCTGCTCGGTACGTGGTTTTACGGCGTGGTGCAGACGAAGTTGCCGCACTAACGGTTGTTCGGCCCCTTTTCAGTCGGGTAGCGACCGCTCGCACCTCTAACTGTAAAACTGCAAGCTTGCTTGCAGGCGGCTACGTTGCCGAGGGGACAGCTCCTGTGGGCGGCGAGTCGATAAAACGTCATACACCCGGCACCGACCTCTTGGACGTCTACGCGTCGTTCGCCCGCCGCCTCAGCAACAAAAACGCTCCGGCGGCGATACACAGCAGCGGCAACCCCGTGCGAAAAAGCCAGGTGTTCAGCACGTTGTTGAAAATAAAACCGTCGAAAAAGGTGGCGGCGACCAGAGAGACGAGAGCAAAGATTCCCGCCAGGCGGCGGCCTGTCCTCACTAGCTCGAGGTTGCCCGACCGCCGCCCGTAGAGCAGCAGCCCGGCTCCGACCGCTGCGGGCAAAAGCGCCCAGACGTAAGCCCAGCTTGCAAAGTAGTCGGTTACGTTCTGGAAAAAGAAGATGACACCGAGCGTGGTAACGACGCTGCCGGGGATGAAAAGAGCCGCTACGGACGCCCCGCCCAGCGCCGCCGCCACGAGAAATGCTGCACCCGGAATGAGAACGAAGAGCGGCCATAACCAGTCGATATTCCAGCTGAACAACCGAACGGCGAGTAGCAGTACACCGACGGCGACGAGCGCAACGCCAAGGTGTTGACTTCTGGGTCTCGAGCGTTCTCATTCCGACCTCCTCAAAGTCTCGAGGTAAGTGTAGAGCATTTCCGCACGACCGGGGTTCGGCGCAAAGCTGCGCTGAAAGACTCGGTACCCAGAACTTAGCACTCAGAACTTAGCACTCAGAACTTAGCACTCAGAACTTAGCACTCAGAACTTAGCACTCAGAACTTAGCACTCAGAACTTAGCACTCAGAACTACGTGCTCGGTACTCGGCACTTAGAACTCGGTACTCAGGACTCGAGCCCCAAGGGTCTTCGTCATTTCGCCTCCGCGACCACCGGAATACGGCTCAGCAGCAGCATTTCCCCCTCGGCTAAACCGCTGTAATCGTACTGAAACAGACCGTTTTCGGCGACGACCAACGCAACGCCCCCGAACGGAATCACGTCGCGCGCGTCTACGTCCCCGAGCTGTTGGATGAGCTTCAGGTTTTTCGGTGTACGCGCGCCGCCGTAGACCTTAAGCCCCGCTTCGCCGTCACAGATAAACAGGTAGTCGCCGTCGACGCCCAGACCGAACGGTTCTTGCAAGCTGTAATCAATAATCAGTTCGGGCGCGCCCGGATCGGAGACGTCGATGATCTCCAAACGGTTGCGTTCATCAAAACAGCTTCCCTGAAGCGTAACGTAAGCGAGGTCGCCCTGTACCACCACCGGGTCGCAGCTCTGCACGTGCGACACTTCGCCCTGTTTACGCAAGTTGCCGGGGTCGCTCGCGTCCATGATGTAAAGCCCCTGATTGCCGCCGATATAGAGCTGGTCGCCCGCCTCGCTGCGGTAGGGAAAAAGCGTTTCGATACCGAAATCGACCGCCAGGCGGTTGAAGCGCACCGGGTCGGCAAGCGACGCCAGCCGAAACGTCTGCACCGCGTCGCCGTCAATGGTGTAGGGATAGTCGCTCAGCACGGCGAAGCGGGCCAGCGACCCGCCCTGTGACGCGCCGCCCGATACACCGTCGCCCGTATCAGGTGTAGCCGGGGGAGCAACAGGAGCTGGGGGTGGATCATTAACGACCATGCCACAGTTGCGGTAGGTTTCGGTTTTCAGCTCGCCCTCTTCGTACCCGACTAAAAAGCCTTTGCCCGCTTCGGCGTCGAACTGCGGATAAAAGGCGCTGAAGACGTCCCCCAGCCGTTTAAGCACGCGGACGTTGCGCGGGTCGCTGACTTCTATCGCCACCAAGTCGTTGTAGTTGTCGGCGTACAAAACGGTACCGGTCGCGTCTTCACGGACGAGCAGGTCGTGGTTGCCGGGAATGGCGATAAACGCTACCGGAACGGGCGCGCGCGGGTCGGAATTGTCGAAGACGTGAACGCCTCCCTCGAGTTCGTTGACCAGGATAAGGTCGTGGTGCAGATAGATTTTGCCGGGGTTGCGGAGTGCTCGAGGCGCGCTGCTTTCGATCTTCCGGGCGTCACCGGCGTCGATATAAACGGGTACCGTTTCACGGTAGCTGTAACGTTCTACGGAGCAAAATGGACCGAAACCACAACTCGTCAGCAGAAAACCCAAACCCAAGAAACTAAACATGCGTCCAATACCTCGCCCTGTCGTCATCATGCACCTCTCTGAGAGTTTAATTATAGGCCCGCGTGCGGGTCTTGTGTAACCTTATTATCGGCGGTGCGACAAGCTGAACCGAGAATGCCAAGTTTTTCACTTTCGGACGCCGTTACGGGGAAAAGTGCGACTACCCTTGACAAGAGTTAGAAATTACAAATCCAAACGTGAACGGAGTGTGTATAAGAGATATAGAAAGCCCACAAATTCCACTCTGCTCTCGAGGTGGGCTTGCTGCTGGGGGTTCGAGGGCTCAGGAGGCAACAAGATGGATATCAAAAAGGCACTAAGCAGTAAGCTAGACCGTCGCCGTTTGCTCGGCAATCTAGGACTGATGAGCGCGGGCGCAGTGATGACCGCGTGCGGGGGTCAGGTCGTCGGTCAGGTCGGCGCGCAGCAGTCCGGTGACGATTACGACGCCGCCATCCTCAACTTCGCGCTCAACTTGGAGTACCTAGAAGCCGCCTTTTACCTCGCTGCGGTAGGTCGCCTGAACGACCTGCCCGAGTTTGAAGAGGGCAAAGTCCTGCTGCCTGACGGTTATACCGGTACCGACCCGAGCACCTCGCTCTACGCTTCAAAGTTCAGTGGTGGGATGAGTGGTCAGACCGTTACCAAGGTCAGTGAACTCGTTGGCGAATTCGCCGACAACATCGCCCGCGACGAACTTGCCCACGTCGTCTTTTTGCGCAACGCACTCGAGGCTGCCGGTGCGCCCGTAGCCGAGCTGCCGGTCATCAACCTAGACAGCTCGTTTCGCGCTGCTGCAACTGCTGCCGCAGGCACCACAGCGAACGGTCTCGGCTTCGACCCGAACGCTTTCAACCCCTTTGCCAACGACATCTTCTTTCTCTTCGGCACTTACATCTTTGAAGATGTCGGCGTCACGGCCTACAAGGGCGCGGCCAGATTCATCACCAACCCCGACTTCCTCGAGGCCGCCGCAGGTATCTTGTCGGTCGAGGCGTACCACTCGGGCTTCGTCCGCACCTTCTTGTACGCAGCCGATATGCGTGAGGACAACCGTTACGGCGGCGTCGACATCTGGACCATTGCGCGCGCCATCTCGGACGCCCGCGATTCGCTCGATGGTGATGCTGACC
>JAABUN010007454.1_pt1 | contig 11774 bp, 8 predicted proteins | sample 5559311 | NCBI WGS metagenome assembly JAABUN01 (sample SAMN10711877, study PRJNA513370) | rock metagenome | isolation source: Antarctica rocks | place: Antarctica: Victoria Land, Siegfried Peak sud | reverse complement strand
CGTTCGCCGTCGGGCATGGCGCTCGGCAACTCGCGCGGCGTCGCGCCGACCGCGAGGAGTACGGCATCGGCCTCGACGATGCTCGTCTCGCCGTCGGACTCGACCTCGAGCCGGTGGTTGTCGAGCAGCTTCCCTGTGCCGATGATGACGCGGACGCCCAGGCGCTCCAGCGTCGCGCGGATGTCCGAGGACTGCTCCACGGCGAGCTTCAGCAGCCGCTGGTTGACCTTGTCGAGGTCCGCGTAGACGGTACTGTCGTCGGAGAAGTGCACGCCGAGCCCGCTCGCGTCGGTGAAGCGCGTCATGGTGTCCGCCGTGGCGATGAGCGTCTTGGACGGGACGACGTCCGTGAGGACCGCCGAACCGCCGAGGCCCTGCTGCTCGACGACGGTCACGTCCGCGCCGAGCGACGCGGCGACGAGCGCCGCTTCGTAGCCGCCCGGCCCTCCGCCCAGAATCGCCAGGCGCAATGAACTGAAATCGAGTTGGTTGGTCACGGTCCAATTGTCGCCCATGCCACCGACACGCCGAAATGTGGCCCGAACGTGTCGTCGGGAGCAGCAGAGGACGCATGCGACCGGTGACCGACGGCGCAGTGTCCCGGTCTTTTCGGCAGAGGGTAAGTTGTAGCGGTGACTTCTGATCCTTTCGACCTGGCCCGCGACGCTGCCGGGCACATCGCCCGCGCCACCGGCGTCGACCGGCACGATACCGGTCTCGTCCTCGGCTCCGGCTGGGGTGAGGCAGCCGAGCTGATCGGCGAGACCACCCACACGCTGGACGCCGCCGACATCCCCGGCTTCTCGGCTCCCGCCGTCGTCGGCCACACGGGCACCATTCGCTCCATTCTCACGCCGAACGGAAAGCGCGCCCTGGTACTGGGCGCCCGGACGCACTTCTACGAAGGCAAGGGTGTGCGTGCCGTGGTGCACGGCGTCCGCACCGCAGCGGCAGCCGGCACGACGACGATGATCCTCACCAACGGCTGTGGCGGCCTGCAGGAGCACTGGCAGCCCGGCACACCGGTACTCATCAGCGACCACATCAACCTCACGGCGTCCTCACCGCTGGAAGGCGCGACCTTCGTCGACCTCACCGACCTCTATTCCTCGCGCCTCCGCGACCTCGCACGCCAGGTGGATCCGACCCTCGAAGAGGGCGTATACGCGCAGTTCACCGGCCCGCACTACGAGACGCCCGCGGAGGTCCGGTACGCCAAGCGAATCGGCGCCGACCTCGTGGGCATGTCAACGGCGCTCGAGGCCATCGCCGCCCGGCACGCAGGCATGGAGGTCTTCGGCATCTCACTCGTGACCAACCTCGCCGCCGGCATCAGCCCCGTGCCGCTCAGCCACACCGAGGTCCTCGAAGCCGGACAGGCTGCGGGGCCGCGCATCTCGCGGCTGCTCGCGGACATCGTCGCCACGATCTAGCCCGACCGGCGCCCATCTGGCAGCCACCATCGATCCACGTTAGGGACCCGCATGACCACCTCGGAACTGGACACCCTCCTCGCCACCGCCGACACCTGGGCGGCAGCGGACCCGGACCCGCAGACGGCGGAGGAGCTGCGCGCCCTCATCGGGCTCGTGCGGTCGGCCAATGCCGCTGCCGATGCCACGTCCGATACCAAGGCCGACGTCGCGGAGCAGGAACTGCGCGACCGCTTCTCCGGTCCGCTCGCCTTCGGGACGGCGGGGCTGCGGGCAGCACTGGGCGCCGGCCCCAACCGCATGAACCGCGTGGTCGTCCGCCGCGCCGCAGCCGGGGTCGCCGCGCACGCGCTGGACCTCGCCGCCGGCGCCTACGCGCCCCGCGCCGTCGTCGGGTTCGACGCCCGTCACAACTCGCGCATCTTCGCCGAGGAGACCGCCGCCATCCTGACCGCTGCCGGCATCCAGACCTTCCTCATGCCGCGGGAGCTCCCGACGCCGGTGCTCGCCTACGCGATCCGCGCGCTGGAGTGCGAGGTGGGCGTCATGGTCACCGCGAGCCACAACCCGCCGCAGGACAACGGGTACAAGGTCTACCTCGGGGGAAGGGCCGTCGAGGAGGACGCGCGAGGCGTGCAGATCGTGGCCCCGCACGACGCCGGCATCGCCGCCCACATCGACGCCGTCCGGTCCGTCGAGCTCGCGGAGTCGGGCTGGACTGTCCTCCCGGACTCCATCGAGACCGACTATGTGACCGCGGTCTCGGTCCTCGCCGACCCCGCCGTCTCGGAACGCGACCTCCGGATCGTCCTGACGCCCCTGCACGGTGTCGGCGGACGAACGGCCCAGGCCGTGCTCGCCACCGCCGGTTTCAGGGACGTCACCGTCGTGGAGCGCCAGGCGGAGCCGGACCCCGACTTTCCCACCGTCGCCTTCCCCAATCCGGAGGAGCCGGGAGCGCTGGACCTCGCGCTCGACCTTGCGGCGCAGATCGACGCCGACCTCGTGCTCGCCAATGACCCCGACGCCGACCGAGTGGCCCTCGCGGCCCGTGAGCCCTCCACCGGGACCTGGCGGATGCTGCGCGGCGACGAGGTGGGGACGCTGCTCGGGCTCCATCTGGCCGCACGCCTCACCGCGACGTCCCGGGAAGAGACCGACGGTGATACCTCCCGCGGCAGCGTCTTCGCCAACTCGATCGTCTCCTCGCGCCTGCTCGGTCGGATCGCCGACGTGGCCGGGATTCAGCACGTCCGGACACTGACCGGTTTCAAGTGGATCGCCCGCGTCCACGACCTCTCCTTCGGGTATGAGGAAGCGTTCGGTTACTGCGTGGCACCGGAGTTGGTGCGCGACAAGGACGGCATCTCCGCCGGGCTCCTGCTGGCCGAGCTCGCCGCCGCGACGAAGGCTTCGGGGCGTACGCTCTTCGACCTCCTCGACGACGCCTTCGTGGTGCACGGCCTGCACGCCTCGGACCAGCTCTCCGTCCGCGTCGGCAGCCTCGGCCTGCTCGGTGACATGATGGACAGGCTGCGGCAGAACCCGCCGTCGTCGTTCGCCGGGTCTCCCGTTCGCGTCGCCGACGATCTCGCGGAGGGGTCGGCGCACCTGCCGCCCACGGACGGGCTCCTGTACCTGACCCACGACGAGACACGCGTTATTATCCGCCCCAGCGGCACCGAGCCCAAGCTCAAGTGCTACCTGGAGGTCGTGGAACCCATCGGCTCGGCCGCCGAACTCGAGGGAGCCAAGGAGACGGCGGCCGCACGCCTGCACGCGGTCAGGCGCGACGTCGGTCAGGCCCTCGGGCTCTGAGCCTCCCCAGGTCGCCGACATGGAAGGATGGGAGCATGCCTACCGAAGTATCCCTCGCCTCTTTCGTCGACCACACGCTCCTCAAGCCCGAGGCCAGCCGTGAGCAGATCCTCACGGTGTGCCGCGAGGCGGTCGAATACTCCTTCAGGTCCGTCTGCGTCAATCCCGTCTGGGTCAGCACCGTGCGCACCGCCGTCAAGGACACCGGCGTCCTCACGTGCTCCGTCATCGGCTTCCCCCTCGGCGCCACGACCACCGAGGTCAAGGTCTTCGAGGCCCTCGGTGCCGTGGCCGACGGCGCCGACGAGATCGACATGGTCATCAACATCGCCGCTGCCCGCGCTGACGACAGGGACCTGCTCGTCCAGGACATCCTCGCCGTCGCGGACGCCGTCCACGAGCAGGGCGCCATCCTCAAGGTCATCATCGAGACGTCGCTGCTGACCGACGAGCAGAAAGTGCTTGCGTGCGAGGCCGCCGTCGAGGCAGGCGCGGATTTCGTGAAGACGTCCACCGGCTTCAACGGCGGAGGCGCCACCGTCGAGGACGTCGCGCTCATGCGGAAGGCGGTCGGTCCGGACCTCGGCGTCAAGGCCTCGGGCGGTATCCGATCGCTCGAGGATGCCCGTGCCATGATCGACGCCGGAGCAACGCGTATCGGAGCCAGCTCCGGAGTCGCTATCGTTGAGGGTGAACAGGGCGCCGCGGGCTACTGAGGCCGAGGCGGACCGCAGCAGACACAGCACGCAAAGAACGCAAAGAACGCACACAAGGAGATCCGATGTCACACGAAGCCGGCGCGGCGAGCAGGAGCAGTTCCACGGACCAGGAGCCGGCGCACGCAGGTAGTGGCCACCTCGTCGAGAACATCGTGGTGTTCGCGATCCTGTTCGGTGCCTTCCTCCTCGGCATCTACCTGCTGACCTGGTTCACGCCTCAGGACGTCTGGCCGATGGCCGTGATGGTCGTCATCGCGTTCCTCGCCTTCTTCATCCCGCAGGGCATCATCGGCCGGGCCGACACCGGCTACAACCTCGCCGAGGGCAATCAGACGGACGAGAAGGAAACCAGCGCCGGCGTCAGCTCCTGACCCGGACGTACCGCCGAGCTGTAGCTTCCTGCACGTCTTCGGACCCGCGAACGGCGTGTCACGGCGCGACACGCCGCAGATCGAGCGGGTCGGCGTTCGAATGCGAGCACGAAGTTGCACCCTGAACCGCCAACGGAGCCGTCACGGCGTGAACACTGCGTCCAACACGTTCTTCGCCCAGTCGAGGATCTCGGCATCCACGAGATCGCGGCCTCCGACCCGTGCAGTCTTCGGCTTGGGTACGAGCACGGCGTTGAGAGCCGGCTTTACGGCGGCACCCGGGTACATCCGGGTCAGACGCAGCTGCTTGGACTCCGGCAGCTCGGCCGGGGCGAACTTGATGAAGTTCCCCTGCAGTCCCACGTCCGTCAGGCCGAGGGCCCGGGCGGCGACCCTGAAGCGTGCCACCGAGATGAGGTTCACGACCGCTGCGGGCGGCTCGCCGTAGCGGTCCTTGAGCTCCGCGACGACGGCGTCGATCGCCTCCTCGGTGATGGCGGCAGCCAGCTTCCGGTAGGCCTCGAGGCGGAGCCTCTCCCCCGGCACGTAGTCGTGCGGCAGATGCGCGTTGACCGGCAGTTCGATCTTCATCTCCGCTGCCTTCTCCTCCGCCTCGCCACGGAAGTTCGCCACGGCCTCGCCGACGAGCCGGATGTACAGGTCGAACCCGACGCCCTGGATGTGGCCCGACTGCTCGCCGCCCAGCATGTTGCCCGCTCCGCGGATCTCGAGGTCCTTCAGGGCCAGCTGCATACCGGCGCCCAGTTCGTTGTGCGAGGCGACTGCCTTGAGGCGTTCGAGGGCCACCTCCCCGAGCGGCTTCTCCGACGGGTAGAGGAAGTAGGCATAGGCGCGCTCCCGGCCACGGCCCACACGACCGCGCAACTGGTGCAGCTGGGACAGGCCATAGGCGTCGGCGCGGTCGACGATCAGCGTGTTCGCATTGGAGATGTCGAGGCCCGTCTCGATGATCGTGGTGCACACCAGGACGTCGAACCGCTTCTCCCAGAAGTCCACGATGATCTGCTCGAGCCGTGACTCCGTCATCTGCCCGTGGGCGACGGCGACGCGGGCCTCGGGCACGAGTTCCCTGAGGTGCGCGGCCGTGCGGTCGATCGACGAGACCCGGTTGTGCACGAAGAACACCTGGCCCTCGCGCATCAGCTCGCGACGGATCGCGGCCAACGCCTGCTTGTCCGTGTAGGGGCCGACGTACGTGAGCACCGGATGGCGCTCCTCCGGCGGCGTCGCCAGCGTCGAGGTCTCGCGGATACCGGTCAGGGACATCTCGAGCGTCCGCGGGATCGGCGTCGCGCTCATCGCGAGTACGTCCACGTTGGTGCGCATCTTCTTCAGCGCCTCCTTGTGCTCCACACCGAACCGCTGCTCCTCGTCCACGATCACGAGTCCGAGATCCTTGAACGAGATCTCCTTCGACAGCAGCCGGTGCGTGCCGATCACGACGTCGACCGCTCCGGAGGTGAGGCCCTCCGCGGTCTCGCGTGACTCCTTGGTGGTCTGGAAGCGCGACAGGGCGCGGGTGCGGACAGGGAAGCCCGAGAAGCGCTCGGAGAACGTCTCGAAGTGCTGCTGTACCAGGAGCGTCGTGGGCACGAGCACGGCCACCTGCTTGCCGTCCTGCACCGCCTTGAAAGCCGCGCGCACCGCGATCTCGGTCTTGCCGTAGCCGACGTCGCCCGAGACGAGTCGGTCCATCGGGACCTCGCGCTCCATATCGGCCTTGACCTCGTTGATCGTGGTCAGCTGATCGGGCGTCTCGACGTACGGGAAGGCCTCCTCGAGCTCACGCTGCCAGGGAGTATCGGGGCCGAAGGCATGCCCGCGGGACGCCATGCGCGCCGAGTACAGCCGGATGAGTTCACCGGCGATCTCCTTGACCGCCTTGCGCGCCTGGTTCTTGGTCCGGCTCCAGTCCGACCCGCCCATCCTGCTGAGGGCCGGCGCATCGCCGCCTACGTAGCGCGTCACCTGATCGAGCTGGTCCGTGGGGACGAAGAGACGGTCCCCGGGGGCACCGCGCTTGGACGGCGCGTACTCGAGGACGAGGTACTCGCGCGTGGTCCGCGTGGGGCCGGCGCCGGTGGAACGCTGCAGCAGTTCGACGAACTTCGCCACGCCGTGCTGCTCGTGGACGACGAAGTCGCCCTCCTTGAGCTGCAGGGGGTCGACGGCGTTGCGGCGGCGCGAGGGCATCCTGCGCATGTCGCGCGTACCGGAGGCACTCGTGCGACCGAGCAGGTCCGCCTCGGTGAGGAGGCCGATCTTGAGCCCGTCCACGACGAAGCCCCGGCCCGCGCGCGCCGTCGTGATCTCGATGATGCCGGGCTGCGGCGTGGTCTCGAGCGAGTCGACTCGGCTGGCGGGGATGTCGTTGTCGTGGAAGAGCTCCGCGAGGCGCTGCGCCGGGCCCGGACCCTCGGTGGCAACGACGAGGCGCCACTGGTCTCGTACGCGGCCACCGATGAAGTCCATCATCTCGGCGACATCGCCCTGGTAGCCGCGCGGCTCACGGGCGTGCAGCGTGAAGCTGTCGACGTCGCTCAGCTCCTCGTCGGCACCGAAGCTCGTGATGCCCCACCACGCCACCGACCTGGCGAGCGCCGTCGCACGCGTGTCCGTGAGGGAGCGGAAGCTCGCCTCCTGCAGGTCCGTCCCCAGCTCGCCGCCGAGGTCGAGCGGAGCAGCTCCGCCGTCGGACGCCGTGGACCACGCGGCCGCGAGGAACTCCTCGTTGGTGGCGGCGAGGTCGTGCGCGCGGGCGCGCACCTTCTCGGGCTCGATGACGACGGCGATGGAGCCGGCCGGCAGTTCGCCTGCGAACGGCACCATCGCATCGACCAGCACGGGCGCGAGGGACTCCATGCCCTCCACAGCGATCCCGCCGGCGATCTTCTCCAGCATGGCGGCGGCGGCGGGTAGCTCGGACTGCAGCTTCGCGGCACGGGACATGACCGACGGGGTGATGAGGATCTCGCGGCAGGGCGGCGCGTAAAGAGCTGTCGGGGCTTCGCCGGAGGTCAGCGAGCGCTGGTCCGCGACGGCGAACCAACGCATCTGGTCCACCTCGTCGCCGAAGAAATCGACGCGTATCGGGTGGTCCTCGGTGGGCGGGAAGACGTCGATGATGCCACCGCGGACGGCGAACTCGCCGCGATGCGTGACCATGTCGACGCGCGCGTAGGCCGCGTCCGAGAGCGCCCGGACGACGTCGGAGAAGGCCACGTCGTCGCCGACCTTCAGGGACACCGGCTCGAGGTCGCCGAGACCGTCGACCAGCGGCTGGACGACGGCGCGGATGGGCGCGGTGATGACCCTGATCGGGGTGCCCTCGGGGTGCGCGAGGCGGCGCAGGACCGACAGCCGCCGGCCCACCGTGTCGGAGCGCGGCGACAGCCGCTCGTGCGGCAGCGTCTCCCAGCTCGGGAACTCCTCGATGGCGCTCTCGGGCAGGTAGCTGCGCAGTGCCGAGGCGAGGTCTTCCGCCTCGCGTCCCGTCGCGGTGATCGCCAGGACCACCGGCGCGGCCGGCCTCACGGAAGCGTCTACACCGTTCACGCCGTCGGGCGCCCCTGCTGCGGCGAGGCCGTCGACCATCTCGGCGATCAGCGGCGCGCGCATGCCGGCGGGTGCGCCGATCTGCAGGTCAGCGCTGCGCTGAGCCACCGGCCGCGATGCGTTGGTGCGCACCCGCGCGTAGGAAGCGTCGTCGGTAAGCGCCGCGCGCAATCCGTTCAGGCTCATCTGGTGGGGCTCCTCTTGCGTGAATTCCGCTGCCCCCATCCCGTTGCGCGGGAGGTCGTCGACCTGGTGGACAACGGGTTGGAGACAGCACGAAAGCCCGGAAAGACGAATCATTCCCGGGGACGGTCTCACCCTACCAAGGGGCACCGACGCTTATTCGCCGACCGGGACGGGCCCGCCCGGGGCAGGGGCAGGGGCAGGCCGTAGGATTACCGTCAGACCCCTGACCGTGCCGCCCCGGCGGCACGCGCGAACTCCCGGAGGAACCATGGCATTGAACGCGTCCACCACGCTCCCCTACGACACCGCCACCGTGCTCGGTGTCCTCATCGACGAGGGATTCGTCCGCCACATGAGCGAGTACGTCGGCGGTTCCCTCGAGTCGCTCACGGTCGACGGGGACACCGCCGGAGCGTTCACCCTCACCGCCGTCCGCACCATGCCGACCGGCGGCCTCCCGGACATGGCCCGCTCGTTCGTCGGGCAGACCCTCTCCGTCACGCAGACGGAGCATTGGGAGGCACCGTCTGCCGACGGCTCACGGCAGGCGAAGCTCGACATGACGGTCGCGGGCGTCCCGCTGAACGTGTCGGCGGTGCAGCGGCTGATCGCCCAGGGCACGGACACCGTCGTCGACCTCCAGGGCAGTGTCACCTCGTCCATCCCGTTCCTCGGAGGCAAGATCGCCGGGGCCGCCGAACCGATGATCGGCAAGGCACTCGACGTCCAGGCCGCCGAGGCGCGGAAGTGGCTCGAAAGCCGCTGATTCCGCCCTCCGGCACGTTTCCTCCCCGACCCGAAAGACACGCACTCACAATGCAGCTCCCCACTCCCCTAGCCCTCATCCTGATCCTCGCCGGCGTCTGGACGCTCATCGTCTGGCCTCCGTTCCTGCGCCGAATCCTCAAGGACCCTCGCGCACGTGACGAGAAGGGCGGAGCCACGCGATTCCTGACCGTCCACATCATGCTGATCTCGACGTCGATGATCCTCGGTGCGGCCACCGCCGTCATCGGCGTACGCTCCCTCTTCGCCTGAGAACCATCCGTCCCACCCGCAGCAGCCCGCACCACGAGGAGACCCGATGGCGCACGATGAGTTTCCGAAGCCAGCCGGCTCCCACCCGGTGATCCTGCAGCGCTCGAGCTATCCCGAGTACCTGCGCATCACGGAGATCCTCCGCAAGGAGACCGTCGGCGGTATCCTGCTGCTGGTCGCCAGTGCCATCGCCATCATCTGGGCGAACTCTCCCTTCGGCGATGCATACTTCGCCATCCGCGATGTCGAGTTCGGCTACGAACCGTGGCACCTGAAGCTCTCGGTCGGGGCATGGGCCTCGGACGGCCTCCTTGCCGTGTTCTTCTTCCTCACCGGGCTCGAGCTCAAGCGCGAGTTCGTCGCAGGTGACCTCCGCCAGGTCAGCCGTGCGATCGTCCCCGTCGCGGCGGCCTTCGGCGGCGTCGTCGTACCGGCGCTCATCTACACGGCCGTCAACCTGTCCTCGCCCGCTACCCTGCGCGGGTGGGCCATCCCCACCGCGACGGATATCGCCTTCGCCCTGGCCGTCCTCGCGGTGATCAGCTCGCACCTGCCGGGCGCCCTGCGCATCTTCCTCCTGACGCTCGCCGTCGTGGACGACCTCATCGCGATCCTGATCATCGCGTTCTTCTATTCGGAGGATGTCAGCTTCGTCTTCCTGCTGTGGATGCTCCTGCCACTCGGCCTGTTCGCCCTTCTGGCCCAGCGCCGGTCGAAGTTCTTCGGCACCACTACCCGCGGGGCGTGGCTCATCCTCCTGCCGCTCGGTATCGTCACCTGGGCCCTGATGCACGCGTCCGGTGTCCACGCCACCGTGGCCGGCGTGCTGCTCGGCTTCTGCGTTCCGGTGCTGCGTAAGTCGAACGGGAAACCCGTGCTCTCGAGGCCCAACGAGCCCGGCCTGGCCGAAGTCCTCGAGCACCGCTTCCGGCCGCTATCCACGGGTTTCGCCGTCCCGGTCTTCGCTTTCTTCTCAGCCGGCGTCGCGATCGGCGGGGCGGAGGGATTCGCCTCCGCCCTCTCCGATCCCGTCCTCATCGGCATCGTCCTCGGCCTCGTCCTCGGCAAGCCGATCGGCGTCCTCCTCACGACGTTCATCGTGACGAAGACGACGAAGGCGAATCTGGACCCGGCCCTGAGCTGGTGGGACCTGCTGGGTGTCGGCATCCTCGCTGGCGTCGGCTTCACCGTCTCACTGCTCGTCAACGACCTCAGCTTCGGTGCAGGCAGCGAGCACGACGATCACGCGAAGGTCGCCATCCTCACGGCGTCGATCACGGCCGCACTCCTCGCGAGCATCGTGTTGCGCCTCCGCAACAAGATCTACCGTCGCATCACCGAGGAGGAGAAGGTCGACACCGACGCCGACGGCATCCCCGACGTCTTCGAGGACCGTGGGAACTAGGCTCCGGCCATGGCGGACAGCCCAGGAGCGCCGGAGGGAAGCCTCGTGACGACCGGCGGGAGTTCCCGGCGATCCCGATACCGGCGGCGCATCCTGCTGAGCGAGCTGGCTCTCACGATCACCTTCACGCTGACCGTCGTGCTCGGGCTCGCCGACCATGAGGACCTCGAGTCGACGGCGGTGTTCCTCGGCGGCTGGCTCCTGCACCTCGTGGTTCTGGCCCTGTGCGTCGTCCTGCCATGGTCCCGCACTCCCGCCCCATGGGTCATCCTGGTACCACTGGTCGATCTCGTCGCCGTCGGGCTCTCCCGCGCAGCAGCCGGGGAGAGCCTCGACGGCGTCGGACTCCTGGCGGCCTTCCCCGTCGTGTGGATCGCCGCCGCGCGGGTCCGGACGGGAGTAGCCGTCGTCATCACCGTCGTGGCCTCCCTGGGGATCATCTGGCTTCCGATAGCCCTCGGTGCCCAGCCGACGACCCTCGACGCCCTCACCGGTCCGATCCTGCTGCCCATCATGCTCATCGGACTCGCGTGGTTCGTCAGCGCGCTCACGAAGGAAAACCGAGCCAGGCAGGAAGCCCTCCGGGCATCGCAGGCGGACCTGCGCGAGAGCGTCGAGGCCGGCCGGGACCGGGAACGCTTGCTCGGCACGGTGCTCGACACCGTCAGTGTGGGGCTGCTGGCCGTCGACGCCCTGGGCAACGACATCCTCATGAATGCGCAGCAGAGGGAGGGCCATGCGGCGGCAGCCCCGCCGGGGAACGACGATCCGAATGAGGCCGAGCTGCTGATGTTCGGCGAGGACAGGGTCACACCCATCCCGCCGCCGGAGCGTCCGGTGGGCCGCGCCGTCCGTGGTCAGGATCTCCAGGGCGAACAGGTGTGGGTGGGTGCCGGCCGCTCACAGCGTGCCCTCAGCATCTCCTCGAACTCGATGTACGACGACGACGGGGCCTTCGCCGGAACGGTCGTGTCCTTCAGCGACGTCACCGAACTCCTCCTCGCCCTGCAGGCGAAGGACGACTTCCTGTCCAACGTCTCGCACGAGTTCCGCACGCCTCTGACATCCATCCTCGGCTACCTCGAGCTCACGCTCGAGCTCGGTGACAGCCTGCCCGACGATATCGTCCGGTACCTCGAGGTGGCCCGCCGCAACGCCAATAGGCTCGAGCAGCTCGTCGAGGACCTGCTTGCCATCAACGCGGGGACCTTCGAGGTCGATCCCGTTC
>JAABUN010007453.1_pt1 | contig 11775 bp, 9 predicted proteins | sample 5559311 | NCBI WGS metagenome assembly JAABUN01 (sample SAMN10711877, study PRJNA513370) | rock metagenome | isolation source: Antarctica rocks | place: Antarctica: Victoria Land, Siegfried Peak sud | reverse complement strand
GGTAGTGGTCAAGGCTTGCAGGTTGAGTTGAACTGTGCCTTATGGTAACTCACACGGTGGTGTGCTGTCATTGTGGCAGCAAGTTTCTGATCCGCAACGGCCTCACTCACACTGGCAAACAAGGCTACAAGTGCAAAAGTTGCGGTCGTCAAAGCCGGGAGGGTGCCCCGCATGAACGTTACAGCGCGGCGCAAAAGGAGCAGATCTTGCGCGCCTACAACGAGCGTGCTTCGATGCGCGGCATCTACCGGGTCTTTGGCGTGTCGCGCCCCACGCTGATTGCCTGGCTCAAAAAAAGACCGTGACTTGTGGCGCGGTTCGTCGCCGTTAGCCAAAGTGCAAGAGACGCTTTTGCCTGCCGAGGCAGGTGCCTGCACAGGCAGGCGATGTGCTGGAGTTGGATGAGTTGTGGAGCGATGTGGGCAGCAAGAAAAACCAAGTCTGGCTGTGGATTGCGCTGTGCCGCCGCACCCGGTAAGTGGTCGCCTGGCATCATGGCTCGCGTTCGATGCTCTGCTGTGGTCAACTGTGGGAGAAGATTCCGCCCGCTTACAAAACAGGCCTTGTCTTCACCGACTTCTGGACCGACTTCTGGAAGGCATATCAAAAGGTCGTGCCCGACACTCAACAGTCGTGCCCGACACTCAACAGTCGTGCCCGACACTCAACATCGGCCCTGTGCCAAGCAGGAAGGAGAGACAAACCATGTCGAGCGTTTCAACCTCACGCTGCGCCAGCGCATCGGAAGGCTCACCCGCAAGACGCTCTCCTTCTCCAAAAGCCACACCATGCACCTCATCCACATCCGTGCCTTCTTGCTCGACTACAACCTTTACTGCATCCGAAGATTCAACCCATCCTGCCTTACTTGACCACTACCGATAACAGGAGCAGTGGGCACCGCGCCGAGGCTCATTCACTGGCGCAGTTCCTAAATCAAGTGCGCGGCTTGATCAGGGCGTCGCCGCACTGCGCGCCAAACGCCTCAAACGTCTACCGGGTCGTGCTTTTCAAGGCGGCCCGTCAAGCCGTGCCACATCTGTTATCGCCTGACGACCCCAGCAACGTCGCACGCACCGGCACAACTTGTCATTTGCGCGATAATGCCGCGTCTGACGGAAATCTTAAACGTTTTAATGGGCCGTCCAACTTCTGATTGGCGTTTCACTCACGCCACAACCGTGCAATTGCGCCCCGCGCGTTTGGCTTCATAAAGCGCGCGGTCGGCGGCTTCGGAGAGCTTCACGGCGTCGCCAAAGGGCGGCGAGGCGGCGATGCCGGCGCTGAAGGTGACGCGGAACTCTTTGCCATCGGAAAAGTGCGCTAAATTGGCGAACGCGACGCGCACAATTTCGAGTTTTTTGCGCGCGTCTTCGGCGCCTGAGCCGGTCATGATCACCGCGAACTCTTCGCCGCCGTATCTGCCGATCACGTCGGTCTGGCGCAGTCTCTGGCCCAAAAGCCGGGACAAAGAGCGCAAAACGCGGTCGCCGGTCGCGTGACCGTAGCTGTCGTTGACGACCTTGAAATTGTCGATGTCGAGCATGGCGAGCGAGACGGTGTTGCCCAGGCGCCGCGCGCGGTCGAGTTCGATGCCGAGTTGCTCTTTGGTTTTGGTGTGGTTCAAAAGGCCGGTCAGCGAGTCGCGCACCATCAAATTTCGCAGCGCGCGTGCGCGCGTGGCGCGCGTGGTCACGGCGGCGATTAAATGGCGCGGCTGCACCGGTTTGATGAGAAAATCGTCGCCGCCCTGCCGCATCGCATCGAGTTGCTTGGAAATATCGGTTTCCACGCTGAGGAACGTGATCGGAATGCCGATATACGACTCCTGCTGGCGAATCACCGCCGCCAGTTCCACGCCGCTGCAACCGGGCATATAAACGTCCATCAAAATCAAATCGGGCCGAAAATCGACGAGCGGCGGCATCACGGTCATCGGGTCGCTGATCACCAGGGTTTCCATGCCCGCTTGTCGCAAAATCACCGAAAAAAGCCGGCCCAGCGAGGGTTCGTCGTCGATAATCAGGATCCGAAACGGTTCGGGCGCGACGTGGGCGGTGAGGTCGTCCAATTTGACGAGCAGCGAATCGACATCGACCGGGTGCGGGAAAAACGCCGCTCCGCCCAGACGCACGCTTTGCAAGCGCGAGCGCAAATCGCCGTGCGCGCACACCCACACCACCGGAATCGGCGCTTCCGCTCCGCGATCCGCTTCGGCCAAAACACTCGAAAGCAGCGTGCCGCCCTGTCCACAGACCATCGGTTCGCTCTGGCAATCGATGATCACAGCCGCGGGAGTCTGCGCCTTGAACGCGGTTTCCAGCGCCTCGGTCTGGTTGAAAATCTGGACGCTGTAGCCAAAAGCGGCAATCGAATTGGCCCACAGGGGAGCTTCGGCATCTCCGTCGTGAAAAAAGTAGACGGGGCGCGCGCTGCTGACGCCAATCGGGGTCATGGTTTCCGAGGGGCCTTGGAAGGCCTCGTCTCCCTCTTGAATACGCGAAGAAGCGCGCAAATCGGCGAATGCAGCCTCGACTTGAGTTTGAAAATCCACTGCCAATGAGACCTCGCCCTGCCGGATCTGCTTGAGCAGAATTTCCGCGCGCCGCGCCGCGATGGAGACCGCCGGAAAGCCGAACGTCGCGCCACTTCCGGCGAGGGTGTGCGTCGCGCGGTGCAAATTGATCAGAACGTCGGCGTTCTGGAGCGAATTCGACTCGTTTCTGTTTTGCCTTTCCAGCGACAGATACTCCGCCCACATCGCCGCTAATCCCTCGATTTTTTCGTCCAGGCGTTCGGCGTAGGCAGCGCGCAAAACATCGAGTTGCGCTTGCAAATTGGGTGAAACCGGCCCGTTCGCGGCAGGAGACGAAAGGTTTTCCACTAATTCCCGCCCTCACTGGCGGCGCTGAGTCCGCGAAGGTTCTGCTCCCAGATTTCGGCGAGCAAAGCGGAGAGCGTCATCGGATCGAAAGGTTTGGCGATGACCGCGACCGCGCCCATTTCGAGATAAGAGGCGACTTCGGACGGCTGCGCTTTGGCGGTCATGAACACGATGGGCACCGCGCCCGTGGCACCGTCGGCGCGCAGGTGCTGCAAAACCGTCGGGCCGTCCATGTCGGGCATCATCACGTCGAGCAGCACCAGATCGGGCGCAAAAGCGCCGACTTTTTGCAGCGCCTCGCGTCCGCCGCAGCACATCTCGACCGTGTAACCGCCCACCGCTTCGAGCGAGAGGCGCGCCACACTTTGGATATCCAGGTCGTCCTCGACCATTAAAATGCGCTCTAAATGTTGGTTCATAATCTCAAAAACACCCGCCTGAGCATTTCAATCTTTAGCAACAAGTTTTTCGCCTAAAGTTGGGGCGAAAACTCGCATCAACCGCGCGCCACATCGGGCGCGATCTTCTCCCAAATATCGACACTTTTGAGTCGCACGCGGTGCAAATGCGGCAAAAGCGGCGGAATGAGAAGATTATATTTCAAAATCAGCGAATTTACCTGCGCGACCAACCCATCGACACCGAGTTTGGCGAGCGCGAAATCGGCCTCGATTTTGGATTTTTCGGCTTTTTTCGATCTCAAACCCGCGAGATAAAACTCGTGAGCGCGCCGCGCCGCGCTTTCGGCATTGCGAGTGGCGGCTTCGATTTCGCGCGCCACATCTTCCCACGGCGCACCAAAGCCGCCGTCGCCGCGAATTTTGGCGCGCATCGCTTTTTTGTCCGACAAATCGCCGCTGAGATCGAGCGGTTTGCCCTGGCCGCGCAGGTTGTCGAAATCGCCGCGCTGGATCGCTTGGTCAATTTGCTGCTCGACAGCCCCGGCGCGGCGCGGCTTATCGGCGATTCGAAAAGGCAGTTTCACGCCCACAAACGACGGACTTCGCGCGCGCAAGTTGCGCCATCCGTCAAACTAAAAATCATGCCAATTCAAGATTTCGAGGTCGCCATCATCGGCGGCGGACAGGGCGCAGCGCTGGCGCGGATGCTGGCCGAAAAGGGAAAACGCGTCGCGCTCATCGAGCAGGAATGGCTGGGCGGAAGCTGTGTCAATCGCGGCTGCACGCCCACCAAAGCGCATCTCGCCGCCGCGAAACGCGCACGCGACGCGCGAACGGCAGGGCTTTTGGGCGTTGAAATCGGCGAGGTCAGCGTCGATTTGCGCGCGGTTGTGGCGCGCACCAACGCCATCGTCGCCGATTTTCGGGCGGAAATCGGCGAAAAATTGGGGTTGGAAACGCTTGAAGTCGTGTTTGGGGTCGCCCGTTTTTCCGGGCCAAAAGCCCTCGAAGTGCGCTGCAAAAACGGCGAAATCCGCCATTTGCGCGCGTCGCAAATCGTGATAGCGACCGGAACACGCGCCCAAATTCCCGGCATCGAAGGCCTGGAAAGCGTCGAAACTCTCGGCTCCCGCTCGCTGTTGCAACTCGAAATCCTGCCCCAAAAACTGCTGATTTTGGGCGGCGGCTACATCGCCTGCGAGTTCGCGCAGATGTTCGCTCGCTTTGGCTCCACAGTCTGCATCGCGCAAAACGGCGCGCAGCTCTTGACGCGCGAAGATGGCGACGTAGCCGACGAAATCGCCGCGATTTTGCGGCGCGAAGACATCGAAATTCGCCTCGCTTGCCAGGTGCATCGCGTCGAAAAAACCTCCGACGGGCTGCGCTGCCACGTTCGCAATGGCGCGCCCATCGAAGCGACACATCTGCTGCTGGCCGTCGGCCAAACGCCCAACGTCGAAGCCTTGAATTTGCAGGCGGCGGGCATCCAAAGCGATGAAAAAGGGTTCATCCGCGCCGACGAATGGCTGGAGGCGGCGCCCGGAATTCACGTTTTGGGCGATGTCAAAGGCGGGCCGGCTTTCACCCACATCGCCTTCGACGACGCGCGGATTTTGCGCGAAATCCTGCTCGGAAACGGGCGCCGCTCCATCAAAAATCGCCTGGTGCCCTATTGCGTTTTCACCGACCCGCAACTGGGCCGGGTGGGAATGACCGAAGCTGAGGCGCGCGAGGCAAAACGGGAAATTCGCGTCGCCAAATTGCCCTGCTCCGAAACGGCGCGCGGCATCGAAAGCGGTGAGGCGGCGGGCTTTCTCAAAGCGATTGTCGATGCCAAAACCGACCAAATCCTCGGCGGCGCGTTTTTGTGCCGCGACGGGGGCGAAATGATCGCGGTTTTGCAGATGGCGATGGCGGCGAATCTGCCCTACACCGCGCTGCGCGACGGCGTTTTCGCGCATCCGACGTGGGCCGAATCGCTCAACAACCTCTTCGCGGCGATGGATCGCGCGGAAAATTGCAAAATTTAGCCCCGCACTGTCTGCTTCGGGATAGAACTGCGCTTGCATTGGTCGCAAACGCCCTGATTTCGCCGCGCTAAACGCCTATTTATTGGGCGGCGTCAATTTTTCGGGGCGGCGGTGCGGCGAATTGGAAACCATCGAGCGGTCGCCGATCCACTGCGCGGGCGGCGCGGCGAAATGCTTGGAAAGTTCGTTCAAACTGGCGGCATAGGTCGCGCGCGCGCTGCGGAATTTTTCCCAGGATTCTTCCTGCTCGGTCAGAGCGAAGCCGGCGCGTTCGAGCATGGCGCGGGCGCGCAAAAACTCCATTTTCTCGACAAAAGGCTGCGGGTCGGCGTCTTCGTCTTCGTCGCGGCGATAGCCGAACCAGTGGCTGAGATCGATCACCGTGTGGCAGCCGATGCGAAACATGATGTGCGCGGCGCCCAGCGGTTTTTGGCCGCACTTCGAGCCGCTGCAAACCGTGGTGGCGAGTAGCGTCGCGGCGTCGAGAACCGCGCCCAACGCCGCGATCCAGCTTTCGCCCTCGTGGTTGGAGCGGAAAAACGGCAAAATCGGATAGGCGATGTGCGATTGCAGCACCTGGGCGCTCCACTCTTCCCATTTTTCGAAAAAATGCGGCAAATCGTCGAGCAGATCGAGTTCGGCGAAATTTTGCAGCAGCGCCACGCCCGACGGCGGATTCCCAGCGCGCGCATCGAGCGTCAAAATCAGCACTTCGCGGCGCTCGAAAGTGCCGTAGAGCGTGAACAAAAACGAAATCACCAGGGCGAAAACCGCGAGTCCCGACGCGCCCGCGCAGAGCGCGATGAGCCGCGCTCCCGCGCCTTGTGGGGCAAATTCGCCGAATCCGATGGTCAAAAGCGTCTCGCCGCCCAGGTAAACCGCTTCGAAAAACGAGGCCGGGTTGGGTTCGATCTGCGAGTGCAGCGCCCAGAAACACAGTCCGTAGCCCACGATGAGCAAAACCACCCACACGATGAGCAAACACATCAGCGACAGCGGCGCATAAGCGCCCAGAAAATCTTCGCGCGCTTCGATATCGGCGTGTTTTTGGCTCTGGCTCCGCCAGAATTTCCACAATTTATCGACCAGAAACGGCGCGATGCGCCAGCGCCGCGACGACCAACGCGGCACCACCACGCCTTGAAAAATATCGTGAAAAACCAGGATGATGAGCGCGATGCCGAGCAGAAGAATGGGGAGGTCGAGGAAAGTCATGGGAAATTCGTGAATTTGGTGATTTTAGGCAGTCCTCGCTACTCCTCCGCCTCTGCCTCGAAATTGCGCGCCTTGGCCGCGATCAAATGCGAAACGCGCGGCGCCTCGCCGCCGACGTGGAATTCCCTGACCTGCGCTTCCAACTGCTCGCTGTCGTGCGAAACGCGGGCGTGCTGACGCAGATGCTCGTTCCACGACTCGACGAGCATGGTTTCGACCCAGCGACTCGGCTCGGCGCCGTCTTGAAACAAATTCCAGCGCAAAGCGCCATCGCGCAAACGCATCAGGCGCACCGGCTGCATCGCCAGCACGAAATCGCGCGCGTTTTGCGGCTCGATCTGGTATTCGGTGGTGATGAGAACCGGGCCGTCGTCGGGCGCCGGTTCGCGCGAAATCACCGGATCGGGCCAATGCTGCGAAGGCGCGAAGTTCTGCGGCGTTTCGGGGATTTTCCAACGCCACAGCACGGGAATCGAAACCCAGAGTCCAAGCGCCGCCAGCCAAAAGGCGTGCGGAATGCCGATTTGTCGCGCGATGGCGCCCCAGCCGAAAGCGCCCAGCGTCATGCTGCCCATGAAAACCAGCAAAAACATCGACGCGGCGCGACTGCGAATCCAGTCCGGCGCGTTGCGAAGCACCGCGACCTGAAAAGTCAGCATCCCCAGCGGCCAGGTCAGGCCAACGCCCGCCATCATCGCGCGCGCCAGCCAGACATCGCGCACCAAAGAGAGGCCCAGAAAACTCAAACCGGTGCCGACCGAGGCGATCTTGACGATGGTGTCGCTCGAAAACCGCGCGCGCAGCCGCTCGAAACCGATGCCGCCCACAATCGCGCCGGCGCCGAAAAAGCCCAGCAGTGTGCCGTATCCGGTCGCGTCGAGACCCAGATTGGTGCGCGCGTGGAGCGGCAGCATCGCCCACAACGCGCTCGAAGGCAAAATGTAGCCGCCGATGCGCGTCAAAATCGCGCGCAGTTCGGGCGAATGGCGCGCGAAACGCAGTCCGGTTTTGATGGCGCCGGTCAGATGTTCGGGCGGCAAATCCGAGTCGCGCGGCGCGCGGTTCCAACTCACCAGAAACATCACCACGCCGGAAAACGAAATCGCGTTGAGCGCGAAAACCGCGCCCGGCGCCTTGACGTTGCCGACATGAGGCGCCAGAATGCCGATCAAAACACCGCCCAGCGTCGGCCCCAACACGCGCGCCATGTTCCACGACACACTGCCGAGCGCAATCGCGGCGGACATCTCCTTCTTTTTGACGATTTCGGGAATAATCGACTGCCACGCCGGGCCGGAAAGCGCCGAGCCAATCGAGAGCAAAAGCGTAAAAAACAGCAAAACCGGCGGGTTAACCAGACCGAAAAACGTCAAACCCGCGAGCGTTCCGGTGATAACCAGCGCCCAGGTCTGCGTTGCAATCATCAGTTTGCGGCGGTCAATGATGTCGGCCAAAGCGCCCGAAGGCAGCGCCAGCAAAAACATCGGCAGCGACCCCGCCGCCGCGACGAGGGCGTTGAGCTGCGCGTCTTTGGAAAGCGAAGTCATCAGCCACGCCGCGCCGACTTCATGCATCCACGTCCCCACATTGGAAGCCAGCGCCGCCAGCCACAAAGCGCGAAAAAGTGGCGCGCGCAGCGGCGCCCAGGCCGGCAAACGACGGGTGGAAGTGGAGGTATTGGAGTTGGAAGCGGCGCGCATAAAGGCAAACAGGGGCGACTCGTCACCAAAAGCGACGAAAAACGCTTAAGCGCGCACGGTAGGTGCAATCGAGACCACGGCGTTTTCGGGGGTTTCGTCTGCCATCAGGGTTTCGAGCATTTCGAACATTGCGGCGGCGACTTGCGCGGGGTCGAATTCGAGCAAAACCAGCGATTTTTCGTATCCGAACAGGGTTTGCGAGCCGACGTTGGTGTGTGAAGCGATTTTCACGTCCAATCCGGGCCGAATGCCGAGTTGGGCGAGCGCGGTCAGCGCGCCGCGCGTCATCATGTCGTCGAGAATCACCAAACCGTCAGGCCGGTTTTTGCCGTTAAAAACCGCGTTGGCGGCGTCCAAGCCCTGTTCCTGATTGGAGTTGCCCGCTTCGAGGCGGTCGGTGAGGTTTTCGCGGTTGTAAATCAGCTTGGGATCGTATTTGAGGCCGTTTTCGCTTAACGCGCGGCGGAAAAAATCGAGTTCTTCAAAGGATTCCTCGCCGTCGGCGCTGCCGATACCAACCCCGGCGGGCAGCCACAGCGCGAGGCGTTTGGCGCCGCGTTTGGCGAGTTCGCACACGCCCAGATAAGCGGTTTGAGCGTGCCAGATGCGAACGCGAAACGGGGTGAGCGGCAGATAGGACAGCGAAACCAGCGGCAGTTTCTGCTTGACGAGCCAGGCAATCGCGGCTTTTTGTGCGCTCATCAGCAAAAGTCCCGACATTTTGCGCTCGCGGATGTCTTCGCTTAAGTCTTCGTGAACCGGCAAGCCCGACGGCGCCGGTTCGCTGAGATAAACCGAGAATTTCTCGCCGTTTTCGTGCGCGCGGCGCCCGGCTTCTTCGAGCAAAAGCGCCGCGAACGGCGAAGCCGAGGCGCCAATCAGCGCGCGATCATAGACCAGCCCGACGGTTTTCTGGCCGAGATTTTCGTTGACATAAGTGCCCGAACCCTGACGGCGCACCACGATGTTTTGCGCTTCGAGTTCCGAAAGCGCGCGGTTGAGCGTCATCACCGAAATGCCCAGTTCCGCCGAGAGTTGCTGCATCGTCGGCAGTTTGGCGCCGGGGCCGAGTTTGTAGGCGAGAGCGCTGATATGCGTCGAAAGCGCCTGGGTTTTGGTGGCATAAGCCAGTTTTTTCGGAGGCATAGCACATTATAATAGCACTATTTGAATTCAAGCGACTTCGATCAGCCGTTGACGCGTTCGAATTCGCGCATTAACTCCACCAAAACGCGCACGCTTTCCGGCTCGACAGCGTTGTAAATCGAAGCGCGCAGGCCGCCGACGCTGCGGTGGCCTTTGAGACCGATGAGGCCCGCGTTTTCGGCTTCTTGAGCGAATTGGGCTTCCAATTCCTCGCTGGGCAAGCGAAAAGTCACGTTCATTTGCGAGCGGCTGTCTTTGTCGGCGAAACCCTGATAAAAATCGCTGCGGTCAATGGCATCGTAAATCAAATTTGACTTTTGCGCGGCGCGGGTTTGCATTCCCTCCAGTCCGCCGAGCGATTCGATCCACTCGCAAACGAGGCCAATCATGTAAATCGCAAACGTGTTGGGCGTGTTGTAAAGCGAGCGCTCTTTGGCGTGCGTGGCGTAAGAAAGCATCGTCGCCAGCTTGGGATTGGGCGCCGTCCACTCCTTTTTCACGATGACAACGGTTGCGCCCGATGGCCCGATGTTTTTCTGCGCTCCGGCGTAGATCAACCCGTATTTTTGGATGTCGAGCGGGCGCGACAAAATATCGCTCGACGCATCGCAAATGAGCGGCACGCCACCCGTTTGCGGTTCGCGCGGCCACTGCACGCCTTCGATGGTCTCGTTCGAAGTGAAATGGACGTATTTGGCGCCCGCATCGAGACTCGTTTCCTCGCGCGTTGGCACGCGGCGAAAAGCGGCGCTTTTGGTGTTGGCGGCTTCGCGCGCCGCGCCTTCTTTTTGGGCTTCGGCGAGCGCTTTGACGCCCCAACTGCCATTGACCAGATAATCGCCGCGCGCGCCATTTTGAAGCAGATTCATCGGCGCCATCGAAAACTGCAAACTCGCGCCGCCGCCTAAAAACAAAACGGCGAAATCGTCCGCTAATCCGAGCAAACGCCGAATTCCGCTTTCGGCGCGCTCTAAAATCGCATCGAAAGGTTGGGAGCGGTGGCTCATTTCCATCACCGACATACCCAAATCAGGCAGTTCGATGAGTTCGTGGCGGACGGTTTCTAAAACGGGAAGCGGAAGCGCGGCAGGGCCGGCGTTGAAATTGTGAACGCGCATAATGGGAGCGATTCATTTTACCGCCTCAAAACGGAGACTGGAATCACTTGACAGCGACAGTTGAGGGTCTTTAGACTGGGATTATTCCAAGTAAGGAGGTGGTCTGTATTCACGAATGTAAATCTTGCCAAGGTGGGTGCGAGTCTTAGGCTCGTAGTCTCGGATGGTAGCGAGGGTGCGATAAAAAGGCGACGGCCCGTCTAAGGCCAAACCAGCGCGCTCACCGTTTAATCTAACCAACGCCGCCGCTTTTCAGTTAACTGAAAAGCGGCGGTTTTGTTTTTCGGCTGCTTTCCGCCCTATTTTATGAAAATTGCGATTTTAGGTGCGTCGGGCATCGGCAAAAGCCACGCCCGCTGGTTTTCGCTTCACGGCTGCGACATCGTGTCGATTCTGGGTTCGAGCGACGCAAGCGCCGCGCGCACCGGCGCGCAACTCTACGAAGAATTCGGCTTTTTGGCGACGAGTTACTCCAATCTCACCGCACTTTTGCACGAAACTTCGCCCGATGCGGTGTGTATTGCGACGCCTTCGACGCTGCATTTCTTGCAGGCTTTGGAATGTTTGGAAGCGGGCGCACACGTTTTGTGCGAAAAACCGCTGGTTTACGCGCCGGGGCGCAAAATCCGCGAAAATCTCGACGGCGCCAAAGAGTTGGTGCGTCTGGCGCGCAAAAAAAACCTGGTTCTGGGCACGCAGTTGCAATATGGCGCGGCGACGCCGATTTTGTGCAAATTGGCGGGCACCACACCGCCCGAAGTCGGCGATTTCGCCGTGGAACTGGAAACCGTCAACCCCAAAGCCTCGCGCGACCCGCACGAATTGTGGATCGATTTGGGGCCGCACGCGCTCGCCATCGCGCAGTTTTTGGGCGGCGAGGGCGCCCAACTCAGCGAAGATTCGGTGCGCCTGCGCCACTCGCAAAACTTCGACGCTACCGAGGTTGCGGCGCGCTTTCAAATCGCTTCGTCGGGCGGGCGACTTTTGACCTGCCGCACCGTGGTGCGAGCGCTCGACAACCCGTTTTCCACCCGCAAACCTTCGCGCCGCTTCGCTTTCAATGGCCGCGTGGTGACCTACGAGGGCGTTCGAGCCGAAAACGGCGAATATCAGGCGCAATACACCGCGCCCGACGGCTACATCAACGTCCATCCCGACCCGGTTTCCTATCTGATCAGCGAATTTTTGCGCGCCATCCGCGAGCGTCACAACCCGGTCATTTCCGGCGAATTCGGGATGCAAAATCTGGAATGGCTGCTCAAAATCGCCGCCAAATTCGAA
>JAABUN010007452.1_pt1 | contig 11776 bp, 11 predicted proteins | sample 5559311 | NCBI WGS metagenome assembly JAABUN01 (sample SAMN10711877, study PRJNA513370) | rock metagenome | isolation source: Antarctica rocks | place: Antarctica: Victoria Land, Siegfried Peak sud | reverse complement strand
ATCGTGCCGCACAATAGGCCGGACACATGACCGCACTCGTTCCGTGAGCCAGATCACGCCAAACCCCTTGCGCTCCTGGGGCCGTCCACACATGCACCACGCTGACGGGAGTTCGTGGCAGTATGGGCGTGGGGCGATCCGCATTGCCACTGCCTTCCTACCGGGTCTAGCCTGCTGCCCTTTCCTTCCACTGGTATTGACTCATGGCAGCCCCCACCGCCCCCCGCCCGTTCGAGGGCATCAAGGTGATCGACGTCACACATGTGCTCGCCGGGCCTTTCGCTGCCTACCAGCTGGCGGTGCATGGAGCAGATGTGATCAAGGTAGAAAACCCGCGTGATCCGGACATGGTCCGCACTTCCGGCTCCGATGTCGAGGACAATGCGCGGCTAATGGGCAGCGGCTTCCTGACCCAGTCTTCCAACAAACGTGCCATTACGCTCGATCTGAAGCGTCCGGAGGGCCAGGCAGTACTGAAGCGCTTGGCTACCACCGCCGACGTGCTGGTGGAGAATTTTCGCCCCGGCGCGCTCGCCGCCCTTGGCCTCGGCTATGCGGATCTTGCGGAGATCAACCCCCGGCTGATCTATGCGAGCTTCTCCGCCTTCGGCCAAGAGGGGCCGCGCGGCAAATACACTGCTTATGATCATGTTATTCAGGCTACCTCCGGTATCATGGCGACAACCGGGGAGGCGGGGGGCACGCCGATCAAATTTGGCTCGCCGGTGATCGACTATGCCACTGGCACCACCGGCGCCTTCGCCCTCGCCTCGGCGCTGTTCCAGCGCGAACGCACTGGCAAGGGACAGCACATTGACATGGCAATGATGGATGTTGCCCTGATCATGATGGCCAGCCACATCACCGATTTCACCCGCAGTAGCCGGCACCCGGAACCGCACGGTCCCTGGCAGGGCTTCGCAACCGGCTCGTGCTGGCCGACGGCGGAGGGCCTGTTGATGCTCGGCGCCATGAACATCGCGCAGCAACGCCGGTTCTGGGCCGCTCTGGGACGGGAGGATATGTCCAAGGAAAGCCACCCGGAACGTCGTGCCGACGAAGCCCGTGAGAAGCAGGTGGCGGCGGAGATCCTGCTGACCCGCCCTGCCGTGGAGTGGGAGGTGTTCTTCCAGACCCGGCACGTGCCGGCGGGACGGGTGCGGCGACTGGAAGAGACCCTGGCGGACCCGCATCTGCAGCACCGTGCCGTGGTGCATCGTCACAGCGCCGTCAGCGGCGTCGGTGGCAGCTTCGCAGTACCGGTGGCGGCCTTCAAACTCGCACATGGCAGTGCCCGGATCGATACGCCGCCCCACACCCTGGGGCAGGATACCGATGCGGTACTGACCGAAGCGGGCTATTCCGGAACGGAAATCGCCGAATTGCGCAACAGCGGCGTTCTGTAGCGGCAGCGTGACCGAAGCCGTCTTCGTCCATGCCAAGAACCTCAAAGCCAGCCGGCTGTGGAGCACCGGAGCGTTGACGGTTTCGGTGGGCGCCAAGGTGGCCGCGGCTTCCGGCAGCAGGACGATCCGGTTCGTGGCCGAGCTTGCCAGATCATACAACATCGATGCCAGGACGCTGGACGCCTTCAGTTGTTCTATGTCCGCAGCTCAGCGGACGCGGACATGCCAGAGGCGTTGTAGCCGAGGTGACCGGCTTCTCGCAGAGGCCGCGAGGGCCATGCGGCTCTTTACGTCGCGCGGGTTGCCGAAACTGCGCGGACGCGGATTAGCAGGTCGCTCCCCGTGGGCGGGCCGGAATTAGGAAGGTCCAGGTCCTCAAGCGCGCGGGCGTCAGAGAGAGGCAGCCCCTGCTGCCGGTAGCCGACCGCTTTCATGGCCGGGGCTCCCTCAGCGGATGGAAGAACGCGCGGATCTCCTCGGCTAGCGCCCCGGGCTGCTCCAAGGCGGCGAAGTGGCCGCCGCGTTCCATCACCGTCCAGCGGCGGATGTCGGTGTAGGTGCATGCCGCGAACGAGCGCGGCGGCCGCAGGATTTCCCGCGGGGACTGGCAGTAGCCTGTAGGCACGGCCACCGGGCCTGGGATCGGCCAGGGCCCATGCATGCGCGCATAGTAGGGATGGAAGGATGCGCCGATGCAGCTGGTGAACCAGTAGACTGATATGTTGGCCAGCATCCGGGTGGGACAAGGCAAGCCGGTGGCAGACGCGGTGCGGGCGATCGGGGTGACGGAGGCGACGTACTACCGCTGGCGTGCCGAGTATGGCGGCCTGAAGCTGGACCAGGTGAAGCGGCTGAAGGTTCTGGAGCAGGAGAACGGGCGGCTGCGTCGGGCGGTGGCTGACCTGACGTTGGAGAAGCTGGTGCTGAGGGAAGCCGCCTCGGGAAACTTCTGAGCGCCGCGCGTCGTCGAGCGTGCGTCGCGCATGTTACGGCAAGGCTGGGCGTGTCCGAGCGGTTTGCCTGTAGGGTGCTGGGTCAGCACCGCTCGACGCAGCGCAAAGGGCCTGGGACGGCCGACGACGAGGCGGCGCTGACGGCGGCGATCATCGACTGGGCACGGCAGCATGGCCGCTACGGCTTCCGGCGGGTCACGGCGCTGCTCCAAGCCGAGGGTTGGCGATGCAACCACAAGCGCGTCGAGCGGATCTGGCGTCGTGAGGGGCTGCGTGTGCCTGCCCAGCAGCCCAAACGCGGGCGGTTGTGGCTGAACGACGGCTCCTGCGTGCGGCTGCGGCCCGAGCGGGCCAACCACGTCTGGGCCTACGACTTCGTCGAGGACCGGACCCGCGACGGACGCAAGCTCCGGATGCTGAACGTCGTGGATGAGTTCACCCGGGAGTGCCTGGCGATCCGGGTGGCGCGCAAGCTGGGCTCGGCCGAGGTGATCGACGTGCTGGCCGACTTGTTCATCGCCCGCGGCACGCCCTGCTACATCCGCTCGGACAACGGGCCTGAATTCGTGGCCACGGCGGTGAAGGGCTGGATTACTGGCGTCGGCGCCAGGACGGCGTTAATCGAGCCGTGCAGCCCGTGGGAGAACGGCTGCGTCGAGAGCTTCAACGGCAAGCTGCGCGACGAGCTGCTGAATGCCGAGGTGTTCAACACGCTCCTCGAGGCGCGCGTGCTGATCGAGCAGTAGCGCGTGCATTACAACCGCTCATCGCAATGCACATCTCTCTATGTGGTTGATTGGAAGAGGTTTTGCTGCGCGGGATCCGGTACCGCGGGGTGTATCCGGTCGCTTCGGGCACGCAGAGCAAGGGCTTGGCCTGCAGATCCTTCAAGGTCGGCCCGTCGGAACAGCCAGGGGCCGTCGGCGAGCGGGTGGGTGGCGTCGATGTCGCCCCTTTCGGCGGCGAGCCTCAGCGTCCGCGGCGCCACGCCAACAATTCCGGCGGCTTCGCCCAGATTGAGCCATGGCTCGAGGCCGTCTTCCGCCGCTCTGTAGACGGGGATCCTGTGGTGCGATCGCAGCGCGGTGACCCGCTCGCGGGTCCATCGATTGCCGTTCCCCGTCCTGACGCCGTTGCGATTGAGGATGCCGGCGATGACGTCGTCCTTCAAGATGAGCGCGAGACCGCGGACGGCCTCGACGACGTCGGCCGGCGTGCTGTTGCGCTGGCCCCGGCGGCGGCGGGGCAGCCGGTGCTCCGTATGGGCGCCCCCCGCCCAGTGGAGGAGGATGACGATTTCGGCGGTGTTGTCGTCGAGATCGGCGACGGCCTCCTGGATTACGGCCCGGACGACGCGCTTCTTCAGCCGCGCGTCGGTCGTTGGCGCCGACCAGACGGCCTGGAGGTCTTCAGCCAGGGCGCCAAAGGAGATCGGCGCGGGATCGTGCCGCGGCGCGGCAGCATCATGCTCGACGATGCGCCGCTCGATCTCCGCCACCCGCGTCAGCGAACGGTTCCATCGCGCTTCCAGTTCGCCCGCAACGAAGCGGTTCTCGGGATCGGCGGCATCGTACTGCCGGTATGCTCGGTCGGCAGCATAGCTCGCCGCCTCCAGATCGCGCACCAGAGCGTCCCGCGCCTCATCGCGCCGGGACGTGGCCTGCGCCTCGGCCGCCTGCGCGGCCTGCAAGGCGGCCGGCCGGACGACGGCGAGCAGCGCCGCCTCCACAACGTCGTCGACACGCAGGCCGCCGAAGGCGATGCAACTCGGCTCACCGTAGTCGAGCCGGCCGCGGGTGCAGGCGTAGCGGGGAATGTCGTGCCTCGCGCCGGTATACTGGACGGTGAGTTTCTGGCCACACCGACGACAGCGCAGCAGCCCGGACAGCAGCGCGGCGCCCTGCTTAGGCGCGCCATGTGTGGCGGCGTTCGGGACGTTCTTGCTCACCATCTGCCGGATCGCCTCCGCGCGGTCCCAGTCGATGTAGCCTTCGTGCGAGCCGGGCTTCAACGCCAGCCATTCCGTGCTCGCCTTGCGCCGGGCCCGGGCCTTGGGCACCGATCCGTCATACTGCACCGAGACTCCCGTCTTGCCGTAGGCGTAGGCGCCGCCGTAGGCCGGGTTGGCGATGATCTGGCCGATGCTCGCGTAGCGCGGCCGGCGCCAGGCAACCTCGCCGCCAGAGGCCCGGGCCGGCAGGTCGAGCTTGTGCTCCAGGAACCACAGCAGTGCCTGGCGCACGCTCCCGAGTTCGGCGACCTTGTCGATCGCCAGCCGGATCGCCGCCTGGACCCGTCGGTCGGGGTCCTTCTCCAGCCGGTCGCCCACCTTGATGAAGCCCACCGGGGCGGCGACGATGAGTTCGCCGCGCCGCGCCTTCTCGTAGCGTGCCGACAGTGACCGCTGGCGCAGCAGGTCGAGCTCATACTCGTTCAGGCTACCCTTCAGCCCCAGCAGCAGCCGGTCATTGCCCTGCCGCGGCGCGTAGACGGCCTCCTGGTCGATCAGCAGCGTATCGACGACGCGGCACATCTCGACGAGTTGCTGCCAGTCGCGGCTGTTGCGCGCGAAGCGCGAAACCTCGCGCGCGGCCACCGCGCCGACCTTGCCGAGGCAGACCTCGGCGACCATGCGCTCGAAGCCGGCGCGCGTCACGCCGCCGGCGGCGGAGCGGCCGAGATCGTCGTCGATGACCTCGATCTCCGACCAGCCGAGTTGCACGATCCGCTCGCGCATCGCGTATTGCAGGACCTGGCTTTCCCGGTTGTGCTGGACCTGATGGGTCGAGGACTGGCGAACGTAGAGCACCGCCTTGCGCGCCCGGTGCTGCGCGCCGATCTTTTCAGCGCTCATCGGCGTCGTCCCCGGTCCCCGGCACCGTGCCGCTGGCGTGGGTGATCAGCAGCCGGGTCATCAGCGCCGTCACCGCGTGCCGAGCCTGATCCGGCAGGCTGTCCCACCCGGGTGCCGCGCACGCCGCTGGCGGCTGGGCCACCGGGAAGAGTTCGGGTTGGCGCTCCGGCGTCCGAGGCCGGTGACGGTGGCGGTGCATGGCAATCTCCACGCTCGTGAGCAGGAGATGCTATCGCTGCCGCAGGCCACCCCACCGCCGTGCTCGCCATCACCTCCGACAGCAGGGCGCGCAATGCCACCAGCCCAGACAGCGCCGCGACCGGCGCCGGAGCCCTCCGCATCGAGCGGCACACGGATGCGTCGAGCATCCAGGTCGGGATCTCCCGCAGTCGGACAACATCGGAACCATCGAAACCGGCCAGGCTGCAGCGCGCCCAGGCACCGGTCGCCCTCTCGATCATCTCGTGGGCACAAACCGATTGCCCGTTCCACGGATGCCACGCATACGCCACCATCACATCGGCAGCAGACGCGGTACTGTGGGTCTTGTGTCGCCGAGTTCTACAACACGATCCGTCCACACTCGTCGCTGGGTTACCGGCCGCCAGCGCCGGAGGTTGTCGTGTCGGACATGGCGATACTGCCCGGCAATCCCGGTCCGACCGGGTCACAGCAGCCGCCAGCTGCCATGCTCCACTAAAATTCTGCCAGGACCACTCAATGGGGGCTGGTCAGTCCGCGGGCCTGCTAAGGTCAGAGACCGTTCGAATCCGGGTGCACGTCATCCGCCATTTACGCAGATTTACGCACGGATTCCCTGCTTTTCGCTCCACCACTCGCCATCGCTCGAGGCAAGGGTCCCGCGCACCTTCGATCCCCACTCGGGAGCGGGTCGGGCGGCCGTTATGCCAGCGCGAGTTCCTGGTATCCCTTCGCCGCCACCTGGTCGCACCAAGCGCGGTACGCGGGGGCACTGCCGCTGTAGCGCGCGATGATGCGGGTCTGCTTGCCCTCCACATTGGTGTTGACGCCGGTGAACCAGGAGTTGACCTCGTTCGACAGCAGGCCCGCCCCCACCGCCTTCACATGCTCGGTCCAGTCCGCCACCGCCTCCGGCCGGGCATCCGCGCGGGTGAGGTTCCGCTCCCGCATGTGGCGGAGCAGGCAGGTCACCCAGTCCACGTTGTATTCGATGCTTCGAGGAATGTTGCCGAGGGCGGTATGCGGCCCGACCAGCATGAACATGTTGGGGAAACCTTCAACCTGGACGCCGAGGAATGTCTGCGGCCCGTTGGCCCACTTGTCCTTCAGCCTCAGCCCGTCCAGGCCGCTGATGTCGATGCGGTCGAAGCTGCCGGTGATGGCGTCGAACCCCGTCGCGTAGATGATGATGTCGAACTCGTAGTCGGTATTGCTGGTCTTGATGCCCGTTGGCGTGATGCGCTCGATCGGCGCTTCCCTGATGTCCACCAGCCGGACATTGGGTTGGTTGTAGACCTCGTAGTACTTGGTCTCAAGCGGCACGCGGCGGGTGCCGAAGCCGTGGTTCCTGGGCACCAGCGTCTCGGCGACCTTCGGGTCCTTCACCCGCTGGCGGATCTTGCGCGCCACGAATTCGGACACCACGGCATTGGCCGCCGGGTCGGTCAGATAGTCGCGGAAATTGCCCACCCAGAGGCCGAAGCCGGGCTCGGCGTAAAGCTTCTCGAGTAAGGCCTCGCGCTCCTCGGGTGTCACCTCGAAGGTGCCGCGCGGGTCGGGCGTGTGCAGGAAGCAGGAGAAGGTCTCCTGGCAGCGCCGGAACATCTCCGGGTAGCCGGCCTTGATGGAGCGCTGTTCCGCCTCGGTGATCGGGCGGTTGTGCAAGGGCGCGCACCAATTCGGCGTGCGTTGGAACACAGTGAGGTGCCCGGCGGTCTTGGCCACCTCCTGGATGGTCTGCACGCCGGTGGCGCCGGTGCCTATCACCGCCACGCGCTTGCCCACGAAGCTCACCGGTGCATGCGGCCAGTGGTAGGTGTGATGCGCTTCGCCCTGGAATGTCTCGACCCCTTCGATGCGCGGCAAGGTCGGCGCCGAAAGCGGGCCGATCGCGGTGATCAGGAAGCGCGCGCGGTGCCGGCTGCCATCCTGCAAGGTGACCGCCCAGCTCCCGCCTCCCTCCTGGTAGTGCGCCGCGGTCACGCGGCTGCGGAATTGGATGTTGCGGCGCAGGTCGAATTTGTCGGTGACGTGATTGAGGTATCGCAGCGTTTCCGGCTGCGGCGCGAAATGCTCGGACCAGTCCCACTCATCGAGCAACTCCTGCGAAAAGGAGAAAGCATAGGAGTAGCTTTCGGAATCGAAGCGCGCGCCCGGATAGCGGTTCCAGTACCAGGTGCCGCCCACGCCGGAGCCGGCCTCGAACACCCGCACCCTCATCCCCAGCGCGCGCAGCCTGTGGAGTTGGTACCTGCCCGACATGCCCGCCCCGACGATGATGGCGTCGTAGTCGAGAACCGGCGCCGTGCCCGCGGAAGCCTGTGTTTCGTGCGGAGCGGCCATCTGCTGTCACTCCTGCGTGCGGTGCCGAATGATCGGGCGCTGTCGCATCCGCCCGGCATCGCGCCCATGGCGGCACGACCCATTGACCGCGATTCCCCGGATCGGCGGCGCGCCCGCCGATCCTGCGGGCAGGTTATCAACGGAGCCGGGCGTTCTGCAAAGACTGCATCGTTAGGAAAATTGGAGCCTGCTGGCTGACGTCAATACCGTTCATTTAGGTGGTTTGCCATCCTACATCACTGTTCGAGTTTTTTGGTATCGACAGCGATGGCGGGTGTTCCCGCCGGCCTTCCAGCCGGCGTTCGTGTCAGCGACCACATCAGCCTCGGCGTAATCGCCAAGACGTTCCCGCCGGACCGGGTACGGCAGGTCCTGGCGGAGACCGGCAAGGCGAGTGAGCGCGAACGCGACCTGCCAGCCCAAGTGATGGTCTATTACGCCATCGCCATGGCGCTTTACATGGGATCCAGCACCCGCGAGGTGTTGCGCTGCTTGTTGGAGGGCTTGCGCTGGCTGTGGGGCGCCGATGCGGTCAAGGTCGCGGGAAAGAGCGGCATCTCGCAGGCGCGCAGCCGTTTGGGCGAGGCGCCACTGCGCCGATTGTATGAGCAGGTCGTGCAGCCGGTGGCGACGCGCGCCACCAAGGGAGCATGGTATCGGACGTGGCGGCTGGTGAGCCTGGACGGATCCAGTCTGGATGTAGCCGACACGGCCGAGAACGGCGCCAGCTTCGGGTATCCGGGCGCCAGCCGCGGCGAGAGCGCGTTCCCGCAGCTCCGCTTTGTGGCGCTGGTGGAGAACGGCACGCACGTGCTGTTCGGCGCCCGCCTGGGCGGTTGCGCGGACGGCGAAACGACGCTGGCCCATGCGGTGGTGCCGGCGCTGCGGCCGGGCCTGCTGTGCCTGGCCGACCGGCAGTTCTTCGGGCACGCGCTGTGGCAGGCCGCCGCTGCCACCGGCGCCGACCTGCTGTGGCGGGTGAAGGGCAACCTGCGGCTGCCGCGCGCAACGGTGCTGGCGGACGGGTCCTATCTCTCCGTGGTCTACCCGAGCGAGAAGGATCGGCGCCACGCGACCAACGGCGTCCAAGTGCGCGTGGTGGAATACCGGCTGGAGGGCGTGGCCGACGCCGAGCCGCTGTATCGACTGGTGACCACGATCCTAGACCCGGCGCAGGCGCCTGCCGCGGACTTGGCTGCCCTGTATCACGAGCGCTGGGAGATCGAGGGCGCGCTGGCCGAGCTGAAGACGCGCCTGCGCGGGGCACAGGTCGTGCTGCGCAGCAAGACCCCGGACCTGGTGCGCCAGGAGTTCTGGGGCCTGCTGCTGGCGCACTTCGCCGTGCGCGGGCTCATGCACGGTGCGGGGCACTGCCCCGCACGCCTGCGGGCCGACGAGGACCCGGACCGGCTCTCGTTCCTGCATGCGGTGCGCGTGGTGCGCCGCAAACTGCCGCTGTTCGCGGCTTTTCCCCCCTCGGAACAGGCTCGCCCTGCATGACGAGGTGCTGGACGAGATCCTGGAGGAGCACGTGGCAAGTTCCCGAGGCAGGCAAGTGCCGCGCGGGGTCAAGCGCAAGATGAGCGGCTATCCGCTGCGCCCTCGCACCCCACAGCCGACCACGCGCATCGACTTCAGCACCGCCATCCGGATCGCAAAATGAACAGTATTGTGGCTGACGTGCGATCGCCGCGCGAGCAACGATCAGGATCGGCACGTTGGCATCGGAGCACGCGTCTCCTGCCGAAAACCCCGGTACACCGCGCATGAGGCTGCACCTCAACGCCCCGCCGGCCGCCGCAGGCAGAGCACCGCGATGGCGGCGGAGGCGGACTGGCGGTAGACGCTGGTCAAGAGATGGCAAGCTCGCTTCCGACGGTGACAATCCGGCAGCACGTCCTGCTTTTTTGCTTCGCACCTGGCCGGCGCGTTGAAGGCTTCGATCCAGGACGAAGACCTGCGAGAGACCGTTCGCGCCTGGACTCACCCACCCCGCCACCTCGACGCGCCGATTTACCCGAGTGCCGTCAGACGTTCGATGAAGCGTGGCTTGCGAGCATGCCGGTGCCCGATCGCCGCCAGCCGCGCCGCGAAGTCTGGGGGCGTACCGCGTTGCTCAGCAAGCGCCTTGAGATCGAGGAGCAGGGCGAGCGCCCTGTCGTATCCGGAGGCATTGCGGCGCTCGATCTCGGTCTCGACCTCCGGCCAGACGGCCTCACCCCGGCGCGCGAGTGCATCTAGCCGGGCCTGGCGGGCTTTCTCAGCCGCCTTCGCCTCCCGCGCCTGGGCCGCCGCTGCTTGCTCGGCGGCCGCCTGCGCGCGGGCGAGACGGATCGCCTCGGCGCGGGCGATCAGTTCGCCGGCGCTGCGCGGGGTGACGGGCGGAGCGCTGGCTTCCGGGGTGAGGCGCTGGCGAAGCTCGGCGCGCAGCTCGGCCGCCGCGCGTGGCGCGTTCTCGTACAAGCGCAGCAGCAGCCTGGTCTTCCCGGGCTCCGGCATCGCCACGATCGCCTGGCGGACGGCCAGCACCGACAGACCCGCTAAGCCCGGATCAGCGGCGCGCTCGGCCGCTGCCTGGACGAGATCGGGGTCGATGGCGAAGAACCGGGCGCAGGCCTCCAGCGCCGGCGTCATAGGCCCGAGGCCGGGCAAGAGCTCCGGTTCGTCATCCTCAAGGTCGCCCGCCTCGACCACGGTCAGCCAGAGCAGGTGGAACAGGCGCAGGTCGCCGGCCAGCAAGTCGCCCCGCAACGGCGCCAGCGCCGCAAGCCATCCGGCGCCGTCATCCCAATCCTCGCCCTCCACCTCGTCGCGGTGGATGTCGAGGATCAGGTGGTCGCCCGCGATAAGCAGCCGCGCGCCATCGACGTTGCGCAGCAAGGCCTCGATGCGGGCGCGGTCGACCAGCCCCGCCGGCAGCCGGATCATTAGCCGGCGCGAGCCCCAGTTCGAGAGGTAGAGGTGCAGGTCGAACCAGTGCTCCATGAACATCGCCGGATCGCCCTTGAGGTCGCCCCATTCGTAGGTGTTGGTGAAGCTCGTGGCGGTGATGCGTGCACGGGTTGAGATGGCGCGGAGCGCCCGGCGATCCGCCTCGTCGAGCGGGCGGTCGATCGCCTGAAATTCATAGTACTGGTATTCGCTCATGGCCTTGGCCGCCGTGGCTGGGTCAGGGAGGCGAGGAGAACTGCGCCATGTGGCCGGGGTCAGACCGGGTGCAGCACGTCGTCCGTTTCGAGCAGGTGCAGCGCCTCGGCCAGCGTCACGCCGGAATGGAGGCGCCACCATTTGCCGGTGTGCCGCATCCACTGGATATCGAAGCGGTCCGAGCCCATGCGGTCGATGCGGGCGAAGGGCGCGTCGAACTCCTCGCCCGCATTGTGCGCCATGCCGGAGCGGTAGCGTTGCGCGAAGCGGTAGCGTCCGGCGGCCCAGGCGCCGTGGATGTCGATGACGTAGTTGAAGTCGGTCGGCGTGATCCGGGGCAGGAATCGTGGCTTCAGGACGTCACGGATGAGGGCCTCGCAGGCCGCGACGATGGCCTGCTTCTCCGGCTCGGCAACCGGCATCGGGCGGGGAGTGCGGGTGATGAGCAGCCACTGCTTCTGTCGGGGCATGGGCTGGGTCCGGGTCGGGCGATATCGAGCGTTGTCCCGCGGGGCGGTTCAGGTCGCGGTATCGGAGCACGGAGGGCGGGTCAACATCCCATGCGAGAGCGCACCGCGTCATGGGGTGCGGCGTGGGGAGCGGGTTCGCCATCATATCGATCCGTAACATGATCAGCCGCCTCCGGCGGCCACCGAGGGGAAGCGCGTCGCGGCGGTGCCACGACCGCAGGAGTCGCCCCAGAGCAGGTTGTGCCCCAGTTGCTACCGCTGCAGCGATAGCAACCGGGATCAAACCTGCTCTGTGCGCCGGGAGACCGGCAGGAGGTAGCGGATGAGAGAGCCGCACGTTGAAGGACTAGCCATCCACGACGACCCCGAGTCATGCGCTGTCATCCGCGAGGGTGCCGGCGA
>JAABUN010007451.1_pt1 | contig 11776 bp, 12 predicted proteins | sample 5559311 | NCBI WGS metagenome assembly JAABUN01 (sample SAMN10711877, study PRJNA513370) | rock metagenome | isolation source: Antarctica rocks | place: Antarctica: Victoria Land, Siegfried Peak sud | reverse complement strand
GCATCGGTCGAGCCGACCCATTCGCGCTCGAGCACCGCCTCGTCGTCGGCGGCGGGAAAGCTGCCGTTCGAGCCCGAGCCGATCGAGCTCGGCCAGGGGGATTCCTGCTCCGTCAGTGACTGCCGTATCGCCGTGCGGATCAACTCGGCGCTCGAGGTCCCGGTGCGTCGCGATGCTGCCTTCAGCTCCCGGTCGAGGTCCTGAGGCAGGTAGATGGTTGTCTTCCTCATGCCATATGCAAGCTACCATACTGATCGGTACGCAGCCGGCCCACCTCCTCCGTGCTTAAGCCGTGCTGAGGTCGAACATGTCGCTCAGGCCCCAGCCGAGGCGGACGTCGCCGACCGCGCGCAGCCGGCCGCGGAAGGCGAGGCGCTTAGGCCCCGTCTCGCCGGTTACGATCTTTCGCAGGTCGTCCGGCCGCACCTTCAGCGTCAGGCGCGGCTCCTCGCTCGGCCGCTCAGAAGCGGTGCAGCGGCCGTCGCGGATGATCAGCTCGCGGTGGTCGTAGCCGCCGCCGGGCCGGTCCCAGAGCTTCACGTGGATGACGGCATCGAGGCCGGCGGCGCGATCGGCTCGCAGCCGCCCCGCCAGGTGGCCGATCAGCACGTCGATGATCCGCTCGCGCGCCTCGAGGTCGCCCATCAGCTCCTCGAGAACCTCGTCTTCGAGCGCGATGATCTGCGCGTAGAGCTCAGCGGGTGGGGCGTCGAGGTCGATCATCGCGAGGGCGGTTCCTCCACCTGCAGCGCAATCGTCTCCGTATCCGCCATCGGCTTGCTACCTCCGCTTCTCGGTTGCCATCCGGGACGATGCCCGACCACGCACTGTTTGACGCGGGCGGCACCTGCCCTCCTGGGCAGCGGTGCCCGCGGCGGGGCCGACCCTCTAGGCTCTCCCTTACATAAGGGGGCGAAACAGATTCGACGTGAACGGTTTTCGTCCCGGTGTTGCGAGTCGAGGATCCTGGGTTGGCCTCGTTAAACCCCCCGGGAAAAACAAGAAGTGCGGACTCTCACGAGTTCGCTCTCGCTGCTTAATAGGTAGTTGAGAGCAGTCGCTCCAGGTAGCTCACGATCTGGGTAGCGGCTTCAACAGTGGGCTCACCTGACGGCAGCTTCCTCGGCCGTTCGGGGACATCAACAGGAGGATTTGGCGCCGGCGACGTGCCCCTCGGATAGACCGAGCCGGAGGCCGAGATTGACTCCGCAGGGAACGCTCGTTGACGCATCGGGTCGTCCTTCGCGGACGCCGGGGCAGTACCGGCCGCCTCCATTCCCCAGCCGCAGTGGACCCAAGGCTCCCGCGCACCGCCCGGAGCGTCCTGACGCTAGGGTCGGGCCTCTGTCAGCTCCCGCGACCTCCAGCTCCAGCATCGGCACCGACGAGCTCAGCTCGGGCGCCGTCGGCTCGGCGGGGACGATCGCCAGCGCGGGCGTCATCGGCAGCGCCGGCACCGTGGCGAGCGGTGGCGTCATCGGCTTGGCTGCGACCGTCGCGAGCGGTGGGGTGATTGCCAGCGCCGCCACCGGCCTCAGCCTCGGCGTCCTGGCCTCCGCCGGGGTCGTGGCCGGGGTCGGCAACGTCGCCTGCCGAGCCTGCGTCGCCTGCATTGGTTGCGTCGATTGCGAGGGCTGCGTCGCCTGCATCGGTTGCGTGGGGCTGCGAGGCCAGGTCGGGGCGATCGGCCGGAGCTGAGCGAGGAGGCCGGTCGATTGCCGGCCCCGGCGGTGGCGCGGTCTCTCGTGCACGCCGCTCACCGCTAAAGCCGGTGGCCCCCGAAGCCGATAGAACGCGTCGGTGGGCTCGCCCAGCGACAAGAACCGCCTGCCCGAAACCGAGGAGTTTCGGCGCGAGACAGCGACGGGGGACGAGCGGGCACGGCCGCTGCAGACGCTGACGAAGGTGCTCGAGGAGCGCTACACCGACCTCTCATTCCACGGTCGCGCCGTGGCGGGCTACTCGGCGATGATCGCCCGCGAGCTCGAGCTCCCGAACGAGACGATCGAGCAGATCGCGATGGCGGGCGAGCTGCACGACGTGGGCAAGGTCTCGGTTCCCGAGTCGACGCTGCTCAAGGCCGGCCCGTTGAGCGACGAGGAATGGCTGGAGGTGAAGCGGCACCCTGAGACGGGGGAGCAGCTCCTGCTCAGCGCGAACCTCGACGAGCTCGCCAACTGGGTGGTCGCCCACCACGAGCGCCCCGACGGGAAGGGCTACCCGCACGGGATGAGCTACGAGCAGATCCCCCTGCCGGCGATGATCCTCTCGGTCGCGGACTCCTACGACGCGATGCGGACCGATCGCGTCTACAAGGCCGGGCTGAGCGAGTCCGAGGCCGCCGCCGAGCTGCGCGAGCACACCGGCACGCAGTTCGACGGGGATGTCGTGGCCGCCTTCTTCACCTGCCTCGAGCGGTTCAGCGGGCCGAGCGACTGAGCGCCCCGCGCGCCGCTCCCTCTGCCTCAGCCGCCCTTGATGCCCTTCAGGTTCTCGTCGTCGGGGTCGTAGGCGGGGTCGCTCTCCAGATCCTCCGCCGGGCCGGCGGAGCCCGGTCCCCGATCGGCGGTCTCGTCGGCAGGGTCGTTCGTCTCGGACTCCTGATCCTGGACGTCCTTCTCGTCTGCGTCTCTCATGCGGGCCTCCTTCGCGGTGACAACACCGTTCAGCATTCCCGCCAACCGCGGCGGCAAACGAACTGGTTCAGCGAGCGAGGAGCGCGATCATCGCCCGCTGCGCGAGCGGCGGTGGGAAGGTCATCACGACCTCGTCTCGGTGCCGCTGGAGAAACCTCGCCGCCCAGCGCGCGCCCTCGAGGCTCCTCGGGATGCCCCCCCTCATGAAGAGTCCTTCTTGCGCCGCCCTGGCGCTCTCGGTCAGGAACTCCTCGAGCCGGCCGGCCGGCATCACCAGGCAGTGCAGCTTCGCTTCGCCCTCCCCGGTGCTCGCCAGGGAGTGCCTCGTCCCGGGCTTGACGACCATGACGCCGTCTCCGGGGCCGATCACCCGCTTCGTCCCGTCGAGCCCGAAGAGGACCTCGCCCTCGGTGACCGACCAATGCTCCTCCTGGGTCGGGTGGAGGTGCTCGGGTAGCCCGCCCCCGGGCTCGAGCCAGCAATCGACGAGCAGGTTCTCGCCGTCCCGCTCGAACGCGTAGCGGGCCCGATGAACCGGGTCTCGAATGGGCTCGTTCATCTCGTCTCCTCTTCCGGGGCCGCTTCAGTTACCACCGGGTAACTTATCACCATGGAGACGCGCGCTCCCGAAGATCCGCCGCATTACGGAGAGCGGCTGCCCGCCGACGAGCGCCGTGCGGTGATCGCAGCCGCCGGGGCCCGGCTGTTCGCCGCCCGGGGCTACGCCGGGACCACGCTGGATGAGATCGCAGCCGCCGCTCGGGTGACCAAGCCGATCGTCTACCGGCATTTCGCATCGAAGAAGGACCTCTACCTGGCACTCCTAGAGCGGCATCGGCGGGATCTGCCGAGCTTCTTCGAGGGCGTCGAGCTCGGCGAGGGTGGGCCTGCCGAGGGCGCGCTGCGGACCATTCTCGAGCGCTGGTTCGGCTACGTCGCGGTCAACTCCCACGCCTGGGAGATGCTGTTCCGCGACAGCTCGGGAGACGACGAGATCCGCGCCTACCGCGCCGACGTGAGCCTGCGCGCTCGAGAGGTCATCGCCCATTTCATCGCCGCCGGAGGGTCGGGGATGCCGGCGGCGCAGGTCGCCCCGACCGCGGAGTTGCTCACGGGCGGGCTCGCGGCCCTGGCGATCTGGTCGATCGACCATCCCGAGGTCCCCCGCCCGGTCCTGATCGACGTGGCGGTCCGGATGTGCGCGGCGGCGCTCTCCGGCTGAGGGGGCGCGGCCGGCTATCGTCGAGCCGTGGCGAGCGAGGGCAGCGAGGCGGCGGGGAGACCATCGGATCGGGGCCTCACCCTCGACAGCTCGAAGGGAAGATGGGTCGTCGCGGTCGCCGTCCTCGGATCGGGCGTGGCATTCCTGGAGGCCACGGTCGTCAACGTCGCCCTGCCGGAGATCGGCCGCGACCTCGACGCCGGCACGGGCGGCCTGCAGTGGATCCTCAACGGCTACCTGCTGACGCTGGCGGCGCTGATCCTGCTCGGCGGCTCGCTCGGGGACCGTTTCGGCCGCCGCAAGGTCTTCTCGATCGGCGTCGTCTGGTTCACCGGCTCGTCGCTGCTCTGCGCGATCGCCCCAAGCGTCGAGCTCCTCGTCGCCGCGCGAGTGCTCCAGGGCGTCGGCGGAGCGCTGCTCACCCCAGGGAGCCTCGCGATCATCGAGGCGACCTTCCGCAAGGAGGACAGGGCCCGAGCCATCGGCGCCTGGTCGGGCCTCGGGGGTGTCGCCGCCGCGATCGGGCCCCTGCTCGGGGGCTACCTCGTCGACGCGGTCTCGTGGCGCGCGATCTTCCTGATCAACCTCCCCCTGGGAGCTTTCGTCGTCCTGATGGCGAGCCGCCACGTGCCCGAGAGCCGCGATCCCGATGCCGGCGGCCGCCTCGACTACCCCGGATCGACCCTGGCGGCGATCGGCCTTGCCGCCGTCACCTACGCGCTGATCGGGGCGGGCGGCGAGGGCAGCCCCGGCGCGCTCGCCGCGATCGCGCTGGTCGGCGTGGCGGCGCTGGCCGGGTTCGTCCTCGTCGAGAGCCGCAGCGCCACTCCGATGATGCCGCTGAGCATCTTCTCCTCGCGGCAGTTCACAGCCGCCAACCTGGTCACCTTCGCGGTCTACGCGGCGCTCGGTGGCGTGTTCTTCCTGCTCGTCGCGTTCCTGCAGGTCTCCCTTGACTACTCCCCGATCGAAGCCGGGGCCGCCTCGCTGCCGGTGACCGCGCTGATGCTCTTCCTCTCGGCGCGGGCGGGCGCCCTCGCCCAGCGCATCGGCGCGCGGATCCCGCTCACGGTCGGCCCGCTCGTGATCGCCCTCGGGATGCTCCTGATGACGCGGATCGAGCCCGGCGACTCCTACGTCGCGAGCGTGTTTCCCCCGGTGATCGTCTACGGGCTGGGGCTGACGCTGGTCGTCGCGCCCGTGACCGCCACCGTCCTCGCCGCCGCCGACTCGCGCCACTCGGGGGTGGCCTCGGGGATCAATAACGCTGTGGCGAGGGTCGCCGGGCTGCTTGCCGTGGCGGTGCTGCCGCTCGTCGCGGGCCTCACGGGGGACGACTTCCTGGACCCCGCGGCGATGGCCGAGGGCTTCCGCACGGCGATGTTCTTCACCGCGGCCCTGGCCGCCGCGGGCGGCGCCATCGCCTTCACGATGATCCGGGCGGACGTGCTCGATACGGATGGGGAGGGCCCCTCCTCGCCGGAGGCGTCGAACGACCGCCAGTGCCCCGTCGCCGGCCCGCCGCTGCGCCCGGCGCGAGAGGCCCGCGCCTCCGCCACGAGGTAAAGCGCCCTTAAGGATCCCCGCTCCGATGATCCAAACCGCCCCGGCCCGTAGCGGAGATCACAGGGTCCCTCGGGGCGATCGCTCGCTCACGCGTGGCCACCCAGCGAACAGGAAGGTAGTTCGGGATGGAATCAGGACTCAAGCTCGAGGAAGTGGATCGCGACGGCGCGATTCGCGAGACGGCCGAGGAGGCCTACGCCACGCTCGCTGAGGAGGGGGACACGAGGCTCGACTTCTTCAAGAAGGCCGGGGCTACCGGTGGAGCCGTGCTCGGCGGCGGCGCGCTGCTGGGGGCGCTCGTGCCCGGAACCGCGATGGCCGCCGGAGGCGGACGCCCCCCGAGGAGCTTCGGCAGGGGAGACGTCGGCATCCTCAACTTCGCGCTCACGCTCGAGTACCTCGAGGCGGCGTTCTACACGGAGGCGAAGAGGCACGACCGCAAGAAGTCGTTCGTGAAGGGCGACGAGCAGGTCTTCCTGAACGTCACCTTCCGCGACGAGAGGGCGCACGTCAAGTACCTCAAGGATGCACTCGGGAGCAAGGCCGTGAAGTCACCGAAGTTCGACTTCCGCGACACGACTCGCGACCGCAAGAAGTTCCTGAAGACGTCGTACTCGCTCGAGAACACCGGCGTCCACGCCTACCTCGGGCAGGTCGCCAACATCAAGGACCCGGGCACGCTGACCGCGGCCTCCACGATCGCGACGATCGAGGCGCGCCACGCCAGCGTGATCGGGCTGCTCCTCAAGGGCGACAAGGACGGCATCGCGCCGGCCGGCCCGTTCGACGTGCCGCTGCGCGCGAGGGAGATCCTGAAGCGGGTCAAGGCGACCGGCTTCATCGTCGGCTAGTCAGCCGTCGACGGGACGTAGGGAGCGGGCGGTCCGAGAGGGCCGCCCGCTTTCGTTCTGGGTCGGCCCATCAAGCCGGCACACGCTCGCCCATGCATTGGCGATAAGATCACTCAACAATGACTGACCGCCGCCCGAACATCCTTTACATCCACTCTCACGACACGGGCCGCTTCGTGCAGCCGTACGGGCACCCGGTCCCCACGCCCAACATCCAGGTGCTCGCCGAGCAGGGTGTCCTGTTCCGTCAGGCCTTCTGCGCCTCGCCCACCTGCTCGGGCTCGCGGGCGTCTTTGCTGACGGGTCAGTACTGCCACTCCAACGGCATGTTCGGGCTCGCCCATCGCGGCTGGTCGCTCAACGACTACGGCCAGCACCTGGTTCATCCGCTCGCCTCGGCGGGCTACCGGACGGTGCTGATCGGCGAGCAGCACGTCTCCAAGGACCCGCGTGAGATCGGCTACGACGAGATCATCGAGGTCGACTCCAACCATGTCAGCGACGTGGCTCCGATCACGAACGAGAAGCTGCGCTCGCTCGATGAGCCGTTCTTCATGTCCGTCGGCTTCTTCGAGACGCATCGCGAGTTCGCGATGCCGACCTCGGTCCGCGACACCCTTTACTCGCTGCCCGCGCCGGACCTGCCCGACACGCTGCCAACCCGCGAGGACATGGCGGCCTTCAAGGCCAGCGCCCGCTCCCTCGACCAGGGGATCGGATCGGTGATGAACGAGCTGCATCGGCTCGGGCTCGCCGAGAGCACCCTCGTCGTCTGCACGACCGATCACGGACTTGCCTTCCCCCGCGCCAAGGCGACCCTCTTCGATCGCGGGACGGGCGTCATGCTCGTGATGCGCGGCCCGGAAGGATTCGCCGGCGGCAAGGTGATCGAGTCGATGGTCAGCCACCTGGACGTGTACCCGACCCTGTGCGAGATCGCGGGCGCGGAGCCGCCCGGGCCGCTTCACGGCACCTCCCTGCTTCCGCTCGTCCGCGGCGAGACCGACGCGGTCCGCGACGAGGTGTTCACCGAGATGACCTTCCACGCCGCCTACGAGCCGCAGCGGGCGCTCCGCACGGAGCGCTGGAAGTACATCCGGCGTTTTCACGACTACGACCTGCCGGTGCTCGCCAACTGCGACGACAGCTCCACGAAGGAGCTGATGATCGAGGCGGGCTGGGGTGGGCAGGGGGTCCCCGTGGAGCAGCTCTTCGACCTGATGCTCGATCCAGCCGAGAGCCGCGACCTGAGCGCGGAGCCGGAGCACGCCACCACCCTTGCCGAGCTGCGCGAGCGGGTCGAGCGCTGGATGGAGGAGACCGGCGACCCGCTGCGGGAAGGGCCGATCGAGCCGCCGCCGGGTGCGATCGTCAATCGCCCCGACGCGCTCTCGCCGGCCGAGTCGCCGCGTGGGATCGACCCGATTGAGCAGACGGGCGCCGTTCGTTGAAGCCCGAGCGCTCCTACCTCGTCTGCGCGACGCCGCGCTCCGGCAGCACGCTCGTCTGCAAGGCCCTGCGCGAGACGGGCGTAGCCGGCAAGCCCGAGGAGTACTTCGAGGCGCTGCGCAGCACCGGGCGTCCCCGCCGCCCCGACGAGTACTTCGCGGGCGTCGACGATCAGTCGATCCGCGACCAGCTCGGAGACCCACCCTCCGACGGCCAGGCCCCACCTCCGGCCTGGAGCCGTACCGCCTACGACCGCTACCTCGAGTGGGCGATGGAAGCGGGGACGACGCCGAACGGCGTCTTCGCCGCCAAGCTCATGTGGCAGTACCTAGGCGACTTCGTCAGCCTCCTGCGCGGCGTCCCCGACTTCAGCCACCTGCCCCTCGCCGAGCTGCTCCCCGCGGCCTTTCCCGAGCTCACCTTCGTCCGGGTCGTCCGCGCGAACAAGATCCGCCAGGCCGTCTCGCTCTGGAAGGCTGTGCAGACGGCGAGCTGGAGCGATCGCGGGGACTCCCCGACCAAGGATGGGCCGCCGTACCGCGCCTTCCTCGACCAGCACCGCCCGCAGCTGCGCTTCCACTACCGAGCGATCAGCCACCTGCTCGAGCAGATCCTCGCCGCGGAGGCGAGCTGGGACGCCTTCTTCGAGCACGTCCAGGTCAAGCCGGTGCTCGTCCTCTACGAGAACTTCGCCGCCGACTACCAGCGCAGCACGCTGAACATCCTCGAGCGACTCGGCCTCGAGACGCCCGAGGGCTTCAGCGTGGAACCGCAGATGAAGTCGCAGTCCGACGGGATCAACGACGACTGGGCCCGCCGCTTCAGCGAGCTGCGGCTCGGCACCGAGTTCGACCTCGTCCCGGCGCCGCGGGAGGGCGTCTAGGGGTCCCGCGCGGCGTGCGGCGGCCGGCCTAGCTAGTTGCCGGCGCCGCCCCCACCGGTTCCGGTGGCCTCGGCGGGTCCCACCGTCGGGGCCATCCAGCTCACGCAGCGCCAGCCGGCGATGTCGGCCGGGTTGTCGGAGCCCTCGTCGCGGAGGTGGTCGAAGGTCGACAGGCCGCAGTTGAGCGAGCCGATCCGCCAGAGCCGGTCGATCAGCGAGGGGCCGAAAGCGTCGCCGAGCAGCGTCGCGGCGAGGGTGAAGCGGAGGAAGATGCCGTGGCCCACGACGAGGGTGCGGTCCACGTCATCGGCGACGAGCTGCTCCCTGGTGCGCTCCACCCTGCCGAGCAGGTCGGCGAACGACTCGGCGCCGGGCGGCGCGTGGTGGGCGTCGTCGGCGTGCTCCTTCATCCGGTTGGACCAGCGCTGCCGTTGCTGCTCGGCGCCGGAGAGCTCCCCGTAGCCGGGGGGCTCGCGCAGCTCGTGGATCCAGTCCCAGATCTCCGGCGCGAGGCCGGTCGCCGCGACCACCGGCGCCGCCGTCTGGCGGGCCCGCCGCATCGGGCTGCAGACGATCCGGGCGATGTCGAGCTCGGCGAACCGCTCGGCGGCGATCCGCGCCTGGCGCTCGCCGAGCTCGCTCAGGGCGTCGCCTTCCTCCTCCGGCAGGGAGACGACGCCGGTGGCAGCGTTCGAGCGGGACTCGCCGTGGCGCAGGAAGAGAACCCTCATGGAGCGGGCGAGGCTAGCCGAGCCTGCGCTTCCGCTCGTAGGACGGCCGTCGGTGACTCAGCGAAACAGGCGCGCGTTGCGATCGGCCGGCTCGCCGGCATGGCCCTGCGGCCTGCCGCCCTGCGCGTCGAGGTAGGAGAGCTCGCGAGCGACGTCCGCGAGCCGCGAGCCCGTGCCGTCGATCATCCAGGTTTCGAGGGCCACCCCGCCGCCGGCGGTCTCGACGATCCGGATCGCGCGGGCCTGCTGCGGATAGTCGGCGAGCGAGGAGGTCTCGATCTGCCAATAGCCGCCGGCCTCGCTCTCCCGCGGGACCAGCGAGTTGGCGTGGGTGTCCCCGGCCAGGGTCGCGATCACGTGGGGGTCGCGGTCGAGCTCGGCGAGCAGCCGCCCGCCCCCGGCGGAGCCGTCGAGGGGCTGGTGGGTCATGACGATCACCCAGCGCTCGCCGGCGCGCCGGAGCTCCTTCCGCAGCCAGGCCGGCTGGCCCGGGCTGACGATCCCGCCCGAGCCGCCGTCGCGGTTGACGAGGTCGACCGCGATGACGCGCACCCTCGGGCCGAGGTTGAAGGAGTAGTCCATGAGAGGGCCGGCTCCGCCCGCGCCGCTCGCGGCCCGCAGCCGTCGCAGGAGCGTCTGCGGGGGAAGGTGGCGCCTCGCCGGATCGGCGGCGACGCGCTCGCTCGGACCCGGCAGGCCCCGCCCGATCACCCGGTCGACGAGCTCGGGACTCAGCGCCGCCTCGTCGGGCAGCGCGAGCTCGTCCTCGCTCGAGCGACGCTCCTTCGGCAGGCGCAGGCTCTCGCGCAGCCCCGTCAGCAGCCGGCGCCCGGTGGCGAGCGCGTCGAGATCGGGCGTCGAGGGCACCTCGCCCTGGACGAGCAGATCGTGATTGCCGACGAGCGGGTACCACGGCGCCGCCAGCCCCGGCGAGCGGAAGCCCACCTCGACGGAGTCGAGGAAGCCCGGATGGACCGGCGCGTCGAGGTCGGGGCGGTAGAAGAACGGGTCGGGGTTCGACGCCTCCTGCGGTCCCTCGTAGCCGGGCGCGCCGCTGTCGGGGTCGACGGCGCCTCCCCTCAGCGCGTCCAGGAGCTGGGAGGCCTCATTGCTCTGCGCGCTGTCGATCAGATCGCCGCTGAGCAGGACGGCGTCGGGCTCGACCGCGTTCGTCGCGGCGACGATCGCCGCCAGCACCTGCGGGGAGGCCGCCTCCTGCGGCCGAAAGGTGGAGTTCAGATCGGGATCGAGGCGATCGAGCAACGACGCGCGCGCCGGCGACTCCTCGTCGCGGACGTGCGAGTCGGTGATCTGCACGAAGCTGGTGAGGATTCGCTTCGCCGGTGCCGCCGGGGCGAGCTCGGTGCGGTCGAGGAGGGGCTCGCCCGGCCCGCGCTCGAGCGTGCCGTCGCCGTCACGGTCGGCCCAGGTGCCGTCGAGCGTCGAGCCGGACGGGGCACCTTCGGGCCGGGCGCGCTGATCGGCGGCCGAGACGACGACGACCCCGACGAGCGCCGCGACTAGGGCGCAGCTCACCCCGATCAGCAGTCGCCTCATCAGCCCGCCCGCAGCTCAGCCGGGATCGAGGCCCGCTCGGCCCGCCGCGCCACCCGGCTTGCCGCCACCACCGCCAGCAGCGCGAGGATCACGGCGACCGCAAGCACCTGCAGGGGCGGCGTCGCCAGGCCCGGCGTCGCATAGCCCGCCGCGAGGCGCGAGACCAGCGGCCCGAGGATCCATCGCTCGAGGACGATCCCCAGGGGGATCGCCACGACCAGGACGGCCGAGGCCGCGCCGGCGAGGACGAGCGTGAGCGTCCTGCGGCCCGCGCCCGCCGCGCGCAGGACGGCGAGGGCCTGGCGGCGCTCGGCGGCGGTGACGGCGAGCGCCTGGACGAGGATGAACAGGCAGATCAGGCCGTTGACGGCCGCGACGACCCGCAGGACGCTCGCGAGGACGCCCAGGAACGCCTGGTTGCGAGTCGTCGCGCCCGTCGCCGGCTGCGGCTCGGCGCCGAGCGCCCGCAGCCCGGCGGCGACGGCGGCCGGATCCGCTCCGGAGTCGAGCTTGACTGCGATCGCCGGATCGGCTCGAAGGCCGGCGGCGATAAGCCGCCTCGGGCGGACGTAGGCGACGCGACCCTCGTTGTCGATCGCCCGGACGATGCCGACGACGGTGAAGCGCGCCTCCTCGCCGGAGTCGGGGAGCTGGACGGCGAGGGTCCCTCCCGGCTCGAGTCCCAGCGAGTCGGCCAGGCCCTGGCCCACCTCGGCCTCCCCGGCGGCTGCGAGGCGCCTGCCCTCGGCGAGCGGCGGCGCCTCGAACTCGGTGTGGTCGCCGGGGTAGGCGACCACGTTGACGGGCTCGCCGAGCCTGAAGGAGTCGAGGCCGTCGAGCTCGTAGCGCGGAGCCGCCGCGGCCACTCCCGATCTTACATT
>JAABUN010007450.1_pt1 | contig 11777 bp, 9 predicted proteins | sample 5559311 | NCBI WGS metagenome assembly JAABUN01 (sample SAMN10711877, study PRJNA513370) | rock metagenome | isolation source: Antarctica rocks | place: Antarctica: Victoria Land, Siegfried Peak sud | reverse complement strand
TCCGCTGCTACCGGACCCCCATGATTGCAAGCGCCTACACCTATCCGCCATTTCCCGCCGTCAAATCAGCTTGTTGCAGCCGCTTCCGGGAGAGGTCCCGGTTCGGCGCTTATTTATGCCAACCGCCGAAATTTCTGACCGGTCGGAACGCGGCATCTCGCCGAATGCGAGCGGCTGAGCACATGTCAAGACTTTCGGCAGCTTGTATTACTTAAGCATGAGCGCAAGGCCGCCAGTGCCCGCCGGATGCTAGACTTCACGGTGCCCAACGGCTGGGCGATGCGGGCTGCGATCTCTGGGTGGGTCAGGCCATCAAGGAACGCCATCAGCACCAGGCGGCGGCGGTCAGGTTCCAAGGTGGCAAGGCAGTGCTGCAGAGCGGACCCGGCCTCCGTCAACAGCAGGTGGTCCAGTGGGCCAAGGTCCGAGTCCGCCCGCTCCGGAACCGCGTCACCCGCCACTTCACGTCCGATGCGCCTGATGCTGTCCAGGGCACGGTAGCGGACCAGGCTGACCAGCCAGGCGCGGGCAGTGCCGTGGGCTGGGTCGTAGCGCGCGGCGTTGCGCCAAACTTGCAGCATGGCATCGTGGACTGCATCCGATGCGAGGGCGGGCTGCCGTGTGATTCGTAGCGCAACGTCATACAGGTACGAAGATTGTTGTTCGTAAAGACCGCGAAAAGCAGCGGCATCGGCCTGGGCGCAGCGCACGAGCAGCACGGCAATCTCATCATCGGGAGGTGGGAGGGCTGCGTTCATGCAGAGATGATCCTTTGCCTGTTACGATTGAACAAGCAGGAAACTCGAACATGCATCAGACGACAAAAGCATGTGCGCCTGGCAGCATCGAGATGAACATGTGACAGCGCCCGTAGGGAGTGGCTGTCCGCCCTCACAAGCATGGGCACCAATGGCACCAGTACGACGTTGGATGACCCATAACGGGATAAGTTCGGGATATGTGTAAAACTTGGCTACAAGGGGTCGGCTGGCCAGAGAACAAAATTAGATCAGTGGTTTGCTAAAGCGCCGCGAGCCGGTCGAGTCTTCTGTAATTGGGCACGCGTCCAAGCGGCCGTTCGCAGCGTCCAGAAAAGGGTCAGCCGGCGGCATCCAGCGAACAACGTGTTTTTAATGGGGTAGCTGGAGCGCCCGACGCGTTCGAAAAGGCAACCCTTTCCGGACAGGAGCAAGAAACCAGCCCGGATAGGCTTGTGATCACTAATTACACGTATTCTCAACCTATCCCTAGTACCCCAGCAGCACCCGGTAGTCGCTCGCGGTCCCGAACACCCCCGCGCGCTCGTCCACCCGCACGCACGGCCGCGACTTCGGCCCGCACCGCTCCAGCTTCGCCAGAGCCCCGGTCTTGGCCCACTCGTCCCGACTCGCCCGCAGCTCGGCGTTGGTGCATGGAGCCGAGCACGGGCATCAGGGTCCCTGACCCGGACGGTTCAGCGGCGGACGGAGACGGGTTTGGCGGTGCGGATCATGCGGTTGAGGACTTGGACAGCGAGGGCAACCTCGCCAAGCCGGGCGGGCCGGCTGCGGGCACGGAGCTTGGGCCCGATCAGGTGCTTGTAGCGGCCCATGGCGGTTTCGGCCTGATTGCGCTTTCCGTATCCGGTCGCGCGTTGCCAGCCCATGCGGCCGCGCTCGGCCATGTCCGGCGAACCTCTTGGTTCGACGAGCCGGATGTGACGGTCGCGCGGGCTCTGCCGGTCTGGATCAGCTGTGCTCGGCACGGCGTCGGCGCGAGGCGGGATGACCACCTCGGGCGGTGACCCGGGCTGCCGGGCCGCGGCGGCCCCGTAGACGGGATCACGGTCGTAAGCACCGTCCGCGGTGACGCTGGCCAAGGTGCCCTCGCACTGGCGCAGCAGGGCGGGCGTCTGCACCGCATCGTCTTCGTCGCCGCCTGTCAGCACATGTGCGGCAATCTCGCCCGTGCTGGCGTCCACGCCCAGGTGCAGCTTGAGCCACCGCCTGCGCAGCCGACCGTGCTTGGCGGCACACCACTCGCCTTGGCCGAACAACTCGAGGCCCGTGCTGTCCAGAACCAGGTGGACCGGCCCGGAGCCGGCCTGCACACGCAGCTGACGTCCCGCGAAGGCGCGTCCCCGTCGGCTCAAGGTGGTGTGGTCCGGCACCGGCAGCGTCATGCCAAGCAGTTGCAGCACGCTGCGGGCGAACCCTTCCGCTTGCCGCAAGGCCAAATGGAAGACGAGCCGCAGCGTCAGCACCAGTTCGACGGCCAGCTCCGAGTAGCGCGGCTGCCCACCCGGCGTGCTGCGGCGCGGTGCTTGCCATCCCACCAGCGCCGCGTCATCGACCCAGAGTGTCAGGTCACCTCGCCGGCGCAGCCCCGCCTCGTAAGCCGGCCAGTTCGTGACCCGGTGACGCGCCGGCGGAATGCGGTGGCGGCGTGCAGCGTTGTGCTTGAATGGCATAGCAGGAACATACCCGCCCCGCCAGGGACCGGCTACCTGGGCATCCACGCACCAACGCCCTGAAAGGCGTGACCTCAAACCCGATGTCACGGGCCAAGTGTTTCCACTTGGCCCTTTCCATATTTCTCTCTACGTGCGGCGCCGCATCATAGCCAAGCCGAACGCACCAGCCATAAACATCACCATGGACGCGGGTTCAGGCACGGCGGCAGCGGTGGCGCCGGTCAGGATGGTGGCGTTCGGCGTCGCTTCATAGCCATAAGCAACCAGCGTAGCCCCGACCACTTCGGCGTAGCCGTAATGCAGCCCGTCGCTGAGCCTGAACGCCAGGCCAATGTAGTCGTCCGCCGGCGAGTTCGGGATGGTGGCCGCCGTCGGAAAAGCCGAGAAGGAGTACACTTCCCCGGTCTGGTCAATGGAAGCGCCAGCAGAGAAGTCGGCGACACCACCGAAGAAGCTGGATACCTGGGCGGTGCCGCTGGTCTGCACGGCGGCACCGGGTCCGTTGCCGGTGCTGGCGGCAGTGAAGCCGTAGCTGGCCGCAGCGCCGCCAAAGCTGACGGTGAACGGCGTCGCCGTCAGCGCCCGATTTGCGGTGGACTGGATGACCGCCGCCTCGGCACTGCCCGCCGCGGCGGTGCCCAGCGCCAGAACGCCTGCCGCCAGATGCAGCCGGGCTCTCATCGGATCGCTCCGTTGGCGCCCGCCGGAAAGAACAGGCCGCTGCTGGCGTTGGCAGCGCCATAGACGATGTTCAGGACCTGGCGGGTCGTGCGCGTGAAGGCCAGGCTGTTCGCGTCCGTCGGCACGATATTGGCAACGCCGTTCAACACCACGCCCTGGTCATCCTGGGCGCCTGACAGTGACGCGCGCACGTTGGACACGGCCTGTGTCTGCGGGCCAAAACCGCGGGACAGCAGCAGCACGCGCACCTCGGAGGCGTGATAGGCCTCGACCGCCAGGATGCCGGCGGCAGCGGTCAGGACCTGCTTGTTCTGCACCAGCGCTGCAGCGCCGTGATAGGCAGTGACGCCCACGTCCTCGAAGACATAGGCACCTAGCAGGAAGCTGTTCTCGTCCGCATAGGGGTCGAAGCTGTTGCCCAGCCCGGCTGCCTGCGCCAGCGTGTTGAAGCTGTTCTGGATGTCGATGGCCGGAGCTGCGACGGCATTGGCGCCCAGCACGGTGCGTAGGAAACGGACGTGGTTCAGCTCGTCGGTTGCGATCTCGTTGGCATACTGCTGGATGATGGGGGTGGCAAAGGGCACTGCCCGGCCCCCGGTGACGGCGCCCGGCGTGCCGGTGCCGGTCCGGTCGGCCTCGGCCAGGCCCTGGCCGGTGACGGCGCGGATGTAATACTCGGCCTCAAGGTACTCGAGGTTGAGGGCGAAGTTCAGAATATCAGCGTCGGTCACGCCCTGGGCGTTGGCGGGCGTTGCGGACCCGGCCACGCCGGCGGCGAGCGCGCCGACTGCGAGCGCGCCCACGCCGCTGCCCAGCAGCATGTTGCGGCGGTCTACGCTGACCGGCGTTCGGGTAGTCTGGTCGTTGCGTGGGTCATACATGGAGCATTCCTCCTTGGTGGTGGTGTTAGGCCGACGCCAGTTCCAACGCCCAGTCTGGCTTCAGGCATTGCTGCCAGGCAACCAGCCCTGCGCGCCCGCAAGAGCTGCCGCTGCGCCATTACAACGCAGTTAACATGCGATGAACACAAAATTCAGATGCAGCGTCATGGAAAGTTAGTAATTGTCTGAATGTCGGGTTCCTGGCCGCTTTCGACGGGCAGGTCGCGAGCAGGAACCGCCGTTCGAGCAGGTCGAGGCTGGCCCGTCCGGCACCCGACGCTATGACCTCTTGTAGGCCGCGACCCCCTCGTAGCCGTCCGGGTCGTCCACGAAGCCGCCGCTCATGCCGGGGCGGGAGCGGCCTGGCCAGGTACGGGATGGCCGTTGGCGTCCACTGGGATCGGGGCGGTCGCGGCAGGCGCAGGTGACGTCCAGCCTTCGAAGGCTTGGCGGTCGTGGTCGCGGTCGATGCGACCCATGAGGGCCGTTACGACCTTGGCGTATCGTTCATCTTTGCCAAGCAGCGTCGATCAGCAGGCCGCCCAGGATGATCTTGCGTCGGGTGTCGAGTTTGCGGCTGGCCTCATTCAGCCAAGCCTCGAGGCCTTACAGGCGTGTCTTGGCCTGTGTCGCCTTGAGGCGGGCCTTCTCGATCTGATCGGATGTAGGAAGCGGCATATTCTGTGTCTGTCCTGAAGGCTGGCGGGCTGGTTTCTTTCCAGACGAAGGCGGAAATAAACCCCACAGCAAGGACAGCGACAACCAAGGTGATGCCGTTGAGAGCCGCACATTGGGTATAGTGCTGTTGCCGCCTGGAAAGCATCCTTCTTTGTAGCTCGTTCAGCTCCTCGTTCATTTGGGCCTTCCCCTTCTCAGACGGCTCACCCTAGCCGTGGCCCGAATCGGAGAAAGCCAAGAATTGTCAGTAAGGTACCTCGACCCACCCCCGCCGACGTAGGAGGTAGGGGTGCATTTTAGCGTCCTACGGACGCGTGCTAGGGTCTAGGGATCCGTGGACCTGTAACGTGACGCCTTGCTTGCTGCCAAGATGGATGCGCGTCGCCTGCCAGCAGGCGCTTTTGCCAGAGCGCCAGCTTTACCAATTCAAGGCTGACACCGCATGGGTAGGGGTCCGGGGGTGATGGTGGCCTTAGTGCGTCTGATCATCAGCCCAAGCTCGCCTGAATGTTTAGAGGCTGAGCCGCCCCCGGCGGCTGCTCGGCGCCGAGTAGTTTGATCCCCGTTGCCTTCAATGCCCCGTCCGCGTGGAGGTAGTGGTAGAGCGTACTCGCGGGCACGCCCCCCAGTTCGCGGCAGATTGAGGGGATGCTTCGGGTCTTGTCCGCCATGAGGTGCTGGGCGTAGCGCAGCCGCTCGTGCGTCATCAGGCGCGGCCTGCCGCCCTTGCGCCCCCGGGCACGGGCGGCGGCAATGCCTTCCTTCACTCGCTGGCGGATGACGTTGCGCTCCATCTCGGCGAAGGCCGCCTGGATTTGCAGGAAGGCACGCCCCATGGGCGTCGTGGTGTCGAATGAGGCGTTCAGCGCGCGGAAGCCCACGCCCTTGGCTTCCAGCTCGTCCACAAGGCGGATCAGCTCGCCGGCCAGGCGGCCGAGGCGGTCGAGATCGAGCACGACCAGCACGTCCCCCTTTCGCAGGTAGCCCAAGCACTCCTTCAAGCCGACCCGTTCCGTGCTGGCGCCGCTGCCGCGGTCTTCGAAGACGCGCTCGCACCCGGCGGCCTTGAGCGCGTCCACCTGGCGGTCGAACACCTGCCGCTCTTCACGGGTGGACACCCTGGCGTAGCCAACCAGCTCCGTCACTCTCCAGCCCCTAGCCTGTTCACGACAACCTCGGCCAGAGCAGGTTATGCGTCAACTGATTGCTGCGGGGTTGTCGTGAGGGAAAGTACCCGGTTCAGCGCGTGGTCCGGCGGTTCACGACAAAGAGTTGTTTGTCGTGAGCTGGACGCCACCGCCAGCGCACACAGCGCCAATCAGGCCCTTACCGTAAATCTCCGCATAGATGCTGCCAGTGGGCCTAGATGGGGCAGCCACCATGGCGGCGCGGCAGTCAGCGCCAGGCACAGCCACTCACCCGTCCAGGATCAATCGCGTGATCGCGCAGCCGCGCGCCACGACCTGCGCCTCGTCCAGGCCGGGGAACATTGCGCCGTAGCGCTGGAGCAGCGCCGCCCTTAGCTGTTTCGTGCTGCGTATGCCCGGCAGAGAAAGAGCAAGCTGCTCGGCCGTGACGCTGGCCAAAGGGACGTGCTGCAGCACCTCGGTGCAGGTTCCGGTCCGGAACCGCCTGACATCAACGGTTGGAAGTACCTCGCCGCCGTTCCCCTCCCTGAAACCAGCTCGCCAAATCGGCACCAAGGCGTAGCGCCCTCCGACGCGGTTCGTGGTCCGCTCCAGGTTGAAATGCACGAACATGCGTCCGGCCTGGCCCAACAGGGTGTAGTCGTCCGCGTGCAGTCGGATCAGGCCGCTGACGCCAAGGCACAGATGCACCGTGCCGGTCGCCACCACTCGCTCGCCCTCGTCATCGATGATCCCGATGTGGGACTTGGTTGAGAGGGGGAGAGCGGCATCCACGTCTAAAAGTGTTTCCTGGTTGGCAGTTGGCGGATCGTGTCCGACGGAGCAGCGGGCAGGCGCGAGCTGTCTACCATGCCGTCCTATGTCGTGGTTCATAGGGTGGTTTCGAAACGTAACGCTTCTGCCTCGGACAAGTCCAACGGCCAGCCATGGGCCGTTGGCGGCGCAGGTCGCCCAGCACGTCAGCGCCCTGTTCCCACCCTCCCGCGTGGCGGCGGCGATGCCGGCGCCGCAGCGGGTGGCACCGCCGCCCCTGCTCCCTCGGGTGCCGAGTGAGCAGCCAGTCCCGACGGAATAGTCTGCACCGTCATCGCCGCCTCGCACAGCTCGATCAGGGCATCCGGCGGGCACGCCTTGCTGAGCCGCACCATCCGGTCCCACGTCCCGGGGCCCGCCTCGCGCATCAGCACCTGCCCCGCCTCCCACCGCCCGCCCGTGTCCACCAGCGCCGCCGCCAGCCGGTGCCCCACGCCCCACGGCAGCATCGCCGCCACGAACCACAGCAGCACCCCGCCCATCAGCCCGAGCACGGCCGCCGTGCCCACCCACGCCTGCTGCTCCCGCCGCGCCCGCGCCCCGGCCAGCACGCCCTGGAACTCCCGCTTCGCCCCTTCCAGCACCGATGCCGCATCCCGCACCGACAAGGTGCTCAAGGTTCCTGCCATGCTTCCCGCCGCCTGGATGTCCGCCTCGAACCGCGCCGGCGTCAGCGCCAGGCCCGGCTTGCCCTCAATGGCCCGCAGCCGCCCTTCCACCGCCTGCAGCGTCTTCGCCATCCCGCCCAGCGTCGGGCTGTAGTCCACTGGCGCAGGTGCGGCTCCTCCCGCCGCCTCGGCCGTCTCCTGCTGCCGGCGGTACACCAGCTCCACCCCGCGCCGCAGCGCCGCCACCTCCGCCCGCAGCGCCTCGAACGCCGACGCCGCGTCCCCTTCGCCGCCGTCCTCGTGCCCCGGCCCCTGCCGCTCCATGCCGTCCGCCACCGGCCTACATGCCCATGCCCGGGCCGGACCGCGGCCGGGGCGCCGCCCGCGCCTCCGCCGCCGCGCGCTCCTGTTCGGCCTGCCGCGCCCACTCGGTTGCCACCCGGCGCAGCTCCGCTTCCGGCAGCGCCTCGACCTGGCGCAGCAGCCCGGCCCGTGCCGCCTCCACCTCGGCCGCCGGCACGTTGGCCCGGCTCCAGCCCCGGTAGCGCAGCCGCGGCGCGTCCGAACTCCACCACGCCGCCATGCGCTCCTCCAGCAGCCGCGCCCGCACCGGCTCCAGCTCGGCCCGCCGCGCCTGCTCCGCTTGCCGCGCCGCCGCCTGCTCCGCCTCGCGCCGCACGTCCTCCAGCCGCTGGGCCTGCCCCGCCCCGGCCGCAGCGATCAGCGCGGCCCGCCCGGCCGGCCCCGCCGCTGCCGGCAGGGTCATCTCCTCGCCGTCCCGCAGCGCCACCGCCACGGCATGGCAGAAGCCCGGCCGCGCCGCCTCCACCTCTGCCTGCGCGTCGATCAGCGCCTGGTGCTGGTGCGCCAAGATGGGCAGCCCCTGCTTCACCATGCGCCGCGCGTCCGCCCATCCCGCCGCGAACCGCCCCACCGCCTGCGACAAGGCGTCCTCTTCCTCTCGCTCCGGCCCGTCGTACGCCCGTGCCGGTCCGGGCGCCGGGGCCGCGCGCGCCGGCCCTCCGGTGCCCAGCCGCAGCCCGGCGAACATGCCCCGCCGCGGCACGGCCTCCGCCGGCTCGGTCGCGGCAGGAGCGGGCGCCGGCTCCGGCCGCACCACGATGCCGCTTGGCGGCACCAGGCCCCGCCGGGCGGCGTAGCCCCGCGCCGGCTCCCGGCCCGGCACGCCGTCCAGGTCCGCGCCAGCCGTGCCATAGTCCAGGCTGGTGTCCTTGGCCCGCTCCCGCCCCAGCGTCCGCGCCAGCGCGTCCAAGTCCGCGAACTCGTCCCGCCCGTAGTGCAGCGCCACCCCGTCCCTGTGCCGCGTCAGCGCCACGTACGCCGCGTGCCGGTCCATGAACGGGGACGCCAGGACGTGCGCCCGGTCCACCGTCACCCCCTGCGCCTTGTGGACCGTCGCCGCGTAGCCCCAGTCCAGGTGCCCGTAGTCCCGCAAGGCGAACGTCGCCACCGGCGCCGCGTCCCGCCCTGCCGGGCCGCCGGCGCCGTCCAGCCGCACCGTCAGCCGCTCCCCGCCGGCCTCCACCGCAAGCAGCGTCCCCAGCGTGCCGTTCTTCACCGCCACGCCGCCGCGGCCCTTCTCGTCGGCGCCCAGCCCGCGCTCGTTGCGCAGGAACATCACCCGGTCCCCGGCGGCGAAAGCCCGCGCGCCCCGCTCGGTCCCGACCTGCTGCTCGGCGCCCAGCTCGCCCCCAGCCCGCAGTCGCTCCCGCGCCAGCCGGTTCAGCTCCCCCACCTCCTCGTTCGTGGGCGCCAGGATCATCCGGCTCTGGTGTGGACTTCCCCGCCGCTCCCGGTCCCAGCCCTCTACCAGCGCCGCCCGCGCCGCCTCGCGCGTGCCGTGTCCCGCGACCATCCCGGCCGCGGCGTAGCGCCCCAGCGCCTCCGCCGTCCGCCCCGTCGCCAGCTCCCGCGTCGCCTCCCGCTGCCACCCCGCCCGCTGCCGCCGCACCTCGGCGATCTCCGCCGCGCCCACCCGCTCCGCCACCGCCCGGAACGCCGCCCCGGCCTCGATGGCCTGCAGCTGCTCGGGGTCGCCCACCAGCACCAGCTTGGCCCCGGCCGCCCGCACCCGCGACACCACACGGTCGAGCTGGCGCGACCCCACCATCCCCGCCTCGTCCACCACCAGCACGTCCCGCGCCGTCAGCGCGTCCCGGCCCTCCGACCAGCCCCACTCCAGGCTCGCCAAGGTGCGGCTCGGGATGCCCGACCCCGCCTCAAGCCCCTCGGCCGCGATGCCGGACAAGGCCGCCCCCTGCACCCGGTGGCCCGCCTCCTCCCACGCCGCCCGCGCTACCCCCAGCATCGTGCTCTTGCCCGTGCCGGCGTAGCCCACCACCGCCGCAAGGTCGCCGCTGTCCAGGACGTGCTCGAACGCCGCATGCTGGTCCCGCCCGAACAGGGCGCCGGAGTGCGACAGCATCGCCCGCAGCCGCGCCCGCACGTCCACCGCGTGCCCCTGCAAGCGGGACAGCGCCACCGCGTCCCGCTCCAGCCTTGCCTCGGCCTCCACCATCACGCGCGTGCTGAACCGGTCCAGCCCCCGACCGTCCTTGCCGACGAACCGCAGCTCCGGCGACGCCGCCACCTTCGCCAAGACGGACGTGAACTGCTCCGCCCCGTCCGTGTGCCGGTGCAGGAACCGCGCCAGGTCGTGCTTGCCGAACGTCGAATGCTGCCGCGTCAGCGCGTCCAGCGCCACCACAGGGTCAGCCGCGATGCGCTCCCCGTTCCGCCGCGCGATGTCCCGGTGCTCCGCCGCCCGCTCCGCCGCCTGCTCCCGCTGCTCGCGCCGAACCCCGGCCGGCCCCACCTTGTTCTGCGGCTCTAGGCTGATGCCCTGGTCGGCGTAGCTCCGGTGGTCGATGCGCGCGTCGTGCCCCAGCTCGCACAGCCGCGCGTTCGCCATCTCCGCCCAGCGCTCCCGCCACGCGCGCAGCAGCGACCGGTCGTTCCACGCCAGCTCCTTCAGCCCGAACCCGGTCCGGGCGGACAGCGCCGCCGCGTGCCGCGCAGCGCCCGCCCGCAGCCGCCCCGCCGCGGCTAGACGCGCGACGCGACCCGCTTCTCGATCACCTCCAGCCGCGTCAGGATGGTGCGCTGGTCCAACTGGATCGAGCGCAGCAGGGCCAGTATCTCCAGCACCGGGTCCTCCTCGGACGGCGCCTGCATCAGCCCCAGGATCTCCCGCGACGCCGCGTGCGCCCCGCGCGCCTCGTCCAGGATCGCGCCCGCTATCGGCTTGTCCGCCATCAACTGTCCTCCCTTCCGCAACTTGCCGCGACCCCGCCTGCCGCAACTCGATCCGCCGCATGGTCAGCATGACGTGCGCGTGCGGCTGCAACTCGCCGTCCCGCGCCAGCGTCCAATGCACGTTCAGGTCCGCCACCATGCCGCGCGACACGAACTGCTCGCGCACGAAGTCCTGCGCCAGCCGGATCGCCTCCGCTTGTCCCAGCTCCCGCGGCAGGCTGATCTCAATGTCGCGCGCAAGCTGCGCGTCGCACCGTTTCTCGCCCGCTTCGACCTCGTTCCATAGCGCCTCGCGGTCCAGCCAGCGATCAGGCGCACCGTCGGGCAGCATGATCTCACGATGCACAACGCCCCGCTTGGCGGTGTATTTGTGGTTCAGGTCGAGCAGCTTGTCGTGCAGCTCCTCTGCCGCGCGGTACGCCGCGGCCGCCACCGCGCTCCGGCCCTGCGAGCGCCCGATGACCTTGGCAGAGAAGTGGTAAATCGCCATCTCGGAGGCTCCGGCGCACAGGCACTAGGGGCAGCAAGGCTCAGCCTAGCTAGGCCGGCGCAAATCATGCAATGATTTATAAGCGCGCATTTCCTGACAGACCTCCGCTGCGCTACGGTCCAGAAATGACGGGCAGCTCGCGCATTTGATGGGGCGGGTCAAACCCCTCAGCCGGCAGGCCGCTTCGGGCAGATGGGCAGCTATGCCACCGGGCCAAGCTCCCGGGCCAGCGCATCCAGCGCCGCTTCCGCCTTGGCCTTCGCCGCAGCCAGGCTGTCCGCCAGGCCATACCGCTGCTGGCCGCGGCCCGACTGCTCCCATACGTGCCAGTCCCAGCCGCTCTCCCCAAGGCCCACTACCTCCAGGTGAAGCACCCCCTGGCCGCCCAGCACCCAGCCCGCGTAATGCACCTCGCCTCCGTCCGTCAGCCAGTGAACCAGCATCCCGCGCCTCCCTCGCCCCAACAGGCACGCCGCCTTTGCAGGCCCCCGTGTGGCAGGCATGTGGCAGCCGCGATCACGCCTTTGACACCGCCTTGCACCTTGCTATCGTTCCCGTACCGACGACGACGCCAGCAAGGACCAGAGAGGGAACGCCATGGCCCGAAAGCCGCGCGACTTCGACGCCGAACTCCAGGCCCTCATGGACAAGGCCAGGAAGGTCAAGTCGCAGAAGACCGTCCAGCTCGGCGAACTCGTCCAGGTCACCGGAGCCGACGCACTCCCCATGGAAGCCCTCGCCGGCGCGCTG
>JAABUN010007449.1_pt1 | contig 11778 bp, 8 predicted proteins | sample 5559311 | NCBI WGS metagenome assembly JAABUN01 (sample SAMN10711877, study PRJNA513370) | rock metagenome | isolation source: Antarctica rocks | place: Antarctica: Victoria Land, Siegfried Peak sud | reverse complement strand
TGGTGGTCGGGCTGGCGTGGCAGCTGGTGGCCACGAGCCGCCCGCGGTCGGTCGCGTCGCTGCCCCCGAATGCTGTGGGTGGCCGTCGAGAGTGACGAGATCGTGGTCGGAACCGTTCCCTGACCACATTTTCGTCCCACTCGGCGACCCCATCGGTTGCGAAGTAGATTGACGCCCATGACCCTCACCACTGAGCCAGCAGCGCCCGAGAGCGCGAACGGCGTCGACATCAAGCCCCGTTCGCGGGTCGTCACCGACGGCCTCGAGGCGACGGCGTCCCGCGGCATGCTCCGGGCGGTGGGGATGGGGGACGAGGACTGGGTGAAGCCCCAGGTCGGGGTGGCCTCCAGCTGGAACGAGATCACGCCCTGCAACCTGTCGTTGGACCGGTTGGCCAAGGCCGTCAAGGACGGGGTGCATGCGGCCGGCGGCTATCCGCTGGAGTTCGGCACCATCTCGGTCTCCGACGGCATCTCGATGGGCCACGAGGGCATGCACTACTCCCTGGTGAGCCGGGAGATCATCGCCGACTCCGTCGAGACGGTGATGTGCGCCGAGCGGCTGGACGGTTCGGTGCTGCTCGCGGGTTGCGACAAGTCGCTGCCCGGCATGCTGATGGCCGCCGCCCGGCTCGACCTCTCCTCGGTCTTCCTCTACGCCGGCTCGATCATGCCGGGCCGCGTCGGCGACAAGGAGGTCACCATCATCGACGCCTTCGAGGCGGTGGGGGCCTGCCTCAAAGGTCTGATCACCCGGGAGCAGGTTACCGAGATCGAGAAGGCCATCTGTCCGGGGGAGGGCGCCTGCGGCGGGATGTACACCGCCAACACGATGGCCAGCGCCGCCGAGGCGCTGGGCATGTCGCTGCCCGGCTCGGCCGCCCCGCCCGCCGTGGCCCGGCGTCGTGACATCTACGCCCGGCAGAGCGGGGAGGCCGTGGTGAACCTGCTGCGCCGAGGCATCACCGCCCGCCAGATCATGACCAAGGAAGCCTTCGAGAACGCGATCGCGGTCACCATGGCCTTCGGCGGCTCGACCAACGCCGTACTGCATCTGCTGGCTATCGCCAACGAGGCCGAGGTGGACCTGACCCTGGCTGACTTCGTCCGGGTCGGCAAGCGGGTCCCGCACCTCGGCGACCTGAAGCCCTTTGGGCGCTACGTGATGAACGACGTGGACCGGGTCGGTGGGGTGCCGGTGGTGATGAAGGCCCTGCTCGACGCGGGTCTGCTGCACGGCGACTGCCTGACCGTCACGGGCAAGACGATGGCGGAGAACCTCACCGACATCGCTCCGCCGGACGTGGACGGGGTGATCGTCCGGGCGCTGAGCAACCCGATCCACCCCACCGGGGGGATCACCATCCTGCACGGCAGCCTCGCCCCGGAAGGTGCGGTGGTGAAGAGCGCCGGTTTCGACACCGACGTCTGGCAGGGCATCGCGCGGGTCTTCGACGGCGAGCGGGCGGCGATGGACGCCCTGGAGAACGGGACCGTCGTGGCGGGCGACGTGGTGGTGATCCGCTACGAGGGCCCGAAGGGCGGACCGGGGATGCGGGAGATGCTGAGCATCACCGGAGCCATCAAGGGTGCGGGGCTGGGCAAGGACGTGATGCTGATCACCGATGGCCGCTTCTCCGGCGGCACCACCGGGCTGTGTGTCGGCCACATAGCGCCGGAGGCGACCGACGGCGGCCCGATCGCGTTCGTCCTCGACGGCGACCCGATCAGCCTGGACGTGGCCAACGGGCGGCTCGAGCTGGGGGTCGACGAGGTCGAGCTCGCGGCGCGTCGCCAGGGCTGGGTGCCGACCCAGCGCCCGGTTGGCCGCGGGGTGCTGGCCAAGTACGTCAAGCTGGTGCAGTCGGCCAACGTCGGTGCCATCTGCTCGTGAGGGCCGTGGGTCGCTCCAAGGTGAACGATAGGTTAACGTCTGGGGCACTGAACGGCGGCCCGACATCATCGTCGAGTCCGTTGGCCTAATGTCTGAGCGTGGGGATGATGGCTGAGGCGACGACGATGACCCAGGCCATCCGGGCCTCCGAGTCTGCTCGGCGGCGCCGTCGGCTGATGGAATGCGTGCCGGCCGCGCTGCTCCTGGTCCCGGTCGTGCTGATCGGGATACTGGTCCTGGCCGCGCCGCGGGCCACTTTCATCATCGGCGCGGGTTACGTCGGATTCTGGGCGCTGCGCTCGGTCGAGATGGGCATCCGGCAAGTGGTCGAGCTGCAGCGGATCCGTCGTTACCAACGCACCGACTGGGCCGGCCGACTGGCTCGGCTCGCCGACCCCTATCCCACCCTGCACGCCTTGGCCGCCCGACCTCGGCTGAAGCCGGGGCAGGTCGACGAGCTGGCGGCCCTGGGTCGTTGGGTGCACAGCGGGGCCGATGTGCCGGGTCCCGATGACCTCTACCATCTGGTGGTCATGCCGGTCGTCGACGAGGGTGCCGACGTCCTGCACGCCACCTTGGACGCGTTGGCGGCCGCGGACTATCCATGCCAGCGGTTGCTGGTGTGCTTGTCGTTCGAAGAACGGTCGCAACGATGGACGGCGGAGCGGATCGCCGACCTCCAGCAGGCCTATCAGGACCGGTTCGGTCTGATGTTGACGACGCGGCATCCCGACGGGTTGCCTGGGGAAACCCGGGTCAAGGGCGCGAACATCACCTGGGGTGCCCGGCTCGCGGTCACCGAGATCCGACGCCGTGGCCTGCGCGACTCCCAGGTCGTCGTCTCGGCCATGGACTGCGACACGCAGGTGAGCCGGTGGTACTTCGCCGTGCTCAGCTACACCTACCTGACCGATCCTGACCGCGACGTGAACGGTTACCAGCCGATCCTGCTGTTCAACAACAACGCCTGGGAGGCCTCGCCAGTGGCGCGGCTCGTCGGCTACATCGCGAGCATGTGGACGCTGGTCGACTCGACCATGCCGAAGCGGACGCAGCTGTTCTCCTCGCACGCCATCGGTCTGCCGGCCCTGGTCGCGGTGAACTACTGGGCCACCGATGTGGTCCCCGACGACTCCCGGCAGCACTGGCGGCTGTATTTCGGATCGCACGGCCGCGCACGAACGGTCGCGTTGCACGTGCCCGTGTTCCTGGATGCCGTGCAGTCGGAGACCAGGTGGTCCACGTTGACCGCGCAATACCGTCAGATCCGTCGCTGGGCGTACGGGGTGATCGACTTCCCGTACCTGGTTGAGCAGAGCCTCGCCCACCCGGAGATCCCGTTGTCCGCACGCCTGATCCGCACCTGGCGGCTCGTCTGGCAGTTCCACCTCTGGGCCGTGGTCCCGCTGCTGCTGCTCGCCAGCCGCCCCGGGTTGGCCTGGCTGCAGCCGCCGGTCATCGACCCCGAGAGTCTGATCGGCGCGGCGGCGACGGCAGTCGCTCTGAGTGGGATCGTCGCTCCCGTCGGTCTGGTCCTCTCGGTGATCGTCGGCGTGTGCCTGATGGCTGCCAGGCCGGCACACCGGAGCCGGCTGGCCTACCTCGGGATCGTGGCGGAGTGGCTGTTGCTGCCGGTGGTGGTGCCCATCTTCTTCTGCCTGCCGGCCATCGACGCCCAGCTTCGGCTGCTCACCCGCCGCTATCTCGGCTTCCGGGTGACGGCGAAGTTCCGGGTCTCGCGCTCGGCCGACGCTCTCAATGGGCGACCTCGACGTCGAGGACCGACGCCCTCGGCTGGCCCATCGGCACCGGCTGCTACCGAAGGCTCGGATTGATCGTCTGCTCCCCGAGTACGCCCCGTGGGTTAGGCTGGAACCGCGTGCAGGACGCCACCCCCCGCGGACTGGGCTGAGCCCACCTGAAAGTTTGGTCGGGGCCGGTGGTTTCCTTCCTCCGGGCTGACCTGCGGGACTCAGCCCGGCTGGACCGGAGGCTGTGATGGCGAGTGATGAGACCCCTGGACCGGGCGGGTGGGGTCTGCCCGGAACCGATCTGGGTCAGCTCAAGCGGCAGGCCAAGCAGTGGCTGCAGCGGGGCCGGCTCGGCGATGCCGAGGCCCTGGGTTTCCTGGCCCAGCTGCACCCACGCGGGGCCGAGCTGGCCCAGGACCCGAGTCGGCTCAAACTCGCCGATGCTCAGCTCGCCTTGGCCCGGGCGTACGGCTTCGCCAGCTGGCCCCGGCTGCGAGCACACGTGGGTGCGGTCGAACCGTGGCGGCGTCATCCGCATCGGGTCGGGCCGCGGACCGACGCGGCGACGGAGCTGCTGCGGCTGGCCTGCCTGACCTACGGGGCCGACGACCGCGACCGGCCGCTGCGCGCGGCGGCGATGCTGGCCGAAGATCCGAGGCTCGCCGGGGCGAATCTGTCCACCGCGGCCGCGACGGGATCGGTGGCCGCGGTGCGCCGTTTCCTGGGTGAGGACCCGGCCGCCGCCGCCGCCGAGGGTGGGCCGCACCGCTGGTCGGCGCTGCTCTACCTCTGTTTCAGCCGGATCCCCGATCAGCCGCCGGAGCGGTCCGCCCTGGAGTGCGCCCGGCTGCTGCTGGCCGCCGGAGCCGACCCCAACGCGGGGTTTCTGTGGCAGGGGCTGGCCCCGCCGTTCACCGGCCTGACCGGGGCTTTCGGCGGCGGAGAGGACCGAGTCAACCAGCCGCCGCACCAGCATGCGCTGGCGCTGGCCCGCCTGCTGCTTGACGCCGGAGCCGACCCGAACGACGCTCAGACGCTGTACAACCGCATGTTCGAGGCGGGTGATGACCACCTGTCGCTGCTGTTTGCGTACGGTCTGGGCGACGGAGACGGTGGGCCATGGCGCCGGCGGTTGGGGCCAGTGCAGCAGACCCCGGGACAGATGTGCGTCGACCAGCTGATCTGGGCGGTCCAGGCCGGCCGTCGCGAGCGGGTGGCGTTGTTGCTGGAGCACGGCGTCGACCCGGACGGCCCCGGCAGCGGGCACCCGACCCATCAGGGGCGGACCGCGTACGAGTGGGCACCGCGTGACGGGAGTACCGAGCTGGCCGCGTTGCTCCAGGCCGCGGGAGCGCGGCCGCCCGCGAGGCAGCTGGACACGGTGGAGCTGTTTGTGGCCGCGGCGCTCAGCGGGGACGCCGGCGCGGTCCGGCGGAGTGCCCCGGCGGTACGGGCGGCGGCCGTCGCCGCTCGCCCGGGTGCCGTCGAGCAGGCGGTGGAGCTGCGTCGGCCCGGGGCCGTACGGGTGCTGGTGGAGGCTGGGTTCAGCGTGCACGGCGACGGCGGGACCACACCGCTGCACCAGGCCGCGTACACGGGAGACCTGGAGCTGGCTCGGTTGTTGGTCAGTCTGGGCGCGGATCCCGGTCGCGAGGACCCGAACTATCACTCGACCCCGGTGGGCTGGGCCGAGCACGCTCACCACGATCAGGTCGCGGCGTATCTCCGGTCGGTCAGCTCAGCCGAATGAGACCCGCCGATTCATCGTGAGTCGGCCCGGACGGTAGTAGGACACCCGACCAACCTTCCGGATGTCGGGACGGTGCGGCGCTGACCCCCCGCTGGGGCGCGAGCACCGGATATGGTCATCGTGTGTCAACCAATGCGGTCATTCTCCTCGTACGTCAGCGTGTCGGCTGAGTCCTTACTCCCACCCCGACACGCTCCTCGTCTGCCATCCGGCGGCGGGGTTTTTTTATGTCCAGGAGAGGTTCGACGGAGAAGGCCGCTCCGTTGCGCAGGCGTAACATCCACCAGGGGTCCACGCAGGTCCCCGCTGCACCACCGAGGAGAAACCGCATGTCAGACCAGGACACGGGAGCAGAAGTCCTGACCGGAGCGCAGTCTCTGGTCAGGTCGCTCGAGAACGTCGGGGCTGACGTCGTCTTCGGCATCCCCGGCGGAGCGATCCTGCCGGCGTACGACCCTCTCTACGACTCCACGAAGGTCCGGCACATCCTCGTCCGGCACGAGCAGGGCGCCGGTCACGCCGCGGAAGGCTACGCGATGGTCACCGGCAAGGTCGGGGTCTGCATGGCCACCTCCGGGCCGGGGGCGACCAACCTGGTGACCCCCATCGCCGATGCGCACATGGACTCGGTCCCCATGGTGGCCATCACGGGTCAGGTCGGAAGTGCTTCGATCGGCACCGACGCCTTCCAGGAGGCGGACATCCGCGGCATCACCATGCCGATCACCAAGCACAGCTTCCTGGTCACCAGGCCGGAGGACATCGCGGCTGCCGTCGCATCGGCGTTCCACATCGCCTCGACCGGTCGCCCCGGCCCCGTCCTGGTGGACATCACCAAGGACGCCCTGCAGGCCCAGGCCAATTTCGAGTGGCCGCGGCACCTCGACCTGCCGGGTTACCGACCGGTCACCAAGCCGCACAGCAAGCAGGTGCGTGAGGCGGCCAAGCTGATTGCCGCAGCCAGCCGTCCGGTGCTCTACGTCGGGGGCGGGGTGCAGAAGGCCGGCGCCGCCCGGGAGCTCAAGGTGCTCGCCGAGATGACCGGTATCCCGGTCGTCACCACCTTGATGGCGCTGGGCACCTTCCCGGACAGCCACCCGCAGAACATGGGCATGCCCGGCATGCACGGCACGGTGGCCGCGGTCGGCGCCCTGCAGCGCGCCGACCTGCTGATCGCCCTGGGCACCCGCTTCGACGACCGGGTGACCGGCCGGCTGTCCACCTTCGCCCCGCTGGCCAAGATCATCCACGCCGACATCGACCCGGCGGAGATCTCCAAGAACCGGCACGCCGACGTGCCGATCGTGGGCGACGCGAAGGAGGTCATCGCCGAACTGGTCTCGCTGCTGAAGGCCGACGACCGCCCACTCGAGATCGCCGACTGGGCGCACTACCTGCACGACTTGAAGAGGCGTTACCCGCGGGGCTACGACCTGCCCGAGGACGGCAGCCTGTCGCCGCAGCACGTGATCCAGCGCATCGGTGAGATCACCGGGCCGGACGCCTACTACGCCTCAGGGGTGGGTCAGCACCAGATGTGGTCGGCGGCCTTCCTGCCCTGGGAGCTGCCCGGTCGCTGGCTCAACTCGGGCGGTCTCGGCACCATGGGTTACTGCGTGCCGGCCGCGATGGGTGCCAAGGTCGGCCGCCCCGACGCGACCGTGTGGGGGATCGACGGCGACGGCTGCTTCCAGATGACCAACCAGGAGCTCGTCACCTGTGCCCTGGAAGGGATTCCGGTCAAGATCGCGGTGATCAACAACCAGAGCCTGGGCATGGTCCGGCAGTGGCAGACCCTGTTCTACCAGAGCCGCTATTCCAACACCGACCTGAAGACCAACCGCGTCCCGGACTTCCCCAAGCTCGCCGAGGCGATGGGTTGCGTCGGTCTGCGGGCCGAGGACCCCGAGGACGTGGACTCGGTGATCGAGAAGGCGCTGTCGATCAACGACGTCCCGGTCGTGGTGGAGTTCGTCGTGCACAAGGACGCGATGATCTGGCCGATGGTCGCCGCCGGGGCCAGCAACGACGACATCCAGGTCGCCCGGGACATGGCGCCCAAGTGGGACGGGGAGACCCTGTGAGCGCAGCGAACACGCAGGAGCAGACCCTGTGAGCACCCACACGCTCTCCGTGCTGGTGGAGAACAAGCCGGGTGTGCTCGCCCGGGTCTCCAGCCTGATCTCCCGGCGGGGATACAACATCGAGTCCCTCGCCGTGGGCCCGACCGAGTCGCCGGACATGTCCCGGATCACCCTGGTGGTCGACGTCGACGACCTGGTGCTGGAACAGGTCACCAAGCAGCTGAACAAGCTGATCGAAGTCTTGAAGATCGTCGAGCTGGACCCCGACTCGGTGCGCCGCGAGCTGATCTTGGTCAAGGTCAATGCGTCCGCCGAGACCCGTGGTCAGCTGATCGAGATCATCGGGCTGTTCGGCGCCAAGGCCGTCGACCTGACCGGAGAGGTGATCACCGTCGAGGCCACCGGCAGCCCGGCCAAGCTGCAGGCCCTGCTCGGCCTGCTCGAGCCGTACGGGATCCGCGAGCTGGTCCAGTCCGGCCTGGTCGCTGTCGGCCGGGGTAACCGGTCGCTGACCGACCGATCCCAGCGCGCCGAGCGGAACAAGCCCGTACGCGTCGTCTCCTGACCGCCGGATGCTCCCGCTTGCCCCTCCGGTCCCTGAGCTTGTCCGCCCTCCGCCCTCCGCCCACTGAGCCTGTCCGCCCTCCGTTCCCTGAGCCTGTCCGCCCTCCGTTCCCTGAGCCTGTCCGCCCTCCGTTCCCTGAGCCTGTCGAAGGGCCGGGGTATTAATCTGACAGCGCTACCGATCCCGCCCCACTGCACACAGAAGGAAACCACGTGCCAGCACAGATGTTCTACGAGTCCGACGCCGACCTGTCCCTGATCCAGGGCCGCAACGCAGCCGTCCTCGGCTTCGGCAGCCAGGGCCACGCTCACGCGCTGTCGTTGCGCGACTCCGGCGTCGACGTCCGCGTCGGACTGCCCGAGACCAGCTCGAGCCGGGCCAAGGCCGAGGCCCAGGGCCTGCGGGTGCTGACCCCGTACGAGGCCTGCGAAGAGGCGGACCTGATCATGGTCCTGACCCCCGATCCCTCGCAGCGCAAGCTCTACACCGAGGCCATCGAACCCAACCTGGTGCCCGGTGACGCCCTGTTCTTCGCCCACGGCTTCAACATCCGCTACGGCTACATCACCCCGCCCGAGGGCGTGGACGTCGCCCTCGTCGCCCCGAAGGGACCCGGCCACCTGGTCCGTCGTGAGTATGCGGAGGGTCGCGGTGTCCCGGTGCTCGTCGCCGTCGAGCAGGACGCCAGCGGGAAGGCCTGGGACCTGGCCCTGTCGTACGCCAAGGGCATCGGCGGGCTGCGGGCCGGCGGCATTAAGACCACCTTCACCGAGGAGACCGAGACCGACCTGTTCGGAGAGCAGGCCGTCCTCTGCGGTGGCGCGAGCGCCCTGGTGATGGCGGGCTTCGAGACCCTCACCGAGGCCGGCTACCAGCCCGAGGTCGCCTACTTCGAGTGCCTGCACGAGCTCAAGCTGATCGTGGACCTGATGTACGAGGGCGGCATCGCCAAGCAGCGCTGGAGCGTCTCTGACACCGCCGAGTACGGCGACTACGTGTCCGGGCCCCGGGTGATCGACCCCGCGGTGAAGGCGAACATGAAGGCCGTGCTGGACGACGTCCAGAACGGCAAGTTCGCGCAACGGTTCATCGACGACCAGGACGCCGGCGCACCGGAGTTCCTGGAGCTGCGCAAGAAGGGTGCCCAGCACCCCATCGAGGCCGTGGGGCACGAGCTACGCGGCCTGATGGCGTGGGTGAAGTCGCACGACGACGACTACGTGGAGGGCAATGCGGCTCGCTGAGCCCCGCTCCCTGAGCCTGTCGAAGGGCTGAGCCTGTCGGAGGGCTGAGCCTGTCGGAGGGCTGAGCCTGTCGGAGGGCTGAGCCTGTCGGAGGGCTGAGCTCGGTTATTGAGTACGCGCGAACGGCCGGTGCTCGACCCACGGCGCGCCTGGGTTGCGTTGATCCTGACCTTCGGAAATGCAGGGCTTCGGGATGCAGGCATCTTAGGCGCCGCGGGTCGAGCACCGGCCGTTCGTGCTCCGTTGCGCTCCGTTGCCCACGGTCTGGCCGCTCGGGATCTGTTGTCGGGCACCCGGGTCTTCGGTCGTGCTGCGTCGCCCCGGGGTGCGCCGGCTCGATTCTGGTTTTGTGACGCCGGTGGCTGCTCGGCGGGCCGGGAGCGGCGTGTCACTGCGACCGGGGAGTCAGAACCAGAATCAGCGGGAGCGGATGGACAAGCCGATGACACGGGTGCCGTCCTTGCGCACTCCGGTGCCGACGAGGTAGATGCGACTGGCTGGCTCACCGGACTCGAGGATGACGTCGTCGTTGGCCTGGACGCAGATCTTGCTCAGCCCAGCCGTCGGGATGGGGGCGGGGCGACCGGGCAAGCAGGGGCCGAAGGCCTGGCCCAGGGTCTTCAGCGCGGCCGGGGCGGCACTGGCGGGGACCTCGACCAGGGACTCCAGCCGGTAGTCGTGGGTCGAGGTGTAGCTGCCAGTCACCACCCGGGTCGGCTCCGGCAGATCCAGCTCGGCGTAGTACTCCACGTCCGCCAGGTTGAGCGGGCTGCAGACGTAGCCGACCACCTGGTTGACGCATTCCGAGCCCCGGTCGGTGGAGAAGCTGAAGTAGGGCACGCCCCAGCCCCCGGCGTAGCGCATCAGGATCAGCAGGCAGACGGCGACGAAGGCGACCATCGCAGTGATCCCACCGAGGACCTTGAGAACGTGACGCACGCGCTGCCTTCCCACGGGGTCAGGATGCCTGATCGAGGTGGCGGCACGAACGATCCTCAGGCATCGATTCGATCACGACCTGAGTGCTGGGCTACTTCTTGACGGCGACGAGCACGGAGGTGTCCTCGGCGACCAGCACGTCGACGCTGGTGAACCGCTCGTCGGACAGCCAGTCCAGCCGGAGCACATCCACCCGGCCGCGATCCAGTGGCGGCCAGGTGGGGCAGGGGGTGAAGTCGTCCAGCACGATCATGCCCCCATCGGCGATCAGGTCGACGATCTCTTCCCGGGGCCAGTCCCGGGCGCTCGTCGCGTCCAAGAACATCAGGGAGAAGGGTGCGTGCTCGGTGAGGCTGGCCCAGTCCGCGTGCATCACGTCGATGTCGTCGTCGGCGAACATCTCCATCACCGCGTGCGCCAGCTCGGCCTCCAGCTCTGCCGTGATCACCCGGGTGGTCTTGGGAGCACCGCTGCGCAGCCAGGCCGCGCCCACGCCGCAGCCGGTTCCACACTCGGCGATCGTCCCGGTCCGGGTCGCGGCCAGGGTGGCCAGCAGTCGGCCGGTCTCGGTTCGCGACGCCTGCACGTAACCGCGGCGCAACGACATCCGCAGAGCCCGGACGACCAACTCAGGCAGTTCGGGGGGTGCGCTCACCCCAGCGAGTGTGTCATCGATGCCCCTCGACCAGGATGGGTCCACGATGTGGAAACGTGGGGCCCGCCGGCCAACGAGCTGGAAGTCCTGGTTCTGCAGACCGCGGGGCCTCCGGGTCGACCACCCAGTCGGTGGTTCAGACCGCAGCCGCGATGGCGTCGCCGATCTGAGACGTGGTCCGCGACGGGGTGCCGGTACGGGCGGCGATGTCGGCGATCACCGCCTTCTCGATCCGCGCCGCCTCCTCGACCAGACCGAGATGGTCGAGCAGCAGGCTGACCGACAGGATCGTCGCCGTCGGGTCGGCGACGCCCTGGCCGGCGATGTCGGGAGCTGATCCGTGAACCGGCTCGAACATCGACGGGAAGGTACCGGCCGGGTTGACGTTGCCGCTGGCCGCCAGCCCGATGCCGCCGGTGACGGCTGCCGCCAGGTCGGTGAGGATGTCGCCGAACAGGTTGTCGGTGACGATCACGTCGAAGCGGGCCGGGTCGGTGGCCAGGAAGATCGTGGCGGCGTCGACGTGCAGATAATCGGTCGCCACCTGCGGATAGTCCGCCGCCACGTCGGTGAAGACCCGGTTCCACAGTCCGCCCGCGTTGACCAGCACGTTGTGCTTGTGCACCAGGGTGATCTTGTTCCGGCGCCGGGCGGCCCGCTCGAAGGCGTCCCGGACGACCCGCTCCACCCCGTACGCGGTGTTCACGCTGACCTCGGTGGCAATCTCCTGGGGGGTGCCGCCGCGTACGACCCCGCCGTTGCCGCAGTAGAGGCCCTCGGTGCCCTCCCGGACGACCACGAAGTCGACCTCCCGACCGGCGGTGACCGAGTCGGCCAGGGGAGTGGGCACGCCGGGGAAGAGGCGGCTGGGCCGCAGGTTGACGTAGTGGTCGAAGG
>JAABUN010007448.1_pt1 | contig 11783 bp, 14 predicted proteins | sample 5559311 | NCBI WGS metagenome assembly JAABUN01 (sample SAMN10711877, study PRJNA513370) | rock metagenome | isolation source: Antarctica rocks | place: Antarctica: Victoria Land, Siegfried Peak sud | reverse complement strand
GGAAGTTTTATTTCACCGATGCCAATCTCTGCTTCAGCAGCAAGATTTGATTCAAGGACTAACTGGTTTTCATTGGTGGACTAAGATCGCAGCTTAACCATAACTTATTTGCCGGACATGATATTACTGCACAATTCTAATTATCAATACCGATCTTACTGACTTGTGCTTCTGTGGATAGAAAGATCGCATGGGTGACGGTTTAAATGATGATGGGGAATGGACTTGTGGAGGATGTCTTGCAGAGATTGCTTACCCTCGCTAAGGGTTAAAATTATGATAAAATAGTAGAATTACTCTAATGAAACTAGATCGCATTACAACCAATCCGAAACGAATGAATGGGCAACCCTGCATTCGTAATCTGCGCCTTACTGTTCGTAGGGTGATTGAACTACTGGCGACTTATCCCAATCGAGAAGAATTATGTCGAGAATTTCCTGAACTGGAGGATGAAGACATCCGACAAGCCTTAATTTTTGTGTCTTCTTATCTTGACGATCGCATCATTGAACTTTCTAACCGCTATGAAACTGTTGCTTGATCAGGGATTACCTCTCTCTGCGGCAACATTATTACGTAATCAAGGTATAGATGCCATTCATGTAAGTGAAATTGGGATGTCTGAAGCTGAAGACGCTGACATTATCCAAATAGCAAGAGAGGAGGGGCGTATTGTCGCTACCTTTGATGCAGATTTTCACACACTGTTAGCACTTGATGCCGCAGTTACGCCTTCAGTCATTCGGATTCGGATTGAACGGTTACGCGCCCAAGCAGTAGTGGCTCTGTTGCTTACGGTGATTGCTGAGTGTAAAGAGGATTTGACCCAAGGATCGGCTATTACGGTTGAGCCAAGTCGTATTCGTACTCGTCGTTTACCATTGGGGTCAAGTGTCTAACAATTCAAACGACGAGATAGAGTAGACGGGAAAGCAGCAGCTTGCACCGATGCTTTCCTTGAAAGAAAGCAAAAATTACATCGTTTCCGCCAACCAAAATCAACAGATTTACTTTGTCTGAGGCTTCATTATGGGGACAGAGATCGGCATTGGCGATCGCAAGTTACCTATATATAAATTGCGAAGTCCCCATGATGAAGCAGAGGTGCGATCGTTGAAGGCAGAAAGCTAAGATCGCACCGTTTGCGCCAACCAATCAATAATCAACGGATTTACTTTGTCTGGCGCTTCATCGTGGGGACAATGACCAGCATTGGCAATAGGCTTCACCTGTACAGGTTGACCCTGGGCGCTCAAGTCTTGATAAATCTTCGCGCCATTAATCGGTGTCCAAGGGTCAGCTTCTCCCCAAATTACCAACAACGGACACTTTACTTTAGGCAATAACTGTGCTGGGGTTGGCCCTGGAGGTGCAGTCAAAATTGACACAAAAACCTGTTGCGCCCCATCGTCGCAAGAGGGCTGATACAGCAAGTCTACAAGCTCATCGGTAACTGCCGTGCGATCGCGATACACTTGCATCAGACTCCGCCTAATTTGAGACTTTTGCCTTACCCTATTAAACAAAACCTTGCCAGTAATTTTAGAACGAAGCAGTCGATTAAATGCTCCCATTACAAGCCTCAAAGGCGGATTTAGTTCGTGGGGACGGTGGCTAAGTCCTCCCGCACAGTTAATTAAAACTCCACCCGCCGCAATTTCTGGATGATTGGCAACTACCATCAAGCTCAATAACCCGCCGATAGAATTGCCCACAAATACCGCCCGTTGCTGAATATGCGCCGTCCAAAAATCTTTAACTAATTCTTCCCACAACTCCATTGTGTAATTTAATGGCGGCTTATCGGAACTTCCAAAACCAAGTAAATCTATCGCAAATACTTGGTAGCCCGCCGCCGCTAATACAGGAATATTTTTGCGCCAGTGTCCGATAGAAGCACCAAATCCATGAATTAACACTAAAGGTTGTCCCGTACCCATGACTGTATAGCCAATTTTGTAGCCTTTCCAGTCCCAAGTTAATTTGTCAAAAAAACTGCCAATTACTTGTTGCTCACTTATCACGATAAATTGTATTAATATTTGTAACTACTCTAATTGTAGATTAAAGTCCCAAATCTACCGCAACGCGATGAGCGCAAGCAAAGCCAGAAAAAGCTACTGCGTTCAATCCTTGTCCGGGAAATGTACTATCGCCGACACAATAAAGCCCAGGAATTGATGTCCGGTTGAAGGGCATACCCAATAATCCCATCAACTTCCGCCGAGGTATAGGGCCATAAGTACCATCTTGTCGATTTAAAAACCGTCTATGAGTGCGAGGCGTTCCCACTTCCATGTAATCTAAAGCCGCATCTAAACCCGGAAAAATCTGCTCTAAACGCTTAATTATTTTCCCCGCCGCCGCTTCTTTTTTTTGTTCGTACTCGCACTGACTAAGCCCTTGCCAATCTTCTACCCAACCTGGGGTAAATGTATGAATAATATGATGACCCGCCGGGGCTAAATCGGGGTCTAGTAACGTAGGAATCGAAACAAAAATAGTTTCGTCCATCTTGTCCCAATCTTCCACCAAAATATGATGGCATTCTGTCCCTACAGGCAACAGTTGCGCCTTTACGCCTAAGTGCATATTTAAAAAACTTGGAGATTTTTCATAGCGCTGCTGCCATTTTTTCTCGGAAGTTGGCATCTCTGCTTTTGGTAACAACTTCTCGAAGGTATCCCAGCGCGTAGCGTTAGAAACAATCCTTTTTGCCCGATAAACTTCCCCAGACGCTAACTGTACGCCGACAGCGCGATTATTTTCAGTCACAATTTTTGTAACTCTAGCTTGGTACTGAATTTCTCCTCCAGCTTTTTCTAACCCATCTACTAATTTTTGGGCAATTTGACCGACACCACCTTTAGGGTAATTAATCCCGCCATAATGTCGGTCAGAAAACACCATCCCCGCATTAATCATCGGTGTCAAATCGGCGGGAACTACCGACCAGATGTAGCAATCTATGTCAATAAACTTCAATAACAACGGGTCTTTAATATACTTTCGCGCCACATCTCCGGCATTTTGGGGCAAATACTTAACTAAACCCAAACAAGCTAAAGGATGCTGAAAAAATACCCGCGTTAAATATCTCGGTTCTTCTAACGAAAGTAAATCCATCCGATTGAGACAGTTAAAAACGTTCCAGCACTCATTATAAAACTGGCGGATACCCTGCTTTTCATGAGGAAAATAAGCCGTCAGTTCTTGCAAAAACTTCTCATAATCGCGGTGAACTTTTACCTTTAAATTGTTTGGTAAATGATAGTGAATTTGCACTGGGTCGGGGATGGTTTCTAAGCTAACATTAACTGCCTCTAGTGCCTTCGTGAGTAAGTTTGTCGTGCCAGATGTGCCAAAACCAAAAATCATCGACGCGCCGACATCAAAACGGTAGCCTTCGCGGTCAAAATACCCCGCACTTCCCCCAGGAATTAAATAGCTTTCTAGAACTAGCACTTTAGCGCCCTTAGCCGCCAACTGAGTAGCCGTAACTAAGCCCCCAATACCAGAACCAATCACGATCGCATCAAATAAAGTTTTGGCAGTAGGCATAAAATTCAATGTTTACAGTTCTAGATAAAATTCTCGCGCTTGCTGGATATACAGTTTAGCGCTTTTTAGCTCCTAAAACTATCGCAAAAAAAAACAGGATGGGTAGGCTGCGTGAGCCGACCTATCCCATCTGCCGATCCTTAAAGAGAGGAGAACACTGAAAATTACTATAAGCTTGATTGAGAATCTATGTCAATAGTTATTGCAAATTATTTTCAAATAGCCGCAAAAACTATCCTAGTAAAACTGACTTTTTTTCCAGATTGACCGCAAGGATACTATGATGAGTCAGACTTTAGAGAAGTGCTACCCCTAGCTATGACGCTGCAATTGCGTATTTACGTCCCCCCCCATCCTTTAATCAAACATTGGCTAGGAGTTGCCCGCGATGAGGCTACGCCATCAGTATTGTTTAGAAGTGCAATGACAGAGTTAGGGCGCTGGCTGACTTATGAGGCAATCCGCGACTGGTTGCCGACAGAAGACACCATTGTGCAAACTCCCTTAGCACCTTGCGAGGCGACAACAATTGATTTTACGATTCCGATTGCCGTAGTACCAATTTTACGAGCCGGGTTATCGTTGCTAGAAGGGGCGCAGACATTGTTACCTTTAGCCTCAATTTATCATTTAGGATTAGTGCGAGATGAAGAAACCCTTACACCTAGTTGTTATCTCAACAAATTACCCGCACAGTTTACACCAGAAACTAGAGTGTTGATTCCTGAACCTATGCTGGCGACAGGAGGCTCAATTATGGCAGCAATGGAACAATTAGTATCTAGAGGAGTAGATCCGGCTTTGGTGCGGATTATTTCGGTTGTGGCGGCTCCCCCAGCGTTGCAAAAACTCAGCGTTGCTTATCCAAGTTTAATTATTTATAGTGCAGCCATTGACGAAGGATTGAACGATCAAGGGTTTATTGTGCCAGGATTAGGGGACGCAGGCGATCGTACTTTTGGCACTTGAGCAGCAACCGTTCGGTAAAATAGATTGTATTTAAAGCGAGTCATTTTTGAAGGCGGTAAGTATATGAATCAGGGCGATGGATTTACAGGCGGCTTTATAGCTGGGACAGTTGTAGGCGGTGTCGTTGGTGGTGTAATCGGCGCTCTACTTGCGTCCAGAGTTCTGAATGAAGCGGACAGCAATACCGAAACCCGGCGCAAACCTAACTTAGTTGATGGCAATAACTCAGGATCAAAACGCCGACCCCTTAAAGCTTCCTCGGAGCAAACCATTGAAGTTGCGCGGCGCTCTTTAGAAGACAAGATTGCTCAATTAAACGAAACCATTGACGAAGTACGCCTAAACTTAGGCAATGTTAACGGCAATCCACCTAAAGCCAATTTAGAACGTACTACTCTAGGGGAATAATAGTTGTCTGATTAACTCTGACTATTGCCCGATCAAAAATCCGTAGAAATCAGCTAAATTAAAATCAAACCTGTATTACTTTTAAAACCTACCACTTGATAAATTATGTCTTCAATCGCGCTACTGGCTAGTACACTGTCTACTTTTATCACCATTTACACAGGTTTATTATTTGTTCGCATTTTGTTAACCTGGTTTCCCAATATTAGTTTTTATGACCAGCCCTTTGCGACTTTAGCCCAGCTTACCGACCCTTACCTCAACTTATTTCGGTCAATTATTCCGCCCCTTGGTGGGATGGATTTGTCACCAATGTTGGCAATTATCATTCTTCAGTTGTTAGGTGGTTTTGTGGCTGGAATCCCTGCGCTTGTATAGAAAAATAGTTGAATATTCGGAGATCCCCCCCAACCCCCCTTAAAAAAGGGGGGAGAATATTTTGCACATTATTTGTTTAAGCAAGAGTTCAAATATTTGATACTAATCAAAAGACTTCTATTACTCGCTCTTAGCGCCTCCGATCCCATATCCCCCCTTTTTAAGGGGGTATTTTTTAGCGGAGCAAATTCTATCTTCTTACTTGTCCGCTAAAACCTGCCGCTTTGAATTGTTTGAGTTGCAAGGGTAAGGGCTGATTGGCGGGTACAGAAATTCTCATGTTAAACTCGCTTACACCCGCAGGTATTTCAGCAATCGAACCTAGTCTAGTGCGGTTTTGCATTACCGAGTCATTATTAGCATCGTAAATGCGCCCAAATACATCAGCGTCAAAAACAGATTTACCAGAATTATTTTCAGCTTTCCCGGTCACAATAAAGCAATTAGCCGCGTTGGTTGCACCGCTAGTAACCGCTCCCATAGCAAGCTCTGGCGGACATTCTTTGTAACCAACATCTGTTAATTTGATTTGAGTTAGCGCACTTGCTGAGGGAGTATATACCCAAGAAATTATCCCCAGTAGCATAGTTAAGGCGACAACAAATAGGGATTTTAACCGCATACACTGCACCAAAAAATCTTTAAAGGCAACTCTTTGAGCTTACCACGCGATCGCCCCAGGAAAAAATTACCTTATTTTGGGGGCAATCATCATTATTCAAAGTTTTGTCATAATGTAATCAAGTGCCAAAGCGCAAGTTAGCTATGAACCCAGCCGATCTTGAAGCCGCCCTAAAAGCTGCTTTTAGCCGTTGTGATTACAATTTTTGCCCTTTAAGTCAGGAGCAAAAACAAATCATGCTGCAAGTAACAGAGGAGTTGATACAAGAAGCCTTAGCTGATAATAGGTCAAATAATCCTTTAGATGAACTTTCCTCAGAGCAACGTCAGAGCTTTTGGCAATATATTCAAGTTCAAGAGCAACAAAATCTCTCTTGGAAAGCCCAGCTACTAAATGATTGGCTGCAAGGGCACGATTCGGGATCAATGCAGTTTATTAGGGAAGTTTACGGCTTTGAGTGGCTTAATCGCATCAAACCCGGACACATTGCTAAGTATGCCGAAGAAGTTTTAAAACTGAAACTAGGCGATCGCATTGAAGTATCTAACGGCTTATGGGAATGGGTGCAAGAAACTGGCTCTTGTAGCCGACAGTGGTTCTCCTGTACGGTAATTGCTGTAGATGAAACAAATTGTACAATTCGTTTTAGTAATGGTGCTGAGTACCAAATTCAAGGGGTTTATAGTTGGAATCGTTACAACTGGCGTTGGGTAGAATAACTATCCACCGATGCCCAAACGCCCCGCCAAACCTGGAGTTAGTGGCAAAAGGACAGAAATCATCAAAAATAAGGCAACTAAGCCTAAAGCCGCTCTAGTGTCGTCTGGCTCAGTGATTTCGTTAAGGCTGGGACGCTCTAATTCACGCTGTAAAAACAAAATTGCGATCGCCCAATACATTGCTACCGGGTTTGCCAATGATGCGACGGCTAAGATAATTAAAGTGGCAACAGTAGCCCGTCCTGCGGTCTTGCGTCCGTAAATGGCTTGCACAACCCTTCCTCCATCCAATACCCCCGCAGGCATCAAATTTAGGGCGGTAATGACCAAACCCAACCAGCCAATCACCGTTAACGGATTTACGTCAACCAAACTATTGTGGAGATTAGTACCGATAATTACCCGTGCTAAAACTCCTACTAAAATCGAGCCGCGAAAAAACTCTGTAGGAACTTGAAACAAACTGCCAGGATGAGATAGCAATAAACCGATCATTAGTAGTAATAGAGACAGCAAACCCCCCGCCGCCGGCCCAGCAAAAGCAATATCAAACAACGCTTTGCGACTGGGTACTAAAGACGCAAACCGGGTAATAGCGCCAAAAGCCCCTAGTTGCAGAGTTGGTAAGAAAAAAGGCGGACTCAATTTAACTTGATAACGTCGTGCTACAAAATAATGAGCAAGCTCGTGAGCGGCTAAAACGGCAATAATACCGATACCAATGGGTAAAACTTCTCTAAAGCGCTGTAAATGAGTAAAAAAATCAAAATTTAGTAATATCCCTGCCGTTTCAAAAATCGTAGCGATAGTGGCAATTCCTAGAGTAACCGCCAAAATATACTGACTTACTGTTACTGGGCGCACATCCGCACTAGCGGGAAGGATGATGACTACAGGTTTGGAATCTACATTATCTACTAGAAATAGCCGATAGGAATCGCCTAATTTTTCCTGCAAGTTGGCTGTCAGTTTTTTATGTACCGCTTCTGGCTCCCCGCGCAAGTTGCCTTTAACAATTACACCTTCTTGATAGGGGATAGTTTCTACAGCAAAATAGGTATCAATACTAAAAATCCCTTTAATTGCCAGCATATCTGCTGAGGGAATCGGGACAACCGTTTGCTCTGTAGGTTGACTTGGCGTAGCGGGATTTGCGGCGATTTTTTGCTCAATCAGGGTAGGTTTAATTTGGGCTTTTTGAATTCTCAACCGATTTTCTATCGCTATATAAGCCACTACCGCAGCGATAACTAGAAATAGAATACCCACAAAACTTATAGAAATACCTGCGGCAAATAAGCCCAAAAATAATAACCAAGGAGCAATTAAGATTACCGACTGCAACCAAGTTAAAATTCCTAGTTTACCCAAAGGTTTAGCGCGATAAAATCCCCAACCTAATATAGTGCAAGCTACTAAGACAACAGAGGCGATCGCCGAGGTTTGTGATGCTGTATACATTTTTCAATAAAAATACTTTTTGCGCGTAGCCTATAAGTCTACCGTACCTGACGCTGGGCTATCCAAAACAGTGTCAACGCTACCATTGAGATGTAGCTAGTAAATCCTCAATTGCTTTGTTATCTAAAGGTTTAGAGAAAAAATACCCCTGTCCATATTGGCATTTTAGCGCTCTAAGTTTTACCAATTGCTCTTTAGTTTCTATACCTTCGGCAACTACCTTTATACTCATATTTTCAGCTAGAGCTAGGATAGTTTGGATAATTTCAATTTTAGAATTATTATCATCATTGCTACCAATACCCATCACAAAAGAGCGGTCAATTTTTAAGATGTCTATGGGGAAACGGTGCAGATAACTAAGGGATGAATAGCCTGTACCAAAGTCATCTAGACACAAAATTAGTCCTAAGCTTTTCAATTGCTTTAGAGTTTGGTCGATTGCTTGACAATTTTTTACAAGTACGCTTTCTGTAAGCTCTAAATGTATATGCTTTGGTTGTAAGTCATATCCATTGAGGATATCTTTAATCGATTCAACTATATTGGTTTGCGCGAGTTGTTTGCTAGAAAAATTTACGCTCATGGTTATTTCTGCACTAGGAAACTGCAATTGCCACAAATGCAACTGCTTACACGCCTCGCGGATTACCCACTCTCCTAAAGGAATAATTAGTCCGGTTTCTTCAGCTATGGGAATAAACTCTGTGGGCGAAACAAAGCCCAAATCGGGATGTTCCCAGCGTAATAAAGCTTCAAATCCAGCGATTTTCTCAGTTTTGAGCAACACAATTGGTTGATAATAAATTTGTAACTCTTGGTTTTCTATCGCCTTGCGTAAGTCTGTTTCTAGCTGCAACGCCGCCATAGCTTGGGAGTGCATATGGCTATCAAAAATTTCATGTCTTGCTTTGCCTTGGGATTTAGCATAATACATAGCCGTATCTGCATCCCGTAATAGCTGATCTGGTTGCTCGTAGCTGTTGCTACTAATAGCAATGCCAATACTGGTAGCGGCAAACATTTCGTGACCGCTTAAATTAAATGGTAGGGCTAGTTCATTTTTGACGCGCTCGGCAATATCTGTCGCCGAACTGATATCTTCGATGTTGTCTAACAAAATTGCAAATTCATCGCCCCCCAAACGAGCCACAGTATCGCTAGTGCGGACACATTTTTCTAGGCGGTGGCTAATTTCAACTAATAGGCGATCGCCTATGCGATGCCCTAAGCTATCATTAACTAACTTAAAGCGGTCGATATCTAGAAATAATACCGCAAACTGATAATCTTGATGATGTTTTGCTTTTTGAAAGGAGTTACCCAGACGTTGCATTAATAAAGCTCGATTGGCAAGACCTGTCAGCACATCGTGCAAAGCGTCGTGGATTAATTGTTTTTCAATTTGCTTAAAATAGCTAATATCGACAATTATGCCCCGTAGCAACGTAGTATTTCCATTTTCATCTTTAACGGCTTGTACCAAGTCGCGCAGCCAGACTTCTCGACCATCAAAAGTAATCGCTCGATACTCAATTATTTGTTCTTGTCTCATAGTTATAGCTATTTGATAGCGCCTAAAAACTTGGTTTAAGTCTTCCTCGTGAATATAAGTTTCTTGAAAATTCGCGCTATTCAACCACTTGCTAACAGAGTAACCGAGTAATTCTTCTGCTCGTTGACTAATAAAAGAAAATTGCCTTGTTGTCGCGTCGCTTCCCAAACGATCGCATCTAGTCCCTGTACTAAGTTACGAAATCTTTGTTCGGAGGCTTGAGCTAATGCTTGCAATCTTTCGCTTTGAGCTTTAGCATCTTGCAATGTCTCGATTAAGCTTTGCAATTGCTTTTCCATACCGCCAACTACTTTAGTAGGAAAAAAGAAAATCAAAATTCCCAAGCCCGTACCTAGGGTAGTAGACAAAGTAAAAAATGCTAAAGTCATTTTTCTTAAATTGTCTTGAGATAAAGTGACTTCTACAGTTCCTAAAGTGCGATTATTAAATTTGATTGGTGCAGAACTTTTAGGGTTGAAGCCATACCACCATAGTTCGTCTTTTTTGCTATTACGTTCGTAATAAGAAACCGCGATTCCCTGCTCGTCTAGAATTTTGATTTTTACTTCTTCATTTTCTACAAGTTCATTAGCAATTAACTGGGCGTATTTATAACTTTGATATTTCCACAAATCCGGTTGCGACAACACTAATCTTCCAAATTTTTCTGCTAAGTTTTGAGCGTAGATAGTTGCAGTCCTTTTTAAGGCTGTGATTTCTAAAAAGTAGAAAATTGCTGGGAAGCCAAGGCTAATCAATAGCCAAACTAGCAGTGCTAATGGATATAAACGTTTTCGCAAACGCTGCTTCAGTCTAATTTCTGCTGGTATTTCCATAACACGTACTTGTAGAAAGAGTGCAAAAAATAAGTGTAAGTTTCGAGCTAAATAAAGTCATTATCCCCAAACTCAAAACTACTTTTTGTTTTCTGTCTCCACTGCTAAGTAGTTATGGGCTTTTAATATTTTTGCTCCTTCCTTAGATTGCACAAAACTTATAAATTCCTTAGCATTAGCAGAAACTTGCTCTTGAGGAAAAACAAAATATAAGTTTTTGACCAAGGGATATTTGCCCTTAGCTACATTTTCTATAGTTGGTGCAACACCATTAAATTTAAGAACTTTTATCGAAGATAGTTTCTTTTCCGATGTAATTGTTCCTACATCAGATAATCCTAGAGCTAAAGGGGTTTTTTCTATTAGCTGGTTCATTTCTTGGTCTTGATATAAAGTAGTCCAGCGATCGCTACTCTGGCTATCGGCGTAAATTTGTTTAAAACCGCTAATTTTGTCCTCTAAAACTAAAATAGAACTATCACCAGGTTCCCGTGTTAGAACAATTATTTCTTTGCCATCAAGCCACTGAGATTGTTTTCCTTGATAGATATCCTTTAGCTGGGTAGAAGTAATGTTATTGTCACTTACCGAGGGATGAACCGCCATAGCAAGCGGCGTTTGAGCAAAGGGAATTATTGTCAGCCCCAGTTTTTTCTCTTTTTCTTTCAAAGGTCTAGAAATCATACCTACGGTAATAGCTCTATCTACCACCGCTTGAATTGCACCCCTTGAACCAATACTTGCAGGCACATTTATCTTAATTTTGGGATGAGTTTTTTGAAATTGTTTTGCCAAAATTCTGGTAACTTCTAAACCTACTCCCGATCCGGCAAATATTAGCTGTGTTGCAGAGGACGGTTGTAAACCTTGCTGTGGTTGAATTGGGGCAATTTCTATTTGCAGATTGTTATTAACTTGACTAGGGCGATCTTCAAGTAAACTTCGCCATATTATTACGGTACTTGCAGACATACCCAAAAATATCAGCAGTATTAACCACCAAATTCCACCGATTCTTTGGGCTTTGGCGAAGTTTGTTAATCGTTGCCAAAAAGGCGACTGCTTAGATTTATCCATTTTTTAACCATAATTTGCGTTTATTATCTCACCCACCCACCCACGTCCGTTGGTTAATTAGAGATATTGGTAGAGTCGAGGGCGAGTATTACCTCGCGCCCCTCTCTGTTAGAACCGGACGTGCGCCTTTCAGTGCATCCGGCTCCCGATATTCTTAGGGATTTTCCCTTTTGCCCGTGTGGATGTAATCATGA
>JAABUN010007447.1_pt1 | contig 11784 bp, 11 predicted proteins | sample 5559311 | NCBI WGS metagenome assembly JAABUN01 (sample SAMN10711877, study PRJNA513370) | rock metagenome | isolation source: Antarctica rocks | place: Antarctica: Victoria Land, Siegfried Peak sud | reverse complement strand
TCACCCTCACCCCAACCCTCTCCCAAGGGGAGAGGGAGCTGGCTACACCACCTCCGGCCTCGGATGCCCCAGCCAGCGGGCGTCCGCCCGGTCGGTGAGCGAGTGGACGAAGTTGCGCACCGCCTCCGCCAGCCCCGCCCCGCCGGGCTCCGCCGAGTCCATCTCTGCCTCCGCCACGAAGTGCGCCTGGACGACATGGCGTGCGGCCATCGACTGGAGGACCGGGCGAAGCGCGTAGTCGAGCGCCAGCACATGGGCGAGCGACCCGCCGGTGCCCAGCGGCAGCACGACCTTTCCGGCGAGCGCGAACTGCGGCAGCACGTCGAGCGCCACCTTGGTGAGGCCGGAATAGCTCGCCTTGAAGATGGGCGTGGCGATGACGACGCCGTGGGCGGCCGCCACCGCCTCGTTCAGCCGGGCCACGTCGGGATGGCCGAGATCGTAGCGGACGAGCGCGCCGCCATCGAGCTCGGCCAGGCGCAGGTGGCGAACGGTGATCGGCCCGGCCTCGGCGATACGCGTCAGCACGGTCTCGGTGAGCCGAGCGGTCCGCGACACCGCCGCCGGACTGCCCGAGAGGGCGAGGACGTGGAGGGTGGGGATGGTCATGGCGTGGCTGGCGGGCAGAAGCGGTCGCCGAAGCGCTCGGCCATCAGCTGCTTGTAATCGGCCAACGTGCCGATGCCGGCGGAGGCGCGTCGGGCGTCGACCTCCGCTTCATCATCGATTGGGCGAGGAATGTTGTGCCCCTCGACGCAGTGGAACTGGGTGCCGTAGGTCTGCCGCCCGGTCAGGTTCACCTGGACACGATCGGTCAGATAAGCCGTGTTGCTCGCGCTGACCTGCCCGGACGCGGCGAGGGGTTGAAGCAAACGCAACGCCGTGACCTGCCAAGCGGGGTCGTGGTCGGCGTGTTGGACGAGCAGCCAAGCGCCGTCCAAGCTCGGCTTGCCGGCACCATCAACCGTTGGCCAGCCGTGCGTCTGGACCAGGTCGCGCAGCATCGCAGTGCTGGCGCGGTCGATCTTGTCCATCTCCAGCCCAAGCAGCATGGACACGACAGCCATCAAAGGTTCGGGCAGCGCGGGGCCTCCCATGTCGTTCCATCGCAGACCTTTGCGCGCAGCTTGGTCGATCGCCACGGCTTCGGCGATCGGGCGGCCGATTTGGTCATACGGCATGACGGCAGCGGCTCCGGTGGTCGCCCCGGCGAGCCAGGCGGTTACGATCGGCTGCACTTCCGTGCGCGCTGCGACGAATTGCTCAAACGTCATCGTCGCTGGCAGGGGAGCGGCGACGGTGATTTGCACAGCCGCACAAGCCGGCTCGCCATACATTTGCTCGGACAGCTGCGATGCGTCCGCTTGGAGAGCCAGTAAGTCCGCCCGCTCATCCGCCGTGGCCCGCTCGGCGCAGAGCTTGAGCCACCCCTTCACCTCCGCCAGTCGCGCCGTGTCCGCCTCCGTCGCGTCGGCGAAGCGGCCGCGGAGCCAGCCGAGGTCGCCGGGCTGGAACTCGCCATCGACGACCGTGCCCTCGAGCGGCGCGGGCAAGGGCGGGGGCTCGGCGCTCGCGGCGGTGGCGCACGCGAGGAGGGCCAGCGCGACGCGGGAGAGCGCCCTCACTCGTCGTCGCCGTAGATCGCCACCCGCCGCTCTCCGGTGGACGAGGCGCGGCCACGATACATCCCGGCGGTGTTGAAGCTCCATCCGCCTACGCCCGCAGCGTTTACAACGATGACTCCGCCGGAGCCACCCAGCGCCTTCACCTCGTCCATGACCCCAGAGGCGACCTCCACCGGCGGCCGGGGTGCCATGCGGAGCTGTGCGCAGATCTCATGCGCCACGCCGACCCGGATGAAATACTCGCCCGAGCCTGTCGCCGACACGGCGCACGCCCGGTCGTCGGCGTAGGTGCCCGCGCCGATGATCGGCGAGTCGCCGATGCGGTCCCAGCGTTTGCCGGTGACACCGCCCGTCGAGGTCGCCGCCGCGACATGGCCCGCCTGGTCGAGCGCCACCGCGCCCACCGTGCCGTACTTCATGTCGACGTCGTAGCCCGACAGGCTGTTCGCCTTCAGCTCCTCCAACTGCCGGCGGCGCTCGGGGGTGGCGAAATACTCCGGCCCGGCCTGCTCCAGCTCCTGTTCGCGGCTGAACTGGTCAGCGCCCGCGCCCGCCAGCATGACGTGGGGCGAGTGCTCCATCACCGCGCGCGCCGCCAGGATCGGGTTCCGGGTGGCACTGATGCCAGCCACCGCGCCCGCCGCGCGGTCCCGGCCGGCCATGATCGCGGCGTCCATCCGGTTCTCGCCATCATAGGTGAAGACCGCGCCTCGCCCGGCGTTGAAGTGCTCGTCATTCTCAAGCACCATCACCGCCGCCGTGACCGCGTCGACCGACGCGCCGCCATCCGCCAACACCTTCGAGCCCGCGTCGAGCGCCCGGTTGAGCGCGGCGCGAATGTCGCGGTCCTGCTCGGCTGTCAGCTTGTCGCGCTCGATCGTGCCAGCCCCGCCGTGGATGACCAGCGTCCAGTTGGCGACGGGTTCTTGAGCGGCGGCGGGTGAGGTCACGAGGGCTCCCAACAGGATCAGCAGAGGGGTGAGACGGCGCATGGGCGATCCTTTCCGCCGGACGATTAGCGCGAGTGCCCCCGGTGCGCCAGCTTACCCGCCGCCGCGCCAGCTTGCGCGCGGCGGGGGCGGACACTAGGTCCGCAGCCATGCAAACCGTCTATCAACTGCTGCAGTTCGCGCTGAACATCCTGTGGTGGGCGATCATCATCCAGGCGGTGTTGAGCTGGCTGATCGCGTTCAACGTCATCAACACGTCGAACGACGCCGTGCGGCAGGTGTGGCAGGCGCTCAACAAGGTGCTGGAGCCGCTCTATCGGCCGATCCGGCGCATCCTGCCGGATTTCGGCGCGCTCGATCTGGCCCCGCTGGTCGTGCTGCTGCTGCTGATCGCGGTGCAGTCGATCGTGCTGCCCAACCTGTTCAGCGCGCTCATCGGCGGCTGACCTGATGCTGGAGCTGTTCGCGGCGGCGTTCACCACCTTCTTCGTGGTGATCGATCCGCCCGGTTGCGCGCCGATCTACGCCAGCCTGACCACCGACGCGCCCGCCAGGGACCGCCGCGCCATGGCGTGGCGCGCGATCGGCGTGGCGGCGGCGATCCTCGTCACCTTTGCGCTGGTCGGCGAGCAGCTGCTGGCGGCGCTCGGCATCGGGCTCGCCTCGTTCCGCATCGCGGGCGGGATCATGCTGTTCGTCATCGCCATCGACATGGTGTTCGAGAAGCGCACGGAACGCCGCGAGGCCCGCGCGCAGGAGGTGATCGACGCGCCGGAGGTCGACGACGTCTCGATCTTCCCCATGGCCATGCCGATGATCGCGGGCCCTGGCTCGATCGCCACCGTCATGCTGTTGGTCGGGCGCGCGCAGGGGTGGGAGGCCACCGCCGTCGTGCTGGGCGCGCTCGCCACGGTGCTGGCGCTGACGCTGGCAGCCCTGCTGGCGGCCGGGCCGATGATGCGCCTGCTTGGCCACAAGGTGGAGGCGGTCATCACGCGCCTGCTGGGCGTGCTGCTGGCGGCGTTGGCGGCTCAGTTCGTGATCGACGGCATCCGCGAAAGCTTCGGGCTTTAGCGGACCACCCGGAACAGGCGCAGCGGCGAGTTCGCCGGCAGCACCACCGGCACCAGCCAGTCGGGCACCCGGCCGCTCACCAGCCGGGCGTACATCCCGTCGCGGTTGCGCGCTTCGTACAGCGTCGACTCCGCCATGTTCGGGCAGATCAGCACGTACTGGTCGCCGCGCCGATCCACGATGGCGCGGGCTTGGTCCGCCGGGCCGCCGAAGAAATGATGCACGTCCAGGATCGCCTGCCCGTTGCGGTGATAGGGACCGGCGACCGCGCCGTGGTGAGTGGTGACCAGCAGGCGCGGGCCGAGATCGACAAAGGTCATGAAGCGCGCGCGCGGCAGCGTATCCAGTCGGTGCAGCGTGCTGACGAGGGGACAGCGCGCGCCCGCCCGGCGGGTGGCCAGGGCCTTGGCGGACGGCGGCTTGGCCGCGACGACCTGTCCGGCGAGCCAGGAGGCCCCGGTGCCGCTCACCGCCAGGAAGACGGCGATGATGGCTGCGATCCGCACCCACTGGTCGCGCTGTCGCCGCGTCCAGTCCGCCACGATCCAGGCGAGCGCCACCACGCCCGGCACCGCCAGCAGCTGCGCCGCCGGCCCGGCCCGCGCCTGCCAGAAGAGCAGCGCCAGCGAGCAGGACGAGAGCAGCGCCACGGGGAGCCAGCGCAGCAGCGAGCGCGGCTCGGCTCGGGCAGCCCACGCCACGCCCGCCAGCCCGAGCAGGCCGAGGATCGGCAGGACCAGCGTCCCGACGATCACACCGCCGTCCTGCCGCTGGATCGGCTTGGCCTCGCGCACATTGTTCAGCCAGAGGCGCTGGAGTTCGGGCGAGGCGTGCTCCGGCGCGCCCAGGCACTGGGGAAAGCCGAGCGCGAGCACGGCCGCCACCGCCACGCCGCCCAGCGCCGCCGCGCCCAACCGCACGAGCGGTCGGGGGTCGCGCACCAGCCCGACGAACACCGCAGCACCTCCGGCGGTCAGCATGACCGACAGCCACACCGGCGACAGCGCGTCGCACATCGGCTGCCGGTTGGCGGCGGACGCGAAGGCGAGGAAGCCGACGAGCGTGGCGGGCGCGAGGCTCATCCCATAGGCGGTCATCCGTGGCTCCTCCTCCGGCTCCACGATCCAGCGCGCCGCGATCGCACAGCCGCCGAGCGTCAGATAGGGCAGCATCTCGAGCCCGATGGTGAGCGACAGCGCGGTCGCCAGCCCGGCCACGATCCCGCCGCGCCGACGCTCCGGATCGACCAGCCCGGCGAGCAGCAGGATCAGGAAGGCGAGCTGCCAGCCATGATGGTCGATGCGGGTCGGCTGCATCATCTGCATGGCGGACGGCGCGGTCAGCGTCACCAGCAGCGCGAGCGCGAAGGCGGCCGGCGCGACCAGTCGCCGCGCGATCAGCGCCATGGCCGGCAGCAGGACGCCGAGCGGCAGCAGCGGCGCGATCCCGGTCGCCAGCCGCTCCGCCCAGGCCGCGCCGACGAACGGCTTCAGCCCCACCATGAGCCCGGCGAGCGGCAGGTCGACCAGGCGCGACCAGTGGATGTCGAAGCCGTCCGGCCAGCCGAGACGCCGCTGGCGCAGGTCGAACCAGCCCTGACCGCCCAGCCAGTCGCGCACCTGTTGCAGGCGCAGATTGTCGTCGGTGTCGGCCAGGCCCCAGCCGCGCACCCGGGTCCAGCTCCACCACAGCCACAGCGCCGCAATGGCGAGCCAGGCGATGAGGGTGACGAGCCGCCAGTGCGCCGTGGCCCAGCCGGTCAGACGGCGCGCCAGGATGGCGACGCGGTCCGGCGGGTCGGCAGGAGCGGTCGCCAGCATGGACGCGCCGATACGAGGGCCAAGGGTCGTCGTGCAAGCGTCTTGCGGCGACCCTCACCTCCAGTGCTTGGCAGTGGTCCTGAACGCGGCGCTTGGCTATGGAGCCGGCGATGACATCCGCGCTCCTCGACCCGGCGCTGCGTGGGCAGCTCGTGCGCTTCGCGCTCACCGGCGGCGCGGTGACGCTGCTTCAGGTCGCGATCTACTGGGTGCTCGCGACGGCGGCCGGGCTGGACCCGCTGCTGGCGCTGGTGGTGGGCTTCGGGGCGGCCGTGCTCGCCGGCTATTGGGGTCACTCGGCGGTGTCGTTCCGTGGCCATGGCGGCCGCGACGCGCCGGCGACCCGCACCGCGCGCTTCGCGGTCGTGTCGCTCATCAGCCTGGGGCTGAACGCGGTGTGGGTGTGGGCGCTGGTCAAGCAGCTCGGCGGGCCGACCTGGTGGCCGACGCCCCTGATGGTCGCGGTCACCCCGCTCGTCACCTTTACATTGAACCGCCAGTGGGTGTTCCGCTAGGCACCCTCGTGCGCTCCGGGGTCCGGCGACCGGCGAGGAAGAGCCAAGCGTTGGCGTCGTCTTCGAGACCAGGGAGCCAGCTGCCCTCCGACCGATGAGCGAAGGTCACGGTGCGCACGGCCGAGGAGTCGGCGCGCCCTCCGATCCGCGACAATGCGGCGGCAATCTGCTCCGGCGTGACGCCGCCGGGGTGCACCGCCATCGCAAGCACGGGGCACGGGTCGGCTCCAGCCATTCGATCCGCGATCAGCGCCCGGGCGCCCGGGTCCAGTTGCGCGCGATGATCGGCCGAGACCCTCACGAACGGCGTCTCCGGCACGGAGGCGGGAAGATAGTGCTCGAAGGTGCGGTGCAGCTGATCAAGCATTAGCGGCCCAATGGACGCGCTCGCGTTCAGCGCGATCGGGATCGGGCGGGATCGGCAGGCGGGGATGGCGGCGACCGCGCGACCGGCCGCGCGGAACTCCTCGCGCTGGGGGACGAGCCGGTCGCTTTGGCGAACGCCGACGAAGGCAAGTGCGAAGATCAGAGCACCGGGCAGCGCCAGTCCGAGCGGCGATCGGGTATCGTCGAGCGAAAGGTCGATCAGCTGGGCGACCGCGATCCACAGGAAAGGCGCGACGACGGCGATGTTGCGACCTGAGAAGCTCGGCGCGATGAGGAGCGAGCTCGCGATGCCCGCCAGGAGGACGAAGCTCACCACGGACACCATGAGCAGACTTCGCTGCACTCGGACGTCGTCCCACAGATGGCCGAGGCGCTTCGCGCGCGCGACGAGCCACACGACCATGACGAACAGGATGCACTGCACGGGAAGCCAGATCTGGCTCAGCAGACCATCGCGAGCCTGGGTGAGGAAGAACTCGACGTCCGTCTGGAACCAGGTGTCCTGCACATCGACCGACGTGTGACCCAGCAGCAGAGCGATGTAGGCCGACATGGCCAGCAATATGGCAGAGCCGATGGACGCGAGCGCGACCCGGTCGCGCCACAGGCGGGAGCGGAACAGGAGTATGAGGATTGCTCCGCCCGCCGTCAGGAACATGTAGAAGTGGGTGAAGGCGAACAGGGTCGCTACTCCCGCGAACGCGGCAAGCAAGGACGCCGGCACGGGCGATGTTCGTCGCTGCCGCTCGCCAACGGCGATGGTGATGACCGCGAGGACGCCGCCCAGGAGAAGGCCGAGGGCGTACATCCGGGCGTCCTGCGAATGGTCGATCCAGAACGTGGACGTGGCGGCAATCGCACCGGCCAGAACACGCGCGGGCCACCGCACCGGCCGACCGGCGCCGAACACGACCACGAGAACGGCCAGGGACGCCAGGAGCGCGCTGAAGAGACGCAGACCGGCCTCGGACAGCCCGGCAAAACGGCTCCAGGCGAAGGTCAGCACGTAGTAGAGTGGGGGATGGACGTCGGCGAGGATGTGAGCGCCGAGCGTGGCCGTGTCGGGCACATTCACCACCCAGACGGTGAAGAGCTCGTCCAGCCAGAAACTGCTTGCCGACAGACCGACGAAGGCGGCGACGATCTGTGCGACGACGATCAGCGCCGCCAGTGCTCCGACGACGGCCACCCAGCGGTCTGCTCGTCCCGACCGGGCTGATCGCGCCGACGAGTCTCGCGGTTGGCGGAAACGCATGGGGTCTGCCGTCCTCTTTTCGTTCGCGGGGCCAATCGCGACTGCGCGCCGAGGTTGATACCAGACGAGGCCGATAGTCAGCCGCATCTTAAGGAATCAAGCTCGTCACTGGGCGCGCTGAACGGTCGGCGGTTACGGACCGGTGAGGCGATGACGCTGTTCTTGGCCCATGGCCGTGGCTATGGCGCGACCGATGCCGTCAGCCCTCCCCCTCCGTGCGCGCTCCGGGCACCTGTTCCGGTGACGCCGCGCCCCTCCACGCCCGCCGGTGCGATCGAGCTGACGATCGTGGTGCCGGTGAAGGACGAGGAGGAGACGGTCGGGCCGTTCGTCGAGCGCGTCGGCGCGATCCTGTCGGCGCTGCTGCCGGCGCACGCGGCCGAGATGTTGTTCGTGGACGACGGCAGCACCGACGCCACGTTGGCCGCGATCGAGCGAGCGCGGGCGGCCGACCCGCGCGTGACCGCGCTGTCGCTGTCGCGCAATTTCGGCAAGGAGGCGGCCTTGTCGGCCGGCCTCGACCACGCGCGCGGCCGCGCCGTAGTGCCGCTCGACGTCGATCTGCAGGACCCGCCGGAGCTGATCGGGCCGATGCTGGAGCGGTGGCGGGCCGGCTGGGACGTGGTCTATGGCGTGCGCCGGCGGGGCACCGACAGCCGCGCCAAGCGCTTGAGCGCCCACTGGTTCTATCAGGTTCACAATGCCATGACGCGCGCCAAGATACCGGAGCACGCGGGCGACTTCCGATTGCTCGACCGCGCGGTCGTGGACGTGATCCGCACCCTGCCGGAGCGCAACCGCTTCATGAAGGGCCTGTTCAACTGGGCGGGGTTCGCGCAGACGGCGGTCGAGTACGACCGGGTGCCGCGCGCGGCGGGCACGACCAAGTTCCGCCCCTGGCAGCTGTGGTCGCTGGCCGTCGACGGCATCACGTCGGCCACCACGCTCCCGCTGCGCATCTGGAGCTATGTCGGCGGCGTGCTGGCGTTCGCCTCGCTGCTCTATGCGGGATTCGTGGTGGTCCGCACATTGATCGGCGGGGCGGACGTGCCGGGCTACGCCTCGCTGTTGGTCGCCATCCTGTTCCTGGGCGGCGTGCAGCTGCTGTCGCTCGGCATACTGGGCGAGTATGTCGGGCGCATCTTCACCGAGGTGAAGGGGCGGCCCGTCTATGTCGTGCGCCGCCGGCTCGGCATCGAGGACGACTGATGGGCGCGTTTGAGCATGGATAGGGGCGTATTCGACCGCATGGCGGAGCAGGACGAGAGCCACTGGTGGTACACCGCCCGGCGCGCCATCCTGGCGGACGCGATCGAGCGCATCGTGCGCCCGCCCGCCGACGCGCGCATCCTGGAGATCGGCTGCGGCACCGGCCACAACCTCGCCATGCTGGGGCGCTTCGGCCGGGTCGACGCCTTGGAACTGGACGAGCCGGCGCGCGACCGCGCGGCCGAGCGGCTTGGGCGGGCCGTGGGCGACGCGCCGCTGCCGACGTTGCCCGGGGTGGAGCGCGACGCCTACGACCTCGTGGCGCTGTTGGATGTGCTTGAGCATGTGGAGGACGATGCGGGCGCGCTCGACGGGGTGCGCGACTGCCTGACGCCGGGAGGAGCGCTGCTGCTCACCGTGCCGGCGAACCCGTGGATGTGGACCGTGCACGACGAGCACCACCATCACCACCGCCGCTACACCGCCGCCGCGCTCGACACCGTGATCCGCTTCGCGGGCTTCCGGGTGGAGACGCTCACCCACTTCAACACGCTGCTGTTCCCGCCGATCGCCGCCGCCCGGGCGCTGGGGCGGCTGCGCGGGCAGGAGCGGAGCGACGACCGGATGCCCGGCGCGCGGGTCAACGCCCTGCTGGAGCGGGTGTTCGGATGGGAGCGCCACCTGATCGGGCGGGTGACGCTGCCCGTCGGCGTGTCGCTGCTGGCGGTGGCGCGCCGGGTGTAGCCGCCGCGTCGAACAGCGCGGACGCGCCGTCGCTCCAGCGCAGCGTCAGCCGGGGATCGGTGGACCAGGCCGCGCGCGGCACGTTGATCAGCCACAGATGGTCAAAGCCGCCGAACGGCAGGCGGGCCAGCGCCGCGCCGGTCGTCCGCCAGCTGCCGCAGTCGCTCGGCGTCACGATCTGGCTCGGGTCTTCCACGAACGGCTGCGCGCCGGTGTAGCGCACGGTCAACAGCTGTGCGCCCGGCAGCTCGAACTGGTCGTTCACGAAGGCGTGGCGGCGCACGACGGCGAGCGACGGCAGGTGATAGACCCGCGTGGGGGCCGCAAGGTCGCGGCAGCTGTTCTCGACCAGCGCCACGACGCGGCCGCCGTCGGCGACGTGGTCGAGCGCCTCCAGCTGGCGATCGGTCTCCGCCGAGGTCATCGCGTAGCTGACCGTCGTGGCCGCGATCCGCACACCCAGGAACAGCACGCCCGCGATCGCCGTCCAGCGCGCCAGCCGCGCGCTCTCCACCCGCACCGCGAGCAGCAGGGCGGCGAGCACGAACGGGACCATGCGCATGTCGGCGTAATTGGAGCCGATGACGATGCGCGGCATCAGCACGAACGCCGCCACCATGGCGAGCGCGCCGACCGCGAGGCGCGGCCCGAAGCGGATGCCGCGCCCGAACGCGGCGAGCGGCAGGACCAGCGCCAGCACGGCCAGGATGACGCCGACCGAGAGCAGGTCGAAGCCCTCCCACCGGTCGCGCAGCGCGTCCAGGACCCAGCGGCCCTTCAGCGTCCATTCGAAGAACTTGCCGGTGCCGCCCGCGCTCTCGCCCGACCGCCACGCCACCATCAGGATGGCCGGCGGCAACAGCGGCAGACAGTGGAGCGGTGTGAGGAGCGCGGCGCGCCACGGCGGCCGGCCGGCGCGCCACAGCCGATAGAACTCGGCCGACGCGGCGAGCAGCCCCAGCACGCCCCAGCCATAGGCGTGGCAGATCCACAGCAGCAGGCCGATGACGACGAACGCCCCCGCGCGCCGGCCGAACCGCCCCGCGTCGCCCATCCTCAGCCACAGCGGAAACGCCAGGAAGGCGAGCGCCATCGACAGCGCGTAGTTCACGAAGCCGAACTGGAACGGATAGCCATAGGCCAACGGGAGCGCGAACAGCGCGGTCGGCGGCACGCGCCCCTGCACCGCGCGCCCCGTCAGGACGAAGCCGAGCGCGGTCAGCGGCGGGATGGCGAGCACGACCAGCTTGGTGGCCCACTCGACGCCGATCACATGGGCGAGGGGCACGACCAGCAGGTCGACGCCCAGATTGCCGATCAGCCGCCATTCGAAGTGGTAGAAGGCGGCGAGCGAGGGCGTGCTCCCCGCGTCGGCGGCCACGGCGTAGCGGCTCATGTGCGCGGGCAGGTCGACGAGCGGGGGCACCGTCGGCCACAGGAGGGGCAGCGCCATGAGGGCGACGAGCGCCGCCAGCACGTCCGTGCGCTCCCACCAGTGGGTTTCGATCGCGTTCACCGTGGTCGCACCACCTCTGTCCGGCAGCGCCCGGATCGCGGCGGAACACCGTGCGGGCGGGCGGCCATAGCGGCCGGCACCCGCGCTTGCCAAGCGGGCGCGCCGCCGGCGGCCGGAGTTACCCGGCCGGCATCAGACGGCGAGCGCCTCGGCGGCCGACGTCGTCCGACCTGCGGGTCAGGCGCAGCACGGCTCCGTAGCAGGCCCAGGCCGCCGCTCCACCCACCAGCCCGTCCGTCAGATAATGCCAGCCGAGCGCCACCGAGAGCAGCCAGATCAGCCCGCCCGCCAGCCCGGCGGGCACCAGCCAGCGCGGCGCGACCACGCGCAGCGCGACCAGCATCCAGGCGGTGGTCGCGATGTGGAGCGACGGCATCGCCGAGATGCCGCTGCCCGCGCTGAAGTCGCCGGTCAGGTAGGTGGACCACAGATAGTCCGACACCCGTCCCGTGGCCGAGAGGTCGGAGAGGTCGTGGAAGTGATCGCCATAGCCGAGCCGGGCAAAGAAGATCGGGCCACCGGCGGGCAGCGCACAATGGATCAGCGGTCCGACCGCCGACCAGAGCAGCGCGTGAGTCACGAGCAGCGCCGTCTTGCGCCGCGACGGAGCGGCCAGCAGCACGGTCACCAGCGTCGCCACCAGCATGACGATCCAGCCGATATGATAGAACCAGACGGCCGCCTCCGTG
>JAABUN010007446.1_pt1 | contig 11786 bp, 17 predicted proteins | sample 5559311 | NCBI WGS metagenome assembly JAABUN01 (sample SAMN10711877, study PRJNA513370) | rock metagenome | isolation source: Antarctica rocks | place: Antarctica: Victoria Land, Siegfried Peak sud | reverse complement strand
CCGGCGCCGCTGGCACCTGCACTTCACGCCGACCTCCAGCTCCTGGACCAACCTGATCGAGCGCTGGTTCAAAGAACTCACCGACCGCATGCTCAGGCGAGGCGTCTTCACCAGCGTCCCGGAGCTCCAGACAGCGATCCTCAAATGGTCAGCGCAGTGGAACAGCGACCCCAAGCCCTTCGTCTGGAAAGCCACCGCCGACGACATCATCCAAAAGGTCCAGCGAGGCCGCGCAGCACTGACCCGCCAGATCAAATCAACGACGGACCACTAGGTGGCTGGTGTGTTTCATCGCGTGGCGGTCCCGGCCGAACGCCCGCGAACCGCTAGAGACCTCACTGGCCGACGCCGCCCGGCAACACGGCGTGGACGCCGGTGCCGACGAGCTTGCCAGTCACCCCTTTGACGCGCAGAGCAAGCTGGTCACGCGGAACGCGCAGGCAAAGGTGGACTTCGGCGCCGACACCGGCGAGAAGTGGCTGCTGCTGCGCTACGCCCCGCTCGAGTAGCTGACGGCTTACTCGCCCTCGATGTCCTCGAACACGATGGCGTGCACGGTGGCGTGGCGGCGGAGGGCCTCGAGCATGCGCGGATGCCCAGCGCCCACGTCCGTCAGGAACAGCGGGGAGATGGTTCCTTTGCCCCGCGTCTCGAACCCGAGCGTGGTGCCCATCTCCTCGTAGCGGACCGGGCCGATCCGAACAATGTCTGACCAGGCCAGCTTGTGGGTGCGGAGGTAATCGACCACCTTCACGCCGGCGTCGTCGACTACGATCTTGACGACGAAACCGCGCCAGAGGATGAGCAGGCTCGCTATCGAGAAGAACGCTATGGCCACCGCCCTTGCCACGGGCAGCTCCTCCAGCAGAGGTATCACCAGGGCTGCGCCGGCCGGCGTCATGGCACAGGCGAAAAGGACGCCCAGGTAGGCAGTCAGGCCGGAGCGCACCACCACTCGCCCGCTGCCCTCCGCCCGACGATCTAGGGCACGCCCGACAACCCCTATCACCCCCCAGGCCGAGAACGCGAGGCCGAAGAGCACGGCGACGAAGGACACGAGCCCGGACTGAAACTCGCTCACGGCCTGCTCCTTACCGGGATCTGCCGAGCTCTTGCACGAGGCGGGCGTGGGCTGACCGCGGGTTCAGCCGCCGGGCCCACTCCAGCATCTCCTGATCTGCCTGGTCGCCCTTGAGCAGGTTGACGACGACGCCCTCCCGCTCCTCCCCTCGGCCGAAGACCCCCTCGGCGTCCAACTCGGCCAGCGCGGACAGGCACGCCGCGAACACTCCCGCGACCTGCGCAGCACATGCACCGTCGTCCAGGTCGTAGGGGTCCGGGGCCTCGGCGAGGAGTTTGTCCACGCCATCGAAGTACTCGTCGCCCGCCAGGTGGTAAGCCCAGTCGGCGGCGTTCCAGCGCAGGCCCGCCAGGTGGTCCGACGGGGCGTTCCCGCTGCGTCGTGCGTAGCCCCCTGCCCGGCGCAGGAGACCCTCTTCGGTGTTGGCGGAGGGGTAGACGTACTCGCCCATGCCGGCGGTGTAGAGCGCGAAGGCGTAGAACCGCTCGCCAGCGTGGCGACGCTTGAGATCGGTGAAGGCCACACGGGCGGCATCCTTGACGGCGGAACGCAGACGGTTCGGGTCCAGCATGCAGGTCAGTCCTCCGCTAGTTCGGCCCCGCGGCCAGCGCCCCTGACCACCCACGAACTTCCGGTCGTGGCCACTTAGGGACCGACCTGCGTGCGGGCCAGCAGCCAGGGCAAGCCGTACTCCCGTATTGCTGCGAGCGGCTCGGTACTTGCCGCGGCAGGGTCTTGATCCGAACGGACCTCCCACCAGCGGTCGGTCGCGTAGGCAAGGAGGCTGACGCGGGTGTCCCAGTTGCCATAGGAATAGTTGTGCTTCGGGGCATCCCCGTGGTGCGGGTACTTCGCCACCAGAGCAGACCAATCGGCGCGACTGACCGCGAGGACGTTCGCGGTCCAGCGGATGACTTCAGCGTCGCTCCCCGACGCCCTCTGGATGCCTAGCAAGGCGAAGTGGTCGGCAAGATCCAGCCGGTACTTCTGTCCCGAGCCCTTCAACCCCGCACGGCGCATCTCAGGCGCGATGTGCTCCCGAAGCATGGCCTTGAAGACATCCTGCGCGGTCATCACGAGCGCAGGATAACCGCCACACGCCACCCCCTGAGTCATCATGATCATGAACTCAGACCTCGTGTTGCGCTGACCCCCTGGATCCGCCACACCTACCCTCACCGGGTGCCGCGGGCCCGGCATGGAACCCAACTTGGCGCCGCAAGACTGCAGGTCAGTGGCAGCATCAAGGGCGTGACCGTCTCGGTAATCGCTCACCGCGATCCCGATGCGCTGCTGAACACCACCCCCGCCCCGACAACCAGGATCTCGGAAAACCGGCAGACCGGCGGCTCCCGCACGCCCACAGCCGCACCGAGCACACGCGACCCCACCGATCAAGAACCCGGTCACCACACCAAGATCAACGGTGGATCCGGGGTTAGTCAGCGGCTTGGACCACAGGCTCTTGCCCGTGCTCGGCTCGATGCGAGCGAAGGTCTTGGCGCCGCTGTTCAGACCAGTGGCGTTCGCCGTTCCGGTGGCAATACACACCCAAGGCGGAGGTGTACAGCCGCACGTCATCCGGCTCGAACGCGAATTCCGGGAGAGGCAGGTCAATGCGGCTCTGGGTCAGAAAGCGCCTAACGCCGGTCTCTCTCGCCCTCGATATCCTCGAACGGTATGCCGCGCGCGGTCGCGTGCCGATGCAGGGCGTCGAGCATGCGTGGGTTCGCGGCGCCCGCGTCCGTCAAGAAGAGGGGGGAGATGGTGCCTTTGCCCCGTATCTCGAACCCGAGCGTAGTCCCCATCTCCTCGTAGTGGACCGGGCCGATCCGGACGATCTCCGACCAGGCCAACGTGTGGTTGCGGAGGTAATCGACCACCTTCACGCCGGAGTCGTCGATCACGATTCTGACGACGAAACCGCGCCAGAGGATGAGAAGGCTCGCCAGCGAGAAGAACGCCACCGCCACCGTCCTTGCCGCAGGCAGCTCCCGCAGCAACGGTATCTCCCCCAGCAACGGTATGACGACGGCCGCCGTGGCCGGCGTCATGCAGAGGGCGAAAAGGACACCTATGTAAGCGGTTAGGCCGGGGCACACCACCACGCCCCCGCGGCTCTCCGCCCGGCGATCTAGTACATGCCCAACAACACCTTTCACCCACCAGGCCGCGAAGGCGACGCCGAAGACGACGGAGAAAAACACGAGTCCCGTCCAAAACCCGCTCACGGCCGCCTCCTTCCGGTTCGCCGGCCCGCGCCCCGTAACGTATGGTGCGAGGAGCATCCCATGCCCTGGTTCTTCCTGATCGAGCCCGAGGTCGCCGGGGGGCTTTGGGGAGAACACGGTCATCCACCACGACCGGGTCCCGCCGCGGGTCGAGCGCCTTCACTAAGAGTTCCAGGGCTGGCTGGGCGACGACCTCGTCGAGTCATACCCATGCTTCGTCGTTTCCCTGGAGATGGGCGAGAGGCTTGCGCGGGCAGAGTTGACCAGTTTGGTGCTGCGCGACGCCGAAATCTCGACCTCAGATACTTTTCGGAAGCTTCACCCCGGGCGGCGGCTGCCCCTCGGCGGCAGGCTCGACGGTCGCGCGGATAGGGTTCTCGTCGTCACGATCCCGGTCGAGGCCGGGTTCGGGCGAGTGGAGGATGTCTTCGGGCGCTTCGCCGGCGGTCACCCCGGGTACGAATGGTATTACGGTAACGTCTGCGATCCCGCCGAACGGCGTGACGCCGCTCGGCTGGAGCTCCGGGGAGGGATAAACATTGATCCGACGGGGCTGGAACCCGAGGTCATAGACGACGTGGTTTCGGGACGCGGACGGGTTGGCGGGTTGTGAGGTTCACTTCTACGTGGATGAATCATTCCCCTTGCGAGGTAGCGAGGGGCGACCTATTCCTTAGGGCAAGCGCCTCTCGACCTCTCGATACTGATTCGGCGTGGTCGTTGCGCTCGCGCGTGCTAAACTGATATTTGTGCTATTCGTTCTGAGTGACGCGAACCGATCTCCGACCTACTTTCTGCCGAAAGAACGTGTCGCAGCCGGTTGACGCGGGCAGGACCCTCGTCGCAACGACCCCGACCGCCAGGATCGTCGGATGGCTTGTCACCGGTTCCTCCGCGTTCCTCGGCGTCGCGTGGTGGCGCATCGGGGCAGAGGAGCTCGGGGCCAACTTTCTGATGTATTCCCTCACGTCTGCCTTCTTCTGCCTCGGCGTCGCCGGCGTCGTGCTCACGGGTGCCATCGAGATGGACTCGTATTCGGTCCTATATAAGACGCCGTGGGCGCATTACTCGATGAGGTGGGACGAGGTGGAGAGGATAGAGGCCGAACCGGACGACCCGGACCCCCGCTACCTGGCGCTCGGCAAGATGGCGCTGGTCTTTGTGGGCGAGAACAAGAGGCTGTCGATGTTGGGTCCGAGCTACTGGCGCGGCGAGGATAGCGCGGAGATGTTCGGGCTTCTCGAATCGCGGATAGAGGAGCGTGGCATCGAGGTGCGAAAATCGCGGGCGGCGCTGTGGACATTCCCCAAGAACACGAAGTACCGAAGGTTCATGGGTAGGTCGTCAGCTCGTTGATCGCGAGCGCCTGCAGCTCCGCGAGCATCGCCTCCCGGACCTCGCGAGATCGCAGCCCTGTGTGCGCCGCCTCCAGCGCGGGCGCTCGCCACGTGCAAATCGACACGTCTCACTTCGGCCCGACGAGCGTGTCCAGCAGTGGGATCGGCGCCGACCACGGCAGCGCCCCGTGCTCGGCCACTGCCGCTGCCAGCTCGTAAAGGTGCCTCAGCCGGGGCTCGGCCTCGAAGTACAGGTCGCGGCCGGGGCTGGGCCACTCGGCCCGGGCTGCGGCGCGTAGCCTCTGCCCGTGCGGTACTACGAGGAGGCCCGCGAGGTCTGGCGTCGCTACGTGCCCCGGCAGGGCCAGTCCGACACGGTGCAGGGCGAGCTGCTCCGCTGCGTGGAGAAGCTCCGCGACGAGGCTGAGCGCAACGGCAACGGCAACTACGGCGCCCAACACCGCCGGCTGGTCTCCTTCCTCCGGACGATGCTGACGGCTCGCGACTTCCCGGCCGAGCAGGCCGCGCAGCTGCGCGCCGACCTGAAGCTCATCTCCCGGGCCGACTACCCCGTCACCGACGACGACGTGTGGGACCGCATCACCGAGCGGCTCATGGAGTGGTGCCTCGCCCACCCCGACCCGGTGCCGAAGCCGCACGACCCCGACCTGCTCATCTGACCAGCTCGTAGCGCACGTCGCGGCGGCCGCGAGCAGCACGACGCCGTCGTGGGCGAGCCGAGCCGCGCCCGTCGGCCGGTCCGCCAGGCGCACAGCGCTTCCGGGTCGTCCGTGCGCGCGGGCCAGAAGCACTCCCGGAGCCCGGCGTCCCGCAGGCGCTCGACGTGCAGGACGAGGGCGCCAGTGCATACCGTTTCGACATTCTGCGCGGGCGCGACCGGAACTACTTCGGCAACGCGGATCTGTTCCAGAAGTTCCGCGACGGCGGGTGGCGTGACTGTCACATAAAGTCTCATGCCGGCGAGCAGCGGACGTTCTTCCGTGACGACCAGAACTTCATGTTGGACCATGCCTACGTGGACGAAGGGCCCTACCCGTTCGTCACCGCGTGCGACAGTCCTCACGCGCCGGCCCCGACGAACCGTTCGACCGGACCCGCGACGCTCTGCTCGATGTCGAACCCGCCGAACGGGACCACCGACAGCACCCCCGACCTGCACGAGAAGGCGAGCCTAGGCCGGCCGGCCGGGTCCCGGGGGGGCGTCGTCCTCCCAAACCATGCGATCGAATATGAACCCGCGCAGCCCGGCCCCCACGACGCGTTCGACGAAGCGTTCAGTCACGTAGCTGTACAGTTCAGGAGCTGCGCAAGCTTGAAGATCGTCTCGCTCGCGAGCCGATCTGAATCGAATGCGTAGCGCTTCACCTTCATCACTCGGCCGCTGCTCTTGAAGACCCGGAACTCGGTGGCCTCCTCGTCAAGAGCGTCCGTCAGGCGGGTGATGTTGAACAGGAAGTACTTGCTACCATCAGCCTCGAGCGGCAACAGTTCGCCCCGGCCCTCGAGCAAGTCGCCCAACGCCTCGACCGCCCGGGCGCTGAACACGCAGGCGCTGGCGACTCCCTGAAAGTTGGGGAAGTCGGACGGTGGACGGTCCCGGTGCTCGGGCGAGATCTGCACGACGACGGGCGACCATTCGTCTCCGAGCGGGGACCCGTCGAGACCCTCGAGTCGATTCCAGTCCTCCTCGCGTGTGAAGTAGAGGTTCTGGAAACGATTCGCGTCGGCGTCGAGGATGTGGACGCGCATCGCTACGCGATCCCGTTGGCTTCGAGCTCTCGCCGAAGCTCAGCTCTGGCGCCGGCGGGGTTCACGTCGTCTCGTCCCGCCCTCCGCTCAGACACTCGACGAACCTCCCAAAATCCACTCCCAGGCTGCGGTAAGCATCATTGGGATCGGCGATCTCGTGGTTCCAGAAGTAGACGGTGCCCGCCTCCCCCTCGGATACCGAAACGCAAACGAGATTGCCGAATGGATCGGCCCCGATTGGGAGCAGGAATTCGGGCAGCGCATGGTCGGATCTCGGACCCGAATAGGTGGCCCTCACGGACACCAGATCCTCAAGCTCCTCCACCAACGATTTGCCGGCGCTGAAGAAGCGCTCGACGGTGAACTCGCCTGCGAAGCTAGCCCCCACGAGGTAGCCGCCATTGTGTCGCTCAAGGAACTCGCGATAGCCCGCCGGGAGGGTCACGCGGAGCTCGCGCTCAGCGATGGCAATTTGATCGGGTGAGGCCGGCGAAGCGGCCTCCTCGAAGATTAGGGGCACCGGCGCATCACTTTCCAGGGAATCCCGTGAACTCTCGCCCATCGCACGATCAATCCTAGCAATCGCGTGCTCCCCAAGCAACTGCGAGAACCAGGCGAGCGGGCCAGGCCCTCAGCTCGCCTGAGGCCTCCACTTCCCCTCGGCGACCGGATCGCCTGTCGTCTCGGACATCGGACTGCGCAGGGGCGAGCTTGCTGGCCTGCGATGAACTGAATCTGGGGCTGTGGAGTATAGCGAGGTCATACCCGACGGCAAGAACGCTCGCGCCGTGGAGGTCGGCGCTCAAGACGCTCTCGGAGCGGCTGAACCGCCCTGGGTTTCTCGGAGGCTCTGAAAGCAGGATTCCAATCTTGCTCGAAGGGAAGACCGGGCCATGGCGAATCGGAAGTACTCGGATGAGTTGAAAGAGCGCACGGTGCGGCTCGCGACCTGGGCGTGATTGCAGAGGCGCTCAGGTTGTGGGTGCGGCAGGCGGAGGCTGACATGGGCAAACGCCTGGGTCAGTCGACGTCAGCGGAGCTGGACGAGCTCAAGCAGCTGCGCAAGGAGAACACGCAGCTGAAGAAGGCGAATCAAATTCTCAAGGACGCGTCGGTGTATTTCGCGACGGAGCTCGACCCGACCCGGCGACGGTGACGCGCTTCATCGAGGAGCGCAGAAGCGTTGGGGTCGAGCTCGTATGCCAGACACTGGGGGTTGCCGTATCAACGCATTACGACAGGCTCAAGCGCGAGCCGTCGGCTCTCGAGCAGCGCGACGCGCTGCTCGCGGATGAGATCCAAGAGGCTCGCGCGGGCTTTCGCAGGGTGTACGGCGCTCGCAAGACGTGGAAGCAGCTAAAGCGCAACGGCGTCGATGATGTCGGCCGCGATCGAGTCACTCGGGTGATGCGCGCGAACGGCTGGGAGGGTGTCAGTCGCGGCAAATGCTGGACTGCCTCGCGAGCGCGGTGCCCGGGAAACGGTGATCGGCTCGACGTCGAGCGGTACTCCGGCGCGCTGGAGGGCTTCTACGCAGAGCGTGGCCCGTACGGGGTCCGTCGGGTGGCCGTCGCCCAGCCGCCAGGCGAGCAGGCGCTCGTCGTACGCGACGGCCAGGCGATCAGGCGTCCAGGTGCTCATCGGCCTTCTCCCGTCAGCAGTCGATCCATGAGGTCCGAGTTCGTGGCGCGTCAGGCCGGTCATCGGGGCCAGTCCGACGGCGTGCAGGTCGGGCTGCTCGAGCACCCAGCGGCGGAACGGCCCAGCCGCGTCGTGAAGCTCGTCGTCCAACCACAGGACGAGCCGGCCGGGCTCTCCTGCGAGCACCCGCTTGACCACTTCGTACTTCCACCACTGGCCGGACGTGCTGACCGGGCTGACCGGTCTCGGCGGGCGGATTGCCGCAGCCGCGCAGAACGCGGTGAGCTTTGCGGTGCAGGGCTCGTTCGTGCTGTGCCTGTGCGAGGTGGCCGGCGTCGAGGACCTGCGCGAGCGGGTGCGGCTGCTTGCCGCCACCGTGCTCGACAGCCGGCTGCCGGCGATGTGGCAGCCCACCGGCAGCGAGGGGGAGCCGGCGCCCGGTGACGACGAGGACGGGCTGCGCCGCCGCGTCGTCGAGCTCGGCCGCCAGGTCTGGTCGGTGCGCCGCGTCGTTCGCGGCCGCCGTGAGGGACGACTGTGGCACCGCGGTCTCGCGATGGTGCCGGTCGTCGGGGCGGCAGGTGTCCTGCTCGGCGAGCGGCATGCCCTCGAGGGGCTGGCCGAGCGGACCGCGGTGGAGCTGGCTGCGTCCTGACCTGCGCGTCGGCTGCTGCAGTCAGGCCCGCACCCGCCGCACGGCGCGGGCAGCGACCACGCCGCACAGCCCGCTCGCCACGGCCGGTACGGCAACCCACCACGCCCAGCGGACCTGCGGGGTGTCGCTCGGTGTGCCGGTGCCCACGGGCTGCGCCCGGGCCCAGGCCAGAAAGGCGTCGGCCACAGGCAGCAGCCCGCCTGCATATCGGCGTCCCGCAATGGGTGTCGGCGTCCACGCCAGCTCAGCCTCCCGGTCGAGCGTCGCGGCGAGCGGTAGGTCGCCGTTGCGGCGGGCGGCTGCCAGGGTCACGGCCGTGGCACTGGCCGAGCAGCCGTCGACCAGCGGACCGGAGTCGACATCGCCGCGGCCGGCCTGCCCGTGGGGATACTCCCGGGCCCCGACCAGGCCAGCGCAGCGGTCGACGAAGTGCTCGGTGAACCGGCGGTAGGAGTCAGCGGCCCCGGGTGGGTCGATGTCCGGCCAGAAGGTCTGGATCACCGACTGCGAGGACCCGCGGGCGCCGTCGATGGCTGTGCCGTCGGCGCGGGTGCGGTGCGGCAGGAGGCCGGACACGGGGTCTGCCCGTTGTCTCACCGCTCCGCGCCACCGGCTGACCAACGACGCCGCGCCGTCCACTCCGAGCTCCGTATCGGCCTGAGCGAGTGCCGCCACCAGCACGACGCTGTCCACCGGCCAGCTCTGTCCGGGGTAGGAGTCCAGGAAGGGCGAGCCGCCGGAGTCCAGGCGGGCCTGCACCGAGGCCAGGGCTGGGCGCGCGCGTTCCCGCACCACGGTGGCGTCCGCCGGGTCGCCGCTCAGCCGGCTGATCTGCACTGCCAGCAGCAGTGACCAGCCGGCGTGGAAGGCGCCGTTCGGCGGGTTCGAGACCTGGAACCGGGCCGCGCCTTCGGGTGAGTCAACGGCGCGAAGGGCGGCCCTTGCTGCGGCCAGGGCGGGCTCGTCCCCGGGGGCGGCCGCTGTCGCGTGCGCGAGGCCGGTGAGCGCGTGCTGGAAGAAGAAGCCTTCGGGGAACAGCTGCTGGCCGCGCTCGGCCGCGCCCGCCTCGAGGGCCCGGTCGAGATGGACGAGCTGGCCCTGGCGGCGGCTGTCGTCCAGCGGCTGCAGGGTTGCGGCTCGAAGCGACCACCCGGCGACCGCCGCGAAGCCGATGCCGACCAGGACGGCCGAGACGGCGGCCGTGCCGGCAACCCACCGGCGGCGCGGTGGCCGGCCATCCCCCGGCGCAGCGAGGGCGCGGCCGTCATTGATCACCGGTCGCACGATAGGTGGTCGCCCCGTACCGTGCTGGTCACTGCAGCGCTTCACGATCGTGCCGATCAACTGTGGACTGGCGGGGGGCCGAGTTCGTCCGGCGCCTGTCCGACAAGCCTGTCAAGGTCAGCCTGCCGGGTCCGTACCTGCTGACCCGCACGATGTGGATGGAGTGCATCTCCGACCGGGCGTACGCCGACCGTGAGGAGCTGGCGCGGGACATCGTGCGGGTGCTCCGGGAGGAGGCGCATCACCTGCTGGCCGCGGGGGTGGCCCTGCTCGTCCGTGCCGCCCGGCGGGCCGGTACGGCGGTTCGGTCCGGCGGCCCCGGTGCGAGCAGCGGCAGCTTCTGGGGCAGCGGCGACTCCGACAGCCGGGACTCCGGAAGCGGCAACTCCGGAAGCGGCGACTCCGGCGGCGGTGGTGGCGACGGCGGGGGAGGCGGCGGTGGAGGCGGCGACTGACGGCGGGCAGCGGTCCTGCCCTGCGTGGCTCACGGGGCGGACAGCGGGTGAGGTTCGCCCTGCGGGGTAGCGACATCGTGCGGGTGCCGCTCCGGGAGGCGAGCCGCGAGCTCGAGTTCGCCCCTGGACTGCTTGCTCCACCGGCGGAGGTGTTGCGGATGGCGAGTACGTTGATCTTCGTGGTCGCCGGGTTCGGTCTCCTGAGTGCCGTATTCGTCGTGCTCGCCGTCGTCTTCGTGCTCATCCGCACGGTCAGGCGGTCCGGTTCGGCCGGTGCGTCCGGCGGCGGTGTGAGCAGCGGCAGCTTCTGGGGCGGTGGCGGCGGTGCCTCAGGTTGCGGTGACGGAGGTGGCGGCGGCGGCGGCGGTGACGGCGGCGGTGGGGGCTGCGGTTGAGGGCCGCTACTAGAGCGCTAGCCACCTCAGGCCCGCGTCGTCCGGTGCGCTCAATCGACGACCCCCTCGGGACGCCCAGGCGTCCAACGCCTCTTGTAGGTCGGCAATCGGATCCTGGATCACCTCGCCGTAAGAGTCGACCAAGGGAATGGCGTAGGCCAGTCGCAGGCGCGTGTCCTCTGCTGGGATGAAGACGACACGAAGATGAGGGTGCGGTTGCGTCATGCCCTCAACCTGCAGGTCCTGTGCTCCGGCGAGGTACATGAACCGCCGATCAGTGCCCTCCTCGATCCAAGGTGCTCGGAGCAGGGCAAGAAGACGGCTCCGCTCAGCTTCCAGATGACTGGCCAGTTGGCCATGCTGTTGAAGCCGATGAACTAGAGACTTCTCCGCCTTGGTCATGTCGGGCGGCCCAGGACGCGGCCGGCGAAGGCGATGCTTCGACATCTCATCCAACTCAGCTTGAAGTGATTGTTCCAGTAGGCGGTCCGGATTCCGAGCCCATTCGGCCCTGGCCGCTCCAGTCAACCAACACCAGGTAGTAGCGCTTGCACCCGCAACGGCCCCGCTGTGCATAGACGAACATCGTCCTGTTAAGACGCGCGCAGTCGAAAGCGTTCCGCGCGCGGTCATCACTACGCTCCGCGCTACTTCAGCGCTCAAGCGGGGGAGGGACGGAGTTTGTTGTGCCCGAGCAATGACGTTGTGCTGCTCGCGGACATGCTGGAGCGCGACTTCGCGTCGTTCGCCGCAGTTGGTGACGATCACGAGACCTATTTCACCGCGCGCCAGTACCTCCGCAATGGCTTGGAGCGCCGCACGGCGGAGTGCGAGGTCGACGCTCATCGTGACACTTCTGGCTGGCGTGTCACGGTTGCGGCGAACAGCGTCGGCTGGGGGTGCCAGGTCGTGGCGAGCCCGCCCATCAGGAAGGCGC
>JAABUN010007445.1_pt1 | contig 11788 bp, 6 predicted proteins | sample 5559311 | NCBI WGS metagenome assembly JAABUN01 (sample SAMN10711877, study PRJNA513370) | rock metagenome | isolation source: Antarctica rocks | place: Antarctica: Victoria Land, Siegfried Peak sud | reverse complement strand
GAGCATCGCAGGACTCCGGGGCCAAAAAACGCCCCCGGCCTATCGCATCCCGCCCAGCTTGAGTCAACACGGCCTAGCAGTGGCGAGTCGAAAGCGGGAGCCGCTCGCATGCAACCCCGTCCGCAGTCCTACTCCCCCTCTCCGCGTCGGAGAGGGGGCCGGGGGGTGAGGTCGCCCGCGCCGCCTCACGGCGACCCCAGCCAGTGCGCGACGCCCGGCGTCACCACCACCGGCCGCGGCCCGGCCAAATGCACCCCCACCGCCGGCCCGGCCGACGCGATCTCCACCCGCCCGACCTCGCTCCCGGTCGCCGGGTCGAACACCACCACCGGCACCCGCCGGGCCGTCATCCCCTCGAGTTGGGCGAGCAGCAACACCGGCAGGCGGCCGGCGTGTCCGAACAGCACTCGCCCGAACACCACGCCCAGGCCCGGACCGGGGTCATCAACCGTCGGCGGGACGACCGGGACGACCGCCACCCCGCGCGGCCCGGCGGCGACGTGCCAGGGGCCGGCTCCTGGCAACTCGGCCGCGTGCGTCCACGCCGGCCGGCCGTCGGCCAGCCGGACGGCGTGCAGCTTGTCCTGACACGCGACGAACAGCGTCAGCGGCCCGGCCGCCGCCCGCTCCAGGTCGATTTCGCCCGGCGGCAGCCAGACTGACTGCGGCCAGACACGTTTGCCCCGGGCCGGGGTGAGCAGGTCGACTTCGACGCAGTGGTTCCGGTCGAACGCCGCCAGCAGCCCGGCCCGGACGGCCCGGACCGCCGGCGGCCGGCCGGTCAGACTCGTCTCGCCGCCGGCTTCGTGCTTCCAGACCTCCCGCATCGGGGTCGTCGGCCCGCCGCACGCGACGGCCCGGACCGTCCCCGGCCCGTCGGCCACCGCCGCCCGCCCTGGCCCAAATACTGCCGGCGCGCCCGGCCATTCGCCGGTGGCCGATTCCGCCGTGGCCAGTACCTCGCCGGTCGCCCCGGACAGGTAGACCCGCCGGCCGGGGACGACCTGGGCCAGCACGCCGGCGTCGACCCCGGCGAAGTGGGCGGCGAACGCCGGGGCGAACGCGAACGGGGTGGCCGTGAACCGCGCCCGCCCGCTGGCGTCCCGCACCCAGGCCACGCCCCCGGTAGCCAGGTCGACGGCGATCAAATGATGCTCGCCGGCCCGGGCCAGCAGTCGACCGCTTGCGACGGCGAAGTCGCCCCACTCCCCCGCGTCGGCCGGCCAGGCCAGGTGCCAGCGCTCGGCTCCGTCCGCCTTGCTCAGCAATGCCGCCCCGCCCGGCCCGGCGACCAGAAACGCATCTTGGATAATGTGGGCGTGAGTCAGGGTCACGCCCAAAGGGAGCGGGGCGGCCCACGCCGGGGTCCGCTCGCCCGGCCGGTGGGCATAGACGGTCCGTGAATCGGCCACCAGCAACAGCGGGTCCGCGCCGCCGTCCGTCCCGAGGCCAGGGAGTGTCGGCCCGGCGGCGAACGGCAACAGGGCGACGCACCCCGGCGTGGCCAGCGGCATTGCCGATTGGACGGCCACGCCGGGGCCGAGCGGGCACGGGTCGGGGTCCATCGGCGGGCCGGATAGGGCCACGGGGACCGGGCGGGCCGGGGACGGACCGGCCCGCACAACGAGGGGGAGGCCGCCGGGCCGGGACGGGCCGGCGGGTGCCTCGAACACCCCGAACGGCGGCTCGAACACGTACCCCCACACCTCGGTCGGCGTGGCGACCAGCAGCACCCCGTCGGCGTAGGCCAGGTTGCCGTGCGGCCCGGGCAGGTGGGGGGCGAGTGGGAGGCCGTCGGCCGGCCGGGCGAAGAAGACGCCGGACTTGGTCGGCCACAGCACCGCCCCGGCGCTCACCAGCCCGCGGCCGTAGCTGCCCAGGCCTTCGTCGTCGTGGATGGCCCAGCCGTCGGGTTCGCGGCTGCTCCCGCTGGTGACCCGGAACCCACGCAACCCCCGCTGCGGGGCGGCGATGGTCGCCACCAGCCGGTCGGCCGCGACGCCGAGCAACTGGTCGATCTGAATCTGCTCGACCTCCCACAATAATCTCCCCGTGGCCGCGTCGAGGGCGAGCAGGCGGTCGGCGTCGGTCGGGGCGGCGAACACCCGGCCGCCGACCGCCACCGGCGGGCAGATGTCCCGCGGCCGCGGGGTGGGGCGGACTGCCGGCGGGTAGGCGTAGGCCCACGCCGGCTTGCCGGTCCGGGCGTCCAGGGCCGCGACGAACCCGGCATGGGTACACAACATCACCCGGCCGTCGGCAACAGTCACGGGTTCGGCCCGGGTGCGGGCGTCGGCCTTGCCGGCGACGGCAGCATCGGCCACGTCGACGACCCACACCGGCGGGCCGCCGGTGTCGGCGTAGCACGCGATGGCCTGGGTCAGCCGGTTGTTCGCCTCCCGAGTGAATGCCGCGTAAATCCGGCCGTCGGCCCACGCCGGGGCCGCCTCCCATGCCGCCGGCACCCCGGCCCCGGCGGGGGGCGTCAGCTCGAACTTCCATTCCAGGGGTGCCCCCGGCTGGGCCGGCGGGCCGAAACAGGCGAGGACGCTCCTCCCCTTCTCCGGCGGCGGGGCGACGGCCGGCGGGCCGAGCCGGGCGTACAGCCGGCCGGTCGACGGCACGGCCGTCAGCAGATAGTCGGCGTCGATGTTGGCCGGGGGGGCCTCGGCGTCCGGCAACGTGTACCGGAACCGCTCCGCCCCGGTCCGCGGGTCGAACCCGAACAGGCTCGACGCATCCGCCACGTACCCGACCCCGCCGAGGACGACCGGGTGCCGGCTCACCGGCCGGGTGGAGGCGGCGACCGCGGCCGGCATCAGCACCGGGCGGGGCGGTCGGGCGACCGGGACTGGCACCTTCCACGACGGCCCGCCGGAACGCCAGTGCTTCGGGACCGGGGTGGCCGTGTGCCCGGTCCGGCCGGCGTCCCCGGCGAACGTCGTCCACCCCTCGCCCCCGCCCCCGGCGTCTGGCGGCAACACCGGCGGGTTCGCCAGCACCGCCCGGAGCGTATCGGCATAGACGCCGTCGTGGCCGGCGAGTTTCCCTGTAGCCGTCGGGGAGGCTGTGCGGAACGCCGCGACCGCGGCCGCGGACCGCCCCGGATCGCCCTGGTAGACGACGGCCAGGGCCACCCGCGCCGCGGCCAGCGCCGGGTCCAGTTTGGGCTGGATGACGCCGGGGTCGGGGCTGTCGGCCGCGGCCGGGAGGAGACGACGCCAGTGCGTCTCGGCCGTGCGGAAGTCGCCGCGCTCGAACGCCAGTTCGCCGAGCCACAAGAACCCCTCTTCGGCGGGAGTGCTGGCGAAGTACTGGTCGACCAATTCGAGGAGCGGCCGGGGGTCGCGGTCGCGTTTGCCCGCCGCGAGCAGGGCGGCCGCCGGGGCGTCGGCCCGGTCCCGGTAGGCGCGCAGCTCGACCGGCGGGAGCTTGGCCATCACCGCTTGCGCCACGCGGCGGGCCGGCCGGTAGTGCCGGCCGTCGGTCGTGACGAGATCGTCGCCGGCCTCGGCGAGCAGCCGCCGCAGGTCGTCGGCCGCCTCGGCCGCCTGGCCGGCCAGCAGTCGCTTCTCGGCCTCGGCCAGCCGCTTGCCGGCGTTCCCACGGGCGGCCGAGAGCTGCGGCCCCTCCCCCACCGGCGGTTGTCCGGCCGCTGTGACCGCCCACGCGCCGACGAACAGGAGGCAAAGGGCGGTCGGACGGGTCATGGAACCCCTACGGCAGTGGGATGTCACGTAGGTCGAAGCTCACGTTGTACTCGGCGAGCGGGCCGGGAGTCGTGTACGTCAGGCTCCAGCCGGCCAACGTGTCGAGGCCCGGTGTGGCGGCCGGGAAGCGGTAGACGGCGGTCGTGCCCGCCCCCGCCGGGCGGAAGTCGTCGCTGGTCGGCGTGTAAGTCCGGCCGGTCGGGCTAGTCAGGGTGAGGCGGTTGTCGGCCAGCCACGCCCCGGCCTCGAAGCTCTCGAACTCGACGGGCGTGGGCGGGTATTTCAAGTCGACCGTCAGGTCGTAGCGGTCGCCGACGCGGACCGGCCGGCCGGCGGCGACGGTCACCCCGCCGCGGGCTTCGGCCGCCGGCTTGGCCCCCAGGTCGGCAACGCGGAACGTCAGCATCTCCGCGGCGGCAGTGGCCGTGAATGTGCCGGTCAGGCGGGTGAGCTTGGTCGCGGCCCGGGGCACCCCCGCTAGACGGACCGTTGTCACGAACTGGCACCCGGTCGGGGCCACCCGGGCGCTGGCCGGCGGCGACTGGGGGCGGTCGCCGCGGTCGTCGGTGACGTGGGTCCAGGTCGGCTCGCCGGAGAGGCGGAACACCGGCAGCCGCGGCTCCCAGTGTAGAAGCAGCGTGACTTCGGTAGTGGTCCGGCCGGTGTCGAAGTCGGTCCGGCCCACCACCTGTTGCACCGCCACGCGGAACGGGCCGTCGCTCGACGCCACGGCCGGCGGGGCACCCGGAGCGGCCGCCACCAATTCGACCGCCCGGCCGAGGTGGGTCAAGCGGACGCGAGCGTTCGTTGCGGCGGCGAGTTTATCCAGCACGGCCCACGGGGTGCCCGTCACGGCCGGGCACGGGGCCGCGGGGTTTACTCCGGCGACCGTCACCGCCAGCCCGGACTGGGTACGGACCGCCTCGACGGCCGCCCCGAGCGGGCCGGCGGGGGCCGTGACGGGCTTCGCCGGCGGCGGGCCGGCGCATGTCAGGACGACGGCGGCGAACGCGAGCATGGGCGCTCCATAGACGGCCAACCGGCCCCCCCCTATGGTAACAACTCCCCGAGGTTGTCGACCCCGGGGCAGGTGGAAACGTGAGCGGAGTCCGCCGTATGCTCGTCAGTCCCGACGTGTTGGCCCGCCGCAATGCGCCCAGCCCGACCGACGCCGACCCGCAGGAGACCGCGGAGTGGCTCGACTCGATGGAGGCCGTCGTCAAGTACGGCGGGGCCGACCGCGCCCAGTTCCTGCTGCAGATGCTCGCGGTCCAGGTGGCCAAACTCGGCCGGTCCGCGGCGCTGAACGTCGGCGGCGTCACCACCCCGTATGTGAACACCATCCCGGTGGGCGACCAGCCGGCGTTCCCCGGCAACCGCGAACTCGAACGCAAGATCAAGTCGGCCGTCCGCTGGAACGCGATGGCGATGGTCCTGAAGGCCAACAAGACGACCAACGTCGGCGGCCACATCGCCACCTTCGCTAGCGCCGCGACGCTGTACGAGATCGGCGCGAACCACTTCTTCCGCGGCCGGACCGACTCGCACCCCGGCGACGTAGTCTTCTACCAGGGGCACGCCAGCCCTGGCATGTACGCGCGGGCCTACCTCGAAGGCCGGCTCGACGAGCAACACCTCAAGAACTTCCGCCAGGAACTGCAACCCGGCGGTGGGCTATCGAGCTACCCGCACCCGTGGCTGATGCCGGACTTCTGGCAGTACCCGACCGTCAGCATGGGCCTCGGCCCGATCATGTCGATCTACCACGCCCGGTTCAACCGGTACCTGCGGGACCGGGGGCTGGCCGCCACCGACAACGTGCGCGTCTGGGCCTTCCTGGGCGATGGCGAGTGCGACGAACCCGAGTCCCTCGGCTGCATCAGCCTCGCGGCCCGCGAAAAACTCGACAACCTGACGTGGGTCATCAACTGCAACCTGCAACGCCTCGACGGGCCGGTCCGGGGCAACGGCAAGATCATCCAGGAACTCGAAGGCATCTTCCACGGAGCGGGCTGGAACGTCATCAAGGTGATCTGGAGTAGCGGCTGGGACGAGCTGCTCAAGAATGACCACACCGGCGCGTTGGCCCGGCGGATGGCGGAGGTCGTCGACGGCGAGTACCAAGAATACGCCTACAAGGGGCTGGACCACTTCCGGGCGAACTTCTTCAACACGCCCGAACTGCTGGCGATGATCTCGCACTTGTCCCCCGAGGACTTCGCCAACCTCAAGCGCGGCGGCCACGACCCGGTCAAGGTGTACGCCGGGTACAAGGCCGCGACCGACCACAAGGGCCAACCGACGGTCGTCTTGGTCAAGACCGTCAAGGGGTACGGCATCCCCGGGGCCGAGGCGACCAACACGGCCCACCAGGCCAAGAAACTCGTCACGTATAAAGTCGCCAAGGACTTGCAGGAGTCCGAGGCGCTGAAGCTGTTCCGCGACCGCTTCCACCTGCCGTTCAGTGACGCGCAACTGGCCGACGCCCCGTTCTACGTGCCGCCGGCCGACTCGCCGGAAATGCAGTACCTGCACGAGCGGCGGCGGACGCTCGGCGGGTTCAACCCGACCCGCAACACCGCCTTCACGCCGTGCCGGCCGCCGGAACGGAAGTCGTTCGAGAGGCTGTACGGGGCGACGGTCAAGGACCGGTCGACGACGCTGGCGTGGGTAGACCTGATGACCCAGCTTTGCCGCGACCCCAACGTCGGCAAGCTCGTGGTGCCGATCGTCCCGGACGAGGGGCAGACGTTCGGGATGCCGCCGATGTACAACGCCGTCGGCATGTATTCGTCGGTCACCCAGATGTACAACCCGGTCGACAAGGGGACGCCGTTCGAGTACAAGGAGTCGCCGTCCGGGCAGATCCTGCAGGAGGGAATTAATGAAGCCGGCAGCATGGCCAGCTTCATCGCCGCCGGGACCGCGTACAGCACGCACGGCGTCAACACGATTCCGTTCTACATCTACTACTCGATGTTCGGGTTCCAGCGGGTCGGCGACCTGATCTGGGCCGCCGCCGACAGCCGGTGCCGCGGGTTCCTGGTCGGGGCGACGGCCGGCCGGACGACCCTCAACGGCGAGGGGTTGCAGCACGAGGACGGCCACAGCCACCTGGCGGCCCTGACCGTCCCGACCTGCCGGGCGTATGACCCGGCGTATGGCTATGAACTCGCCGTCATCATCGAGGACGGCATCAACGCCATGTACGTGCGGAACGAGGAGTGCTTCTACTACCTCACGACGTACAACGAGGCGTATGCCATGCCGGCCTACCCCGGCGACCAGGTGCGGGACGGCATCTTGAAGGGCATGTACCCGGTCAAGACGGTGTCGCCGAAGGGGGCCAAGCACGAGGTGCAACTCCTCGGCAGCGGCGTCATTCTCAACGAGGCGCTGCGGGCGCAGGCCGTCCTCGCCGAGAAGTATAATATCACTAGTACGGTGTACAGCGTCACCAGCTACCAGATGCTGCGCAAGGACGCCATCGAGTGCGAGCGGCACAACCGCCTGCACCCGGCCGCCGAGGGCAAAGTCGCTTACGTCCAGTCGGTCCTGGGCGGGACCAAGGGGCCGGTCATCGCCACCAGCGACTACATGCGAACCCTCGCCGAGCAGATCGGCCCCTACTTGAACGGCCGGCTGCTGGCCCTCGGCACCGACGGGTTCGGCAGGTCCGAGACGCGGAAGAACTTGCGGCGGTTCTTCGAGGTGGACGCCGAGCATGTGGCCCTGGCGGCCCTGTACGCCCTGGCCGAGCGCGGCCAACTCGACCGGGCGGTCGTCCAGAAGGCCGTCGGCGAACTCGGCATCGACCCGAACCGGCCGCACCCCTGGACGGTATAGCCATGAGCCGGTTGCGTCAGCGTCCGGGTGAACTGCCAGCCACTTGCGGTTCACCCGGACGCTGACGCATCCGGCTCCCGAATACGTTATCGCGACACCCCCGGAGCGCATCGATGGACTTCCTCCTCCCCGCCCTCGGCGAGGGGATCGACGCGGCAACGGTCGTGGGCGTCTTCGTCAAGCCGGGGGACGCGGTCGAGGCCGGGCAGAACGTCCTGGCCGTCGAGACCGACAAGGCGACCGTCGACGTGCCGGCCGAATCGGCCGGGACGGTCGCGGCCGTCGCCGTCAAGCCCGGCGACAAGATCGCCGTCGGGGCGGTCGTCCTGACGCTCTCCGGGGCGGCAACGAAGGCGAGCGCCCGACCGGCTGCGGTCGTGCCGCCGCCCACCGTGGTTCCTCAGGGGGCTGACGCCCCCCGCTCGCCGGTCGTCCCGCCGGCCGGGAAGGTCGAGGTTCTCCTGCCGACGCTCGGCGAGGGGATCGACGCGGCGACCGTGGTGCAGGTGATGGTCAAGGCCGGCGACACGGTCGCGCCGAATCAAACGCTGCTCGCCGTCGAGACCGACAAGGCGACCGTCGAAGTTCCGTCCGAGGTCGGCGGGACGGTCGAATCAGTCGCGGTCAAGCCGGGGGACAAGGTCGCCGTCGGGGGACTCGTCCTGACGCTCTCCGGCGGGGCAACGGTCGCCCCCGCCAAGCCCGCGGCCGCCCTGCCGACGCAGCCGGTCAAGGCCCCGCCGACGGCCGACGGCATGACGACCGCCAGCGGCCCGGCCAAGAACGGCGTCCCGGCCCCGGCCGCGCCGACCGGCCCCAAGAAAATCGTCGCGGCCGGCCCGGCCACCCGCCGGCTGGCTCGGGAACTCGGCACGACGCTCGCCGACATGGCCGGCACCGGCCGCGGCGGCCGGGTCACCCTCGACGACGTGAAGGGGTTCGTCCGCACTCGGCTGACGCAGCCTACCCCGGCCAAAGCCGGGAGCGTCACCGGTAGCATCGCCGACGTGTTCACCCACCCGCCGCTGCCCGACTTCTCGAAGTTCGGCGAGGTCGAGAAGCGGCCCGTCTCGAACCTCCGCAGGAAGATCGCCGAGAACCTGACGATCGCCGTCCGGCTGATGCCGACGGTGACGCAGAACGACTTGGCCGACATCACCGACCTCGAAGCCGGCCGCAAGCGGATCGTCGACGGGCTGGCGAAGGGGACGCCGAAGATCACCTGGACGGTCCTGACCGTCAAGGCGGTGGTGGCGGTGCTGAAGGAGTTCCCGCACTTCAACAGCAGCTACGACATGAACGCCGGCGAGTTGCACGTCAAGAAGTACTTCCACATCGGCATCGCCGTCGACACCGAGCGCGGGCTGGTGGTGCCGGTGATCAAGAACGCGGACGGCAAGAGCATCCGCGACATCGCCGCCGAGGTGGCGTCGATCGCCGACAAGGCCCGGACGGGCAAGCTCGCCATCGACGACATGCGCGGCGGGACGTTCACGATCACCAACCTCGGCGGCATCGGCGGCACGTCGTTCACGCCGATCGTCAACTACCCCGAGGTCGCCATCCTCGGCATCTCCCGGAGCGTGCTGCAGCCGGTCGTCAAGGACGGCGCGATCGTCCCGCGGCTGATGATGCCGCTGAGCCTGACCTACGACCACCGGGTCATCGACGGGGCCGACGGGGCGCGGTTCACGACCCGGCTGGTGCAACTGTTCAGCGACCCCATTCGACTGCTGATGGAGAGTTAGGGGGCAGGGGGCGTCGTGGAACTGCTCAAAGAGTACCAACGAATCCGCGACGGGCTGGCCGTCCTCCGCGATGCCCCGGTCAAGAACGGGGACTTCGGGGTTTCGTGCCACGGCTTCCGGGTCCGCCCGCCGTTGGCGGAGCCGCAGGTCGCGGCGTTCGAGGCCCGTTACCACCTGTCCCTTCCGGCCGGGTATCGCGGGTTCCTGCTCCATGTCGGGAACGGTGGGGCCAGCCCGGAGTTCGGGATGCCGGGGCTGGGCGAGAACCACAACGGCACGGTGTCGGAGCCGTGGAACCCCGCTTCCGTCGGCGACCCGGCCGTCCCGTTCCCCCACACGGCCGCCTGGGATGACCGCACCGACTGGCCGGCCATCGACACAGCCCGGGCCGCGGCCGACGGGAGGTATGAGGACGAGTTCTACGAGGCGCTTCGGCCCTATGAGGACGAGTATTTCGGTACCCGGCACGTCAGCGGTACCGTCCCGCTGTGCGACCGCGGGTGCGCTATGTTCACCCTGCTGATGGTCAACGGTCCAGAGGCCGGGCACATTTGGGACGACTATCGGGCGGACCATGCCGGGCTGTGCCCGCGCGAGCGGCCCGGTGGGTCGCGGGTCACGTTTCTGGACTGGTACTCGGAATGGCTGGACGAGGCGTTAAGATTCTTTGGGACGCGCGGGCATGTCTAGAGCGGACTTCTGGTGCGTGTAGCGGTTCGTCGGCGGGCTTTCGCCCGCCACGCAATCGTGAAGTCGGCTCTAGCAAAGCCCCCGGGGCATTGATTGCGCGGCCACCCCAAGAGGGGGGTCGGCGGCCGGCGGCGCAATCGTCAATGGCTCTTGCCGACGCCCGTCACCAGTACAGCTTGTCGAGCGCCACGTTGCCCCCGCATAACACCACGCCGACGTGGCGGATACCCGTCAAGTTGCGGAAGGACTCCGATAGCACCACCGCCACCCCGACGGCCGCGCTCGGCTCGATGACGAGCTTTAGCCGCTCCCAGACGAACCGCATCGCCGCGACGATCTCCGGCTCGGTGACCGTGAACACCGCCTCGACGTGGTCGCGGACGATCGGCCAGGTCAACTGGCCGAGGCTCGTCATCAGCCCGTCGGCGATGGTGGCCGGGGCGGTTTGCGGCTGCCAGGTGCCGCTCGCCTTGCTCCGCGCGGCGTCGTCGGCCCCGGCCGGCTCGGCCCCGAACACGCGCACGGCCGGGTTGACGAGCCGGGCCGCCAGGCTGAACCCGGACAAGAGTCCGCCGCCGCCGACGGGGGCGATCAGGGCGTCGAGGTGCGGGTAGTCTTCGAGCATTTCCAGCGCGCACGTCCCCTGCCCGGCGATGACATCGGCGTGGTCGAAGGGGGGGATCAGGGTGCCGCCGGTCGCCGCGACGAGGTCCGCCGCGACCCGCTCCCGGTCGGCCAGGGTCGGCTCGCACTCGGTCACCCGGCCGCCGTACCCGATCACCGCGTCGCGCTTGACGGCCGGGGCCGTGCGGGGCATGACGATGTGGGCCGGGATGCCGCGGACCCGGGCGGCCAGGGCCAGCGCCTGGGCGTGGTTGCCGCTCGAATGCGTGACGCCCCCCCGCCCCGCGGTGATGTCGTCGAGCGATTGGACGGCGTTGGTCGCCCCGCGGTACTTAAAACTACCGGTCTTCTGCAGGTTCTCGCACTTCAAGTAGACGCCCCGGCCGGCCCGGGCGTCAAGGGTGGCGGACGTGACGACCGGCGTCCGCTTGACCCACGGAGCGATGCGCTCCGCGGCGGCGGCGACCCGGTCGGGGGCAATGGCGTCGGGCATGGGACGTTACTCGAAGTCGGCGGTCCAGGCGGGGTTCGCGTACTTGGTCCCGGCCAGCGCCTCGGCCGCACGCACCTCGGCGGCGGTCAGTTCGCCGACGGTGCCGCCGAACGTGGCGACGAAGTGGGCGAGCAGCTTCCCGACGATCGTTTCGCGTGACAAACCCGTCTGGCGGACCAAGGGGCTAACCCGTTTGGCGGCGCTCGCCGTCCCCCGGTCGCGGAGCTTCTCCCGGCCGATGCGCAACACCCGGACCATGTCGCCGGGGTCCATGTCGTAGGCGAGGGTCGTGTGGTGCAGGACCACCCCCCGCCGGCGGGCCTGGGCCGCCCCGCCGATCTTCCCCTCGGCACACGCGATGTCGTTAATGGGGACGTGGTGGGCATCGACGCCGAACGACCGCAGTCCGGCCACCACCCATGCCTCGCACACCTCGTAACTCTCCCGGACCGTCAGCCCGTCGGCGGCCGCGGCCGGCAGGTACAGCGAGTACGTAATCGCCCCGTGCGGCTGCAGAAACATCGCCCCGCCGCCGGTCATCCGCCGGACGATTTTGACCCCGGCCGCGGCGGCCGCAACCGTGTCGACCTCGTTGGCGAGGGACTGCGTCCGGCCGATGATGACGGCCGGCTCGGCCCACCGCCAGAACCGCACCGCCGGCGGTCCCGATCCGCCCC
>JAABUN010007443.1_pt1 | contig 11792 bp, 13 predicted proteins | sample 5559311 | NCBI WGS metagenome assembly JAABUN01 (sample SAMN10711877, study PRJNA513370) | rock metagenome | isolation source: Antarctica rocks | place: Antarctica: Victoria Land, Siegfried Peak sud | reverse complement strand
GTTCGACATCCCGGTTCCGTCCAAGGGCCTCTTCGAACCAGCCTTGAGCAGTCCGCTCTTCCTCCGCATGTATTGCGAAGTGATGGCAGCAGACCCCCGCGGTGGCGCAGAGGCCCCCACCCGATCCAACCTCTTCGAGCGTTACTCGAAGGTGATTGGACGAAAGGCGGCTAAGAAGCTCAACCTGGCCCCAACAAGCACGGTCGTCTCGGACGCACTGATGCATGTCGCTGACCGCATCCTGGACAACGGTGGCCGACCCGTCCCTCGTGATCTGATCGAGCAGGAGGTGGATGCCTTCCTCCCTGGCCGAACGTGGCCGGACACGCTCTTCCAGCAGTTGGCGAGCGAAGGTCTTATCGAGCTCCGGCCTACCTACGACGGGACAGAGTCCGCCGCGTTTCCGTTCCAGGCCTACTCCGAGCACCTCCTCGCTGACCGACTCATGGCGTCGGTCGATGCGGAGTCCAGGGCCTGGACCCACCGTCTCATCCCACTCCCGCGGGAAGTTAAGAGAAGGCGCGCGCTCGCGAAGCGCGTCGCGGGCGCACCCTGGTCCTGGCGCTCGTTGGCAGTAGTGCTTCCCGAGAAGGAGGGCATTGAACTCGTCGACCTCCTGCTCATCACGCCTGACGACTTCCGACTGCAGGAAGCCATGCGCGAAAGCCTGACCGATCGTGCCGCCTCCAACTTCGGCGCGCGCGCCCTGGAACTGCTCAGGAAGGGCCTCGACGCAGATCCCGACGACGATACGAGTGGAGTCGAGACAGTTCTTTCGCTGGCGCCGCGGGAAGGCCACCCGGGGAACGCGGACTGGCTGCACGCACAACTGGTCCAGCGCAGCATGCCGGACCGCGACGCGACTTGGTCGATCGCGACCTTCCAAGTCGATCAGTACTCCGATGCCTATCGGCGGCTGACAAGATGGGCAGAGCGCCTCTCGAACTCAGTTGGAGATGAAGAGGTGCGACTCGCATCGACCCTTCTCATGTGGCTGTTCACCTCGCCAAACAGGTTCCTCCGAGACCGCGCATCCAAGACCTTCGTCAAACTCCTGTCGCAGCATCTGGGGGTGGCTCCCTCCCTGGTTCGTGCCGCGCAGGAGACCGACGATCCCTACGTCCAGGAGCGTTTGCTCACGTGTTGCTACGGAGCGGTACTCGTCGGTGGAGACGATGACCTCGACAGTGTTCACGCCCTACTGAGGGCGCTATCCGACTGGCAGGAGTCCGGGCTCCCGATCGATGTCATCGCACGGGATTCGGTCCGAGGTATCGCGGCATGGTCCGTCGACCGGGACCTCCTTGACGATGCAAGCTTGTCGGTATTCGAACCCCCTTACGGAGCAGCGCCGCCGGGCGAGCCACCCACCCGTGAAGAACTTGAGGCTGACTACGGTCCGATCAGGGATGCCGACGGCAACTACACCGCCTGGCGCGCGTCGTCGATTCTGCATTCGTGTCTCGATTGGATGGGCGACTTCAACAAGTACGTTGTGAAGAGCGACGTGGAGTTCTTCAGCTGGTATCCACTATCCGGGCCAACACCCACTGCCAAGAGTCATGAGAACCCACTCGACGAGGTCGAAGTCAACTGGGCAGGTCGATGGATCGCTAACAGAGCCATTGGCCTCGGCTGGACCACGGACCGGTTCGAACACTTCGAGCGCAACCACACCCGTGATCGGGGTCGGGAGGCGCACAAGACAGAGCGGTTCGGCAAGAAGTACCAGTGGATAGCGCATCGAGAACTTCTTGCGCGGCTCGCGGACAACTTCCACCCGTCCTACGAGACGTGGAGCACCACCCAGAACACGTACCACGGGCCGTGGGTCTGGTACGGACGAGACTTTGATCCGACTCTGCCGCCGAGCATCGTCGTTGGTGAGTCCCAAATCTGCCGAGTTGCTCGCGACACAGAGGCGACGTGGGCAACGCTCCCCTCCCCGGAGCTGGACATCAGCGCCACCCCTGATGAGTGGGTCGCCAAGACGGACGACCTCCCGGATGCCACCTCCATGTTCTCCTGCACGGACGCTGACGGTCGCACGTGGGTCGCGATCCAGCGTTACTCGACTTGGGACCGCGACAACGCGCAGCGCAAAGGGATGACGAAGCGAGAGCGCGATGTCTTCTTCCTCCAGTTCTCGTGGCTCGTTCCACGCGGTCGAGGAACCGAGCTCTACGAGTTCATCGAGATGGAAGGGCTCTCCGGTCGTTGGATGCCCGACACACGTCGCATGCACCACCAGTACCTCGGAGAGACTGCATCGGCACCGATCGTCGCGACTGCTGAATTCTTCCTCGACGATCACGACATCCCCATAAGGTTGCGTGACGCTGGGATCCAGCCACGGCCCGCAGTCGAGCAGTACCTCTGGGAAGGCAGCACCCTCGACTGCTCGATCGACGAATCGGTCGACTTCTACGCTCCTACCCCCGAGCTCCTCGGCCCCGCCCGGTGGGTAGGACACAGAGCCGAGTGGGCAGTCGACGGCTCCGTGATTGGTCGCGCCATCGAGGTTCCCGGTGCCGTGAACGCCCAGGACATGCTCGTCGTCGATGCGGAGTGGCTCACCGCCAGGCTCCGAGAGCTGGACGCTGACATGGTGATTGCAACGCTGAGCGAGCGCCACGCGCTGCCTCTGGATGACGACGACTACCGGCACATGGCCTTCTCGGATGTTTGGTACGTGGCCCTCGTAGCCCCCGACCAAAATGTCCGAGAGGTCGGCCCGCTTCTCAAGGTTCGGCGCCGCGTCGACGAGGACCCAGAAGTGATGACGCCAGCGGACGGAATCCCAGACGAGCCGTTTGACCCGGGTTCGATCTAACACCACCGTCGTCACGGTCGCACCCTCCACAGCAGGCGGACACACCTCTTTCATCCACACCCCGGGCGCTGGCCACTCGCGATCTTTCGCCGGCCCTTTGGGATGTGACCATGACGCTGCACAAGCTGTCGGCGGGGTCGGGGTACGAGTACCTGACCCGCCAGGTCGCTGCGCTCGACTCGACGGAGAAGGGTCGGTCCGCGCTGGCCGACTACTACTCGGCGAAGGGTGAGTCGCCTGGATGTTGGGTCGGCTCCGGGCTTGTCGGCGTCGACGGTCTGGAGCTTGGCGACGTGGTCACAGCCGAGCAGATGAAGCACCTGTTCGGCACGGGTTCGCACCCGCTCACCGGTGAGCCGCTGGGGGCGGCGTACAAGGTGTACGACAACACCGGCGTCGACGGGTTCAACGCCGAGGTCGCCCGGCGCATGGTCTCGACAGGCTCAACCACCGAGGGCGGCGCAACCGGCGAGGTGACGCGACCGCCGTACGACTTGCTCGCCCGGGTCCGCAGTGAGGTGGCGCGGGAGCGACCTGGGCCGACCGCATCGTTGAGTACGTCGGCAAGCGCGACGAGCAGACCGGTGAGCTCGCGAGGTACCTCGACCAACTCGCCCGCAAGGGCACCGACGCCGAGCGCCTCCTCGACCTGGCCGTCGCACGCAAGCCCCTGCCCGTCGACCACCCGACCGCTGCGCTCGCCTACCGGGTGAAGGATCTTGCCACCCCGAGGAAGCAACGCCGCGCGGCAGCGTCCATCGACCCGTTCCCGCGACCGAGCCAGCAGCAGTCCGGCTCCTCTCTGGGGCTGTAGGTCGGCGAAAGCGTCTGCGCGGCCGATAAGATGGAGCCATGACCGAGATCGCCGCGCCTGCTGGGAAGCCGCTCAGCGGCCCCACGGGCCAACGCGTGGCCGCCCGCCGAGGCGAGTTGCTCGATGTGCTGCGTCGTCACGGCGTCACGAACCCAGAGATCTTCGGCAGCGCCGCACGAGGCGACGATCGCGCCGACAGCGACGTCGACCTGCTTGTCGATTTCGCACCCGGGACCGACATCATCGACATCATCGGCATCAAGCGCGAACTGGAAGACGTGCTCGGTGTGCCCGTCGACTTGGTGCCGCGCAACGGCCTCAAGGAGCGGGTGCGCTCACGCGCCGCGAAGGACTTGCTGCCACTGTGAGCCGCCCCGACGCCGACCGGCTCGATGACATCGCCTCGGCCATCATGTCGATCCGCTCCCACCTCCAGCATGGCCCGATCTCTGTCGAGATCGTCATCGACGCCGTCGCCATGCGACTCCTGGAGATCGGCGAAGCGGTCAAGGGAATCAGTCCCGAACTGACGGCCACCGAGCCTGACATCCAGTGGAGCGACATCGCGGGCATGCGCGACTTCCTCGCTCACCACTACTTCGCGACGAACCCCGAGATCATCCAGCTCACCATCGACAAGCGCCTGACCCCTCTCGCCGAAGCCGTCGAGCGCTTGAAGGGACTCCTGCCACCCGAGAGCTGACGGCTCACATCGCCAAATGCCCGCGCTCGACCTCCTCCCGAATCGCCTTGATAGCACCGGCTGCGTGACGACGGATCGAGCGGGAAGACATCGCGTGGGCTTCCTCCACCAGTTGCGTGACCGACGGTGTCATCAGCCCACCTCTGCCGCGACGCCCCGGCGCGTCAATCTGCTCCGCCGCGTGCGCCAGGTCGAGCAGAAGGTCACGATCGCCCTCCGCCAGCTTTCCCGAGTCGATGCCTCCCTGAAGGAGATCCGCGAGGACCTCCTTGCTCACCACCCCATCGTCCGCAGGTCCAGCGGGGATGGACTCGTCGAAGCTGTCGACCAGCACCGTCATCGCCCACGCCTCATCACGACGCTTGGCAAGCTCGCCGACACCGAGCTCGGCCATCGACTCCCTGTAGACGCGATCGAGGATCTTCTTCGCGACGTACCTGTCGTTTGCCGGGACGTGTTCGCAGATCTGGACCCAGAGCTGGCCGGCGACGACCTCGTCGATCTCGTCCGCCAGGCGGCGGATGCGGCCAGCGATTCGAGAGGCACCCGGCATCAGGAGCCAGGCGAGCGCGACGTACGCCCGTCGGTCACCCTCGGCGATCCTCCGGAGAGCTGTGAGCACTTCATCGCGCTGGGTCGGCTCGGCGGCCTGCATCCACCGCGGCAGGTCCATCAGGTCATCGACGTCCGGCAGATCGTTCGAAATCCGCCGCCACCGCGGCCACTCGGCTCGCAGCTCTCGCATGTTCCGAGCGTCGAGGTCATCGACGACGCCCAGGCACTTGGCAACGCACATCACGCTGCTCCTTCCGGTCAGCCCCGGGTTGGGCGACAGGTAGGTGTGCGGGCGTCCCCAGATCGCGAGAATTAGATCTGGATGGATATGTACGATGCTGGTGTGACGAATTGGAGGCCACAACCGAGGACGGTCATCGAGGAGGCGCGTCTCGCAAGCGGGCTCGGCCAGGCCGAACTCGCGGCCGTCGCAGGCACCTCACAGCCGACGCTGTCGGCCTATGAGCGGGGCAAGAAGAGCCCGGGTCTCGCCGTCGCGGAACGAATCGTGAACGCCGCCGGCTGGAACATCGCGCTCCAACCGCGGGTCAGTTTCACCGAGCACCCAGCGCCGCCGGGATTCCGATTCCCTTTCACCGTCCCCGACCGGCTGTGGCGCCTCGAAGCCCCCGCGTGCTTCCGCACGATCAAGTTCTTCGACCTCATCGACGACGACAACGACAGGTTCTGGTGGGACCTCTCCACCCGCGCCGACAGGAAACTCATCTACGAGCGGCTCCTCACCTACGGGTCCGAGGCGACCCTGGTCCTCTACCTCGACGGCGCGCTGCTGATCGACCTATGGAACGAGATGGAGGTACCCGAGCCGATGCGCACCCACTGGGCCGCGGTCGTCGAGGCCACGCTCCACCCACCGACCGCCGCTGACTCCGAGCAGTACCGCCGTGACGAGGACACCCGGCGCACAGCACTCGACGTGGTCAAGCACGCCGACCGGTGACCAGGGGATTCGGCAAAGCCCGACTCGCCCCGGTCTGACAAGATTCCCGGACTGTCGGCGCGGCAGTAGACAACTGGGAGAATCGCATTGCGCGGTCCTCCCGATTCGGCCCGGCGGGCTGCAACAGGATGGCAATACACCAGATCTCGGGCGACACCTGAAGGAGGGCGTCATGACCGTTCGTGTCGACGTCGCTCCGGCGGTGCTTTCCTGGGCTCTGGATGTGACGGGTGCCGACGAAGAAGGCCTGCATCGGCGCTTCAAGGTGGACCGGTGGTTGAACGCTGAGGCGCGCCCGACGTTGAAGCAGCTCCAGGACTTTGCACGAGCTGCCGGGGTCCCGTTCGGATACCTGCTCCTCCCTCTGCCGCCCGCCTGGTCCCTTCCGGTCCCCGACTTCCGTGAAGGCTTCGAGGGCACGCCAACCCCGAGCGCCAGCCTCATCGCCGTCTTGGGCCAGTCCCAGCGTCGGCAGGAGTGGTACCAGCGTCGGCAGGAGTGGTACCGCGGCTACGCCCTGGGGCTGGGGGCAGAACGGTTGGAGTTCGTTGCCTCCGCAGCGGACCTCGATCCCATCGAGACCGCGGCCCGCATCCAGCGAGCGCTCGACTTCGAGGTATCCGACCGCCACGGAAGCTCGGCAGATACGCGCGAGGCGATGCTCAAAGGCTTCGAAGCACCTCGGAGGCCTGACTGTTGCCACCTCCATGGTGGACAACAACACCAGGAGATCCCTCGACGAGAACGAGTTCCGGGGGTTCGCGCTCGTCGACGACATCGCACCCCTCGTCTTCGTCAACACCCACCAGACCCTCAACGGCCAGATCTTCACACTCGCCCACGAGTTCGCCCACGTCTGGCGAGGTGCCAGCGGGATCGGCAATGAGGACCCCCGCAAGGACGGACAGACCGAGATCGAGCGCTGGTGCAATGCAGTGGCTCCGAAGTCCTGGTGCCACGGGCAGATCTGGAGTCTCACCATGCCGCGGTGGCGAGCATGCCGCTGACCGAAGCGCTCGATGCCCTAGCGCATGACTTCCGCTGCGGCACCCTCGTGGTCCTCCAGGCACTCCACCGGACGGGCATCCGTCGCGTCGACAACTACGCCAACGCGTATGACCAAGAGGTCGCCCGGCTCCGGAGCCTTAGCGCGCCAAGCGAAGGTGGCGGCGGGGACCACTACAACAACCAGCCGTTCCGCGTCGGCGAGCGTTTGGCCCGAGCTCTGATCGCGGATGCGCTCGAAGGACGGACGCCCATCAGCGAGGCCATGCGCCTGATGTCCATGAAGTCCGTCAGCACCTTTGACGAGTACGCACGTCGCCTCGGAGCGGCCTGATGTACCTCCTCGATGCCAACGCCTTCATCGAGGCGAGCCGCCTCTACTACGCCTTCGACATCGCACCCAGGTTCTGGACCTGAGTCGCAAAGCCACGAAGCCGCTACGGAACCCGACCGCGGCACCGCCGTGGGCGACCGCCGTCGGCGACCGCCGTGGGCGACCCAATCGGCGCCAATCGTAAGGTCCTTGCCATGGACACGGCAGCGCGGCACCGGTTGGCACGGTTACTCGCCGGGGATCAGGCAGGCAGATCCGACAGCGCCATGCTTCGTTTGCCGAGTGACGCCCTCGAGCTGCACGTGACTGAGATCGGCGGCGTCACACTCCCGGTGCGAGCGGCTCAGGCGAAGCGCCTCATCTCGGCGGCACGCCCAGCCATGTTCGGACGCGGCCAGGAGACCCTGAGCGACCGCTCGGTCCGCGACACTTGGGAGTTGACGCCCGCGCAAGTGAGGCTCGATGGCCCCAAGTGGGATGCGCATCTCGAGACCGCGCTGACGCAGTTCCGCGACGAACTCGGCCTCCCGCCGGGCTCGCAGCTGCGCGCCGAGCTGCACTCGCTGCTCGTCTACGGCAAGGGGCAGTTCTTCCTGCCCCACCAGGACTCCGAGAAGCACGACGAGATGGTCGCCACCATGGTCGTGTCGCTGCCGTCGGTGCACTCGGGTGGTGAGCTCGTCATCGACGACGGTGGCACTGAACGGACATATCGCGGTTCGCGTGATGAGCTCGTCCTCGTCGCCTTCTATGCCGACCGCCGGCACGAGGTCAGACCGGTCCGGTCGGGCTACCGCGTCACGCTGACGTTCAATCTCATGCTCACCGGACCAACTCTGACCTCCGACGCCGATCCGGTCGGGCAGGCGGCCCAGCACCTGACCGAGCACTTCACGTCGCGAGCAACCAGTCGGTACAGCGACCGCGACCTGGGCGAGCCGACACGTTTGGCCTTTCTGCTCGACCACGAGTACAGCCAGACCGGCCTGAAGTCCGGCCGTTTCAAGGGCGCTGACGCCGAACGGGTGACGGTGCTCCGGGCAGCAGCCGAGCAGACCGGATGCGAGATGGTGTACGCCCTCGCCGAGATCAAGGAGACCTGGGACGCGATACCAGCTGGAGAGTCGTGGGGCCACCGCTGGTACGACGCCGACGCCGACGAGCCAGATGACCACACTGACGACACTGACGACCAGACCTACGACCTCAACGAGCTGATTGACGACGAGATCACGCTCGGATGGTGGATCGCTCCGGACGGCTCCGGCCCGGAATCGATCAGCCTCCCCTTGAGCCATTACGAGGTCTGTGCGGTGACGCCCTCCCGATCGCTCACGCCGTACCACTCCGAGTACGAGGGCTACATGGGCAACTACGGCAACACTGTCGACCGGTGGTATCGCCGGGCAGCGGTTGTCATGTGGCCGAAGGAAAGGTCGTTCGCGGCGCGCGCCGAGGCTGGATCGGCATGGGCGCTGCGAACCCTGCGTCGTCGCATCGACGCCGGCGACCTGGAGGCCGCCCGCGCCGACGCCATGTCGTTGGAGCCGTTCTGGCTCCACATCGAGGCACACGCCTTCGCCCCCGCCCTGCGGGTGGCGGAAGGCCTGCACGACCCCGTGGCAGCACGAGTGGTGTTGGCGCCGTTCCGGCTCGAGATGCTGACGGCCAACCACGCCGAGCTTCTCTCCTCAGTCGACTCCGTCTACGGAGACACGTGGTTGCACGAGCTCATTGACACGTGGGACTCCGACCGCCGGTTCACCGGAATGGAGCGGAGCATCTGGGTCGGCGACACATTGCTGCCGCTGTGCCAGGCGTTGCGCAAGAGCCAAGCGCCCCTGCTCGCCGACCACCTGGCCGACCGCGCCTGGCGATGGATGTCGGGCCGAATCGACACCTGCGTCCGCCTCGACCACATCGATCGACGACGCGCGAACCTCTCAGACCTCGGCCTGCCCCTGGCGAGGTTGCTCGAGTCAGTCTCTGACGAGAGGGGCGCGAGCATCACGACGGCGCTGCGAGCCGCGGACGACAACCTCGTCGAGCTGCTGGTTCCAGCCCTCCGGGCACACAGACCGCCGTCGACGGACACGCTGGACGCCATCACCGAGGATTGTCGTGCCCGGTTGGCCCGGCTCGTCGACGGTCCAACACGAGCCGGCGACGACTGGTCGATCGCATGGACCGGTTGCGGCTGCGAGGAATGCGGCCGGCTGGAGACGTTCCTGACATCCCGTGCCGAGCGCACCCACGAATGGCCACTGGCCAAACCCGGTCGCCAACACATCCACCGGCAGATCGACGACGCCGACCTGCCCGTCCGGCACACCACCCGGCGTCAAGGCCGGCCGTTCACCCTCGTCCTGGAGAAGACCGAAGCGCTGTTCCAGCGGGAGCAGGACACACAGCGGCAGGCGAAGCTCGACCTGGAGTGGCTGCAGTCGACCTTCGGCGCCTGATCAGCCACCTCGGAGACTGCAAGAAGACTCATGACAGACAGTTTCGTAAATGCGAAGTTGCCCGCTAAGTCTCGACCGGACGTCAATTGTCAGATATAGTCGACACATGATCGACGTCGTCCGCACAGACGACTTCGAGGCATGGATACAGAAGCTGAAGGGACAAGAGTGGCAGGCTGCGCAGCCTCAAGCGCATCGATCGCCTCGCCAACGGCAACGCTGGCGATGTGAAGCCTGTCGGTCACGGCGTCTCGGAACTCCGGCTGACCTACGGTCCGGGCTACCGGGTCTACTACCTGCAGGAGGGCAACTTGCTGATCCTGCTGCTCTGCGGAGGCGACAAGTCAACGCAACAGAAGGACATCGAGAAGGCGCACGAACTCGCCGAGGAATGGCACACAGAGGGGAAGAGCAATGGCAAGCAAGAGTGAGAAGTACAAGCGCTTCGACGTAGCTGACTACCTCGAGGATCTCGATGATGTCGCCGGCTACCTTGAGCTCGCGCTCGAAGAATCGGCCGAAGACCCGGCCGCGGTGCCCCGTGCTCTCGGCGTGATCGCACGATCCCAGAACATGAGCGAGCTCGCACGCCGAGTCGACATGAGCCGCGACGGTCTCTACAAAGCACTCTCCGAGGAGGGCAACCCTACCTGGTCGACCATCCTCAAGGTCACCAACGCACTCGGGCTGCGCTTCGAGCTGCACACGGTCGCGTGAGCCCTCCGAGATTCCGCAGGGATTCCGCAGGAGAATCGTTCGAGGCCCAACTCGGCCAACATCGGCCGACAACCAGATTCTGCGTTCCGCAGGTCAGAGCATGTTTTCCCGAGATGACCGGAGGTCTCCAACACCCCCTCCGGTGTTCGAGCTCTACTACGACTGCTGATCGGTCGGGCTGCGACGAGACCCCCCACCCCTGACAACGTGTCGCACCCCTGGCAAAGAGGGTCGCACCCCTGGAAAGGGGGGTGCGACTCGGGGGTAGGGATGCGACTCAGGGATAGGGGTGCGCCGTCACACCTCCCGACGTGACTAGCCATTCATCATCTCGTCCCGCTGGAGGATCTCGTGCAAGCGGAAGTTGACGAACAATCGCTCCCGCCCGAACCGGTAGTCCCGGAGGAGGCCGGCGCCGACCAGGTCGTTGAGCCAACCGGTCGCCGTGGGCCGCGACACCTGGCAGCGTCCCATCGCCGCGCCAATCCGGCAGTAGGGCTGTTCGAAGAGGAGGCTCAGCAGCTCTGCGTCCCGCCCGCCGCGTGACACAGCCCGCGCCTCTTCCCGGAAAGCGCTCTGGAGAAGACGAATCTCGGTGGTCTTGACCAGGGTCGACCTCGCTGTCCACTCCACGGCCGCGAGCATGTGAAGGATCCACGGCACCCAGGCTTGATCCGAGTGACCCCATTCAGCAATCGATAGTACTCGCTCTTGCGGCGGATGATGTAGCGCGACAGGTAGAGGATGGGCTCGCTGATTAGGCCTTGATTAGGCCCGCGTCGATCAGCATCAGGATGTTGAGGATCCGGCAGGTCCGGCCGTTGCCATCGTGGAACGGGTGGATCGCCTCGAACTGGTAGTGACCCACGGCCATCCGGACCAGCGGATATCAGGGGTACCGACCCGCGCGGCCAGCTATGCCGCCGATCAGGATCAGGCACCACGGGCCCTCCGTGCTGCGGGTCTCCTCACCATGCTGAGTGATGCCGGGATAGACGTCGAGGATGCAGGCGACCTCACCGAGCAGGTCTGGGCGCCCGATCGCGAGCAGCCGTACGCGCAGAACCTCGACCACGTCGTAGCGTCGGTCCGCATCGACCGGCACTTCGACATGAACACCCCGGACACGACCTGTCGAGCTGCTGGGCGCGGATGATCGCCGCCTGCTGGTCGAGGGAGGGTCCGATGTTGCGGCCGCTGACCGAGTCCATCGAGGGCGCGCTGGACTGGCGTGCGCGTGATAACCGAGCATTTCCGGGCGGTACGGCCGCAGACCGCAGACCGCAGACCGCAGACCGCAGACGACCCTCGCTACCTGGTGGCGAGACCACGCCGACCACCAGGATCCGATCTGCTGGCCGCGGACGTGTCCGCACCGGACCTGGTATTGGGGTGGCTGTGGCTCGTC
>JAABUN010007442.1_pt1 | contig 11796 bp, 16 predicted proteins | sample 5559311 | NCBI WGS metagenome assembly JAABUN01 (sample SAMN10711877, study PRJNA513370) | rock metagenome | isolation source: Antarctica rocks | place: Antarctica: Victoria Land, Siegfried Peak sud | reverse complement strand
CCGGCGCGGGACCTTCACCAGTGTCAAAGACCTCATCGGCGCCATCGAGACATTCATCGCCGGCTGGAACCAACGCTGCGAGCCCTTCGTCTGGACCAAAACCGCCGACGAGATCATCGGTAAGATCGACCGCAAACGAACTAACGCCACGCGACACTAGCTCCGAGTGCCCCCAAGCTGCGCGAGGGGCTCCTCGATGCGCCGGCGGTGGCTCGATGGCGTTTCGACCTCGCGGGCGCAGCTGCGGGTGTGCGCGTCGCTTATGAGCAGTTGTTCGAGCTTGAGGCGGGCCCGTAGCTGGGGAGCGTAGTCGCTGGGTCGCGGTACGGGTCGAGCCAGTGGTGGAGGACGGCTCGTTCCCCACCGGTCATGGCCCCGTCGGTCCGGGTGTCCTCCCGCCGGGCAACGACGGGGGTGGTAGTGCTCGGGCTCCGCATGATGGCGACCTTGCCACCGGTCCACGATCCAGCGCCAGGCGTTCTCGTGGACTGAGCACCACTCCCAAGACGACGGCTGCTATCGAGAAGCGTGCCGGCCGATGCCGTCCCGGCAGCCGAACCCTCACCGGTCACTCGCGCGGGTGCTCGCCGGGAGACGTCCAAACGAGGGGTCGACACTGGGTGAGGGCTGTTCGGTCAGTGACCAGCCGCGGTCGCGATCGCCGCGGCGAGGTCCGCGGGGCGGCTCCACATCGGCCAGTGTCCGGTCGGGAGGTCGATGAGTTCGAGGTCGCGCAGGGTGGCGACCTCGGCCATCATCGGGTGGCCTTCGTGGGCCATCTGCATCATCACCTCGGAGGGATAGGAGCAGGCGATGATCGTGGCCGGGACGTCGCGGCGGGATTCGTTCTTCAGGCGCACCGTTTCCCGCATGATGGATCCGGGTTCTGGCACCGCCCGCTCGCGGAACCGCATGAGGTCCTCCTCGCTGAGGCCGTCGATGCTGGCTAGCAGCTGCTCGAACGGTGGCAGTGGCACCTCCTCCTGCTCTGGTGGCACGGACGCGTCGCCGGCCGACCCGTCAGCGAAGGGCCCGCTGTCGACGTAGACGATGCGGGCGACCGTGGTGGGAGCTCGGTCCAGCAGCACGGAGGCGGGGTGTCCAGCGCCGCTGTGCGCGACGAGGACGACGGAGGAGCCATCGGCGGCGTCGGCCTGCTGCGCCAGTGTCGTCGACGCACGGTGTGCGTCGTCGGGGTCGAGCCCCGGCAGCGTGATGGCGGTGACGTGGTGGCCGCGGTCGCGGAGCTCGGCTGCGACGGCATCCCAGGCCCAGGCGCCGAGCCAGTAGCCGGGGACGAGAACGATCGAGGGCGAGGTGCGTGTAGTGGTGTCCATGACCCCAAGCTCCCTCGTCGGCGGGACGACTGCATGTCCCTATTTTGGTCACCATTTGTGGGAGGCTGGAGGGGTGAACCGCACCGAACGCCTGCATGCCCTCTCGGAGTCGCTGCGCCGGGCCGGCGCACGGGGTCGCACCGCGGACCGGCTTGCCGAGGACTTCGAGGTCAGCAGCCGCACCATCAAGCGGGACCTCGCCGCCCTGGAGGCCAGCGGGCTACCGATCTGGGGACGGACCGGTCCCGGCGGTGGCTACGGGCTGACGGAGCGCTCGTCGCTGCCGCCGGTGAACTTCACCGCCGGGCAGGCCCTTGCCCTCGCCGCCGCGGTAGCGGTCGCGACCCAGGCGCCGTTCTCCGACTCGGCGCGCGCCGCCACTCGCAAAGTGCTCGACGTGCTCGACCCGGCCGCCCGTCGCCGAGCCACCGACCTGTCCCACCGGATCTGGGTCGACGTCGGACCGAGCGCGCCTCGCCGGATCGTGTCGGTACTCGAGCAGGCCCTCGTCGACCAGGTCACCGTCAACCTCGCCTACACCGACGCCACAGGTCAGTGGACGCGGCGCGAGATCGAGCCGATGATCTTCGCCTTCACAGGGGGCCGGTGGCTGCTCGTCGCATGGTGCCGCCTGCGAGTCGACATCCGGTGGTTCACCTTGTCCCGGATCCAGAACGCCACAGCCACCCGTCGATCCTGCACCGGCCATGACATCAGCGAGATCGGCACCCCACCCGAGCAGGCACGGCCGGTCGGCGTCTGACAGCAGCCGGGCAGTCCCGCAGACCGATCCGCTACCGGTAGGCCAGTCCACAACTAGCCGACGAGATCGCCGACCAGAGCGTCGATCAGGCCCGCCGCGCCGCTCGCCTCCCCCAGATCGTCTTCGGCGTCGCACCCGAAGTACGACAACGCGCCGCCGAGCTCGCCGCTCGCGAAGGCAAGACCATCTCCCAGCTCGCCCGGGAAGCGCTCGGGGACCGCGTCGCGACGACCCGGTAGCCTTTCGACTTACGGGATGTCCGGGCATGTCGACGAGCGGGCGGTCACACGCATGCAGGCTGGCCCGTGCGCGATAACCGATGTGTCGGGCTGAAGAAGCGGACCAGGACGACGACGGTGACTACCGTCGCAGCGATCCAGACGATCCACCTGGCCCAGATTGCCTCAGCAGGCACAAGCGCCCCCTCCAGGCCCGGTGGCAGGATCGCCATCTGCACCGCTGCTCCGAGCGGCACCGTCAAGGCGGCGAGCAGACCGACCACCCCGGATCGGACGATGCAGGCGCCAACGGCGCCCAGCGCCGCCCCAAACAGCAGAGCGGCCAGCCACCAGAACCGCAGCTCCTCCCCGTAGAGGCTGAAGGGCTCGTTCCGCAACGGCGTGTCTACGGCGTAGTACGCGGTCACCGCCGCACCTAGGCAGACAACCCCCGCCACCGCTCCCCGGCCCCTGGTGCCCGTAATCCGGCCGGCCGCCACCGCCAGCGCCGCCCACGCCCACCCGGCGTTCAGCACGTAGCTGCCGCCCTTCGCAATCGACTGCCACCCCGTCCCTGCCAACAAAGCGCCGAGGTCGCTGTAGGGAGAGGAGGCGGCGTTTAGGAGGGAGTCGCCGGCGCCGAAGGCAGCCCCGAGCAGAAGGCAGGCCAGCAGCCGCCGGGTAGCTCTCACACGGTCACGCTACTGGCCATTACCCCCTTGCCATCGCGGCCTGTCGCGATCCGGCGGGTTCATGCGGTACCCCCGACGCCAGCGTGCACGTGCGCGCTGACGCCGCGTTAGCTAGATCGTCCCGCTCATCGATCCTCTACCGGACGGCGCGCAAGGTCTGCCGCGAGAGCCACAGCGACAGGACCAGCGCGCCTCCCCAGAGGAAGAACAGCGGGTCCCACAGGTACGCGTGCCCCATCATGGCGTCGGCGTCATAGCCACCCTCAGGCCGGATCACCCCTGCAAGCACCGCCAGGGCCACGATCGTGTTGATGCCTCCGTAGGCCACGAGTAGCAGCCCGCCGGCCCAGCTGATGCCTCGCCACAACCAAGGGCAGGGCACCCGTCCATAGGCAACGCCCACGGGGATCGTCGCGCCAAGAAGCTTGACCGCCGCCACCAGTCCGAGCGTGATCCCCGCCGCCAGCGGACGCTCGGTGGAAAGGTCCACCGCCCACTGGCCGACCGTCGCCAGCAGCCAGCGCCCGCCCACTGCCCAGTAGAGACTGAACCCCGCATGCACCGCACCGGCTAGTCCGGCAGTCCATACCAGCGTCCGGCTCACCGCGAGCCTCCTGCTTGGCGTCACCCCAGGCAGGATAGGGCCTGTGGGAGCGTCTCCTCGTCCCGCAAGACGAACGGCTTACGGGACACCGGGCCGGGTCGTGGTGGAACGGACCGGTAGTGGGACGGGTCAGGATGTGCGGGCAGGAGCGGTGTAGGCGGCGAGGAAGACCCGCTGGCCGAACTACTCGCCGCCGATCACATGGGGTTGACCACGGACCCGCGCGGCATTCACCGCAGCCGGGTCGATGACCTGACCGTGACGCCGATTCCACTCCCGAGCTGCGTGCCGACGACCTGTTGTTAGGCGCCACGCTGGGTGAGGACGAAGGCGTCACCGTGGGTGCGGCTGTCGGGGCATGGCGAAGACCCGTCCCCGGATTCGGGACGGGGTCTTGGTATTCAGCCTGACTTTCTGATCAGACCAGACGGGCGTCCGCTGTGCCATTGCAGGATCCTCCATGCGCAATAGCGGCCGGCGCCGGGGACGCATGGGTCACCCTGTGCCCGAGGGTCTGCTCTTTGTCGCGATTTTCGGTGCTGGAAGCCACCATCGTGCAAGTCTCTTGAGCGCAGCTTCCTCCAGCTCATCGAGGGCTCCATAAAGGCCGTGCACCTCGTCGGGCTCGATTACGGCTGCGACTCGGTCGACGATGCGGCGCACGATGGCGTTGTCGGTGTTGAGTCCTGCGAGGACTGCGCGCGTCGCGAAAGTCTCGTCGGCGTAGCGTTTGAAGAAGATTTGATAGTACTGCCAACTGATTTCAGCAATTTGGTCGGGTCTCAGTCCAGGGTAGCCCTCGAAACTTATGGCGCTCCGTGATGATTGGAGCCGGCCGATCTGCTCCCGAGCCGCTTGAAAGTGCGCCAGTACCCTTTTGCGCGCGGCGATCACACTTGCGGCGTTCGAGTTGATATACGCCGCGAGGGCAGCCGCACATAGCCCTACGAGCGCTGCGCCCAGCGGGATCAGCCACGCGGCCTCAAGGTGCATGCGGATGAGTCTTTCACCTGCAGCCCTCAGGCTTGACTTCCTTCGAAGGACTGCTCCTGTACCGAGGTCGGCCCCGGCCGTGCCCTGGCCGCTGTCGCAACACAGACGGACGCATGCAACTGTCCGAGAACTCATCGGTAACGCTGGCTGCGGACCTGCGTCGGCGCCGCCGGTGCGAGATGTGGGCCGTCCCGCAAGCCGAACGTCTATCGGGAACGCCGCAGGTCAGCCGGGGTGCACGGGCGATCTTGTCCCGTAAGACCCGTCCGGTTTGGGTTCCCGCTCAGGGGCGTCATGCGGCACATGATCACCAGCCGTCCCACTTCCTTGGTAGTGGGACGGCCCTTGAACGCTGTTTCGGTGGCCTGCCCTCTGACGCAGCAGGGTGGGTCCCGAAAGTCAGTCCACAAGTGCGTGCCGCATCTTCCGTACGGTCACGACTTTCGGTACGGGCGACGAACCGTCTACCGCATCTTCCGGTCGTCGCCGCCGTCCTGGGCACGGTCGCGCTTGCGCCGCGCTCCATGGTCTCCTGAGCGCAGCAGGCGCAGTCACGTGGCGGCGGACGTCGGCGACGGCCCCGACTGCAGCTCAACGGCGTGGCCGCACTCCCAGGGGGTGAGGCGCCCTGTCGGACCGTAGGTGAAGCCCTTCTAGCCCGGCATGTCGTCAGGCCCCAAGCGTCCGCTGCGGATATCGGCCTGCCATGCGTCGTAGGCCGCCAGAGTGACGGGCGCCTTGGCGGAGTGCTGGCAGGGGCAGTAGCCCATGCTCGCCGGGTTGTTGTCGTTCGGGACGTAGCACTTACCGTCGTCCTCATCGGCTTGGTGCGGCGCCCCGTGTGGACAGGTGCAGGGTGGGTTCACGTTCGCGGGGAGCCAGTGGGATGCGTTGGCGGGTTCGTAGGTAGGCATGTGGCCACTATGCGGCAGCTCGATAAGACGCGGTGTCGTCCGTAATCGACCGCTAGCGAGACGCCCCGTAAACTCGGACGACACACCGCAGAGAAAGCCGCCCGAAACTCGTGTCCACAACCTCGTCTCATCCGTTTCCCGACCTTTCCGTTTATGAGACGCTCTGGCGGCTTGGGTCACCTCCTGGGATACGGCGGTGTTGGACTCGCTGCGGCCCGACGACACGCTGGTGGTGTGGCGGCTGGACCGGCTCGGCCGGTCACTTCGGCACCTGATCGACACGGTGCGGCAGCTGGACGAGCGCGGGGTGGGCTTCCGGTCGCTGCAGGAATCGATCGACACCACGACCCCGGGCGGCCGGCTGGTGTTCCACGTGTTCGCGGCTCTGGCCGAGGCGGGGCTGATCCGGGAGCGCACGCTGGCCGGCCTGGCAGCAGCCCGCTCGCGGGGCCGGCTCGGCGGCCGGCCGTCGGTGATGACCGCAGCCAAACTGCGGCAGGCCCGGCGGATGCACACCGAGGGCGTAGCGCCGGGACAGATCGCGAAGGTCCTGGGAGTGGGCCGGGCGACGGTCTACCGGCATCTGCAGGCCGGGCAGGAGGAGGACACGCCGATCAAGGACCGGGCGCATGGTCCGGTGGCCAGAGGTTGTGCAGGAGGGGCAGGCCGTGCTGCAGACCCCGCCGGCGACGACGAGCACCCAGGCGCCCACCCAGCCCCGCGGCCGGACAGCCGAACGTCACACGTGGTTCGTGGTGGAGGCCGACACCCGCGACGGCCGGGCTCCGGTCGCGGTGCTGAGCCGGCACACCAGTCAGCGGGCGGCGAAGGCCGCGCTGGTGAAGGGCCTCAGCCGTCGTTCGACGACGGACACTGCCGTGGTCCTCGAGGTGCGCAGCGCAGAGCAGATCGTGGCGCGCCTGGAGTGGGACGCCGAGACGCGCGCCGGCGTAGTGCGACCCGGACCGCCCGGTGCCTGAGGTCGCCGGCGCCGGTCCCACCGGGGGGCCCGGCGTGCCGGCGGGGGAGGCGGGCAACTTCGCTCCGGTGGGGGAACTGCTGGTCGTCGACGGCGGCGAGCGGGTGGTGTGCCACCTGTGCGGAAGGGCCTTCGCGTTCCTTCCGGGTCACCTTCCACGACACGGTTGGTCCGCCGAGCTCTACCGGGAGGCGTTCGGGCTGGGCCGCTCGACGTCGCTGTGCGCGCCGGCGGTGCAGCAACGCCGGCGGGAGCTGGGCGTGGAGCGCTACGCCGACAACCCGCGGCTCCGGGAGGGCCTGGCGCTCGGGCAGGCGCTGGCGCGCAGTGGCGACCTGCTGAGGTTGTCGCACGCAGCTCAGCCGGTCGGCAGCGCCCGGGAACAGAGCCGGCGGAACGCGGGGGAGCGCACCGAGCCGACCCGGACGCGCACTGCTCAGGCGGCGGCCGAGCGGCTGCAGCGCCGGCTGGTCGAACTGGGCTTTGGCGGGGACCTGCCCGGCTACCTCGTCGATGCCTATCAGCGACGCCGGCTCGCGGTGCTCGCGGTCGCCCGCGAGCTGGAGGTCGGCAACGTCAAGGTTCAGCGGCTGCTGGACGATGCCGGCGTGGTCCGACGGCGGCCGGGAGGCGCCGAAGCCGCTCGTACGAGGTGGAGCGGGCGGCGGCAATGACCACGGACGTCGCCGAGCTGACGACCCGGCTCTACACCCGACCCACCGGCGCCGACCTGGCGGCCGCGGTCGTGGCCCAGCGGGACAATTAGTCCCATGGCCGGCCGCAGCAACAACCTGCCGACGGCCTTGCGGGCACGGCTCAGCGAGGTTCCAACGTTGGCATGGACCGTCGCGCAGGCCTACTCGGCCGTGCCCTCCGTGCACCGGCAAGGACGCACTGGGGCTGCGCTACGGGTGATGGCGGCGGCCTGGGCAGTCCCCTCCTGGTTGATCATGTATCTGCCGCTCAGCCTCGTCGGTGTACGCCACGGTTCTCTGGCCCGACGCGATCCGCACGCCGTTGTCTTCATCCTGTCGCCGACCCAGCGCCTCGTCCCCCTCGGACCATTCGGGGCTCTGTGCCTGCTCTGGGTGATCTTTTCGCCTCTACTCCTGATGTACCCACTCACTCGTGTGGCCGCCGTTGCTCTGGCTGCCACCGGTACCGATGATCGGTGACGTCCTCGGGCTGGCTTATCGCCACTGCTCCGGCCGGATGCGCGCCGGGAGAGGCAAGCAAGCCAGCACCCTTGAACGTCGCGCGGGCGCACTCGCCGCGAGCGGAGCGGCCGTCCTCATGGTCGGTCTGTATGCAGCGCACCCGTCGCGGCAGGGACACGGCAGCGCACTTCTGGAAGAGCTGATGCTCGCCGCACCCGACAATGTCTGGTTGCTTGCCAGCGCAGCCAGTCCGGCCTTGTCGCAGCGGTACGCGCGGTACGGCTTCCGAAGCTGGGACCCGGAGCGCCCCTTGCTGCTCGAGCGTCCACCCGGCGGTGCGAGCACGGTCAGCGGCAGCGCCGTGCCAGGTGAGCGGGCGCGGCTGCCTGAGGAGCAGAGCTAGCACTGCGCAGTCGGCGTCCAGCGTTGTCGGTCACACGCTCGGCCTTGTCGCACCTCCCAGGGTGACGGGCCGGATCCGCTGGGGCCGATCGTCCGGCGCCGGTCCGCGGTGTGGACGACGGCGTTTATCCCCAGCTCCGGTGTTGGCCGTCCCGGACGTTGTCGGTGCCCGCACCGTGGGTCGAGCCCGTCCGGGCCTTGCGACCCCGATGTTCGAGGGGAGACTTCTGTGACCGACAACGTGTTCTTGCCCTACAACCGGCAGCCGGCTGATCCGCTGCCTCCGTTCGAGGACGATCTCGCCGAGCTCGCCTGGCTGCAGTGCTCCGACCAGCTGTCGCGGGACTGCACCGGCTACATCTGCGGCGCGCTGCTGCAGTGGTCGATGGGGGGCGAGTCCTGGCCGGATCCTGCCGCGCCGCCGACCGGGCCGGAGTGCGACCACCTCGCGGCGCTGGAGCGGATCGCCGCGCGGCTGTCCGGCCGCATCCAGACGATCCCAGGGGTTGCGGCCAAGTTCGAGCTGGCGCGGGTCGGGCGGGAGCTGTGCCTGGCGATCCGCTGCCAGCGAGACCCTGCCGGTCTGGCGGACTCGCTGTGGCGCGAGGCGGTCAACCGCCAGCCGTGGCTGGCCGGTCCACCGCTGCCGGTGGTGTACGACGACGGCAGCGTGCTGTGAGCGCCTGGGACCGGGGCATGGAGGACCTAGCGTCGGCAGCGGCCGCCCTGCTGGCCGAAGGCCCCGTCCGGACGGAACCGCTGAGCGACCTGCCCGCCACGCTCGCGGCGCGAGACGCTGTGCTGGTCGGGCTGCGCGAGCTCGTCGGCACTGTCAGCCAGACCCCACGGTTCGGCGTGGTCCGGGAACTCACCGTGTTCGACGTCGTGCAGCGACCGGGGCAAGCCCTGCACCAGGCATTGTCCGAGCTGCCCCGCGCAGTTCGGTTCGGTACCGCGCAACTCAGCGGCGAGGTCGACCTGACCCTGCCGGACTACGAGCAGCACTGGCACCGCGCGGCCCGCGCGATGATCGGCTTGGAAGGCTCCCTGGCCGGTCTGAGCCAACTGCCCGGCCATCACGCATGGAACGTGCTGCGTGAGCTGGCCGACGTCGCCGCCGCGATGCCCTACCTGGACCACGACCTGGCCGAGGCGATCCTGCCCGCACTGAAGAACGGCGAGGACCTCGCCGTTCCCTACAGCCAGCTGACCGCCGGCCACGACGCGGTGCGGCTCACGGCCGGGGAGATCCGGGCGCGCATCCCGGTCCCGGAGCACCCCGCCAGTACGGCTACTGTCACCGGCCGGCTCACCGGCGGCGGCCTGGCCAAGGCCGTGGACGGGTGCGCGCGGGCTGTCGCTGGTCGCGCCGCCCGGCTGTCAGTCCCCGACCTGCGGGCCGTCGCCCGCCTGCTCGAGTCCGGCTCACGCGACGCCACCCGCGTCCTGCAGCGCAGCTCGGCCGCCGTCTGCGGCGCCGACGACGTCGTTTTCGGGTTGATTGCGCTGCCGCCGCTGGCCGCGGCGCTGCGGGACAGCCCGATCCGCTCGACGAGCGCTGCGCACCTGGACGTGATCGAGGGGGTGAACGAGATCGCCCAGCGGATGGCAACGCTGCGCGAGCTGGCCGTGCGACTACCCGACGGCGCATCGCGGCAGGACCTACGGCGACTCGCCGCTCCCGCGCTCGAGTTCGCTGCGAGCGCACCGGTACTGGCCGAGAACTTGCAGGTCGCCGTGCGGGAGTCCCTGCGAACCGGGTCGATCCTGGTGCCCGGCAGCCCATCGGGACTGAACCCGACGTCGTTGTCATGGGTGATGCCGCACATGAACCCGCGGCGCGAGGGGCCACCAGCGGTGCAGCGGGCCGCCGAGGAGCTGGCCAGGACCGCGTCACGACTGGGTCCTGCGGTCCAGTTCGCCATGGACGATGTACGAGGGCACCGCAACGTCGAGGTCGACCCCGCCAAGCGGGCGCTGACAGCTGCCCGTAGTCACGCCGGCGCGGCCCGCGACCAGCTGCGCGCCGTGCTCGGGCAGCGCATCACCGACCAGCCGAGGCCGCTGCCAGTTTCGCTGCCGGCGCATCCCCAACTGGCACCAGGCCTGGGGAGTCCCGCTCCGCGGCGGTGAGCCTGAGGAGGGGCTTGTGCGGGCCGGGCGGTGCGCGGCCGTCACATCCGCCGCCCGGGGGGAGGGTCGCCGAGCCGTGGCCCTCGGGCCGTCGGGTGTGCCGGGGGAGGCGCGGGGGGCTGGAGCGCCTGGGTGAGCGGTAGGGGGTAGGCGGCGCGGGCTCGCTGGGCTGGGCTCTGATCGGTGCCGTGGACACGGTCGTGCGCCTCCTGGGCGATCTGGTCGATGGTGCTGTCACGCGGCCAGTCGGTGTAGCGCGCCCGCATCTTCAGCACCTGGTCGGGGCTGAGCGCGTAGTACAGGAACTGGTCGTCGGGAAGCCGGTCGAGTCGTTGGGCGGCGAAGGCCACGTCCAGCACGCGCAGGCCAGGGTCGCGTTCGAAGGCCAACTGCAGCAGGCGGGATCGCGAGTAGCGGTCCAGCGCGGCGGCGACGTCGATGAAGTCGCGGGCCAGTGCTCGCCCGAGCAGCGCGGTGGCTTTGGCGGCGACCGCGTCGTCGAGGTGCAGCACCGGGCCAATGTCGAGGGTGACCGCCTCGCGCGCCCGCCAGTCCCGGCCCAGATCGACTTGGGTGACCAAGTCGTCGCGCGAGACCCGCAGCTGAGCGAAGTCCCCGATATGCCCGGTCGGGCCTCGGGTGACGTCGACGGTGAAGCCGTCGCCGACCAGGGCGCCGCGTACCGCTTCGAGGACCGCGGCCGCACCGCCGGCTTCTGGGGTGAACAGGTCCACGTCCTGGGTGGGCCTGGTCAGCAGCCCGTGGGCGATCAGCGCGTTGCCGCCCGCCAGGGCGAACGTCCGCCCAGCCGCGGCGTGCAAGGCCACTTGCGCGACGCGAGCCTGGAACGGGTCCATCGGCATCGGGACGCACCGCCTACAGCTGAGGGACCCGGGGCCCGGCGCCGATCCGGGCCAGCGCGGGTTGTTGGGCCTGCCAGGCGGCGCGCACGACGCGGGGCAGGTAGAGCTCGGGCCACAGTCGCTGGAGCTCTTCGCCGTCCAGCCACTGCTCCAGGTCGGCGGGGCAGGACGCCTCGAGCAGGACGAGCTGATAGGCCTGCTCCCGGCCGTCGGGGTCGGCGAAGTCGTACACCGCCCGGGCTGAGGCGTCCAGGTGCAGCGGCAACTTGTGGCGGCCGCTTAACGGTCCCCGCAGCGCGCGCAGGTCGCTGGCCACCACGACCGGTCGCAGCGCGTACCCCGTGCCCAGGATCGGTCCGCCGTTGTCAGCTCCGGTGTCATTCACCAGGGCAGTGTCCCATCCGGCGACCAGCTTCTTCGTCGCTGCGGTGCTTCGCGCGCCCAGAGGCGCGGCCCCACAACGCGGCTGCCGCCGGAAGACCCGCATACCGGTGCCATGCCGTATTCGTCTGTGTCGTGTTCTGCATCGCTGGCATGGTTGCTGTCCATCCACACCCCTACGTGCCCGGACCCTTGCCTGACCGCGAGCTACGCCGACCACAGCTCTAGCGCGCGGCGTTCGTATCGATGCCAGATCGCAGCAGGCCTCGCCAAGCGGCGGGTCTCTACGTACGCGTGCTCTCGATGAACGCCACCAGCTCGTCGAGGTCATGGGACCAGAAGAGCGTTAGGCCGCCCTTC
>JAABUN010007441.1_pt1 | contig 11796 bp, 15 predicted proteins | sample 5559311 | NCBI WGS metagenome assembly JAABUN01 (sample SAMN10711877, study PRJNA513370) | rock metagenome | isolation source: Antarctica rocks | place: Antarctica: Victoria Land, Siegfried Peak sud | reverse complement strand
CAATCGTCAGCGGTCTGATTTCATTCGTCATCGGCATCAGCGTCTCCTTAGCTATTTCGCGCATCAGTTACGAAGGTACGCTGGCGATTATCGTCAACTGGCAGTTGATTCTGGCGTTGTTCGTTTTGACGATTCTGATGTGCTGCGGCTCGTCTGTCGTAGCGATTCGCAAAGCGACAGCGATTGACCCGGCGATGGTTTTCAAAAATTAAAAGGGAGAAAAACGATGAATGAATTTTTCAATGATTTATGGCTGAGTCAGCGAGTGTTGATTTTGTCGGGCTTCGGATTTCTGGTCGCAACCGCCGTTTTTGCCGGCTCGACGCTTTTCGATTCGACGCAGATTCTCGGCATCAATCGCTGGATTAAGCCTTTGAAATTTTCGAGTTCGATAGCGATTTTTCTTTTAACTCTGGCGATTTATCTCTATTTTCTGCCTAATTTTGAAAAATCAAAAAACCTGATCGCCTGGGGCGCGACTCTTTTGATGCTCGGCGAAATGGCGCTGATTACGATGCAGGCGGCGCGCGGCACGACTTCGCATTTTAATGTCGCAAAATCTTTTGACGCGGCGGTTTTCGCGGCGATGGGTTTGATGATTGTCGTCAACTCCTTACTCGTCGCGTATCTGGCGATTCTTTATTTTCGGGCTGATTTCGCGCTGCCAAACTCGATTGTCTGGGGCTTGCGCTTCGGTCTGATTTTATTTTTGCTCGGCAGCGTTCAAGGCGGTTATATGGGTTCTCAAGCCGGACACGCGGTCAACGCGGCGGACGGCGGCGCGGGTCTGCCGCTCGTCAACTGGTCAACCAAAGGCGGCGATTTGCGCGTCGCACATTTTCTCGGACTTCACGCGCTGCAAATCGTTCCGATTTTTGCGTTTGGTTTTCAGTATTTTCACGAAAAATTCGCGTTTCCAACGCCGGTTATTTTAACCGCCGGATTTGCGATTATCTATTTTGGTTTGTTCAATTTTTTGTTCATTCAGGCAATCAAAGGAAAACCGATTTTCGGTGAAAAATCTTCAAAATTAATAAAACATTCGGAAGAATTTGAAATAAAAAATTATGTCAGCGGTCATTGAAGTTAAAAATCTGGTCAAAACCTACGGCGCGGGCGAAACGGCGGTTCACGCGCTCAAGGGCGTTGATTTAACTGTTTCGAGCGGCGAACTGCTGCTCCTGCTCGGCGCGAGCGGTTCGGGCAAAACGACTTTAATTTCTATTGTCGGCGGAATTTTATCGGCGACGCGCGGAAGCTGCAAACTGCGCGGACGGGAAGTCGTCGGACTAGCGCAGAGAAAATTGCCGCGCGTCCGGCTCGAAAATATCGGTTTTATTTTTCAGGGCTTTAATCTTTTCCCTGCGCTAAACGCCTCCGAAAACATTGAAATCGCGCTTGATTTAAAAGGCGTGCGCGGTCGGCGAGCGAAAATTCGCGCCGCCGAACTGCTCGAACGAGTCGGTTTGAAGGAAAAGCTGACAACTCGTCCGGCTGATTTGTCCGGCGGGCAGAAACAGCGCGTTGCCATCGCCCGCGCTCTTGCCGGCGAGCCGCCGATAATTTTGGCTGACGAGCCGACCGCCGCGCTCGATTCGGAATCGGGCAAATTGATTATGGATTTACTCAAGGAACTCGCGCACGAAAAAAACCGCGCTGTTGTTGTCGTCACGCACGACAATCGTATTTTCGATTACGCCGACAGAATTGTTGAAATCGAAGACGGCAGAATCGGCGGCGCGAACGTTTCGGAACACGGCGGCGCGGAGAAAAACTACACGAATAAATCGGCGGCGAACTTGTCCGTTCCGACTTTCGCGGGCTGAAAATTTCGGGAGCGATTTTTATGAAGCGAACTTTGATTTTATCGGCGGCAGCGTTAATTTTAATCGTCGCGTCGCTCGTTTATTTTTGGCGTCTGCGTTCCGACCAAAGCCAAATCGAGCCGAAAACGGCGGCGCAAAATCAACTCGAACAACAACCGGCGGCGAGATTTATCGCCGCGCCCGGCGTAATCGAAGCCGTGTCAGAAGAAATCGAAGTCGGCGCGGAAATCGCCGGGAAATTGAAAATAGTTTTCGTCGAAGAAGGCGATAAAGTCGTTAAAAATCAAATCGTCGCCGTTTTAGAAAACTCGGATTTTGAATCGCAGATACGTTCGGCAAAAGCCGGCATCGAAACGATTCGGCGGCAGAAGGAAACGGCGCAGGCGGGATTGTCACAGGCTGAAGCCGACCGCGCCCGAATCGCCAACGGCTCGCGCCGCGAAGAACGCAGCGAAGCCAAAGCGGTTTTCGAGCAAACACTTCCGACACTCGAAAACGCCAAACGCGAATTCGAGCGGCGGCAGAAACTTTACGATTCGGGCGACGTTTCGCGCGAAGAACTTGACCGCGCCAGAACCGCTTTTGAAAACGCCCAAAAACAATCTTTCGTTCAGCGCGAACGCTTTAACCTCGTCAACGCCGACGCTCGCGCCGACGATTTGCAGAAAGCCGACGCCGCGATTCGCTTGGCGGCGGCGCAAATCAAAGAGTTTGACGCTCTCATCATTGAAGCCGAAGCAAAAGCGAGAGAAGCCGAAGCGAATCTAACGAAAACCGTCGTTCGCGCCCCGATTTCCGGCGTCGTTTTGCGAAAAAGATTAAAAACCGGCGAATCGGTTTCGCCCGAAAACCCGACCGGAATCGTGACCGTCGCCGACACTTCCGCCCTGCGCTTCCGCATTGATTTGGACGAAACCGATGTCGCCAAAATCAGGGAAAATCAAACGGCTTATGTAACGGCTGACGCTTTCGGCGAAAGAAAGTTTGCGGCGAAAGTCGTCCGCGTCGGACAAATTCTGGGCAGAAAAAACTTCCGCACCGAACGCCCGACCGAAAAAGTTGACACGAAAATCCTCGAAGTTCTCCTAGAACTCGCGCCCGACCAGAGATTGCCGCTCGGCTTGCGCGTTGACGCTTTTATTCGAGCAGACGGCTTTTAACCGTGTGAATTTATTCTTCAATATATCGCTGCGTGTTGTTGTGCGAAGAAATCCCGCCCCGGTTGAATTCCGCTAAAAACTAATCTTGCTAGCGAACTTTGGCGGCGATTTCGACGATATAACTGACAGAACAGCAGATTGTTTCGCGCTTCGACGGAACTGCCCGACGATTCTTTTAAGGCATTGCCGAATTCCCTTTCGGCGGCGGAGAAATCTTCGCTCAGGGCAAGAATTACGCCGATATTGTTATGCGCGTCGGCGATGGCGACGCTGTTGTATTTGACGGCGTTTTCAAATGCGTCTTTCGCCGCCGGATAGTTTTCCGCTTTCAGATAAACGAACGCTAAATCGAACCACGCTTCGCCGTCCGCTTTTTTGAGTTTGATTGCCGCCCGCAAAGCATTTTCGGCTTCAATCGGATTTTTCAATTCGCTCTGCGCCATTCCGAGCGCGTAAAAGGCTTTTTGATACTTGCGGCGGCTCAATTTGACCGCTTCGGTGAATTCTGCGGCGGCGGCAGCTTTATCTTTTAATTGATAAAGACAAACGCCGATGTTGTAATGAAGTTTCGCTAAAAATTCATCGCTCGGTTTTTCCGTTTCCGAAAACAAAAGAGCCTGACGGTAACTTTTTATCGCCGTTTCGTATTTTCCGGCTTGAGCCAGATGCGTGCCTTTTTCAAACGATTGCTGAACTAATGGAGTCTGCGCCGAAGCCGAAATCACCGACATGACAAGAAAAATAATTGATAAAATTCGCATTTTAGTTTCACCTCGTATTCAAATTGATTTAAGTCAGTAAGTTCTATAATAGAACTTACTGAAATTCACTTTACTTTACATCGAGTTAGTTCTATAATGCAACTAAGGAAAAGAAAAATTATGCGCCGTACACGATTTAACGACTGGCACTGCTCGATTGCGCGAACTATTGATTTGATGGGTGATGCCTGGACACCGCTCGTTTTAAGAGAAGCGTTTTACGGCAAGCGACGGTTTGAAGAGTTTCTGGAACGATTGGGAATCAGCCGCAATCTGTTAACTATTCGGCTGAAAAATCTGGTTAAGGAAGACTTGCTCGTTAAAGTTAAATACCAGGAGCGACCGCCACGCTACGAATATAAATTAACGGACAAAGGGCGTGATTTTTTCAACGTTCTCGCCGCGATGATGCAGTGGGGCGACAAATGGCTCGACGCGGGCAAAGGCGCGCCGCTAGAATTAATAGATAAAAATACTGGACAAGTCGTACAGCCGCTAGTTGTTGATGCGGCGACCGGACAGCCGTTCGACGTTCGCAATTTAACGGCGCGTCCCGGTCCCGGTTTTCCGAAGAAGAAATCGGCGAAATAACACGAATTTTTGAAAATCCCTTTACCGTTTTGATTAGATATATTGCTTGGAAATTTGTCAGCCGTCGCCGTTTTATGCGCGGTCTTTTTTGATTAAAGATTAAATCGCTCGCGCACGACATCGAAAATACTCAGCTGATTCGCCTCGCGGCTCAAAAAATTGATTTCATCATTCGCGCCCAAGTTCCCTGTCTTTTCGATGGCGAGATAAAAACCGCTGCGCCCGCTTTTCGCAAATCGTTTGATTATATCGGCTCGACCAAAACGAATTCCCAATTTAAAACACGGCTGGCGCGACTCGGTTACGACAAATTCCGCCGTGCCGATACGGAAACGGTCGCCGACGAAAACGTCCGTTTCAATTAAGCCTGTCGTCGTTAAATTTTCGCCGAACACGCCGAACGGCAAATCCATTTTCGGCAACTCCCTTTTCCAAAATTCGTAATGTTCCGACGGGTAAACATAAACCGCTTTGTAATAACCGCCGTGAACCCTCAAATCGGCTTGGGCATCGCCGGCGAGATTAAATTCATTGACCGCGACGCGCCCGCCGACCAGTTCTTTGTAAATTCCCGTCGCCACCGGCTCGCCCCTGTATTCGACGATGCGCGGCAAGCCGACGTTGACCGATAAAACTTTCATTTTTCTTAATTTTTATAAATATCGTTCGGATTCTTCAATCGGCAAATCGTTGATGCTCGCGTAACGTTTTCGCATTAAACCGTCCGCGTCAAATTCCCAAAGCTCGTTGCCGTAACTGCGAAACCATTGTCCGCCAGCATCGTGCCATTCGTATTCAAAACGCACCGCCATCCGATTTTCACGAAAGCCCCACAATTCTTTTTTGAGTTTGTAATCTAATTCCTTCGCCCATTTGCGTTCTAAAAACCTTTTCACTTCGTCGCGCCCGCTCAAAAATTCCGTGCGGTTGCGCCATTCGGTATCAATCGTATAAGCCAGACAAACTCGTTCCGGGTCGCGCGTGTTCCACGCATCTTCGGCAGCTTGAACTTTCGCCGTCGCCGTTTCAAACGTGAACGGCGGTTTGATAATCGGCGTCGTCATTTTTTTGTTTCCTTTTCTTTTTGAAATTCGCCTAATAGAAAATTGCATTCTTCAATCAAAATGTCCGCGGCAATTTCGGGTGGCAGCTTCAAATTTTCATCCGACAAAACTTGAAATTTGGAACTAAAACCGCCGACTTTTTCGTTACGGCTGCCGAAAACGACGCGCCTGATTCGCGTTTGCTTGATTGCGTAAGCGCACATCCAGCACGGTTCGACGTTGGTGTATAAAACGCAGTCGCTCAAATCGAGCGTTTTTAATTTTTCGCAGGCGGCGCGAACCGCTTCGATTTCAGCGTGCGCCGTCGGGTCTTTTTTGCGTTTGACGGCTTCGCTTGCTTCGGCGATAACCGCGCCGTTCCGCGCGATTAAAGAACCGACCGGCGAGTCGCCCGATTCCAAAGCGATTCGTCCGAGTTCGAGACAACGCCGCATAAAATTCTCGTCGTTCGTCATTTTTCGTTTTCAAAAGACAACGCCATCGTCTCTTCGTCAAAATAATCCGCGCTGGTTTTTATCGCCCGTTTTTCCAGTGAAAAGGGCATAAAGCCTTCGCTTCGGTAGAGATTTTTTGCCCATTCGTTACTTGCGACGACGGTTAAATTGACTTGTTCCAATCCTTCGATTTTTCGCGCTTCTACAATCGCCGCCCGCAAAAGAGCGCGTCCGATGCCTTTGCCCGCGCTTTCGGAGGCGACATACATTCGATAAATCAAGCCTTTGTGCCGCAACTTTTCCTGTGTCTGGCGGTTGAAACTAACTGCGCCGACAAGTTTTTCATCATCGCCGAACGCGCCAAGTGTGAAGTCATCTGCCGTTTCAACTGCAAAGGGCGGCGCGCCGGATACATCATCGACACCGATGCGAAAAGATTCCGGGTGTTGTTCGACGGCTCGTCTCATCAACTTTTTGTATTCTTCCGCAACGGCGATTGTTAATCTTTCAATTTTCATAGTTTTAACTGTTGTTTGAGTCGTTGATTTTCAGTTTCCAATTTTTCAATATGTTCGTAAAGCGGCTGATTCATTTCCCGAATTTCTTCAATCGTAAAACGCGGCGTAATGTGCTGCGGGCAATTCCAATCGAACGCTTCGACGCGCAGAATCATCGCCCGTTCGATTTTCGCCGCGTAATTCGGATTTTCCAATTTCGCTAATAATTCGGGCGCGTCCGACGCTTCAAAAACTTCGATTCGCACGAAGATTTTCAACCGCTGCCGTTTCGGGTAATCCATCAAGATCAAAGCGGCGCGGTCGTTTTTATCGAGATTTCCAATGCTGACGTATTGCAGGTTGCCGCGAAAATCGGCGTAACCCAGAGTTTTGGAATCTAAAACTTTTAAAAAACCTCGCTCGCCGCCGCGAAACTGTACATACGGCGAGCCGTTTTCGCCGACCGTCGCTAGATAAAAACTGTCGCGCGTCGCTATGAAATCGGCTTCAGCAAAACTAATTTCAGTGCCGCGCTCGATTTTTTCAACTCGTGAATACTGCTGACGCGAACCGTATTTTGCCTGCCGCGATTTCACGCTTTCGGTAAAAGCTATTTCAGGATAATTTTTCGCCATCGGATTTTTTGAAGGCGTGCGGCAAATGGTTTTCCGTTCGCCGCACGGGTGAAATTAGAAGGTCAAAACCGCGTAACCTTCATCGGTCAATCGTTTGTGGTCAAAACGATTATTATTCAGAGTCTATATGTACGAACTTACCGTGCATACTAAGAAAGAAAAGACAGCCTTCGTCGGACACGCACTTCGTTATACCTGCCGGTTGAAACCAATAAGAACCGGGTGTCAGCGGAGTTTCTTCGTTTCTGCCCGGTTGATAATTGACTACTATGACTTCCAGAACTACGGCATAATAGTCTTCTGTGTGAGTGTGTTTGAGCGTGACGTAGCAGCCGGATAACGAACAAAAGTTCCGTGCGCGCCGGTTGTCATATCTCCAAACGCGGCTCCGACCATCACCTCGCCAGCCGCATTCTTCATTCCAGAGGGGACAAATTTAATATCAGAAGCCGGAATGCTAACAGATTTGCCGTTCGCGGCGGTAGATTCGCTTTTATTTGTTTGCATAATAATCTCCACGTTTATCTTGAGTAATAAGTGGCGGAACAATTTGCGTTCGCCGCTTCGGTTAAAAATTTAGAAAGTCAAAATCGCATAACCTTCATCGGTGAGCCGCGCCAAACTCGGCAATCCGGTCGTATTCGGAACGGCGTTTTCAGTAATAAGGTGAAAACCGCTCGCCGCGATGCCTTCCTGCGCCCCGAAAACATCGGCGCAGCCGCACGACACGCCCGCCACTTTGTCTTTGACTGACGCGAAAAGCTCGTAAGCCGGATGCGACGTATTGACGAGTTCGCCCGCCCAGCGCGTTCCCGCGCCTTGAAATAAAAGCTGCACGTCCGCGCCGCGCTCTTTGAAATCATACACTGCCGCCAGCGCGTTAAATAAACGCCCCAGCGATTCTTCCGAACCGGATTTCGGGTCGGACAAAACTATCACCGCCGCCTTTTTCATATAATTTCTCCTCGTTCCTTTCGGGTGTTTTCTTAATTGAATTTTTGTTTGGCTAAGAAGCCGAATCTCCTAAGTTTGCTAACCGTCAAAATCTAATTCAACAGTTAGACAAGTTATATGTCTCTTTCTATAACTTGTCAAGCATAAAAACGAAGGTTAGAATATGAATTATCAAAAAGGCTTTACAAAATTATGCAAGCGGTTGAAACGGAAAAGTTTTTTGCGGTGGGAAATAATTTGAGTCTGGATTTTATCAACACCGACATTGTTGATAACGGCAAGCAAATTGATTTGCTGGAGAAAACGGCGGATTTGGCGGCGTGGGCGGCGGCGATGAATTTAATCGAAAAATCGCAAGCCGCGCAAATCGTTAAAAACTGGAGCGCGAAAGCGAGCGATGAAAAGCTGCTCGGCGAAGTGCGCGTTCTGCGCCGAAACTTACGCGAATTAATTGATAAAATCCGACTAGGCGCGAAGTTTGCGGATTTGCAAGTCGAATTTTTGAACGATTATCTGCGGAAAAAAAGCGGCGGCTTCGCGGAAATTATCAAAAACGAAAACGGTTTCGAGAAGAAATTTCCGGTCGATTACCGCGAACCGACTCAGATTTTCGCCGTCGTCGCCGAAAGCGCGGCGGATTTGCTGTGTTACGCGAATTTGGAAAACGTCAAAAAATGCGAAAGCAAAGAATGCGTTTTATATTTCTACGACGTTTCAAAAAATCACACGCGCCGCTGGTGTTCGATGACTTCGTGCGGCAACCGCGCCAAAGCCGCCGCTTTTTACCAGCGAAAAAAAACTAAAACGAGCGATTAATTGTATAACTGATTTCACGCCGAAATTAACCGACACGCGCGTAAAATTATATTGAAAGTTAAGAGGGTAAGGAGAAAATAAAAAAGTTAACATGAATTTTTCTCTACTGACTTTAATTCCTTAATAGACCGTGCTAGTTTTAATTTTTATTTAACTCCCGCGTAACATCAATCCGTCTCCGAAAATAAAACGCTTTTGTTTGAAAGAGACAAAAAAACAATTTGCAGCAAGGCGAAATAGTGCCTGACTTGAAGGAAAAAGAAAATAAATTATGAGACCAATCCTGCGTTTTTTTGCGAGCGTTGTATTTGTATTTTTAATCGTGCTGCCCTTCGCTTTCGCTCAATCGCAAGCGACGACCGGACTTATTCAGGGAAATGTCGCCGACCCGAGCGGTGCTGTCGTGCAGGGCGCGACGGTGACGGTTATCAACATTGACACCGGATTTGAACGAACCGTAACGAGTAATTCCGACGGATTTTTCAGCGCGCCGCTGCTGCCGCTCGGCAAATATCGCGTCACGACGACAGCCGCCAATTTTACGAAATCCGTTCTTGAAGGCATCGAGCTGAACATCGGGCAGACGCTTTCGCTAAAGATAGATTTGAAAATCGGCGGCGCGGTCGAAACCGTCAATGTTACCGCCGAAGGCGTCGGCGTAGAGACGAGCCGGACGGAATTGAACACTTTGATAAACGAAAGGTCGGTCGAAAATCTACCGATTAGCCGCCGCGATTTTAGTAAATTCGTGCAGCTCACACCGGGCGTTTCGATTGTGCAAGGTCCCGACGGCGACGAAATTACCATCAACGGTCAGAAAGGAATTCAAAACAACTTTTCGATTGACGGGGCGGACGCCAACAACCCGTTTTTCGGCGAACAGCGCGGCGGTCAGCGCCCGGCGTTCACCGTCAGTCTGGAATCTATCAAGGAATTCCAAGTCGTCCCCGTCGGCGCGTCCGCCGAGTTCGGGCGCAGTTCGGGCGGTTTTATCAACGCCGTGACCAAATCGGGAACGAACGCATTTTCCGGTTCGGCATTCGTCTTTTTCCGCAACCAGAAACTTTCCGGTCAAAATCCCGACGCCGTGAAAGCGAATCTGCCGACCGAAAATTTCCGCAACTATCAATTTGGCGGCAACCTCGGCGGACCGATAAAAAAAGATAAGGCTTTCTTCTTTGTCGCTTACGAACGCAACGACGGCAACAGCAGCAAGCCGAACCGGATCGATTCGCGCCTCGTAAATATTTTCGCCACCCGTTTTAACGACCCCGGCGAGCAAGGAATCATCAGGCGCACAAACGTCGCCGACGTTCTGCTCGGCAAAGTCGATTTTCAAATCAACAAAAACAATCTGCTGACCGTGCGCCACAATTACAGCCGCGCCGAACAGGTCAACGGCACGTTCGATGTTCCGACTTGGGGCGTGAGCGCGAACGGGCGCGAAACGAACAATTCAAACTCGTTTATTACGCAGCTCGTTACAAACATTTCTCCGACCTTACTCAATGAATTCCGGTTTCAATACGCCAAGGAAAATCGCCCGCGTTTTTACGACGGTCCAGATTTGCCGGATACGACCATCGGAACTTTCGACGGGACGACTTCATACCGCTTCGGTCGCCCGTTTTTCCTGCCCGTTCCGTCCGACGATGTGCGTTTTCAATTTACCGACAATTTCACGATAATTCGCGGCAATCACACGGTCAAATTCGGCGCGGATGTGAACCGCGTCAGAATTTCGCAAACCTTTATCGGCTTCGCTCGCGGGCGATATATTTTCGCCGCGCCGACCATTGACGGGGCGATTCAAGGCTTTACCGATTACATCAACGGCGTGAGCGCGAGCGGTCTCGCGCTCTATCTGCAATTTGCGCCGATTGGCAACCGCACGGTCGCCGACGCCGGAACGCAAAGGTTCGTGCAGTTCGAGCCGGGCGTTTACGTTCAGGACAACTGGCAGGTCAAACAAAATTTGACGGTCAATCTCGGACTGCGCTGGGAAGGTCAATACAATTCGCAAGGCATCAACGCGCCGCAAAACACGCGCTACGGACAATTTTTGAGCGACCCGCGTTTTCCGTCGGACGGGAAAATTCCCAATTCAAAAGACGGATTCCAGCCGCGCGCCGGAATTTCATATTCGCCGGGTAAAGACGGCAAAACCGCGATTCGCGTTGGAGCGGGACTTTATTTCGCCAGAATTCCCGGCTTAATCGTCGCCGGACCGAGAAACACGGACGGAGTAATTGCCGGGAATATCTTTTTCGCTAACTTTCTCTGCCCGACCGTCGCCGCATGCCCGCGTTTTCCGGGCATCGTCCCGACCGCCGGATTTACGCCGTTTAATCCGGGCATCGCGGTTTTTTCCAAAGACTTTAAAAATCCGCGCACGTTCCAATTCAGCGCGAGCGTCGAGCGCGAAGTTGTTAAGAATTTGAATGTGTTAGTCGCTTACAACTATGCGCGAACCAGACATCTGACCGTTTTTGTCAATCGCAACGATTCGCGTCTCTACAACGGCACGGCGATTTTCGAGCGTCCTAACGGTTCGGGAGTCAGCGAAATCCGCTCGACCGAAAGTTTCGGCAAATCGCTGTATCAAGGTTTAACTTTCACGGTCAACAAGCGTTTCTCGAACCGCTTTCAATTTCAGGCGAATTATCTGCTCTCGGTTGACAAATCAACCGACGACAACGAGCGCGACCCGTTCAGCTTCCGCTACGCCGACCCGCGCGATTTCAACGCGGAATACAATTATTCAGACCGCGACCAGCGTCATCGTTTCAATGCGTTCGCTACGTTCCAACTGCCGTATGACATTTCGGTTTCGCCGATTGTGCAATATCGTTCGGCGCAGCCGACTTCGGTCACGAATCGCGGCACGTTTCCGAATTTGATAAAACGCAACACGCTGCGGCTCGACAACTCATTTTTCACTATCATAAATACGCTAGTTGAAGCTATGCACTTTCAGTGCAAGACTTTAGTTGTCCTTCCGCCAAGTCTATGATAGAAAAGGCGGGAGATGAAAGAAAATCGAAAGTCGTCGCATACG
>JAABUN010007440.1_pt1 | contig 11798 bp, 16 predicted proteins | sample 5559311 | NCBI WGS metagenome assembly JAABUN01 (sample SAMN10711877, study PRJNA513370) | rock metagenome | isolation source: Antarctica rocks | place: Antarctica: Victoria Land, Siegfried Peak sud | reverse complement strand
TCACCGCGCGGACCTCGGTCGCCGACCGGGTCACGGGGTTGAACGTCGGGGCCGACGACTACCTCTCGAAGCCGTTCGCCTTCGAGGAGCTGCTCGCCCGTCTGCGGGCCCTCGGCCGCCGGGGACCTGCGCGCCGCGGGGTCGTGCTGAGCGTCGGGACGTTGCGCTTGAACTCGACGACGCACGAGGTGTGGCGCGGCGAGAGCGCGATCGAGCTCTCCGCACGCGAACTCGCGCTGCTGGAAGCGTTCATGCGCCATCCCGGCCAGGTCCTGTCGCGCGAGACGCTCCTCGACCAGGCTTGGCCGGCGGGCAGCGAGCAGACCTCCAACGTCGTGGAGGTCTACGTCCGCTACCTGCGCGAGAAGCTCGATCGTCCCTTCGGTGTCTCCTCGATCGAGAACGTCCGCGGCCTGGGCTACCGCCTGCGCCGCGACGGCGGCGCGTGACCCGCCTGCCGATCCGGGTCCGCTTGACCGCGGTCTTCGTGGCGGTCATGGGTGCGGTGCTGCTGGTCATCGGCCTGTTCCTCTACTACCGCACCGAGCACAACCTCGACACGGCCATCAACCAAGCGCTCCGAGCCCGCCAGGGGGGTCTGCAGGCGTTCACGAGCTCCGCCGCTCGAGGCCCGCGGATCATCCCTCCCGGGGAGCGGTTTGCGCAGGTGCTCAGCGTCGATGGTCGTGTCCTCGACAGCCGCCCCCCGTCGACCGTGCCGCTGCTGAGCGCCGCGGAGGTACGTCACGCGTCGTCGGCAACGGTGGCGATCGAGCGGCATGAGCGCAGCCGGTACCTCGCGGGTCCGGCGCGGCTTCAGGGTCGTCGCGTCGTCGTGCTGGCGGCCACGGCGCTTGCGGAGCGCGAGCGCGCCCTTGAGGGGCTCGGCGGCGCGCTGCTGATCGGGTTGCCGCTGGCGCTGCTGCTGGCGGCGGGGGTCGCCTACGCCGTGGCCGCCGGGGCGCTGAGCCCGGTCGAGAGCATCCGCCGACGTGCTGCCGGCATCTCGCGCGCCGGCCCGGCGGCGGGGATCCCCGTTCCCCCGGCCGACGACGAGGTGCGGCGCCTGGTCCTCACCCTCAACGACATGCTGGCTCGCCTCGCGCTGGCGGCCGAGCACGAGCGCAGCTTCGTGGCCAACGCCAGCCACGAGCTGCGGACGCCGCTGGCGGCGTTAAACGCCGAACTCGACCTCGCGCTGTGCCCCGGGCGCACCGCCGACGAGCTGCGCTCGGCCGTCGTGAACGCGAAGACCGACTGTGATCGCCTGATCCGGCTCGCGGCGGGCCTGCTCGACCTCGAAGGGGCCGACGCCCTGAGCACCCCCGCCCGCGATCAGATCGACGTCGACGACCTCTGCCGCGAGGTGGCCGCGGACTTCGCGCGTGCCGTTGAGCCCGGCAGGACGCTGACCGTCGTGCCGAGCGGCTTGACGGTCGTCGGCGACGAGATGGCGATCGGGCGGGCGGTGCGCAACATGATCGAGAACGCGTTCATCCATGGCGCCGGCTCGATCACGGTGGGATCCGATCTCGAACCCGCGCAGCCGCACGTCCGGCTGTGGGTCTGCGACGAGGGGCGGCTCGACCCCGAGCTCGTCGAAGGCGAGGCATTCGAACGCTTCGCCCGCGGACCCGGGACAGCTTGGCGTCCCGGAGCGGGCCTCGGACTCGCCCTTGTCCGTGTCGTGGCCGAGAGCCACGGCGGGTCAGCGACGCTTGAACCCACCGCTTCCGGGGTTCGCGCCACGCTGACGCTGCCGTCGCCCTAACGCCCCGCGGCGCGGACGTCTCGGGCCCGGTCTGAAACCACGCGAACACGAAGGCGCCGGCGACGGCGCCGCGATGCCGTGCTTGACGTGGTGTGTGCACCTGGCCCTTTTGTTGGTGCGTCCGTACGCACCTGGGCCCGCGCAGAGCGAGAGGAAACCCCATCGAACCCCATGCAATCCTCCCGAGCGCGCGCAGCCTCGGGCCTTAGTGGCGGCTGGTACCGGCGCCAGCTGCTCGGCTCCTGCAACCTCGAGGGCAGCCGGCTGTTCCACCTGCTCACCGGGAACCTGTCCTACCAGATAGAGCACCACCTCTTCCCCGACCTGCCCAGCAACCCTACGCCGAGATCGCGCCGCGGGTTCGGGCGGTGTGCGAGCGTCACGGGCTGCCGTACAACAGCGGCCGGCTCGCGCGCAGTACGGCTCGGTCTACCGCCAGATCCTGCGGCTCGCCTTCCCGGGCGGCTGAGCGAACCTCCCGGAGGGGATCACGCGGACGCGGACCGCGCGATCTCGGCGCCCTCAACCAGGGTGGCCGCCGTCGAGGGTGACCACGCTTCGCCGCGGCTGGAGACGGTGTCTGCGGCCATCTCGAGGCTCCTCGCCAGGCGCTCGAGCGGGTAGTCGCGGGCGCCGAGTACACGGACCAGCCAGCGGATGTTGCGTTCGAAGTCCATCAGGCCGGTCTGTTCGAACAGTGCCCACGCGAGGACGTGCTTCATGTCGTGGATGCACCACTCCTCCCAGGCAGCCCCGTACTCCGCGCCCTCGTCGGGGAACTCGTCGGCGTGGCGCCGCGCGACCTCGCGCGCCAGCGGGTCGAGCGCCACCTCGCCGCCGCCCGGTGCTGTCGCGGTCTCCGGCGGGGCGGCCCCGGTGGGAGGGGAGAGCCGCTTCGCCTTCACTCGGCGACCACCTCGTACGTGTGAAGCTGCTCGAAACGTTCGAGCGTGATGGCCTCGCCGAGGTCCGGGTCGATCCGCGCGTGCGACTCGCGATGCGCCGCGCTCTTCATATACGCCTTGAACGCATCTCGGTCGCGCCAGCGGTTGACCATGGTCAGCTCTCCCGGGCTGCGCTCGGACTGCCAGACCTGGATGTCGATGAACCCGTCGGCCTCGTCGACCTGACGGAGCCGGCTACGGAACGCGGCCACCAGCTCGGGCGCGCGATCCTCCGGAATGCTCAGCCGTGACAGGGCAATGAACACACGCTTCAGGCTACCCCGAGCGCCTCGACGAGCGAGGGCACCACCTCTGTTGCGCTGCGGGCGACGGTAATCCGAGGGTCGTCGGCAACAAGGCGGTCCGGGACGCTCGGCCCGCCGAGGAGGAGCGGCAGCTCGGGGTGCTGACCGCGGAGCTCCGCGACCGCGCGTTCCAGGGCGACCCCCGACCACGGCGCCGTCGCACCGAGTGCAACCGCATCGGGACGGTGCTTCTCCACGGCTTCCAGAAGCGCGGGCAGCGGTAGGTCCGCACCAAGGAAGATCACCTCGAAGCCCTGGCCCTCGAGCACGTCGGCAACCATTCGCAGGCCCATAACATGCTGATCGCCCTCCACGCACGCCATCAGGATCCGCTCGCGTGAGAGCGGCGCAGACGCGGCGAGCGCGGGGTAGAGGATTGCGAGCACGCCCTCGGTGATCGCGGTCGCGAGGTGCTCGTCGGCGACCGTGATCTCGTCGGTCTCCCAGAGGTCGCCGATCCGCCGCAGCGCGGGGGTGACGACCTGGGTCAGGACGTCGAGAGCCGGCACCCCGTCCGCGAGCGCCGCCCGCACCAGCCGCTGGGCCTCCGGTCCGTCGGCCCGCTCGATCGCAGCGGCGTAGGCGGGCTGCAACTCCAGGGTGCCATCCTGCTCAGCGCCGGCCACCGGTGGAGGGACGGAATCGATTCGAACGACGCTGTCGAGGAACAGGTCGAGCAGGCGGGGATCGAAATGCGTCCCACTGTCCGCGCGCATCATCTCCTCGACCACGGCCTTTGGAAACGCAGGGCGGTAGACGCGGTTGCTGGACAGGGCGTCGTAAACGTCGAGGATCGCGACGATCCTGCCCTCGATCGGGATGTCCTCGCCGGCAAGGCCGCGCGGGTAGCCGCTGCCGTCGTACTTTTCGTGGTGCGTCAAGGCGATCGTCGCCGCCGTTTGCAGCACCGCGGCGCCCGAGTCCTTGAGCAAGTCGTACCCGACCTGCGCGTGCGTCTGCATGACCGCCCGTTCCTCATCGGTCAAGCGCCCGGGCTTCAGCAGGATGGCATCCGGAATCGCGACCTTCCCCACGTCGTGGAGCGGGCTTGCATGGCGGATCAGCTCCGACTGCTCGGCGGCGAGGCCGGCGAGCGGCGCGAGCATCGCCGAGTAGCGGCTCACGCGGTGAACGTGGGCGCCGGTGTCGTCGTCGCGGTACTCGACCGCGCGCGCAAGGCGCCGCACCATCTCCGCGTCGGACCTCGCCAAGCCGGCGACCGACGAGCGCAGGGCCGTGGTGCGCTCGATCACGGCCTGCTCCAGCCGGCCGCGCCGGCGCTGCTCCGCGCGGACGCGCTCGACCGTGTCCGCGATGACGCGCGCGAGGACGTGCATGAAGCCGATGTCCCGCTCAGCGAGCTCGGGACGGGAGCTCCGACTGGCCGAGCAGAGCGTTCCGTACAGCTCCCCGTCGGGGAATCGGACCGGGACACCGACGTAGGCGCCCAGGCCGGCTTCGGCAGTGACCGGGAGGTCTCGAACCTCGGGCTCGGCCGCCGTATCCGGGACCACCGGCGCGAGGCGCCCGTCCATCACACGCTGGCAGTACGAGCCCGCCAGGGGGACCGTGAGGCCGGGCTCGATGCCGAAGAGCTCCGCCGCGCCGTTGGTGATCCGTACGACCTGCGCCTCGCCCACGAACTCCGTGACATAGGCCACGTCCATGCCCAGCTCGTCGCGAGCGGCGGCCAGGATGCGCTCGACGCTCTCGCTCACCTCCCCGAGCAAGGCGCGCTCGGCGATCTCTGCGACCGAAGAGAGCTCGAGGTCGCCCGCGTCGGTGGCGGGCGGCGGGACGGCCGACGGCGCGGCCCCGTAGCCCTCTCCCTTGTATGTGGCGGGTTCAACTGCCATCGGATCCTTTCCTGGCCAGGCCAGCCTGACCGGTGACGGCCACGGTCGATCCGCGTGCCGTCGACGCTTCCACGACCTGTCTAGCTTTCGTATCGGCGCGGGGGCGAGATCACCTGAACGATTGGACCTCGCCGTCCATCCGCCGTAATCGACACGTCATGATCCCCGCCCCGCGTAAGCCTCGACCGAAGGAACCAACCCATGGAAGCAAGACCGCGAGCACGTCCTCCGAACCGACCTCGGAAGCGGAGGTAGCCGAGGCCGTAACGCAGCAGGAGCCGACGGCCGACGGCGGTTTCTCCATGGCCCTGTCCCAGGACCAACACGACATCCGCGAGTGGGTCCACGGCTTCGCCGAAGGGGTGGTGCGTCCGGCGGCCGCCGAGTGGGACGAGCGCGAGGAGACGCCCTGGCCGGTGATTCAGGGGCGCCAAGATCGGCCTCTACGGATTCGAGGGGCTCGCCCAGTTCTTTGCCGATCCGACGGGCTCAGCCTGCCGACCGTGAACGAGGAGCTGTTCTGGGGCGACGCCGGGATCGGCATGTCGATCATGGGCACGACTTTCGCCGTGGCCGGCATCTTCAGCGCCGGGACCCCCGAGCAGTTGGGCGAGTGGGTACCCCAGTGCTACGGCACTCCTGACGACCCGAAGGTCGCTCCTTCTGCGTCTCGGAGCCGGCGGAGAGCAGGGTAGGTTCGCGGCGTGTTGCCCTTTGCGTTGCCCCCCTAGCGCCTACGCGCCAGACCGGCAGGACCGGGAAAGCAGAAAACCCGATCTGAGCGGGGCTTTCGTGAGCGCGCCCGAGAGGATTCGAACCTCTGACCTTCGGTTCCGTAGACCGACGCTCTATCCAGCTGAGCTACGGGCGCGAGCCGGCGAAGGGTAGCGCCGCGGAGGCCACGGTCACGCGCGTGGCGCCGCCGGGGCAGCGTGTCCGTCCGATGAGCGACCATTCAAGCATGACGAAGGTCGATGAACGCGTCGTCGTGCCGGTGATCGACCCCGCGCGGCGCAAGGCGTTGTCGGCTGCTCTCGACCGCGAGAACGTGGTTGCGGCCTACCTGTTCGGCTCCCAGGCCACGGCGCGGGTTGGAGCCCTGTCGGATGTCGACGTGGCGGTCTGGGTCGAACCGACCCGCGACCGCGAGACTCGGTGGACGCTGCGGGCCGACTTGCTGCGGTCGGCAACCGAAGCGCTTGGCACCGAAGCGGTTGATCTCGTGCTGCTCAACGACGCCCCGCCCCTCCTCGCTCACGCTGTCCTGCGAGACGGGGTCCTGCTTCTCGAACGCGATCCGCGCGAGCGCGTGCGGCTGGAGACCGCCGCGATGATCGACTACCTCGACACCGGCTGGTTGCGAGGCACACAGGCGGCGGCCAGGCGCCGCCGCCTGGAGGAGGACCGCTTTGGTCGACGCTGATCGCATCGGCCAGAGACTCGATCGCTTGGAGCATCTGCTCGAGCGATTGGAAGAGGTGCGTCGCGAGGGAGAGGACGCCTACCTGGCCGACGAGCGCCTCAGGGCCACGACCGAGCGCTGGCTCCAGCTGGCGATCCAGGCCTGCGTGGACATCGGTGCGCAGCTTGCGGCCGAGCTTTCCGTGCGCCCGCCCTCGGACTACGCGGGCGTATTCCTGAATCTCGCTGAGGCCGAGATGGTGCCGAAGGAGCTCGCGGAGCGCCTCGCCGCGGCGGCTCGGCAACGTAACGTGCTGGTGCACATGTACCTCGACATCGATGACCGCGCGATCTACGCGTCACTCGGGCGCCTGGACGACCTGCGCGCGTTCGCCGCCGTGGCACAGCGCTTGGCCGACGAACGCTAGATCAAGGCGGGGGGACTTCAGCGCCCCCCTGCTCAGCCAGCCGCCGCCGTGGCCGCAAACGACACGCCGGTCAGCTCCTCCGAGAGCTCCCAAAGCCGCCTGGCGGTCTCTGTGTCGCTGGCCGCGGCGCTTCGACCGACGAGGGTCGGGTGGCCACGCTGCTCCTGGAAGCCGTCGGGGCCGACGTAGCTCGCGCCGGGAAGGGCCTGCGTGGCTGCGAAGAGCGTCGGCAGAGCGCCCATCTCGTCGCTCTGCGCCATCACGCGGTTGCCGATCGCCATGAGCCCGTTCTGGAGGCGGTTCTCGGTGCGCGCCTGCAAGTTGGTTGCGGCGTACCCCGGGTGGGCGGCCAGCGCACGAACGCTCGAGCCAGCTTCCTCGAGCCGCCGCTGCAACTCGAGCGTGAAGAGCAGGTTGGCGAGCTTCGACTGCCCGTAGGCGCCCCAACGCTTGTAGTCGGTGCGTTCCCAGTTCAGGTCGTCGAGCTGCATCTTGCCGATGCGGTGCGCTCCCGAGGAGACGGTGACCACGCGGTCGCCGATGTGCGGCATCAGCAGATTCGTGAGCGCGAAGTGGCCCAGGTGGTTGGTTCCGATCTGAAGCTCGAAGCCGTCCTTGGTGCGCCGCTCGGGCGTGGCCATGACGCCCGCGTTGTTCACCAGCACGTCGATGTCGCCATCCCAGGCCTCGGCGAAGGCGTGGATCGAGGCCATGTCGGCGAGGTCGAGCTCGCGAACCTCGGCGCCCCCGGACATCGCTGCGAGCGCCTGCTGACCCTTGCGCGCGTCGCGGACGGCCAGGACAACGTGTCCGCCGGCTGCGGAGAGCTGAGTGGCAGCGGCGAGGCCAATGCCGCTGTTGGCGCCGGTGACGACGAAGGTCTTGCCGTCGAGTGAGGGCATGTCCTTGGCGGTCCACTTCTTCTTTGGCATGCGCGGGAATGTAGAGGACTGCGGTACCCGTCCTCTGGGCTGCGCTGCGTCCGGGGCGCCCACGCTACCCGCCTCATCGGCTCGCTGTAGCACTCCGGAGGCCAGCAGATAGTCGACAGGACGGCGGCAACTGAGGGCTGCCTCAAGCAGGGCTACACCGCGGGGAGGAGCACCCGCAGCTCGACGAGCATGAACCGCGGCTCGTCGAACACGTCCCCGTAGGTGTAGCGGCGGAACTCGTCGCCGCGTGGCGCGCGCCTCACGCTCGCGGCGGCGGTCATGCTCCCACGCATGACGCGAGTGATGGAACCGGTAGCTGTCGAGCTCGACGGTGAGCCGCTGCTCGGGCCAGCGGCAATCGACGCGTCGCCCGCCAACGGAGCGGTTGGTCTCAGGCAGCGGATGGCCGGCATCTCGTAACAACCTCAGGAAGCGGCGCTCGAGCGTGCTGAGCGTGACGTTCACCTCGCCGTGCAGGATTGCTCGCAGTTCGGGGCACCGGGGCTGTTGGGTCGCCGCTCGAGTACGGCGTCCACCTGTGCCGGAGTCGTGCGGTACAGAACGCCGGCCTCATGACACGCACGGGCAAGGTCGTCGATCGCGAGACCCGCGGCGAGATCCACGAGCGCACGCGGCACTGTCGTGACCGGTATGCCTCGATAGCGCGTGACGTCGCGCGCATCCATGTGCCGGCACCGGCGCGTCACGACTCCCGCAACCTGTCGCATCGTTGCCGTTGTGACCTCCGGCGGTGGCGGGGAGCCCTTGAGGAGCCCGAGGAGATGGCCCGCCGCCCTGCCGCTGAGCACTGCACGTCGCCCGCACGCGAGCACGGCCGCCAGGTAGCGGGCCTCCTCACTCGAGGCACGATGCCCCACCCGGTAGACACCCCGGTGCTCGCGAATCAGCTGGCCGACGCCCAAACGGTGCTCGATCTGCTTCGCCGAAACGCTCGCGCCCCGTAGCTGCGCCCGCGTGACCACTCCGTGCTGGGCGGCCGCGATCCGCGCCAACATCTGCTTCACCGTGCTGTCTTGTACCCCCATCAGGGGTGTAAAGCAGCACAGCGGCGGAACTCGCCCCGGGCACGCGGCGGACGCGCCGTTAGAACGGAGAGGGCGGGATTCGAACCCGCGATGGGGTGTGAACCCCATACTCGCTTAGCAGGCGAGTGCCTTCAGCCACTCGGCCACCTCTCCCAAGTAGGCTCGATTGTATGCGGCATGGGCGCCTGCTCATCGGGACGGGCCTGGCCGTGCTGGGCGCCCTCGCGCTCAGCCAGTTGCTGCTTCCCCGGTACGTGGAGCGCCGGACCGCTGAGCGGCTGACCGAGGGCGGCGGGGCGGCCGAGGTTTCCGTGAGCGCGTTCCCGGCGCTTCGGCTGCTGAGGACGGATGGCGACCGGATCCAGGTGCGCAGCGAGCGGCTGACGATCGATCTCGGCGACCGCGAACCGGTGCTCGAACGGCTGGACGGATTCGACGAGGTCGACGTCGAGGTACGAGACCTCCGCGCGGGCCCGTTCACCGGCGAGACCTTCAGCCTGACCCGCGCGGAGGGGTCCGGGACCTACGCGCTGCGGCTGAGCGCCACGGTTACCGCGCGCGGGTTGTCCGACTACGCCGCCGCGACCCTCGGCGGCGGGCTCGGCGCGCTGCTCATGGGGCTGTCCGGCCAGTTGCTGGCACCCGGCGGCGCGCCGATCCCCATCCAACTCGACGCCGAGCTGGCGAGCCGCGGTGGGCGAGCCGAGCTCGTGTCGGGTGGAGGCACGGTGGCCGGGGTCCCGGCGGGACCCCTCGCCGAGGCCCTCGCCGGTGCCGTGGCCTCGCGTTTGTAGCGAGCGAGGGGTGGCCGCGGACGCGCGGCATGGTCCGCGGCGAAGGCTCGGCCGCGCGCGACGCGGCAAGATCGTCGGGGTCGAGGGTTCATCCCGGGCACCGAGGGGTAATCACCCCGTATGCAGACAACCTCAGCTCCTCTCCTCGAAGTGCCCGGACCTGTCATCCCCGACCAGCCGTCTCCCGCCCCGAGCGGTCCCGACGTGCCGGACTACCCGGGGAATCCCGCCCCCGCCCCCGACGGCCCAGCCGAGCCTCAGCCGGCACCGCCGACCGAGCCCCAGCCCGGCGCGCCGGACGTTCCGACCCCCGACCCGATCGGTCCAGAGATCCCGGACTCCCCGCCCGCCTGAGCGAAGCAACCGGCGGGTCGACGCCCCTCAGCCCGTAAGCTAGAACCATGGCGGAAGAGGCTCCGGCTACATCAGACGCGCGCGTAGCGATCTTTCTCGAGCGGGGCGAGGAGTCAGGCTGCGTGAACCTCTCGGAGCTCGCCGAGATCGTCCAAGCCCTCGAGCTCGGTGACGACGAGGTGGCCGCCATCCACGAGCAGATCGACGAGCGCTCGATCGAGCTCAGCGACGACTGTGGCCGCCAGGAGGTCGAGGCCACCAAGTACGTCCACACCGAGCTCGCCGCCAGCACCACCGACGCGCTCCAGCTCTTCCTCAACGAGATCAGTCGCTATCCGCTGCTCACGGCCGCGCAGGAGATCGACCTGGCCAAGCAGATCGAGCGGGGTGAGCCGGAGGCCAAGGCGCGCATGATCAACTCGAACCTGCGCCTGGTGGTCTCGATCGCCCGCAAATACCAGGGTCAGGAGCTTGGCCTGCTCGACCTCATCCAGGAGGGCATTCTCGGGCTGATCCGCGCCAGCGAGAAATTCGATTGGCGCCGCGGGTACAAGTTCTCCACCTACGCCACCTTCTGGATCCGTCAGGCCATACAGCGCGGCATGGCCAACAAGTCGCGCACGATCCGAATCCCGGTGCACATCGGACAGCGCGAGCGCAAGATCGCCCGGGCGCGTCGCGATCTGGCGGCCCGGTACGGCCGCGAGGCCAGCGACGAGGAGGTGGCCACCGAGACCGAGCTGCCGCTGCGCCAGGTGCAGGAGGTGGAGGAGGCCGCCCGGACGGTCACGAGCCTCGACCGCCCCATCGGCGAAGCGGGCGACACATCCTTCGGTGACCTTCTGCCGAGCGACCAGCCCGCGCCCGAGGAGGAGGTCGAGGTGAGCCTGCGGCAGGAGACCCTGCGCCAGGCCGTCGAGCAGCTTCCCGAGCGCGAGCGCGAGGTGGTCCGACTGCGCTACGGGATCAACGGCGACGAGCCCACGCCGCTCCGAGAGACGGGGCGGCGCCTCGGAATCTCGCCCGAGCGAGTCAGCCAGGTCGAGTCGCGCGCGCTGCGGAGGCTGGCCGGCACTCGCGAGCTCGAGTCGCTCCGCGAGGCCGCCTGACCCGGTGGAGCACTAGTGCCTGAGGATCCGATCACCCAGGAACTGCGGGTCGAGCAGTTCCGGCGCGAGGATGTCGAGCGGGAGCAGGCCGACGCGGCGCCGGACGAGCAGGCGGAGGCCCAACACGAGCGCCGCGCCGACAAGGCCGCCTACCTACGCGAGAAGCTCGATGATCGCGCGGAGGCCGAGAAGCGCGCAACCAACGAGGAGGACTGACCCGTGGAGGATCCCGGAGCGAAGGCCGATGAGCTGGACGCCGAGGCCGATCGGCTGGAGAAGCGATCAGAGGAGGTCGGTGAGCACACCGACCATGCGGAGAGCGACTGGGAGGCCAAGAAGCAGGACGAGTCCGTTCCCGGTGCCCAGCCCTCGGATGAGGAGCGCGACGGCGCTGACGCGGCCGACGCCGACGATGAGTAGGACCGGGCTCTAGCTAGGTCCGGCGGAGCGCGCGCAGCAGGAAGTCGACCTGGTTCTGCTTGCGCAGGATCAGGTGCTCCATCAGATGCTCGAGTGCTTCCGAGCGCCCTTCGTTACCGGAGGGCGGAATAACGGACTTGAGGGCGTCGATCGCGTCGGTCTCGGTCTCGATCAGGCGCCGGGCGTCCTCGAGCTCGTCCTGCGCGAAGGCGTGCATCTTGTCCCCGAATGCCTGGTACTCGAGCCCGAAGACGCTTCCCGAGTTGACGGTGTACTGAAGCGCCGAGCGGTACTGCAGGGTGAGCGCCCTGTTCAGCGCCTCGAGCACCTGCTCGACCTGCATCTTGTCGTCATCGCTCACGGCGAAGCTTTATAGCGGCGGCCGCCCTGCGCCCTCCAGGCGCCACGGGGGGCCGGCTCCCCCGGAGCCGGCCCCCT